>Ga0074195_1000315_pt1 | contig 105240 bp, 96 predicted proteins | sample EPASupsiteHSE623_FD_64525 | JGI IMG/M metagenome (GOLD analysis project Ga0074195, IMG submission 64525) | Bioremediated contaminated groundwater from EPA Superfund site, New Mexico - Sample HSE6-23 | ecosystem: Environmental > Aquatic > Deep subsurface > Groundwater > Contaminated ... | reverse complement strand
TTATATGATTAAGCCTTTTTCAATTGATGAGGTCATGGCTAAACTCAAAAATGTTGAAAAAAGACTTGTTGTTAATCATCCAACAATCTATACATTTAATCATTCACATCTAAAAGTTCTACCATTAAGCAGAGAGGTCTTAGTGAACAATCAATTAATCAATTTAACACAGTATGAGTATGATGTCTTATGGCATTTGCTTTCACATCCTAACGTTGTCTTTTCTAGAGACATGATTATCGAACAATGTTTTTTGGATAGTGATGCTTATGACCGTGTAATTGACGTTTTCATAAAAAACATTAGAAAAAAAATAGATCTCACTTCCGAACTATCATATATAAAAACGCATTATGGTATTGGATATCAGTTTGTGGGGGTAAAGGATGAATAGTATAAAGAACCTCCTTGTTTCACAAATCTTTAAATTCGTTCTCATCATTTTTTTATCAACCATTTTTATCTTGAATATTGCCTTTTATTTATTTTCAAATAACCAATATCAAAAAGAAATTGCAAGACAATATGATGAACTATACAATATGACTGCTCATCTATTCACTGAAGAAAACTTCGAAACTTTAATCGTATATTTGGAGCATTATACACATAATAATGATGTAACAATTCATTTCAAAAATGTTACAGAACAAACCGTTTTCTCCAATGATTTTGATGATATATTAATAAAGTTTGAAGCTATATATTATGATAATGCTCTGCTTGGTTATTTAGCAGTCGACTTTGAATCTTCTAAATTAAGTAAAGATATTCTTTACGGCTTTGTTGGGTTAAATATAGTCTCTATTACATTGTTCGCTTTTGGGATGTATATTTTATATAAATTTCTTAGAAATGAAAATACTAAGATAAGGTTGGACTTAAAACATATTGAGGTTGAAAGTTCGACTTTCGCATATAAAGAAATGAAACAATTGCACTTTCAACTCATGACTAACCAAGTTCAAAGAGAAAAACAAAGATCTGTTTATGAGTCTCATATTAAAAGTATTGCGCACGATATCAAAACACCCCTATCAGTTATCCGAATATATGCTGATTCATTAGTTAATGAAAAACTTAATCCAACTAAAGATGTTTTTTTGGATATTCAAGTAGAAACTATTAAAATAATGAACTTAATTCCTAAGTTTATTGAGCTCGATTATGTTGAAATACCATATCTTCAAAATATCTCTTTATTTATTAACAAATACGCACATAAGTACAAAGAAATATTCGAAAGTAAACAGATTTCTATAACACTCGAATTAGAGACTTTACTTGTAAATATTTCAGATAAAGATTTAGAAAGATTAATTGAACACCTTTTATTCAATGCTTTTTATTATTCTAATCCACAATCAAATATTACAATCTCAGTTCAAAATAAAACAAGAAGACTGGTAGTTAGTGATGAAGGGATTGGTATGACAAGTGAAACAATTATAAATATCTTAAAAGGTCCTTATCGTTCAGAAGAGGCAATGAAATTTAACGAAAAAGGTAGTGGATTGGGTCTTCAATTTGTAAAAGATATTGTTCGAAAATTGGAAGCAAATTTACAAATTGACAGTGTTGTAGGACATGGAAGCAAAATAAGTATTCAATTTTCTTAATAAAAAGCAGAAATTCATCGGTGCAAATGAATGTGCGGTATCGAACTTGTTTTCACAATCTATAATGAAATGTATTGTTTATATGTTCCCACACTGGAAAAAGTCTGGAATGGGGAAACATAAAATGGCCAAAAATATGTTTCCGACGTACACGAAACGACAAATTTTCGAGCAATTAGATATACTCCACGCACGTGGAAAGTATATCATTGCTTTCCTTAAAATGATAAAATTATAGTTAAATTATAGGAGATTTTCATTCAAGTGGAAATCTTCATTTTTTTTCAAATATTGGATAATTCGCTACCAAACAGATGTATATATTGATTTTCTCCAGATAATGGTATAAAATAAAATTAAGTGGAGGGAATAGCATGATTATTACAACACTAAACCTAAAAGAGATGTATAAAGACTATACAGATGTTAATGGCAAGATAAAAAGAGATATTGATAAAGGCATTTTATTCCCACTTGTAAGAGGTATTTATGAAACCAATGCTTTAGTGGATGGATTCTTACTTGCTTCATATATTTATGGGCCATCATATCTATCATTTGAATATGCACTTTCGTTTCATAATATCATTCCTGAAAGAGTGGTAATATATACGAATGCTACATTCAATAAAAGAAAAAGTAAATCCTATCATAATCATTTTGGTCTTTTTACCTATAGAGATGTTCCAAGCGCTGCTTTCCCTTTCTCAGTTAATGTTTATGAAGAAAATGGATATGCATACGTCATGGCTAGTCCTGAGAAAGCATTGTGTGATTTACTATACATAAAAAAGCCTGTAACAAGTATCAAAGAATTGAAAATGGTACTATTTGAGGACCTTCGCATAAATAAAGAATCGTTTGATCATTTAAAATTTGAGGAAATACGGTTTCTATCTGATAAGTATAAATCAAATAATATAAAGTACCTTAGAAAATTCATTGAAAGCGAGTATATCCAATGACAATTATCCAACAAATGATTGATAAATATAGTCCAAAAACAATAGAAGATAAAAAGAACGCAATCAAAGAAGTGCTCCAAGAGGTGGTTTTAGCGGGACTTTCAAAAACTGATTTCTTTTCACATGCGGCTTTTTATGGTGGAACAGCTTTACGAATATTTTATGGTATGGATAGATTTAGTGAGGATTTAGATTTTTCACTGCTTGTTGCTGACGACGCTTTTGATTTGAGTAAATACTTTAAATCCATAAGTGCTGTCGTAAATTCGCTTGGTTTAAATTTTGAAGTATCAAAAAAGGATAAGACGTTAGACTCCAGGATCGATTCCGCTTTCATTAAAGGCAATACAAAAGAAACATTTATTTCTATTTATCCGAATTCAACGGATTCTAATCGGATTATTCATAACGAGAGGATTGTGATTAAGTTCGAAGTTGATATCAATCCACCTCTATATGCAAGCACTGAAATTAAGTTTCGGTTACTCCCGTTCCCATACCAAGTTCGGGTTTATGACCAATCATCTCTTTTTGCTGGAAAAATTCATGCTGTGATTGCCAGAACTTGGAAAAACCGTGTTAAAGGTAGAGACTTATATGATTATATTTATTATTTAAGCTTAGATACGAAGGTGAATCTAAAACATCTAGAAGCAAGGCTCAAACAAACAAAAACAATCGATGAAAATATGACACTGTCTAGAGAAGTATTGATAGAAATATTAGAAAACCGATTTGAACTGATTGATTATGAATTAGCTAGATTGGATGTTAAACCATTTATTAAAGATCAATTTACTTTAGATATTTGGAGTCGTGATTTTTTTAAATCAATCACTGGACAAATCAAAGTAGTATAGGATGTAAATGGTCTTGAAACCCAAACAATCAAGTTGAATTGCTGTTGAAGTAATCAAGTTGGAATATGAAAGGCTAATAATATATTACATTACACACTGGAAGTATATCACTGCATTACCATAATCACATTCGGCAATCACTTTATAATTATATGAACAAGCCACAAATTCGATTTTCAATAGAGTTTGTGGTTTTTTCTTTGAATGAATGCAGTCTATGGTACAATTTGAGTAAATAAACAGATGAAATCAGGTGATTTGGATGAAAAAGATTAGAATTGCTTATATTGGTGGTGGGTCTCGCTTATGGGCAAGGGGTTTAATGAGTGATTTGGCTGTTGAATCAGACCTTGGTGGTGAAGTCATTTTATATGATATCGATTACCAGGCAGCTGTGAATAACGCAACCATTGGTAACCTCATGATGAAACAACCAAATGCGGTTGGAGAGTGGACATTTTCCGTATCCAAAACCCTAGATGAAGCCTTGGTCGGGGCTGATTTTGTTTTCATATCGATATTACCTGGCACGTTTGATGAAATGGAAACATATGTCCATCGTCCTGAACACTGGGGTGTTTATCAAACCGTTGGTGACACCACAGGACCATCTGGGGTTTTTCGTTCATTGATCATGATGCCGATGTATGAGACTTTTGCAAAAGCCATCGAACGCATGTGTCCCCATGCCTGGGTCATTAATTTTACAAACCCCATGACGATGTGTGTTCAAATGCTCTATCATGTCTTACCAAAGATTAAGGCGTTTGGAAATTGTCATGAAGTGTTTTTTGTTCAAAAAATATTGGCCAGAGCACTGAAAGAAGCGACTGGTATCGACGCCCATAGACATGAGATTCAAATCAATCCTCAAGGGATCAATCATTTTACATGGATCAATTATGCTTCCTATAAAGATATCGACATCATGCCAATCTATCATGATTTTGTTGATAAATACTACAACGTTGGTTTATCCGGTGATCAATGGGTCCATGTAGGTCCATTTGGCAGTGCTGAAAGAGTTAAACTGGATTTATTCAAACGATTTGGTGTCATCGCTGCTGCAGGCGACAGACATTTGGTCGAATTCTTACCTCACGATTGGTATATGAAAGACAAAGCGATGATCGAATCTTGGCGTTTCTTTTTAACCCCAGTCAGCTTAAGAAAAGAAATCAAACAACGGGGGAATGATTCAGCTGAACGGATTGCTCAAGGTTTAGAGTCTGTCAAAATCTCACCATCGGGTGAAGAAGGGATCATTCAACTCAAAGCCATTCTAGGTTTATCGGATTTGATGACGAATATCAATATGCCAAACTATGGTCAAATCCCTAATTTACCACTGGGTCACGTGGTTGAAACCAATGCTGTATTTAGAAGAGATGATGTGAAACCTGTATTTACTGGCATGATGCCTGAAATACCAGCGGAAATCACGTTAAAACATATTGAAAATCACCAAAGATTACTCAAAGCCTTTGACCATAAAGATTTAACCTATGCTTTAGAAGCATTGGAACACGATGTATCCCTATCACACTTATCCAAATCGGACATTAAAGCGATGTTTGATGACATCGTTCCAAGACTAAAACCTTACTTAACATATTACTCAAACACAACGTTGATCAAACTATAGAAAGAGGTATCCCTATGGACTTGAAAACCTGTATTTCAAAATTGAATCATCAAGAAATCAGTAGTGTTGAACTGGTTCAACTGGCCATTCAAAATCATCAAGAAAACGTAGATAAAAACGCGATTGGTTCTATTTGGCCGGATGCTTTGAAATGGGCAGAAAAACTCGATGAAGAGCGAAAAAACGGTCATATACGCAGTGCTTTACATGGAATACCCATCGCGATTAAAGACAACATCTTATTCAATGATGGCACGCCAACCACATGTAACTCTTATGCTTTCCATGATTTTATCCCGCCTTTTAATGCGAGCATCGTCAATCAACTCTTAGCGGCGGGTATCATTCCTCTCTTCAAAGCCAATCTATCTGAATTTGCTTACTTCATGAGCGATGAAGGGATGCCTTCTGGGTATGGTTCGATGCACGGTCAAGTCAAACACCCATTCGATGAAACCATGGATCCTTATGGGTCATCTACAGGCAGTGCTGTCTCGGTTAAATTAGGCATCGTCCCCTTAAGCATTGGTTCAGAAACAAATGGGTCATTGATGGCCCCTGCATATCAATGCCAAATCGTTTCATTCAAACCCACTTTCGGACGTGTATCTAAATACGGTATCATCCCAATTTCACATACCCAAGATACAGCAGGACCGATGGGCAATACCGTATTTGATTGTGCTTTATTGATGGATGTCTTATCGTTTGCTGATACAAATGACCCAGATACATTAAAACACGTCCATAAACCGGTATCTTTGGCTTTAGATAAACCTTTAAAACCCTCCAAGGTCGGTTTATTGTCACTATCCAATTACCCTTACGATGAGGATTCGAAAAAGGTCTATGAACAAACCAAAACTAGATTGGTTTCGATGGGTCATACCGTGGTTGAATTCAGTACTGAATACCCAAATATGGACAATAACCCCACCCTTAAAATCGAATTCAAAGCGAACATGAACGGTTTTCTTGAACGCGTTAAAGGACATACCCCACACCAAACACTTTCGGATATCATTGAATTTAATCAGAAGCATGCTGAACGCTGTTTGAAATACGGTCAAAGTCTTTTGATACAATCCAATGAAACCGATGGCGATTTGAATGGTGCATTCTACCTAGAAAAAAGAGCCGATTTGCTGGATAAAGCAGGGTATTTAGAACGTATCATGATTGAACAAGATTTAATCGCGGTCGCTGCCCCATTTTGGCTATCTTACGCACCCATTTATGGTAACCCTTCGGTTTGTATCCCGGAAGGGATTTATTCAGGGAAACCCAAAGCGATGGTATTTGTCGGTAAAAAAGATGAGGATGAAACACTCTTAAGGTTATGTCATCAATATGAACGTCAGAAATGATTGAGAAAGAAATTCAATAAATCACAAATCAAAATGACACCTTTAGGGGTGTTTTTTGATTGGATTTCGGATTTAATATTTTTTTACGATAAAATGCTTTTAATTATTTATAATTAGTGATATTATAGTGTTTACATCAGTATAAGAAATGTACTAGAAAGAGGTTTTTATTATGAAGAAAATAATGGCCGTTTTGGCATTATTGTTGGTCTCTTTCGGATTGGTGGCTTGTGATCAAAGTAGCCTTCAAAAAATCACATTCGAAACCAACCAAGGGACCACGATTGACCCGATTGAATTTAGTGGTGAATATGACATCACTCGATTGAGTCAATTTACAACCACCAAAGAAGGGTATACCTTTGCTGGATGGTTCACCAATGCTTCACTCGATGCGTCTTCCGCATTGACTGAAAACATTGAAAAATCCATTACGCTTTATGCGAAATGGGATATCAATCAATACAGCATCACTTATCACTTGAATGAAGGCGTTAATGCGAGTGGTAACCCAAGTAGTTTCACGATTTTAGATACCGTGAATCTACAAAACCCAACCAGAAGTGGTTATATTTTTGCTGGATGGCATAAAGATGTTCAATTGACACAAGTCGTCACAAGCATCCCAGCCGGTTCTAAAGCCAATGTCGAACTTTACGCGAAATGGTCCTTAGATACCAGCATTACTTACAACATCACTTGGCAAAATGAAGATGGGTCTGTATTAAAGACCGAAGCGGTTGCTCAAGGTTCGATGCCAGCATACGTTGGTACACCATCCAAAGCAGAAACCGAAACACACACATTCACCTTTACCGGTTGGTCACCAGCAGTATCTGTCGTCACAGGGGATCAAACGTATGTAGCAACCTATACCATGACATCAAAATATGCAGGGGTAGCGTTCACACCAACTGCACTGAATACCATTTTTGGTTTTGATGTTTATGCTTTATTACCTGGTGTCGTTAGCTCTGATTACTTGTTGATTGACGCGAGTGACCCAACATGGTTTGAAGTCTATATCGATTTCTTTGATTGGGATTCAGCAGATGCAGATGCTTACATGGCATTACTAGATCAAAATCTTACTTACGATGATACCGAAGAATCTTGGGTAGTTGGGGATTATTTCATTTATTTATATGAAGACCCAGATACTTACCCGGGTTTAGTTGTTTACGGCATTGTTCTTTACGGCAACGTTGAACAAGGCGGCGGTGGCGATAAGGCTGATTATGACCCAACTGCACTCAATGCATTGTTTGGTTATGATATTTACGCATTAATGCCTGGTTTCCAAACCAATGATGCAGAACTCGTTGATTATTCAGAAGGCACAACCAAAGAAGTTTACATCGATATTTTTGACTGGGTTGAAGCGGATGCTTTAGCGTATATGGATTTACTCGATGCTTTATTACCTTATGACGATGTTGAAGAGTCCTGGGTGATTGGCGATTATTTCTTATATGTTTACGCTGACGATGAAACCTATCCAGGACAAATGGTCTATGGTATTGGTATTTATGGGGAAGCTGGCAGTGGTCCAGTAGACCCAGTAGAAGGTGTTTACTATGCATTCAATGTTCAAAACACGAATGAAACGTTAGGTACTTCATATTCAACGGTTTTAAATAAAACCATAACATTCCCAGGTAGTGAAGGTAAAGTTATCGTTGTCGTAAGTCATCTTGCAACCCCACCAACCCCACCTACAGGTCTTTCTACAGGAAACATTTTCGCTGCAACGGTTAGCAACAATGCCAATGCTCAAGCTTATCTAGAAATCGATACCTTAGGTCAAGTGATTCAATCCATTACTTTTGAAATCGAAGCCAGAGATAATTTCTCACCAAGATTACAAGGCGCGAAAGTTCAAATTTGGAATGGTTCAGCTTGGGTAGACCTTGCCGGTGGTGATTTCTACAGTCAATTATCAACCGATATGAAAACCATCACGATTTCAAACGTCAATGCTTCTAAGTTTAGATTATTATTCATTGGTAATGGCGATACCAGCAATGGTGGACAAGTGAAGATTTCCAATGTTCAATTATTGACAGGTTCTACCACACCCGCGATTGAATCTTGGTCAGACATGATTCAAGTCTTAGGTGGAAATCTCAATGAATCTTCATTAGCGACATTGCTCCCTGAACTTGAAGGCATCACCAATTTTGTTTTATCTAAAATCAACAACACGGAATATAAAGTCACTGGCGATTTTGCATATGCGGATCATCAAACCAGAGTCAATAACTATGTTCAAAGTTTATTATTAAAAGGCTATTTGCTAGACTCCATATTGAGTTCCAGTCGTGGTCAAAATGTCTACTCACTACAAATCAATAATGATTTAGCCTATGCCGTATACATTATTACCAATGGAACGACGATTGAAGTGCGTGTTTGGAAGTATGACCCAGTGGTAGAACCAGCCAATTTGGCGACCCTTTCCACCCGTCAAACCATCAATCAATATGAAGTAGCTACCTTTGGAAAATCTGGATTACCTTCGACTGGTAAGTTTGATGTCTTAGTCATCCCTGTCGAAATCAAAGATAGTCCATTCCCAAGCGATTACGTTTCGAAACTGGATTTGGTATTCAATGGTACCGCATCGGCTACTGGATGGCAGTCGGTTGCTTCATACTATTACACTTCTTCATGGGGCTTATTAGATATTACATTTGATATTGCACCAAAATATACGACCCTCAATAACAAATCCTATTATCAAGGTTTCAATGATGAAGGTGACCAATACGCCATCGTCGAAGCATTGAATGGGTTAAATAGTCAAATTGATTATAGCCAATACGACTCGAACAACGATGGTCAAATTGACTCAGTTATTTTTATCTATTCTGTTGCTTACTCAGATGCTGATCCATGGTGGGCATGGGTATTCACTGCTGAAGCAGGGGTAGCCAATAACATCGGCTTATTGGATGGTAAGAAGTTTGATTACTATTTCTGGGCAAGTTATACCTTCATGAATGACTCACTCCAAGGCTTATCAGGGTTGGTTGTCAACGCAGAAACCTATGTCCATGAACTTGGACACTTGATGGGTATGCCAGACTTGTATCCGTATTCAGACACCTTACAATTTGGTCCAGTTGGTGGCTTTGACATGATGGATTACAACTCTGGTGACCATGGTCCATTCAATAAATTGGTCTATGGTTGGTTACAACCACTTATCGCAACCACAGGTTCGTATCAAGTCACTTTAGATGCGTATTCAACCGATAACGATGGTCTGAATAATACCTTATTGATTCCTTACCGTGCATCGGATTTAAACGATGGTAATGCCTTCGATGAATACTTACTCATCATGTTCTATACACCCAATGGTTTATATACAGGTCACTTAGGTACCCCCTATGTGTTAAATAATGCAGGGGTTGTCATCTACCACATCGATGCGAGAATGAATGCGAATAATTCTTATTGGGGCGATTACTTCCTAAGAAACAATAATGGTACATCCAATTTCATTGTTCAAATTCTTGAAGCAGACTTCAATAACTCCATTCCAACCACATCCAATAGTGGGATTTCACAATCCGATATCCTAACCACAGGTTCTATTAATTTAAGCACGTATCGTTGGAGTCAAGGTGGTGCGATCAATGTCACCATTGAAATCGCTCAAGCCTTCACCAATAACAGTACACAAGCCGTTTTAAACGTCACTGTATCTTAATTACATTAAAAGTCAGTATACGCCTTTATGAAGGTAAATACTGACTTTTTCAATAATGGAAAGTATGGCTAAATCGGTTATTTTCATAAGTAAAAAAAAACTTTTCATTTTTCACACAAAAGTGTGGCGTTTTTAAATGAAAAGGCGTAGAATAGGTATGGGTTAAATCGTTAGATAAATCCGTTTTATGAAGGAGAACACTCATGCAAGTTCATGGCAAAGATTCACGTGGTACACACCTCAAGAAAAATGCGATCAGAAATGCTAAAAAAGCCGGTAAAAAAGTAGTTAAAAATACCATTCTGAAATAAGAAAAAACAGGGTCACTTAAGGTGTGCCCTGTTTTTTTATGTTGCGTATTTGTGTGCAATGGAACTCGCAGCGGCTGAAGCGATGGCACCGACAATATCGTCTAAGAACGTATTACAATGCCCTTCTTCCTTACCAGCGTCGTCAATCGTACCAATGATACCAGGTTTGAGTTTATCGACATAACCGAAATTGGTCAAACCAATCGAACCATAGACATTGACTATCGAGAGTGCCAAAATCTCATCGATACCAAATAGACCATAGTCTCCAAGCATCATCGAGAGTAGTGGTTCACTGATGATTTTTTGTTCAGCAAGCACATCTAGTTCGATACCAACCAGTACAGCGTGTTGAACTTCACGTTTTAAAATGACACGGTCAACATGTTCTAAACACAGTTCAATGGTAAGGTTTTGAACGTATGGTTTTTGAAGGTCAAATGTGATTTTCGCGATATCAATCAATTCAACCCCACGGTCTTTTAAACGTTGTTTGATGATGTCGTATTTCTTCGTATCGTTCAAACGGTTGTACTCTTTTTTACTTAAAGTAGTTTCACTCATGGGTAGGCCTCCTTTCCTATTTTTGTGAGGGAAGTTTATTATAACACGTCTATTTTGAATGTCAATGCTTTTGATGCTATTTTGGTTATAATCTTTTCTAAAATGTTGTATTTTAGTGGTCTATTCGAAGAATTTAGATAAACGATTTCTTTCAAATAATGTTATGATGGATATATAAAAGATTGAGGTATGTATGTCGAATTTAGAATTCATCCAAAAACGCATCGAAGCGGATTATCCAAACCATGTTCATGATATTATTAATGGGTTAAAAGCCTCAAAAAAGGTGACATTCCGCATCAACACACTAAAAACAACGGTTGAAGCCGTTTTAAGTGTTTTAGCATCCCAAAAACTCAAAGTATCCGAAGTATCTTGGAGCAATACCGCCTTCATTTTAGAAAATGGTACTGAAAAAGATTTGTGGTCATTGCCCATCTATACTGAAGGGCACATTTATATTCAAAACTTATCGTCGATGTTACCACCGATTGTGTTAAACCCACTCAAAGGGGATATTTTAGACATGGCAGCTGCCCCAGGGGGTAAAACCACACAGATGGCTGCGATGACACATTCAATGGCCAACATCACTGCCTGTGAACAAAACCCCATCCGAGCTCAAAAACTCAAATATAACTTAGATAAACAAGGCGCAACCAAAGTGACTGTGATCACCAAAGATGCGCGACAACTCGATGATTTTTTCAGGTTTGATCATATCTTATTGGATGCGCCGTGTAGTGGATCTGGTACACTCAATTTAAATGATGAAAAATCTTTAAATAACTTCACAGACCACCTTATTTTAAAATCCACTCAAACCCAAAAAGCGTTGATCCTAAAAGCAATTGACCTCTTAAAACCGAAACAAACCCTGGTTTATTCCACGTGTTCGCTTTTAAAACAAGAAAATGAAGACATCATCCGGGTCGCACTGAAAACCAACAAAATAGAGCTTGTACCCATTGAATTAAACATCAAAGGCATTTTACCATCGACACTCCCAGGGGTCATCACTGTGATGCCTAGCGAAACATATGAAGGCTTTTTCATTGCCTTATTAAGGAAAAAATAACATGGCCATCATCACATATAAAGTTCACCCATCGTTTCATCAAAAAACATTGAAAGAATTCTTTGATTTTTATCATGTGGGTAAAAAAAATCAATACAAACTGACCCTCCAAGGGGTATTCATTGATGGACAAAAAGCCATCAAAGAGCACCATTTAGCGATGGGTCAAACACTCACCATCCATGTCGAAGATGAGATTTTACCGATGGCTTTAAAAGCACCAATCGATGTTATCTATGAAGACGATGACCTCTTAATCGTCAATAAACCGATCGACTTATTGGTCCATACCGATGGGATTGCAAAAGATGATTTGAATCAACGGGTCGCTTATTATATGGCCAAAAAAGGTCATAAACAAGCCGTATTGCCAGCCCACCGCTTGGATAAAGACACCTCTGGTATGGTAATTTATGCGAAACACATCCTCGCTTTGAGCTATTTATCGCACTTGTTTGAAAGTCATCAAATGGAAAAAACGTATGTTGCTTTAACCACCCCAAATTTGAGACAAAAAAAGGGTCGTATCGATAAAGCGATTGGTTCAAGCAGACATGAAGACAAGCAAATCATCCATGACCAAGGCCAATCGGCGTTGAGTTTATACGAAGTCATCGATCAAAACGCATCTTACGCAAGACTTCATGTGTCGATTCTGGGTGGCAGAAAACACCAAATCCGAGTTCACCTTGCCTTCATTGGTCATCCGATTTTAGGGGATAATCTGTATGGTGGCTTGCCTTATGAGCGATTGGCTTTGCATTTTCATCGCGTGTCTTTCATCCATCCAAAATCTTTAGAAAAAGTGACATTTGAATCGAAAGTACCATTTTAGTGGTAAAATACAAATTAGGACGGTAATATACAATGAAAAAACTGTTTAAATGGATTTTAAAAATAGTTGTACTGATCATTTTGGTGGCAGGTGGCTTTGTGGGCTACTTAACATTAACAGAATACAAACCTGAACCGATTGAAACGGTGGATATCGAACAAAACCCAACCAATCGAGTCGCAGCGAACCAAACGTTGACCTTCATGACATTCAATACGGGTTATGCGGGTTTAGGTGAGGATGAAGATTTCGTCATGGATGGCGGACAAAAAGGTAGACCCGATAACAAATCGGTGGTTGAAGGGTATTTGTCAGGGATTGAAAATCTCATCACCTCAAATGTGGCTGACTTTTATTTACTTCAAGAAGTCGATTTAAAGGCGAGAAGAAGCTTTGATATCGATCAAGTCAACCATTATAAAGCATTGTTACCAACGTATCATTCCACCTTTGCTTATAACTTTAACGCTGTATTCGTACCATTCCCAGTCTCCTTGACCGATTATATTGGACCAGTCAAAAGTGGGATTCAAACGTTAGGCCGATTTGAAGTGGAATCTTCAGAACGTCATCAATTTCCAGGTGAATTCAGTTGGCCACTTAGGGTTGCGAATTTAAAACGCGCTATGATGGTTAATACATATACAATTACTGGGTCGACTAAGAAATTGGTGGTTGTCAACTTACATATGTCTGCTTATGATGGCGATGGGTCATTAAGAGCTCAAGAAATGGGTTATTTGAAAGCATTCATGGAAGCACAAACTGCTTTAGGCAATTATGTCATCATCGGTGGGGATTTCAATCAAACCTTCCCAACCGCCATCGATGTGTATCCAACCAAACCAGGGTTGTATCAAGCCTATCCTATTGAATCGAGTTTCTTACCTGCGGGTTATCAATGGAGCATCGACATCACAGAACCAACGTGTCGACTACTCAATCAACCGTATGAACCAACCAGTGAATTGACTCAATATTACATCATCGATGGCTTCATTGTCTCAAATAATATCACTGTGGGTTCAGTCCAAGTGATTCAAGATGACTTCCAATTCAGTGACCATAACCCCGTATTCATGACAGTCACACTCAATTAATAAAACAAGGACGCCCAAAATGGACGTCCTTTTATTCATCATAATAGAGTTGCGAGCGCAATCGAGTTGAATTTGGTCTCATCGCTATCGGCACGAGAGGTTAAGACAATCGGATGGGTAGCGCCACAAACGATACTGGCACTCTTGGCATCGGATAAAAACATCAAGGCTTTATAGAGGATATTACCGGCTTCAATCGCTGGCATCAACAAGAAATCAACATCGCCTGCCATCGGGTCATGAACACCCTTGTGTATGGCGGCTTCTTTATTGATGGCGTTATCTAGTCCAAAGGGACCAGCGATTTGATAAGTAGAATCGGTGTGAGATTCGATTAAAATTTGAGCATCTGTGGTCGCAACCATCTTAGGGTTGACCTTTTCAACGGCTGCGATGATGCCCACATTTGGTTTTTCAATACCGATGTTATGAAGTACTTCGACTCCATTTAAAATAATCTCTTTTTTGAGTTCAACATCGGGTGCGATGTTCATCGCAGCATCGGATAAAAGAAGCAATTTATGGTAATGTTTGAGTTCCAATAATGTGATGTGCGATAGACGTCTTTTACCACGGATACCGAAATCTTTATCCAATACAGCCTTAAGCAATATCGATGTATCAATCAAGCCTTTCATCAAGATATCGCCTTCGCCTTGACGAATCATGTAAGCGGCTTGTTTACAAGCTTCGACCCCGTTCGGTTCATCGATGATGTGATACGCTTTTAAATCATAATGGAGTGAGTTGAGTTCGTGTGTAATGGCAATCTCATCCCCCACCAAGATGGGTTTAATATTTAAAACTTGTCTGGCATGTTCCACGGCTTTTAATACATAAGGATCATTCGCTACCGCTACCACCAATCGTTTTTGAGGTTTGGATTGGGCGAGTTCAATTAAATCTTGAATGGTTTTAGGCATAGGTTTTGACCTCCTCAATTTGATTGAGCACCCGTAACGCGCCTTCAGCAAGTGCAAGCATTTCATCTTCACCTGGGTAAATATGGACTTTAGCAATGAATGACACACGAGCAGTAATCAAATCTGTCGTAAGTTTATTATAAGCAAATCCACCGGTTAAAATGATGGCGTCTACTTGTCCTTTTAAGACAGTGGAAGCAGCCCCGATTTCTTTCGCTATTTGATAGCACATGACTTCATGGATTTTGGTAGCAAGCGCATCACCAGCTTGGATGCGTTTCATGATTTCCATACCATCATTGGTACCTAAATAAGCTACCATCCCACCTTCACCATAGTTTTTACGCTTGATGTCCTCCAAGGTATACTGACCGGAAAAACACATTTTATATAGTGGACCAAGTGGGACCGACCCACTGCGTTCTGGTGACATTGGCCCATCGCCATCTAAAGCATTATTGACATCGATGACTTTGCCACGTTCATGGCTACCCACAGAAATCCCACCACCCAAGTGGGCAATGATGAGATTTAAAGATTCATAAGGTTTACCTAAATCCTTTGAAGCCCTTTTCGCCACCGCTTTTTGATTCAAAGCGTGGAAAGTTGAGACACGTTCGATTTCTTTCATGCCTGTATAACGGGCTAAATCGTGCATTTCATCGACAACCACGGGGTCAACGATAAAGGCTTTAATACCTAAAGGTTGAGCAATCGCATCCGCGATCAAAGCCCCTAAATTCGAAGCATGTTCACCGCGAATGGCATTTCTTAAATCGCTTTTCATCGCTTCATTGACCTGGTATGTCCCAGAAGCCAATGGTTTGAGAAGACCACCACGACCCACAACAGCGGTGAGTTTTTGAACATCATAACCCGCTTCTAAAATAAAATCCAAAATCGCTTGCTTTCTGAAATCATACTGGTCAATCATTCGTTTGAATTGTTTTAAAGTGCTTGGGTCATGTGAAATGGTTTTTTTAATCAATTGGGTTTGATTTTCAAATAAGGCTACTTTGGTTGAAGTAGAACCTGGGTTGATGATCAATAGTCTATGGGTCATATGGGCTCCTTGAAATCGAATTATCTAATTTCATTATACCAATAAAAAGTCGTTTTTCTAAGAAAAAAAGCCCAATCGGGCTTCATCCTATAAGGATTCGATTTTCTTTAAGAATTCTTCAACCGGTTGGTTACCAAGAAGTTCAATCTTGTCGTTGATGACAATTTTTGGTACACCAGAGACATTATACTTCGTAGACAAATCATAGAAGGTTTGGGCTTCAATCATTTCACCTTTAACGTTACTGTTAAGCATCGCTAAGCGGTGCGCTGTTTGTACAGCACCTGGGCAATGTGGGCAGCTTAAAGTGACGAATACTTTGATATCTACAGGTTTGTTGATTTTCGCAATTCTTTCTAAGACTTTATCAGAAAACTTAAATTCAACCCCAGACATTTCCATGATGGCAGAAATGAATGAATTGATTTCATGACCTGCAGGAATCCCGTTGAACTTCACACCACGGTATGTGCCTTTTTCATCTAAGAAGATGAAGGCTGGGGTTCTTTCAATGCCATAAGTGACTAAATCATCGCCTGCATCCGCAAGTTCAATGATATCTAAGTTAATTTTATCGGATAACTCTGCAGTTTCAGATAACAATTGTTTGGTTTCTTGGCAAGTATCACAGTTGCCATCGACGTATAATTTGATGGTGATTGGGTTGACCATCCCTTTAAAAATGTCTTTAATTTGATTCGCTACATCTTGTGAAAATAGTTTTTCCATCTTATTTATCTCCTTTTTGATTGATGAATGAGGTTGCACTTAAGGCTGCAACAGCGCCTTCGGAAGTGGCGATGATGATTTGCTTGTTTGGGTTATCTGTGACATCCCCTGCCGCGTATAAACCGGGTATTGAGGTTTGTTGGAAACGATCGACCTTGATTTCTTTCGAATCGTTTAATTCAACCAAACCTTCTAGTAGCGTCGAATTTGGAATATGTCCGATTTCGATGAATATGCCATCGGCTTCAATGACCGATTCGGTTTGTGTTTTCTTTTCGAAGACGCGTACTCCCGTCATCGTGATGTCCCCTTGGATTTCAAGGATTTGGGTTTCTAAGTGGATATTTACATTGGGCAAGGCTTTGATTTGATCCACGGTGGTTAGGTCACCTTTGAATTGACTTCTATGCACAATCGTAACTTTCGATGCGATTCTCGATAAATCGATGACAGCGTCTAAAGCACTGTTTCCACCACCAGCCACGATGACGTGTCTTTTTTTGAAGAATGGGGCATCACAGGTCACACAGTAGGAGACCCCTTTCGAAGCATACAACTGTTCACCAGGGACACCCAGTTTTCTTGGGTTACCACCAAACGCATACAACAATGTTTTGGTTCTTAAGGTTTCACCATTGTCTAAACCGATTTCGAATAGATCGTTTTTTTGAATTGAAGTCACCTTAACTTCAGTGAGCATGGGTACTTCAAGTGCGGTGATGTGGTCTTTAAATTTTTGAATCATCATACTCGCATCGATATTTCCTAACCCTAGATAGTTATCGACGTCGCTGGTATTGTTGAGTTGTCCGCCCAAATCGTATCCGACCAATAGTGTTTTTAGGCCTTTACGCTTTGCATATAAAGCCCCGTTCATCCCCGCAGGACCAAGTCCTAAAGCGATGAAGTCGTATGTGGTTTGATAATCAATTAAAGCGGTTTTTGGTTTTTCAATTTGGAAGTTAAACATCATAAAACCACCTTTCACTCTTATTATAAGGGGACGAATGTTGAATTACAACTGGTTTGCTTCAGACTTGATGATTTTAGAGACCATCGAAGGACTGATTTCAAATAAGTTGGCTAAATCCTTTAAGCTACAACCTGTTTCACGGTATATTTCAAGGATGCACTGATTTCTGAGTTCTTTATTGTTTATGATGTCTTCACGTGTGCAGTGGTGGTCATCACACAACAATTTGATTTTTTCAGGAATTTCGAGTTTTTGAATCGGCTTCATATCAAACGGTTGATTGGTGTAATAATCGATGAGTTGCATCGAATCCTCGCGTGCGCCTTTATAATAACAGAGTGACGCGTAAGGTGAGTCTTTTTGATGGAGTTGATCAAACGCTTTAGCCATATCTGCTGGATTTTTAATTGGATAGCTCTTGTAACGTTCTTTGTAGAGTTTTTCATCACTCGCGTAGTATTTTGCATAGGCAATCATCAACGATTGCATGATTTTTGAAATCGTTTGATGTTTGACATGGATGATCAAACCGAAGCGGTCATCGTCACATAAAGAAAAGCCATAACAAGCAAATTGGTATTTGGATTTGGTCTCTTTAAGCAAGGATAAAAACTGTTTTCGATCGGTATCGTTACGAAACAGTTGGAGTTCGCTTTTCTGAATGATCAAAAAAACATTGGATGCTATTTTATTACGAGCCATTCTGGGCATACAAACACCTCTATAATAGTTATATCACTTATAGGCCATTAAAGGCAAAAAATCGCACAAAATTTAACACTTTATGGCGTATTATCGGCCTAAATAGACAAAAACTTGAAAAAACCCATAACCGCTTAAGGTTGCAGTTATGAGAGATAAAGAATGTAAATTTATAGTTTTTTTTAAAACATATTGCATATACAGGATTTTTATTATAAAATGAATACGTTGAAAGGAAGATGAACACATGCCACAAGTTTTAACTGCTTTAGTCTTAGTCTTAGTTGCACTGATTGTTTTATTTGTCATGTCCTATGTCAAGGTTCGTCCAGACAAGGCCGTCATCATCACCGGACCTAGAGGGTCCCGTATCGTTACTGGGAAGGCGACCATTCGTATCCCATTTATTCAAAGAATCGACTATTTACCACTTGACCTTATTCAGGTAGATATTCGTACTTCATCCGCTGTACCAACCAACGAATTTATCAATATTTTTGTCGATGGTGTAGCAAACATCAAGATTCAATCTGATGAAGGATCCATCCGACTCGCAGGGGAAATTTTCTTAACGAGATCATTAGAAGATGTTAAACAAATCGCAAAAGAAGTCTTAGAAGGTAACATGCGTGAAATCATTGGTCAAATGAAATTACGTGAACTTGTTCAAAACCGTGATAAGTTTGCTGAACAAGTTAAATTATCCGCACTTGCTGATATGAAGAAGATGGGGTTAGACATCGTCAACATCACCATCCAAAACTTCGCAGACAAGAATGGCGTTATCGACGACCTTGGGGTCGACAATATCGCACAAATCCGTAAGGATGCTTCGATTGCTAGAGCAAACTCCGAAAAAGAAGTTGAAATTGCCGTTTCACAAGCTAAGCAACTCTCCAACGATGCAAGAATTAAGGCTGAACTTGAAATTGAATTACAAAACAACTCATTGGCTTTAAGACAAGCTGAATTGAAACAAAAAGCAGACATCGCGAAAGCGACTGCCGATGCTTCTTATGAAATTCAATTTGCGAACGAAGCGAAGACCATCAATATTTCTAAACAAAATGCAGAAATTGCACGTCGCGAAAAGGAAATTGAACTTCGTGGTAAAGAAGTCGAAGTTGAAGAAAAAACCCTTGAAGCCAGAATTAAAAAAGCTGCAGAAGCTGAACGTTATGCAAGAGAACAAAAAGCTGAAGCTGAATTGTTCGTAAGAACCAAAGAGGCTGAAGCATTGCTAGCAGAACAAGAACGCGCTGCACGCGGTCTTAAACTTCAAGCGGAAGCTGAAAAGTATGCTCAAGAACAAAAAGCGATCGGTATTCAAGCCGTGGGTCTAGCTGAAGCAGAAGCAATCGAAAAGAAAGCCGAAGCGATGAAGAAGATGGAATCCGCCGCTGTCCTTGAATTAGTCCTTAAATCTGAAGTATTGCCTAACATCGTTAGAGCAGCTGCAGAACCTCTAACTCAAGTCGATAAGATTGTCATGTATGGCGATGGTAACAATACCAAACTCATGGGTGATATCGTCAATTCGAGTACTAAAGTACTGGAATCTGTTAAAGAAGCAACAGGGTTAGACCTTGCAAGCTTATTGGCAGGTTTCGCTACAGGCAAGTTAACACAAAAAGACGAACCAAAAGAATAACAGAAATCATTTGGAGAAGCGCGTGAAAACGCGCTTTTCTTTTCTAAAAAAGTATAGAATTATTATATTTTATATGTTATTATATTTTCGGTTATGTTAAAAATATAGCATATAAAGGGAGAAAATTATGGCTACACTAAGAAAAATGACCGAGTTTGGAGCAACCCTCAAAGGCAACATTGCATATAAAGAAATTGAGGGTTATCAATTCAACTTTGTCGAAAATCAAATTGCGAATCAACATATTTTCATGATTCCACTCGAAGCATCACAACAAAATATCACTGCTCTAAAAAACGATTTGAAAACCACATCGAAACACTTGAAATTGAGTGTCACACAATCCAACACATCCATGGTTACCTTCCTATGGCAAGGCAATCTCAAAGGATTGAATCTTCAAACACTCAAAGATTACACAGAGGGTTTGGTTGCTGTTTTACATAAATTATCGATTCAACCGCACACCGCTTGCCCATTTTGTGAACAAGGCGAACCAAATACCATTGTTACCATCAATGGAATAACAGTCAAAGGTCACGAAGCATGTAAACAAAATGCAATTCAAGACATCGCGAATGCACCTGTAGAAGTTAAAAAGAACCCGTTTGCGAAATCTTTAGTGGGTGCGCTATTGGGTGCTGCTATTGGTGCGATTCCTTGGATTTTGGTAGACTTATTCGTCGGTTTCTTCGCTGCCATCCTTGGCGTATTGATTGGATACAGTGCATTTTATTTTTATAAGAAATTCGGTGGTGTCGTCGTCAACTATACCAAATATGTCATCATAGGTGTGACTTTATTGGGTGTTTTATTCGCGAACTTCGTCATCGCGACTTATGTCATTCTTAATAATGATGGTGCCATCGTACTATCCAATTATGTGGTTGTCTATTCAGACCCTGAAATCGGACCAATACTATTCCAAAGTCTTGGTATTGGCTTAGTCATCAGCTTGTTTAGCCTACCAACCATTTTCAAAAAAGTTCAACAAGAAGAAGACACCAAAACTGTCATCGAATAAAAACGTTTTCACTACAAAATCGCTTGCACATCTGAAAAAAAGTTCTATAATTATGAATCAAGCGATGAACAAGAGTAGTAATTGGCAAGTAACAGCCTAAGAGAACCAGTGGTTGGTGTGAACTGGTGCGTTATCCAATGAACGTGCTTGGGAGCTTTTAAATCGAAGTCTTGAGGTTTAAACGTAAGTCGGCGTTAACGATATGAGGGCTAGAGTTTTTTTAAGATTCTAGAACTAAGGTGGTACCGCGATATTTCGTCCTTAGCATACATTGCTAGGGACTTTTTTATTTAAAAAGTACCTTAAAACCCAAGAAAGATTTGAACGTATACCGGCGTTAACGGGTCGAGTGTTGGAGTTTTCCAGAATCAAGGTGGCACCGCGGTTTATCCGTCCTTGGCAAATAAAAAATCTTTTTCACAGGAGGAAAATTATGAAAAAGGGATTATTTATCACAGCTTTACTATTATTTGTAGGGATTTTGAGCGGATGCAGCACATCCTCCAATATTTATACCTACATCCTTGATGATTCTTTTGAAGGATTCATCACTTTAGGAACATCGGCGGACTACCCACCGTATGAGTGGCCAAAACAAGTCGATGGTAAAAACACTTTGGTTGGAATCGATATTGAAATCGCCAAAGAGATTGCGAAAGCATTAGGCAAGAACTTAAAAGTTGTCAATAAAGGGTTTGACTTTTTGTTGGATGACTTAGAAAATGGAAAAGTGGATTTCGTTTTGGCAGGTATGACACCGACCGAAGAACGTGCACAACAAGTCGATTTTTCAATGGTATATTATGAAGCAACCCAAGTGATTCTCATTCAAAAGTCAATGGTAAATACCTATACCTCAATCGCAGCTTTAGATCAAGCCAGCATTCGTATTGGGGCACAAATGGGTTCCATTCAACAAGATTTGGCAAATGATACATTCTCTGTTGCTCAAAAATCATTTATACAATCCATTCCTGATTTGGTCATGAGATTGATGGATGGACAAGTGAATGCGGTCATCATGGAAAAGCCAGTGGCGGATGGGTACGTTATAAATCAAACTTCACTCGCGATTGCATCCATTCAAATTGGCGACCCTGATGGTGGGTCTGCAGTAGCTGTTCAAAAAGGCAATGTGGAACTCTTGAAAGTCATCAATGCTGTATTAACCGACTTGATTGAATCCGGTAAAATGGATCAAATCGTTGCGGATGCCATCATCCTCAATAGTTGACCATGAATTTCAGTTTCATTTTTGATCCCTATTATTTAGGGCTACTCTTCAGTGGTTTAGCGATGACACTCATCTTAGCGGTGATTTCTGTCATCTTGGGGTCAATGTTGGGATTGATTCCAGCATTGTTACGTCTTTCAACCAAAAAAACACTCCAATATGTGGGGACCACTTATGTTGAAATCATCCGTGGGACACCTTTATTGGTTCAAGTGTTATTGATATATTCATTCATTAAACTGCCTGTCACGTTGTTTTTAGGCATTGATTTATCCTCGTTTGTGCCGGGGATGCTGGCATTGCTCATCAATTCATCGGCTTATGTATCCGAAATTATCCGTGGAGGGATTTTATCGGTTGACCGTGGTCAAACCGAAGCCGCGCTCAGTTTAGGGTTTTCTAAATCCAAAACGATGCGCGTGGTCATTCTCCCCCAAGCCATCAAACACATCATTCCAGCTTTAGGCAATGAATTTGTTACGATGATCAAAGAAACCTCGATTTTCATGTACTTAGGGATTGCTGAACTCATGTACATGGCCTCGATGGTAAAAGCAGGCACGTATGCCGTCAAAGAAACGTATATTGTGGTTGCCGTTCTTTATTTTGCACTCACGTTCCCAACCGCGAAACTGATGGGTGCCCTTGAAAGGAGACTCAAGAAATCCGATGCCAAATAGTTTATTTAAAATCGATCATCTATCCAAAGTATTTTCAGATGGTACCGTCGCGATTGACGACGTTTCCCTAGAATTAAAAAAGAACCAAGTGTATGTCATCATTGGGCCGTCTGGGTCTGGTAAATCTACATTATTGAGAACCTTAAACTTGATGGAAAAACCAACCCATGGACACATATTCAAAGACGATCAAGACATCACTTTAAAGTCTTACCCGATTGAAAAACACCGTGAACGTGTGGGCATGGTTTTTCAAAACTTTAACCTGTTCCCACACATGACGGTGTTAGATAATATCAACAGTGCACAAATCCACGTCTTAAAAAGAGACATCCAAGCAGCGACACAAGTATCTTTAGGCTTGCTAGAACAAGTCGGCTTACTTGAAAAGAAAAATCATTACCCCAACCAACTCTCTGGGGGACAAAAACAACGTATCGCGATTGCTAGAGCGTTATCCATGCACCCAGAAGTGATGTTGTTTGATGAACCTACCTCCGCACTAGACCCAGAAATGATTGGAGAAGTCCTTTCAGTCATGAAAAACTTAGTCCATTCTGGGATGACGATGATCGTCGTGACCCATGAAATGGGGTTTGCGAAAGCATTCGCCGATGAAATCATTGTGATGGATAAAGGTAAAGTCATCGAACAAGGCACCCCTGAGGTTATTTTCAATACCCCGAAAGAACCTAGAACTGCAGCTTTTTTGAAAAGTGTCCTAAATCCGTTATAATGGTATGTGGACAAGGAGGTATGTCGATGAAGATTCTATTCGCACCGGCCAAAAGTTTTCGTGAAGCCATACCACACCATCACGACATAAATACCCATAAATCAACGCTACAATTGGTCAAAACCATCTCTAAATGGTCAAAAACCAACCTATCTAAAAAGTTCAAACTCAGTGATGATCTTACAGAAGAAGTGTATGGGTTTTACAAAAACTTTGTTAAGAATCCAAGTTATGTCGCCATCGATTACTATTATGGTGAATCCTTTAAAGCACTCAATACCGACACATTGGATGAAGGTTCTAGACAATTTATGCATGATCATGTTTACATCATCGATGCGCTTTATGGTGTGATTCGTCCACTGGATTTGATCAAACCTTACAGACTAGACTTTACAATTTCAGGGTTAGATTTGAATACCCAGTGGGTCTCACTGTTTGAGGAAAAGTTCAAAGGAGAGATTGAACCCATCCTCAGTTTGGCCAGTGATGAGTTTACATCCAAAATTACACCTATCGCACCAGTTTATGAAGTGCATTTTATCGATTGTAAAGCCGGTAAATGTAAAGCCATTTCGGTCTTCAATAAACAACAACGTGGGGCTTTACTGCGTCATATTGTATTGAATAAAATCCAAAGTATTGCAGATTTACCTATGGTTTTTAACGGGTATCAACTGCGTATTGAAGGGTTTCAATTGACCTATCAAAAATCAATCGATTAACGTTTCACCCAAAAATCTTGCAATTTGTTTGACATCCTTGTCTCCTCGACCTGAAAGGTTGATGACGAGGATGTTTTCTTTTGGTAAAGTAGGAGCGAGCTTTATTGCGTAAGCCACAGCGTGTGACGATTCAATCGCAGGGATGATGCCTTCGGTTTTGGTGAGTAACATGAACGCATCGACCGCTTCTTGATCAGTCGCTGCGACATATTGAACTCGATTAATGGATTCTAAGTAACTATGTTCTGGGCCGACACCAGGGTAATCTAACCCAGCTGAAATGGAATAAACTTCACTGATGGACCCATCGTCATCCAATAATACCTTGGTTTGCATCCCATGGATGATGCCGGTTTTCCCTAAAGTCATGGTTGCGGCGTGACGTTTGGTATCGATACCATCGCCCGCAGCTTCCACGCCAATCAGTTTAACAGACGGGTTTTGAATGAAATCATAGAATGCTCCGATGGCGTTGGATCCACCTCCCACACATGCAATGACATAATCGGGTAAGCGTTGTTCTTTGGCTTGTAATTGGGCTTTGATTTCTTCACCAATGACTTTTTGAAACGCTCTAACCATGATTGGGTAGGGGTGTGGACCTACCGCAGAACCGATCAAGTAAAAGGTGGTTTCAAGTTCATTAGCCCAAGTGATTAAAGCACTATCGACGGCTTCTTTAAGGGTTTTTAAGCCTTCTTCAACGACAACCACTTTAGCCCCAAGCATCTTCATACGATACACATTTAAACTTTGTTTTTCAACATCTACCGCACCCATATGAATTTCACAATCCATCCCCATCAGTGCAGCTACTGTCGCTGTAGCTACGCCGTGTTGGCCAGCCCCTGTTTCTGCGATGAGTTTTTTTATGCCCATGCGCTTAGCCAACAACGCTTGACCCAGCACATTGTTAATCTTGTGAGCACCTGTGTGGTTTAAGTCTTCGCGTTTTAAGAAAATTCTCGCACCACCCAAGTGCTCTGTCAGTCTTTTTGCTTCATATAATAATGAAGGTCTTCCAACATATTCTTTTAAGTACTGTCTGTACTCCTCTAAAAATGATGGGTCTTTCATCGCTTCTTCATACGCTTTTTCTACTTTTTTGACCGCATCCAAAATCTTCCCGGGAACAAATTGTCCACCAAAACTACCAAATTCCATAATAGACCTTTCCTTAAAGTCTAGAGTATTTGTATTTAGGTATAAAAAAAGAGCACTCGTTGTATTGGGACGAAGTGCTCGTGGTACCACCCAAATTTGAGAATGATATTCTCCTTATTACAAAATACGCCATCATTGAAGACTTTAATATTTTTGCCTGATAACGTGGGCTACGGCATCGGATACTCTGATTTCCCCTAGCTTCTCATGAGTCCATTCATCCAGTTAGTTGGTATATGCATCTTTCACCATCATGCACTCGCTAAATACGTTTACCTGAATTACTCATCTCAATCTTCGAATTTAATCTCATTATACGGATTATCAAAATCAAAATCAAGTCAATTTTACACGAATTTTGGATGATATTTATATCATGTTTTGTATAATGGTTGTATGAGGGGTGAGCTTATGTCAAAAGCATTTCTATTCTTACAACAATTAGGACAATCCTTAGAAAAGGATCCAAACGTTTCATGTTTATTGGGTTTGGGGAGTATGTCTGAAATCAGTCGTATGGATGATTATTCAGATATGGATTTCTTTTTGATCGTTGAAACAGGACATAAACAAGCCTATATCGATGATTTATCCTGGTTGGCGATTAAACCGATGGTGTTCCAATTTAAGAATACCAAAGATGGACATAAAGTATTGTTTGATGACGATGTGTTCGCTGAGTTTGCTGTATTTGAAAAAGAAGAATTACCGGAGATTGCTTTTACAGCAGGTAAAATAATTTATGCCAAAAAGGGATTTGATGTATCCTGGGTAATACCTAAAAAGGTACCTCAAATCAAAAAAAGATCGGTAGATTTTTTAGTGAATGAAGCACTCACTAATCTTTATATCGGTTTGAAACGTGACCACCGCGGTGAAACTGCATCAGCATTCAGTTTCATACAAGTTTACGCCGCTTCATTGATTATTGAGTTATTTCAAGAAATATACCCATCTAAACCGGCATTGATTGATCCATTTGTTTTTGAAAGACGAATCGAAAATCGCTTTACAGAAGCATTTGACGTTTTATCGAAAATCAAACAAGGCTACCTAAACAACAAAGCATCCGCTCAGGCTGCACTTCAGTTTTTAAATGCGCATTTCAATGTCAATCCAGCGATGTTTCAAACCATTCTAGACTTGTGTGATTAAGGGGTATTTTTGATAAAAAAAGCATCCATGGACATAGATGTTATGGTCTTTGATATAATGAAAATACATAAAAAAAAGGAGCTATCAACTATGTTAAGTCTTGTACTACAAAAACAAAAATCACCTAAATTCATTCTTTCCTTTCTGATTTACACCGTATTTTTCATCATTATTTATTTTCTTTTAGACACCTTAAATGGTGGCTATTTTGACATGGAACGCGATTATGGCTTGTATTTGGTTTATATCAATATCGCACTCAATATTGTGATGTCGGTGATGTCTGCAGTCATGTTTAATTTATCGAGTGCGCTCGTGGACTTAACCAAAAAAGAAGGTAAAGGCACTTTTATGACCATGTTTTCTGTATTGTTTGGCGTACTAACCTATGGGTGTACTTCCTGTGTGATTGCTTTCTTCGCGGTGGTCGGAATTACTTTTTCAGTGGCTGTATTACCACTGGCTGGTCTACCATACAAACTCATTTCAATGGCTTTATTGATCTTAGGTTTCTTTTGGTTATTGCGAGAGATTAAAAGAAGTCAATGTAAATTATAAATAGTAGTATAATATAACCATAAGGAGGCGATGCTATGCAACTGTATTATCAAACCGACGTCAGTTTTATGACCGCCTTTTTATTGATGTTGATATCGGTCATCGCCTATTTTCGCTTGAATCGGAAGGACCCGGTCTCCATTGGATACTTAGTGACTTCATGGATCATTGTGTTCATTTTACTCATTGAAGCTTACACCATCATCATCGATGGTCAAAATGACCCTACCTCTGTGTTTCTAGCCATTTGGTTAAATACCGTATTGTTCGCTGTGGGTCCAATTTTGACTTTATCCTGGTTTTATCTCATCCGTTCGATGTTCGCGCCTAACCTTAAGAAAAACAGTTGGGTGCACTACTTATTGTTTTTTCCCCAAATCATCAACCTCATGGTGGTCATTACCAACCCTTGGACCCATTTTATTTTTGATGTGATTGATGGACAATACGTCAGAAACTCAGGTTATCCAATCGTCACGATTGCTACCTATGTTTATGTCTTATTTTCACTGATTGTGGTTATACAAAACCGTAAAGCCATTATGAAACAAGACAAGATTTTATTGTTGGTTTCCACAACCTTACCGATGGTGGGTGGGGCAATTCAAGGGTCTTATTATGGTATCTTAACCATCTGGCCAAGTGTGGCTTTCGCACTGATTTTGATGTATCTATTCTTACAACAACGAGTCATTCATCTGGATTATTTAACTGGGGCTTGGACCCGTGAAACATTTTTTCTACACATCAATCGTTTGGCTAAAAAACAAAGTGATGAACCCGTGAATGCCTTATACTTTGACTTAGACCATCTCAAAGAAATCAACGACAATTATGGACATAAAGCAGGCGATCTCGCCCTCAAGAAAGTGGTTGAAATCGTTAAATCCGTTTTGAATAGTCACGATATCCTTGCCCGTTTGGGTGGCGATGAATTCATTGTTTTATTGAAGGATCGTCCTAGTCTTGATTTGAAAACAGTGATTTTAGAGATTCAAACCGAAATTTCACAATTTAATCGTGAAAAACATTTAGAGTATGAACTGGGTTTGTCGATTGGCTATGGTCGATTTGATGACAATTATGAACAATTCGATAAGTTTATGAATCATATCGACCAAATGATGTATAAACAAAAACATAAAAAGTGAAACAAGTCCGAAATTAAGGACTTTTTTTCATTATAAATAATATAAACTATTTTTTTCTTATGAAATGTGCTAAAATCCTTATACGTACTTATAGTAAAGGGGGATAACATGAATAAATCCCTTCAAGATGAAATCAAGGCAAGCTATATCCATAAAAATGCCGATAACCTCGCGAAAGATTCACTTGAAAATTTAAGAATGGTCTCTTTAGTATCGCTAGCCATCAGCGGTATTTTTACTGTTGTAACATTCTCTTTTTACCCTGAAAATATACTGGTTTATGCAAGTTTATTATATATCTATCTCATGTTAATCACGTTTGCTTATTTGACCAATCAAATGTTAAGAACAGGTAAAATTAAACCGAAGAAAGTATATCGCATGACTTTAGAGTTTTTAGGGATGATGTCTTTAGGTTTGATATTCATCAGCATTTACGTCATCAATGACTTTTTAGCGATATTCTTCATTTTATTTTTGGTTTTATACCCAACATTATTTTTGTTAAAAGAAGTTCATATGGTGGTATTTTTGGTCAGTTCAGGGATTGTTTTTCTAATCGCTTCTTATTTTAATCCAAGTCGACCGTTGTCGGTGTTTTACATCGATTTATATTTAATATCTACAGGGTTGTTGATCGGTGTACCCATCAACTGGATGGTGCTTAAATTACGACGAAAAGAGTTGTATATGAAAGAACTCTTTGTCGCTTATAGCCACTTGGATGAACTCACCAAATTACCCAACCGTCGTGCCTTTAATTTGCATATTGAAAAAGTGTTCAATCACAATAAATCAAATGAAATCCCACTCGGGGTTGCGTTGATCGACATCGATGATTTTAAGCTTTATAATGACCATTATGGTCACCTTGAAGGGGATGTCATCCTAGAAAAACTCGGTAATATCATTCAAAATCAAGTCAAATCTGATACGTTTTTTGCCAGATTTGGTGGTGAAGAGTTCATAGGTGTATTTACCAATCAGTCCATTGAAAGTATTTTGGAAGTGCTTTATAACATCAAAAAAGATTTGGATAAATTGAACATAATCAATGCCATAACGACACAAAAATTATCGGTTTCGATAGGCATATGCAATCAAACTAATCTCACCAACACCAATTACATGAAAGTGATTGATAATGCCGATATCGCGTTATATAAGTCTAAAATTTATGGTAAAGATAAAATCGAAATATATACAGAAGAATAGCGCATCCTTAAAAAGATGCGCTATTGTTATTTTTGGTTTTGAATGTAGTATTCAATGATGGCTTGGGTACCTGAATCCATATGGGTTTGACTGAGCCATTCGTAAACAGATTTCGCTTGGTTCAATACAGGCAATGGGGTAACCATTTCATCGAAGGCTAAGGTTAAATCTTTTAAAAAGTGTTTGACATAAAAGCCAGGTGCGTAATTGTGGTCAATCATTTTTGGACCGTTGTTGATGGCTTGCCACGAAGCAGCAGAACCTGCGCCAATGACTTGTAGCATGGCGTGTGGATTTAAACCATGGTCTTTCGCAAATGTAAGTGCCTCAGCAATCCCAAGTAAATTCGAAGCGATGCATATTTGATTGGCCAACTTAGCGTATTGTCCAGCACCAGCAGTACCCATATAAGTAATTCGGGAAGTCATCGTCTCTAACAATGGTTTTACCGTTAGATAAGCCGCTTCATCACCGCCAACCATCATCGATAAAGTCCCGTTTTTAGCACCAATGTCACCCCCAGTGACTGGGGCGTCTAAGACAATCAACTGTTTTTCTAGACCAATCGATGCCAAGCGACCGGCCAACTTAGGTGAAGAGGTGGTCATGTCGATGAAAATCGTCTCTTTCTTGGCGTAATTGAACGCGGTAAGTAGTACCGATTCTACTTCACTTGGATAGCCAACGATGCTAAAAATGACGTCCTTATCGACCACCAAAGATTCTATGCTTTCCGAAATCTCAAACTCGTCCTTTAAGTGTTTGATCTTTTCCAACGTACGGTTATAAATCGTAATTTCATGGCCCGATTTTTTCAAATGTCTAACCATCGGTAATCCCATGATTCCAATGCCTATAAATCCAATTTTCATAACTGACAACCCCTTTATTTTATAGATTTTCTTAAAGATATGTGGTCTTTTAAGACCAATTATGATATACTCATACTTAGATTATAAGGGAATAGTAGAGGTTAAATCAATGAGAGAAATCAAACAAATCACCTGCACACAATGTCACAACAAGTATTATGACGACCAAGACACCTGTCCGTTTTGTGGGCATACCACCAGACGCGCTTACAATGAATCCAATCGCTCAGATGATTTTTTCAAAGATGAGCCTAAAGTAGAACATAAAAATACATCCTCAAAACTCGAAGACCAAGACATCATCATTCTTGTCATTCTCGCTGTTGTTTTCTGGCCAGCAGCGTTGATTTATTACTTTGTTAAAATTAGAAAGTAGGTAGGTTCAATGAAAATCTTCATCCAACCACGTATTTTAGAAAGCAAGTATGTCGAGCAACTGAAAACACGTTTCCCCATGGTTAATTTTGTCGATGTGATTGACCCGGGCATTGACGCAGCCATTGTGTATCCTAATTTTTTAAACAAGGATAACTTATCTGTCTTGCCGAAACTCAAATGGGCACAATCCCTCATGGTGGGCTACAATGTCGTTGACCAAGCGACGATGAAAGCGAAAAACATCATATTCACCAATGCGAAAGATGTCTATGCCATCACGATTGCTGAGGACATCATTACGAAGATTTTAGTCATCAACAGAAATGTGAAAAAATATGTCCATCAAATGGATGAAGGTATTTGGAAACCCCACCGTTTTGAACCTGAAATCTATGGGTCAACCGTTGGATTTTTAGGTTCTGGGTCACTCGCGAACGCCGCAGCCAGCCGTTTAAAAGCCTTTGGTGCACGTTTAATTACTTACCGTAAATCTGATTTACCTAACCCTGTTTTTGATGAAACTTACACGGGTGAAGCCGGTTTAAAGCGCGTGTTAGAACAGAGCGATTATGTCGTCATCACTTTACCACTCAATGAAAATACGAATCATTTAATCGATGCTGAAAAACTTTCTTGGATGAAAAAAGAAGCATTACTCATCAATGTGGGCCGTGGTGAAGTGGTGGATCAAAATGCATTGATTCAAGCTTTACAACAAGGCAACCTACGTGGGGCGGGCTTAGATGTCATGGTACCTGAACCGTTACCAAAAGAATCCCCCCTATGGTATATGGATAATGTCTACATCACACCGCATAACGCACCTTCAAGCCCATTCATGATGTCTCGTCTTTACGATTTAGTTGAAGACAACATCGGTCGTTTCTTGGAACAAAAACCCCTCAAAAATACCGTGATATTTTAGGAGATTGCATGGAAGAATACCTAGAGATTTTGTCGGCTGACCTCAGAATGGTCATGGATGAGCTGCTTGCTCATGTCGAAAAACGCACCAAATTAAAACCTGTGATCATGTTTTCCATCCCGGCATTTAAGCTCACCATGGATGTGATGTTGGCTTTTGACATCACACCAACCTATGTGGGTTTATATACCACCGACCAAGAAAGCATCCACAAAGCAAAAGCGCGTTTAAGTAACGCCATTTTTGGTGTTTCATCGATCAAAGTCGATCGAACCAGCCGTGAAGCGATTGAAGTCATTAAAGATATTTGTGATGACGTCATCATGAAATATATGGTATTTAACCCACAGGCACTCTATGAAGCACTCGACGATAAAAATCAAAAATACAGTGACGCCGCTTATCAAAAATTACTCGATATCTTGGAAGAAAATGAAATCCCTCAAATCGATTTTTATTTTTTACTGAGACACCCAAAGAGAGACTATATATCCTATGGCATTGGATTATTATTACACAGTCTAAAATATGACCATAAACACAACTATGATGGGTATTTGATCGAATATTTTAAACTTTTAGAACTGCCATATTTTACAACCATGATTGAAGCCATCGGTGGTTTTGCCTGGTGGATTCATGAAAAACCTTATTTAAAACAAACGATTAAAAACCATTTAAAAACCTTGGATATCAGTTATTTTAAAGACATCCAACAAGAAAAAATCAAAGTTGAAATTGAAAAAATCCTTCAACTTTAAAGGAACCCTATGAAAACCATTGAAATTACCAAAACCGACAACTATGGCTACGCTATCGTTGAAATTGACTCAAAAACCTATCGACTACCCAATCTTTTGGTGGGTGAAAAAGTTCAAGTCGACAGGACAACCAAAGGGTTAGATGTCATCAAACGTTTATCCGATAGCCCTAATCGTGTCGCTGTCCGCTGCCCAAAATACGATACCTGCGGTGGTTGCCAATTGATGCATCTATCTTATGAAAATCAACTCAAACTCAAACAACAACAAATCGTTGAACAATGCGAAAAATATCAACTAGAGGTAAACGTATTATCGCCATTGGGCTCTTTAGAACCTTTTAACTACCGTAATAAGATTCAAATGACCTTTAAAGAACATAAAGGCAAGATTGTGGCGGGACTCTATGAAGAAAATACCCATAGAGTGGTCAATATCGCAGATTGTGATATACAAGATAAAGTAGCGAATCAAATCATCAATACGATCAAGGCATTGATGAAAAAACACAAAATACCTGCGTATGATGAAGATAAAAGAACAGGCATCATTCGCCATGTGTTGGTAAAACGTAGCCTTCAGACGAAGCAAATATTGGTGGTCATCGTGACACCATCGAACATATTCCCAGGCCGTAACAACTTGGTGAAAGACTTGAATCTCGCGCACCCTGATATCACTTCGATTGTGCACAACATCAACGATCGTAAAACATCAATTGTTTTAGGGGATGAATCCAAAATCATCACTGGTAAGGGCTACATCGAAGATCTATTGATGGGTAAGCGTTTCTTGATTGGCCCCAAAACATTTTATCAAGTCAATGCCCATCAAACAGAAGTGCTCTATGGTGAAGTCTTAAAAAATCTTAAACCAAAAAAGACCGATGTCATTTTAGATGCTTATGCAGGCATTGGTACGATTGGTATGATGTTATCAGAACATGTATCGAAAGTATTATCGGTTGAAATCAACAAAGAATCTGTAAAAAACGCCATTAAAAATGCAGAACTTAATGGCATTAAAAACATTGAATTTGTCGCGATGGATGCGAAAGACTATATTTTAGCCTTGGTAGAACAAAAAACCAAATTAGACGCGATTGTGGTTGACCCACCACGCGCTGGATTGGATTTAGAGTTCGTGAAAGCCATTCAAGTTTTAAAACCAAAGAAAGTCGTTTATGTGTCTTGTGACCCAGAAACATTGGTAAGGGATTTAAAACAACTTTCGAGAACTTATCACATTGGAGACATTCAACCCGTAGATATGTTTTCTCAAACGTATCACATTGAAAGTGTCGTTTTGTTAACATCTAAAAATTAAGAATCCAATTTGGAGGTATATCATGGAAAAAAGAAGCTATCCAAACATTTTATTCATCATTGGGCTCATCACAAATTGCCTATTTCATTATTTTTGGCTATTTGTCCCAGCCATGATTTTTCTCATAATTGGTATTTTCTATAGACCGTTTAGCTATCTGGGTATAACCTTGTTTGGATTAGATATTTTATTGAGTTTTGTTGAACAATTTAAAATTCGTCGCACTTTTCTAAAAAACAGTGATCATCCTGATTTTCAAGCCTTCCAACATGCACTGTCAGATCAAGAAAACTGGCTAAAAAATGTTCATGAATTACTCAATCAAAAAATTGAAAGCAATGAAATCAAACCTGAGGATGAAAACAAGTCTAAGTCTCAAGATGAACAGGATGGAAGTTACTTTGTGAATATCGTTAGAAACTCTAATAATGTTGGTTTTTTTCTCGAGAATATCACGGGCATTGTGGGTATTAATTATATCACCGAGTTAAATCAAAATTATGAGTACCAAGCCAACTTAATTATCCAATTTAAAACAAATAATCATGACTTTTTAGGTATAAAATTTTACAACATTTCTGCTGGTAGTTTAAATGAATTGGGTGGGCGTATAATTCAATTAAATAGTCTCGAAATTATTGAAAATGCTAGTTATGATAAAAAACAAAGGTTTCATGTCAAAGATTATGAAAATGGCATAATCGATTTTTATTGTGAATCTTATGAAGAAATCATAGAAAAAAACAATTAAGACAAAATACTGACATTTTGAATCACTTGAAATTAGATTGTTGAGAGAACTGAGAGGTTTTTAAATGATGAAGTTTAATTTGAAAAAATCCATTTGGAATGATTATATACTGATGATTTTGATATTATTTCCAGTCATTTTTTCTGGATTTTTGATTTTTTTCTTGATTATTGAAGAACGTGATGTTTGGCTATTATCCACTTTTGTTATATTGATAACCTCATTTTTAATTCTGCTATATGTCAGAATTAGATATATAAAATCCTTCTTGGAGGGCGTGACCTTGCAAGGCGTGATTTTAGGCGTAGGGTTTTTCAAGGATCGTGGTAGGATTGAATACATGTATGTATATGATCAAAAAAATCATAAACATGGCCAAGCCATCATGAAAAATAAATATACTACCCAATTAAAACAAGGTCAAGTCATTTATGTTTTGAAAAAGAAAATCAATCATAAAACAATAATTCGAGATTTGTATTTCGATTTTCACGAACAATAATATCCATGTAAATAATGAAACTTACAAATCACTAGGACACTTGGGAGGTTATATGAAGAAGCTAATTGCATTGTTGGTTGGAGAAAACCAAGACATACGCATCGCTATATCGATGCTCATACCACCGCTATTTTTTGTCTTATTCATTTTACTCAGCTTTCCCATCGATTATAAAACCGTCATTACTGCCATCTTAGGTTTTGACATTTTTGCTGGTCTTCTAAGCAACTTTCAAGAAAAAACCCATGAAGCATGGCGAAAACAACCCAAAGCCGCATTGATTGGTTTTGTTGTTTTCCATTTGACCATCTACCCACTCGCGGTGATTATATGCCAAGTATCCATTCCTTTGATGGTGTTTATGCTTGGATTATTGATTACCAAAACAGCAGGGTTTGCGATCGGAACAAACCTTTGGAAATAGATGGATAAACCAGATGAGTTTAAACGATTGTTTGTGATTACAAAAGGAGAAGCCGATGAGAGAACTTTGGATTAACTTGATTGTAAAAGACTTAAAAGCATCAAAACGTTTTTACCAACAGTTGGGTTTTGTTTTCAACCCACGGTTCGAACAAGCCAACGAAGTAGCGAGTCTATTGTTCAATGATAAATCACTGTCTGTGATGTTATTTGAAGAAACCTTTTTTCACACGAAATTACCGAAGGGTTTGTCCGCCAATACGGAGCAAAAAGACACCTTGTTATCGATTTCTGCGGACTCAGTAGAAGATGCTGATTTATTGGTAGAAAAAGCCATTCAAGCAGGTGGTAAAAAATTGTCTGACCCAGCGTGGAGTGGCCAAATGTATAATACAGGTTTTATCGATTTGGATGGCCATTGGTGGAACATCTTATACTATAAAATGGGCTAACAGGCTTTGTTTAGTCAGAGAGGATTACGATGAACCAACCACTCAAAATCATCGGTCTTGGGAAAATATCCACCATTTATACCGATGGCGAATATGCTTATAAAACATACCCAGATCATTATCCATGCCACTTTATTCAATACGAAATGGATACTCATCTTTCTATACAAAACCATACCAAATTGCCTCTGATTCATTACTATGAACTGAAAGATAGACACATACGTATGACTTATATCAAAGGTATTACTCTAGCGGATCGAATGAGAAAAGAAAAGTATTCAAACGCACTCGAAGATTTGGTTCAGTTACAAGTATCTATTTACCAATATGCAGTTCCTGGGTTAACTAACGCGAAAAACGTATTTCAACAACAAATCAAGTCCTCCAAATTGAGTGATGAACTCAAAGAGAAGGCTTTAACAACACAATCAAGAAGTCCCCTTCCTCTTTAGGTAGCGGGATGAATTGATTCGTAAAATTCTTTCATATTTATTTCACAAAACCCATAAATAATGTTATAATATAGTTGAATAATCACTATACATAAACACTATGAAAGGGCGGATTTGGTATGAACAAAGCTTTTAAGTTTCGAATCTATCCAAATGAATCTCAAAAGACTTTAATCCATATGACTCTAGGCCATAATCGCTTTCTCTGGAATAAGATGTTAGAAGATAAACAGAAATATTTCGAACTCACTAAAAACATCATACATCCCACACCTGCACAATATAAAGATGCTTATCCATTTCTAAAAGAAGTCGATTCATTATCTCTAGCCAATACACAACTCAATCAAGAAAAAGCTTTTAAACAATTCTTCAATCATAAACAAGACTTTCCAAAGTTTCATTCTAAGAAACAAGACTATGGCTATACAACCAATCGAGTGAATAATAACATCGTTCTATTGAAAGGTTATATCAAACTACCTAAGCTCGGTGAAGTAAAGATCAAACAACATAGATCTATACCTAGTGATATGACTTTAAAGAACGTAACTGTTTCTAAGAGTAGTACCGGTAAGTATTATGTCTCTATCCTATATGAATACCAAAAAGAGATTAAGAAAAAAGATGTAAAAGAATCGATTGGATTAGATTTCTCGATGACTCATTTCTATATCGATAATGAAGGATTTAAATTGGATTATCCTAAAGACATTCAAACAGACTTCAATAAACTCAGAGTCCTTCAAAGAAGTTTATCTAGAAGACTCAAGGGTTCTAGTAACTATCATAAGAAAGTATTAGAAATCGCCTTATTACATGAGAGAATCAGACATAAACGAGATGACTTCCTACATAAACAATCAAACGCGATAACCAAGCGTTATGATTTGGTGAGTGTAGAAGGTTTGAATCTTAAGGATATGTCTATAGATAACACTTATTACGCAAAACAAATTTCTAGGTTTGGATGGACTAGGTTTATATCATTCTTGAAGTATAAGTTAGAAACACAAGGCAAGACTTTGATGGTGATGGACGAGTGGTATCCATCGTCAAAGAGATGTAGTTGTTGTGGGGACATCAAAACAGATTTGAAGTTATCTGAGAGAGTCTATCATTGTCCAAATTGTGAGTTACATCTGGATAGAGATCATAACGCAGCGATCAACATCAACAAAGAAGGGTTTAGAAAGTATAAGTTAGCTTTTCAGTTATAAACAAATAAGAACCGTAGGGACTACGGGGATAGCCTATTGAGTCACTGGTGAAGACTGGTTTGGATAGGAAGCCCCCACTTCTATTAAGTGGTGGGTAGTTCACGAGAAATCACTGAAGATAATTTTAGAACTATTATCCAACTATCGGATACGTTAGACGAATCTCAAAAAAAGTCAGTCGCCCCCAATGTCGTATCGATTGCACAAGCCTATGTGAATCAAGAACGCGCATGGCCAAGAGCGATTTATTTCAATGAAGAACCGGTTGGATTTGTCATGATCGCTTTACAGGATGATCATATCCCCGAAGCGAATCAACCTGCCTATTTTCTTTGGCGCTTCATGATATCAAAACCAAATCAAAATCGAGGTTTTGGTAGACAGGTGATTGAAATAATCAAACAAAAAGCCTTGCAAGACGGCATGAAGTATTTGTACGTGACCTGTACCATGCACGATGTGATGCCATATCAATTTTACATCGATTGTGGCTTTGAAGACACCTATGAAATGGATGACGATGAGCAAATCTTAAAGATGAAATTATCATAATTACGCCAACATAGGCGTTTTTATTACAAAAATCTTAATTTGTTCGAAATACTTTGAAGTCAAAAGTATTTTGATTAAACAATTCTTAAGTTTATCGTATAATAATTTAGTATAAGAAATGTTATGAATTATAGTGCACACTAAACAGGTGTTTAGTCACAGAAATGGTGGTGGATTCACATGAAAAGTTTAATGACCAACGAAGTAATCACATACCAAAACTTCGAGATGCTTATGAAAGACATTTTGGATTTAGCATCACAAATCATGCCAGAAAATACCATTTATATCAATTCCTTGAATGACATTACTCAAGTGACACTGAAAGTAGCGAATAACGACCGTAACATTCGATTGAACGAAGGTACGACGATACCGGTTGAGAATGCCATCTGTAATCGAATCGATTATCAAGCAGGCAAACCATTGATTTTTGAAAATATCCGTGAAGCAACCGGTCTAGAATCGGTTCAATCCACCATTGAATCAATCAATATGGGTGCTTACTTAGGTATCCCTATCGCACTGAAGAATGGCAGTCGATTCGGAACACTGTGTGCTGCCAATAGTCAAGCTCACCCATTTGACTCAAAAAGTGTGGAACTCTTACAAAAACTAGCTAAGATGTTCGCTTACTATCTAGAACTTGAACATTTGGCTTATCGTGATTCCTTGACAGGCATTGCTAATCGTCAACAACTATTGAAGTTTTTTGATGACGCACCTTATGAATATGGTACGATGCTGTTGATTGATTTGGATAATTTCAAAAAAGTCAACGATACCTATGGTCACGATGTCGGTAACCTTGTTTTACAGGAATTCAGTCAAAAGCTGGATGAGTTTGCTAAACAAACCAAGTATGGGTATCCGATTAGACTAGGTGGGGATGAGTTTGTTGTTATGTTACCACTATGTAACGATATCCAGTTGGTCAATGAAATGACACAACAACTTTTGGATTCATTAAAGACATGGAACACACCAATCGGTGAGATTCAATTAACGGCCAGTGTTGGTGGCATATTATACAAAAAGGATAAGAGTACACCAATTAAAAACCTATTGAAACAAGCAGATTTAGCCCTTTATGAAGCGAAAAGAATGGGTAAGAACACCTATAGAATTGTGAATCATAACCTATAAAAATGCATAAAAAATGCGTACAATTGTATGCATTTTTTTATATACTCTTAAGGCTACGATGTATTCGATTTGTTAAACTTAGTGTATAATATCATTGGAGCGTTTATAAAATATGAAAATGATTATTGCTGATTTAGACGGTACTTTGGTCTATAAAAAAGAGATGTCTGAACAAACATGGAATACCATCCAAAAACTTCAACAAAACGGGTATTTATTTACCCTCGCTACAGGTCGTCATAAAGACGCCACCAAAGCGATGGTTGAAAAACTACAAGTAAAGCTACCTGTCATCTGTACCAATGGGGCTTTTATTTATGATTTTGAAAAAGAACACGTGATTCATCAGGATGTGATTGATGAAGCGGTTGCTTTAAAAGTTATGTCAATACTAGAAGCATCCCAAACCGATTATTTGTTATATACGACGCAATCGATTGTTTCAACCAAACAAGCGAAAATAAGACTAGAAGCACGCATCGGGCCTTTTGATTCGATAACCGTAGAAAGTCATACACTAACATCCTATGTATCCTTTGGACTACTGAAAATCCTCATCATTGAACCAGACTCAGTCAAATTTGATCAGTTGAGACAAACCTTAAGCCAAATTGAAGCGGTATATGTATTATCTAGCCAAGCATCGTTTATCGATGTTGGTAATAAAATCGCCTCAAAAGGTAGAGCACTTGAAATCTTATGTCAGTATTTAAGTGTTCCATTAGATCAAGTCTTAGCGATAGGTGACCAAGAAAACGACTTAACCATGGTTCAAAAGGCAGGTCTCGGCATCGCGATGGGCGATGGCGAAGACGCGCTAAAACTACAAGCAAAATTTGTCACCAAATCCTTCAAAGAAGAGGGGTTTACACACGCAATTAACACATTCATATTCAAAGACTAAACACGGCTATCAACGGTGCTATAAAAAGTGTCGTTGATAAAAATGTGTCCGCATATATAAACAGTGTTTACAAATTAAAAAATGTGGTAAAATAGTATTGATGCAAGCGGTTACGCAAGCCTCATTCGACAAACTTATGTTTAGCAAGCCTATTTCTTAGGAAATATATACATACGAGGAGAAAAGATATGTCAAACAAAAAAGTAGATTTTTTAAAGGATTTATCCGGATTAAAGGGTGTACACGTTTCCAATGTATATCCGAAATCCATCCAAAAAGTAGAAGATACTTGGGTGTTTATGCAAGCTTCAAAAGACGCAGACGAATTGGTCGCTTACGGCAGATTAGCGTTACAGTTCAAAGGCGTTCAATCTGAAGTTTTAGGGTTACCTGTGGTGATTGCACCACTCACCTTTGAAAATGGTCAAGTCTTGAGAAGATTATTCCCTTTCACCAAACCAATCCCTGTTTTAAACAAACAAAGAAGTTTTGGTTTAGGTGACCGCTTAGGTCTAGCAACCCCAGGCCATGCACGTGTGTTTGAACAATACGACGCTTATCCGATTTTCGCTCAACAATCCATCAGAGAACTCACATTAACCCATAGAACCTATGAAGATGTTTTAGATGCTGCATCCTTTGGGGCATTTAAGGTAGGATTTACTCGAGGCTTTGGTGCCGATGGGGACCACTTAAAGAAACCAGAAGATATCCAATATGCATTATCACTAGGGTTCACCATGATTACGTTAGACGCGAGTGATTACATTCGAAATGACGTCAATCATATGACCGATGAACAAGTCCGTAGTGAAGTTCAACTCGATGATATGCTCAAAAAGCGTTACATCGGTCACCCGATTCAAATTGAACACAGCGTGGTAGAATTTACTGAAAATGAACTCAACCGTTGTGTATTGGTCTATGGTAAAGCGATTGAATTTGCTGCGAAGATTTATCAAACTTTCTTTATTGATCAAAAAGCGGAAGCGAACTTCGAATTATCGATCGATGAAACAGCCACACCTACTACCCCAGTTCAACATTATTTTGTTGCCAATGAGTTAAAGCTTAGAGGGGTTAAATTAGATACATTAGCGCCACGTTTCTGCGGCGAATTCCAAAAAGGCATCGACTATGTGGGTGATATCAAACAGTTTGAAGCTGAACTCATGATCCACGCAGCGATTTCGAGACATTTTGGATATAAATTATCGATCCACTCTGGTTCCGATAAATTCTCCATTTTTACATTAATTGGTAAACACACGAGAGGGCATTTCCATGTAAAAACGGCCGGTACGAACTGGTTAGAAGCGATGCGTGTGGTATCTGCGAAAGCACCAAAACTATATCGTGAGATTCACGCATACGCCATCAGTATGTTTGGTGAAGCACAGAAGTTTTATCATGTGACGACCGATTTAAATCGTATACCAAAATTAGAATCACTCAAAGATTCTGAACTACCAGAATTATTCCATAACAACGATGCTAGACAACTCATTCACATCACGTATGGGTTCATCTTAAACCATAAAGATGCTCATGGTCAATTCGTCTTTAGAAACCAATTGTTCGCGTTGTGGAGAGTTGAAGCACAAACCTATAGCGATATGCTTTATGCCCACATCGGCAAGCATTTAGAGCTTTTATACAAAGGATTTTAGTATTTTAGGGGAGATTATCATATGAAATTCAGAGAACACAGCAAATACGCACTCGTATCACCATCTTCTATGGGGGTTAGAATTACCCCGTTTGACAGACAACCAGTCCATACCTCAAGCCTCTTTCAGATGCAAGCCACATCGGCTGAAACCAATGTTTTAAGCATCTCTGCAGCGCTTGGACTTAAAACCAAAGTATTGACCAAATTCGTTAAAGATAGCCCTATCGCCTTACTCATTAAAAATGATTTAAGACGTCGTGGGATTGATTTTGAAGGTAAAGAAATCGAACAAGGTGGCCCTTGGGGTTACCGTCACCAATTCAACATCGCCGATAGTGGTTATGGGATGCGTGGACCACGCGTTCAAAATGACCGCGCTGGTGAAGTTGGAAGAACGATTGCTTTAGAAGACTTTGACTTAAACCGTATTTTTAAAGAAGAAGGGGTACAGTTATTACATCTGTCTGGACTCATTGTCGCGTTATCCAAAGAAACCAGTGCGTTCTGTTTAGAACTGGCGAGATTTGCGAAAGCCAATGGTACAGTGATTTCATTTGATTTAAACTACCGTGCTTCTTTCTGGAAAAACAGAAAAGAAGAACTATCAAAAGTCTTCAAAGAAATTGCCTCATTAACCGATATCTTAATTGGTAATGAAGAAGACTTCCAACTGGCTTTAGATGTCCATGGACCTGAAGCTGGTGGTAAAGATATTTCAAAACAAATTGACAGTTTCAAAGGTTTGATTGATAATGTTAAGAAAGCATTCCCAAACGCATCCACTTACGCAACCACCCTTAGACAAGTTGAAGATGCGAATGAACATTATTGGGGAGCGATATTGAATCAAGGTTCTGAATGGGTCGTGGTTGAACCAAGACGCATTCGTGTTTTAGACCGCATTGGGGGCGGCGACGGGTTCGTCGGTGGCCTCTTATATGGACTTTTAAAAGGATTTTCTTTAGAAAACTGTGCACATTTCGCCTGGGCGAGCGGTGCTTATGTTACAACTGTAGTAGAGGACTTCGGTTTGCCTGCAGATGAAGAAGTCATTTGGAGTATCTACGAAGGCAACGCTAGAGTGAAGCGTTAAAGGAGAACATTATGGAAAAATTATCAGACATTGGATTAACCGGACTTGCCGTGATGGGGGAAAACCTCGTACTGAATATGGCGTCCAAAGGGTTTCAAGTCACTGCGCATGCTCGTCAACAAAGCCGTGTCGATGAATTCTTGAATACCCGTGCCAAAGGACTACCAATCATCGGGACATCCGATTTAAAAACATTGGTACAATCCTTGAAAAAACCTAGAAAAGTCATGATGATGATCAAAGCAGGGGACCCAGTCGATCAAGTCATTGAACAATTATTACCTTTATTAGAACCAGGTGACATCATCATCGATGGTGGGAACTCCCACTATCCAGACACCGTGAGAAGAACCAAATATGTCGAATCCAAAGGGTTCTTATACATTGGTACAGGGGTATCTGGTGGTGAAGAAGGGGCTTTACTCGGACCTTCCATCATGCCAGGGGGATCCCCACAAGCATGGCCAACCGTCAAACCAATTTTCCAAGCCATCGCAGCCAAAGTCGCTGATGGATCGGTTTGCTGTGACTGGGTGGGCGAAGATGGCGCAGGTCATTTCGTTAAAATGGTCCATAACGGGATTGAGTATGGTGACATCCAACTCATCACCGAAGCCTATCATTTGATGAGAAACGTTTTAGGCATGTCTGCCGATGAAATGGCGGATGTCTTTAAAGCGTGGAACAAGACTGAACTAGACAGTTATTTAATTGAAATCACTGGGGAAATTCTTTCCTTTAAAGATGAAGATGGTCAACCACTCATCGATAAAATTTTAGACACCGCAGGTCAAAAAGGGACTGGTAAGTGGACGGCAGTACAATCCTTAGAAGATTCAGTACCACTAACCCTTATTACAGAAGCCGTTTACGCCCGTTTCATCTCTGCGATGAAAGATGAACGCTTGGTCGCATTTAAAGCATTCAAAGCCGTACCAATCACTTTTAAAGGCGATAAAAAAGCTTTCATTGAAGACATTAAAAAAGCCCTGTACGCAGCGAAGATTGTCTCTTATGCTCAAGGGTATGCTTTGATGAGAGCGGCTGCGAAAACCAACAACTGGAATTTAAACTATGGTGGTATCGCATTGATGTGGCGTGGTGGATGTATCATTCGTTCTGTGTTCTTGGGTAAGATCAAAGAAGCGTTTGAACAAAACCCAAATCTAGCCAATCTATTGTTAGACCCATACTTTAAAGATGTTGTAGAAAACATGACCGGGGCTTGGCGTAATGTCATTTCGACAGCAGTTTTAAATGGGATTCCTACCCCTGCAATGTCAGCAGCCTTAAACTATTTTGACTCTTATCGAACCGATAAATTACCAGCCAACCTATTACAAGCACAAAGAGATTTCTTTGGTGCCCATACCTATGAAAGAACCGACAAGCCAAGAGGCGAATTCTTCCATACCAATTGGACCGGTCGTGGTGGTAAAACATCCTCAACGACTTACAACGTGTAGGGGGATTGTATGAGCTATCCATTAAACTTTGATTTATCGAATAAAGTCGTCGTCGTTACTGGTGGCGCAGGTGTTTTAGGCACAGAATTTTCAAAAGCGTGTGCACAAGCTGGCGGTAAAGTCGTCATTTTGGGCAGAAGTTTAGAAAAAGCAGAAAAACTCGCTGCTGAAATTAGAAGTTTAGGTCAACAAGCTTTAGCAGTATCCGCAGACGTTTTATCTAAAAGCTCGATTGAACAAGCCCATGAGCTCATCAAAAACACCTTTGGACCCGTGGACATTTTAATCAATGGTGCAGGTGGTAATGACCCTAAAGCAACCACATCCGATGAGTATTTCAACCCTCAAGCTTTAGAGACCGAAGGGGCGAAACACTTTTTCAACATGGATTTAGATGGGTTTAATTATGTTTTTGGACTCAATTTCACAGGATCGTTGATTCCTTCACAAGTCTTTGGCAAAGACATGGTGGGCAAAAGCGGTTGTAGCATTTTAAATATCTCTTCGATGAGTGCGTTTAACCCACTCACCAAAATCCCAGCGTATAGCGCAGCGAAAGCCGCAATCAATAACTTTACCCAATGGATGGCTGTGCATTTCGCCAAAGAAGGCATCCGTGTGAATGCATTAGCGCCAGGGTTCTTCATCACAGAACAAAATCGAAACCTATTGGTGAAAGCCGATGGTTCTTATAGCGACCGTGCCTATAAAATTGTATCGGCTACACCGATGAAACGCTTTGGTGAACCAGGTGAACTCATCGGCACATTGTTATGGCTCATCGACCCGAAACAATCCCAGTTTGTTACTGGGGTGGTCGTCCCTGTCGATGGTGGATTTAACGCTTATTCTGGGGTATAACCATGGAGTTATTTTTTAGAGAACAAAACCCTGAAGGGTTATCCAAAGCAGAAATTCTAGAAGGACTCAAACAGTCCATTCAAGGCAAATCCCTTAAAAAAGTACTATTAATCCCACCCGATTTTACCCGTTTTCACTCCAATGCAGGGTTGATTACGAACCTATATTATCATTTACTCAAAGACCACGCTCAAGTAGACATTTTGCCTGCTTTAGGTACCCATGAACCAATGAGTGCACCTGAACTGGATGAAATGTATGGAGATATTCCTCATGACAGATTCATTGTCCACAACTGGCGTGAAGACATTGTCCATGTGGGTGAAGTGCCCGGCGAGTATATCTCATCGATTACCGATGGGTTATGGGACAAAGGCGTCGGGATGGAAGTCAATAGACTCATCATGGACCCAAGCTATGATTTGATTGTTTCGATTGGTCAAGTGGTACCCCATGAAGTCATTGGTATGGCGAACCACGCCAAAAATGTGTTTGTGGGTTGTGGCGGGAAAACCACCATCAACCAATCGCACATGATTGGTGCGGTTTATGGTATGGAACGGATGATGGGTAAAGATTTTACACCTGTCCGTAAAGTACTTGATTACGCCTTAGAACACTTCTTAAAAGACAGACCACTCATCTTCGTTTTAACCGTAACCACCGCACCTAAAAATGTCATCAAGACCCATGGGTTATTCATCGGGGATACCCGTAAAGTGTTAGAAGCAGCGATTGAAGTCTCACAACAAAAAAACATCAACTTCTTAGACCGTGGGATTAAAAAGTGTGTTGTATACTTAGACCCGAAAGAATTCAAATCGACTTGGTTAGGCAATAAATCGGTATACCGTACCCGTATGGCCATCCAAGATGGTGGAGAATTGATTGTCTTAGCGGCAGGTGTCACCAAATTTGGTGAAGACCAACGCATCGATCAACTCATTCGTAAGTATGGGTATTGTGGCAGACTCAATGTCTTAGAATTATTCAAACAAAATGAAGATTTACAAAAGAATATGGGTGCAGCAGCACACTTAATTCACAGTTCATCGGATGGCCGATTCAACATCACATACGCCGTTAAAAACATCACCAAAGACGAAGTTCGTGGGGTGCATTTTAACGCGGCAGATTACGATGAAGTCGTGAAAAAATATGACCCAACCACATTAGAACCAGGTTGGAATACCTTGAGTGATGGCGAAGAGATTTTCTTCATTCCTAACCCAGCCTTGGGTTTATGGATTGATAAGAATCGCTTCTAGATATCACAGATTGAAAGCGAGTATAACATGCAAAAGAGTCCATTATTGCCCCTGGTATTATCGAGTTTGATGATTGCTTTAGGGGTTGTATTACCGTTTTTAACTGCTTCAAACCCAGCGTTGGGTTCCGTATTTCTATTGATGCACATCCCTACTTTATTCACAGGTTTGATCCTCGGACCTAAGTATGGTTTATTGGTTGGGTTGGTAACGCCAATCCTTAGAAGTGTGTTGGTTTCTATGCCACCATTATACCCACAAGCCTTGGTCATGGCCTTTGAAATTGGGGCGTATGGATTATTTGCTGGTTTAGCCAAACAACTACTGCCAAAGAAAGATGTATTCGCTGTTGTTTCTCTCATCTTAGGGATGTTACTAGGTCGTGCAGTGTGGGGATTGGGGGCAGCCATTTTCTACCCACTAGCAGGTCTTTATTTCAGTCTAGACATCTTCATTAAAGCCGCTTTTATCACGGGTTTACCAGGTATTGGTATTCAACTGGTTTTAATCCCTGCTTTGTATTTTAGTTTAAAGAAAACCCACATACTGGATGCGTTAGAAAATGCCTAATGGCCAACATATGAATAAAACGAAAAAGGCTATGATTGGCCTTTTTAAGTTAATGAAGGGGATGTTGAAGTGATGAATTCAAACACAGCATTGGATAAATTTGGCTTAACACTGGTGTATCAAAAAGGTCATCATTATGGATTCGATATACATGAAAAAGGTGATTTTTATCTTTCTAAAAAAACACTATCACGCTTGGTCGAATCTTCAATCATGACCATTCAATCAACAAAGGAAAACATAGACTTTGTCGTGGTTAATCGGTACACCCATAACCTATTAAAAATATTGGCTAAAATCGAAGAAATGATGGATAAAGAACAGGAAATTTGGTTGGCTATCGATGGTTATGCAGGTGCTGGAAAAACCACACTGGCCAATCAACTCGGGTTCGTATTGGATGCACAAGTGTTTCACACAGATGACTTCTTTACAAAACCAGTGGTGGACTTAACGAAACCTTTCTCTTCATATGGTTCAAACATTGATTACAACAAAATCAATGAATCGGTGTTTAAACCTGTCAGTCTTAAACAGTCTGTTTTGTATCAACCATTTGAATTTAAGACACATCAACATTTAAATGCTATCGAGATACCCCATCGAAACATTCACATCATTGAAGGGGCATTTGCATTACACCCATATATGAAGCAAACCTATGATTTAAAAGTGTTTTATCACAAATCTTTGATTAAGCAATACATCGATATCTATCGTAGAAATGGTCTAAAAAGACTATGGAAATTTATGACTAAATGGATACCAAACGAAAGAAAATACGTCAATGATTTGGGTATCATTCGTCAATGTAATATTATTATTCATTCATAATAAGTAGCCATCTAATATTGATCACGCATTTGTGGTATAGAATTAGATGGTTTTTTATATTTACGCGTCAGTTCATAAAAACATATGAAAATACACTTTCAAAAGATTGTTTAAATAGAAACATATGAAAATACACTTTCAAAAGTAGAAAATATTTAAGATTAGTTGTATAATGTAATTGAGGTGAGGAAGATGAACCAAAATTGGATAAAGAGAATGAGTTATTTGGAACAACTCATTCAATGGAAAGATCATAAAGTAGTCAAAGTAATTACTGGTATAAGACGTTCGGGCAAGTCGACTTTACTTAACAACCTATTTACATCATACTTATTAAGTCATGGCGTACGCGAAAGTCAGATTATCTCCATTAATTTGGAATCCATAGATAATGAGCATCTCTATAATTATAAAAGTCTATATGAGCATATTACGGATAGATTAAAACCAAATGAGATGAACTATGTTATCATCGATGAGGTTCAAAATGCTACTAATTTTCAGAAAGCAATCGATAGTCTTTATATCAAAGATAATGTAGATATTTATATTACGGGTTCAAATGCATTTATGTTGTCAGGTGAATTAGCTACCTTACTATCCGGGCGATATGTCACGATTGAAGTTCTACCTTTATCTTTTAGTGAATATTTATCATCTTTAGATGCTACATATAATATCGATGTGGCTTATCGTGACTATATCAAATGGGGTGGTTTTCCATACGTCACCCAACTGAATAAAAATGAGGCTTCAATTCGACAGTATCTCGAGGGTATTTATAACACCATTTTGAAAAAAGATATCATCATTCGCAACAGAGTATCAGATATTTTTGTACTAGAAGATGTGATTAGATATGTATTTGATAATATTGGTAATATTCTCTCATCCAAAAAAATTAGTGATACACTGACATCAAGCGGTAAAAAAATCTCAAGACCAACCATTGACACATATTTGGGTTATTTGATTAATGGGTATGCTGTCTACAAAGTACAAAGATATGACATTAAAGGTAAAGAGTATTTGAAATCACTTGAGAAGTATTATGTGACAGATATTGGACTAAGACATTATTTGCTTGGGTTTAGAAACATAAATCATGGACATCTTCTTGAAAATATCGTCTTTCTTGAACTTAAAAGAAGAGGTTTTGAAATTTATATCGGTAAATATGATAACAAAGAAATTGATTTCGTTGCTAAAGACAGCAAGAGGATTATATATATTCAAGTGGTTGAATCCATGAAATCGATCGAGGCTATGGAACGAGAACTTTCACCCCTTAAAATGATTAGAGACTATAATCCAAGGGTTGTTTTGACAAGAGATTATGATTTAAATGCCTCCTATGATGGAATTCAAGTATTGAATGTTCTAGAATGGTTAACAAAGGAAATAGATTTTTAATGATTCGTTCATGAAATAGTAACCCTTTTGACATACTAAGCTGTCAAAAGGGTTTTTGTTTATAAAAAAATGATTAATCACAAGCAACATAACATCGCTAGGATTGAATATACAAAATTAATCGATAACAACATGTAAAGTTAATTTAGACCTGTTTTATTTGTATTATAGGTGTTATAATTATAAATATAATAATACGATGTAGTTGTAAAAACTAAAGTATGGAAAGGTTATATTTATGAAGAAAATCTTTGTAGTATTCATGTTCTTCTTATTCACCATGAGTGGATGTCAAGCAGCAACCATGTATCACGCCAATGAACTTCAAAAGAAATTGGATGCTTTTCAAGAAAACCACAATCAGTTTTCGTTTGAACTGAACACCCATATGCAAGTCACATACGACAAAATGACAACAACAGATAAACAAACATTTCAAGGTAGATTCCAACCAGATATCGAATACTTTGAAATGACGAGTGGTGATATAACCACAGTAGAACAAGTCAAAGGGAACGAGCTATATCGATATAGTATCCATAAAAATGATATGGTGAATGGCGTACAATTCTATACATTAGAAAAAGTCTTTTACAACGAAGATGAAGCATATGTCTCACCCATGGTTGAAACCAAAATAGACATCCGTGGTATTCAGATTACCAATGAGGATGGTATTTATGTTATTAAAGGCAAAGTAACTGATTTTTTACCGAAAGAAACCTATGAAGAAATTAAAACTTTATATGAAGAGGCAGATTTAGATATTCGCGTATTGGAAAAATCACCGATTACCATCGAAATTGAGTTTCAGGATGAATCCATGAATCAAAAGATGACCATGGAGCTAGATATGGATGACATCAGTTTAACGATTAGTGTGGATCTCCATATCGTTTACGCTACATTTTCAATCATCGATTTTAGCAATACCAATAAATATATTCAAAGTAATTCTAGAGAACCACTAGAAATATCACTCAATAAACCCATCTATTATAAGTCTCAAAACCCAGGAAAAGGGGTATATACAGCTTATTTTGAGGTAGGCAAATACGCAGTTCAATCCAATGTCTTTGGTGTTTCTAATATGATTGAATATGACATATATGATGGCAACAATCTCAACAGTTTACGTGTTTTAAACAACAGCGACAATCATCTTAGACGTTTATTTGAGGTAAAGAAAGCGGGTTACTATACATTTGAAATGAATTATGACATAGCAAATTTTACCTATGAAACGAGAATCCGCAAATTATACTATGAAACCGATGGTTTCGAAGAAATCTCTTACAGTATTTCTGAATCCACTTCAATAAACTATGCTATAGAGCATGAATATGACATTATTTCAATAGAGTTGAAAACATCGGAAAGAACGATGATTCTCTTTGATAACAATCAATTGGTCGACTATAGATTTGCTTCTCAAGGTAGTTTTGAAAAGTATTTTTATCTTCATAACGCGACTAGAACAGTTTATATGTATAGACCTCTTGGCGCAGTTCAAGGGTTACTCAACATTAAATACGTCGCCCTCGATGCCCATGGTAGAACTTACAATGACCCACAAATGAAAACCATGAATGATCAATTCTCATTGCCTATAGTGCCTGAAGAAGCACACATGATGAAAATCGTAGTCAATGATACACAAACATTTAAAGTTGAATTTGATATTTGGCTAGGATATAAAGATTGGATTGCGTATGACATTGTCTATGGGACTACAAACGCTAAAGTTTCCATTTACAATGATCAAGTGACATTAACGCCTGGCACTTATTATTTTAAACCAAATTTAGATGATCAATTGGTTTATAGGGTTCGCATGGTTCCAATCAACTAAAACAAAGCCCACATTCAACGAGAATGTGGGCTTATATATTAACTGAATAGGATGAGAACAACAATCACTGCAAAAACAAACAATAAACCGAGTATCGTACCAGTCCAAGAACTGCGTTTCATTTTTTCAGAACCTTCGATGCCATCTTTTTGATCGGCGTCGCTATTATCCCAAAGCTGACGCATTTGTACATTGTCTTGACGGTTGATTTTCAATGAAATCATCTCCTTAGTTTTCTAAGGTTATTATATCATGAATATATAAAAATTACAAAGAATTATTTTGAATCATTCTGATAAAGCATTCATGAACCGTTGTATCATGTGTGAGTTCAGGGTGGAATGCAGTGACGAGCATGTTGTTTTGTCTTCCCGCAATCACCTTCCCTTGATAGGTAGCTAAGACTTCGAAATCCGTACCATAGGCGTCAATGTAAGGTGCTCGGATGAATGTCATCGGAATAACTTTACCATCAAATGGATGATTGACTTGAAAACTACCCAATTGCCTACCATATGCATTTCGTTTGGTATGGACATCGAGTAATCCAAAATGCGAAGTTGTATCATCATCAATCGATTTAGACAGTAAAATCAATCCAGCACAGGTACCAAATACCGGTAACCCTTGCTGGATTTTTTCTTTGATAGGTTCATATAGCTTTAAGTCTTTTAATAATTTACCCATGGCGGTGGATTCTCCCCCCGGCAGAATCAAACCGTCCATGGGGCCGTGCAAGTCAGTTAAGTTTCGGATTTGAAAGGATGCTACACCCAATCGATCCAACATTTGTTGGTGCTCTATAAAAGCCCCTTGTAAAGCCAGTACACCAATCCTCATTATTTGCCTCGTTCAGCCATCAATAAAGCAATCTCAGATTCATTGATGCCAACCATGGCTTCGCCTAAATCTGTGGAGATTTCGGCCAATATTTTCGGATTGTTATAGTTTGTCACCGCTTTGACAATCGCTTGAGCACGTTTTTCTGGGTTACCAGATTTAAATATACCAGAACCCACGAACACACCTTCCGCACCCAGCTGCATCATCAGTGCAGCGTCCGCTGGTGTTGCGACGCCACCCGCTGCGAACTGAACGACTGGGAGCTTGCCATGTTCGTGAACATATTCGATTAAGTCTAAAGAGACCCCTAAGTCTTTTTGTAACACATAGAGTTCATCTTTTTTTAAAGATTGGATGCGTCTGATTTCTTTTTGAATTTCACGCATATGTCTCACCGCTTGAATGACATCCCCTGTCCCAGGTTCGCCTTTGGTACGAATCATTGAAGCCCCTTCACTGATGCGTCTTAAGGCTTCACCTAAGTTCTTAGCCCCACAGACAAAGGGTACTTGAAATGCTTTTTTATCGATGTGGTGAACATCATCTGCTGGCGACAATACTTCAGATTCATCGATGTAGTCGATTTCTAAAGCTTCTAAGATTTGTGCTTCAACGAAGTGTCCAATGCGAACTTTCGCCATCACTGGAATTGTCACAGCATCTTGAATTTCTTTGATGAGTTTAGGGTCACTCATTCTAGAAACCCCACCCACAGCACGAATATCGGCTGGGATTCTTTCTAACGCCATCACAGCGACAGCCCCTGCTTTTTCAGCTATTTTGGCTTGTTCAGCATTCATGACGTCCATAATGACGCCACCTTTTAACATTTGTGCGAGTGCTTTATTGAGTACATAACGATCATTTGACATAATGATACCTCCATAGGTTGTATACAAATATTTTAAATGGAAAACTGGTATAATAAAATAACCAGTAATGAGGATAATTACCATACCAGATGGAGGATATATGAAAACAAAATCACAATCCATATATGAAGAATTGAAACGATTGATCTTAGAAGGCAAATACAAGCCAAATGAAAAACTACCTTCAAAAAGAAAACTGTCATACGCTTCTCAAGTCTCAATATTTACAATTCAAAATGCTTATGATCAACTTTTAATGGAAGGGTACATCTACACCAAAGAAAAGGTGGGTTATTTTGTGAGTGAAGGCATCACACCGATTCAAATGAAAACAACCCAACCCACCTATAAACCAGAGATTCTACCACAATCCAAATATGATATATCCTTTAAGACGAATGTGGTGGATAATGATTTATTCCCACTGAACACCTGGACCAAACTGTCTAGAGAAGTCCTTTCATCGAGCATTTATCCTTTGATGAATATCACACCACCTGAAGGTGTGTTAGAACTGAGAATGGAAATCGTGAAGTATTTAGAAATTTATCGTCACATCAAAGTTAAACCAGAACAAATCATTTTGGGTTCTGGGTCACAACCCCTCCTCAATTTATTGGTAGAACTATTAGGCAGACACCATACGTATGCTTTAGAAAACCCAGGGTACCCAAGAATTTACCAAACATTGAAGGGTTTAGGTGTTTCTATTAAACCCATTGAGATGGACGAATCTGGTGTGAAGATAGAGGATTTACAATCATCATCAGCTTCAGTCCTCCACATCACCCCAGCCCATCAGTTCCCCACAGGCATTGTGATGCCAATTCAAAGACGTTTAGCTCTATTACAATGGGCGATGATGGGTGATAGATACATCATAGAAGATGATTATGACAGTGAATTTAGGTTTGGTGGGTCTCCAGTATCGACGATTTTTGGTTTAATGAAAGAACCCAAAGTCATCTATATGAATTCATTCACCAAAAGTTTAGGTCCTGCTTTTAAGATGGGTTACATCGTCTTACCGTTAGAATTATTACCCAAATATCAAGAGATCAAAAGCCATCACAGTTGTACCGTACCAAACTTCGAACAGTATATTTTATACAAATTCATGAAAGAAGGCCATTTTGATCGACATTTGAATCGAACCAGACTCATCTATCAGAAAAAACTCCAAATCATTCAGTCCGTGATTAAAGCATATCCAATGCTTGAAATGAAAGGGAATGAAGCAGGACTTCATTTCATTTTGAAGGTGCATACAAAGATGTCAGAATACGATTTGGTTCAAGCCTTAAGGACACATAAAATCGATATTAAAGGGTTACATGAGTTTGATATTGAACCCACAGTATCGAAAACACCTTGTCTAGTAATGGGTTACTCGGGTATACCCATGGAAAATACCCATTCACAAATTCAACAACTTTGTGATAATATTCAGCATATAATCCATTCAAAAAATGAATAAAATGTCCGTTATATATAATCTTTATATTTAAATAAAATATTTGGACAAAAACATGGTTATTTTACGTCTTATCATAATAGATAATACGTTACAGGAGAGAGCCATGTTAACATTAAAAAATGTATCAAAATCGTACCATCCAAAAAAGGGAAAAGTTGTACAAGCATTGAAAGATGTCTCTTTATCCTTTCCAGAAACCGGGATGGTCTTTTTATTAGGTAAATCAGGTAGTGGTAAATCCACTCTGATGAATATCATTGGTGGACTAGATAGTATCGATCAAGGTGAAGTTTTGTTTCTAAATAAACATGTATCCGCATTCAATCCAAGTGAATACGATGCATATCGAAATACTCAAGTGGGCTTCGTATTTCAAGAGTTCAATTTGATTGAATCTTTTTCAGTATATCAAAATATCGCTTTATCCAAGAGATTACAAAATCAAGTAGTTACTAAAGACGAAGTAGTGAGTCTTTTAGAAACACTGGATTTAAAAGATGAAATTGATCGTATGCCTTATGAACTCAGTGGTGGACAGAAACAACGCATTTCGATTGGTAGGGCACTCATCAAAAACCCAAAAATTCTATTGGCCGATGAGCCTACCGGTGCGCTCGATTCGGATACCAGTAAACAAATATTTGAATTACTCAAATCGTTATCCAAATCTCGATTGGTCATCATTGTTTCTCACAATCGAGACTTCGCACAAGCCTATGGCGATCGTGTGATTGAGTTGTCGGATGGTAAGGTAATCAAGGATTCCAATCCAATAGAACCGATTTCATCTAACCTAACCATGGATTTAAAACCACCGCATTTACCTTTAAAAGACGCTTTTAAGATTGGACTCAGTGCTCTTTTAAAGAAACCAGTAAGAATGGTCATCACGATGTTGATATTGATTTTTTCATTCACTTTATTTGCCGGAATCCACAGCATTACAAACTATAATATTGAATCAGTAGCCATTAGGCATGCATATCAAGCAAATGAATCAGTCATCATGGTGGGTAAAACCCGATACAATTCATTATATGATAGACATGAATTTATCCATTTTAGTCAAGCATCTTTTGAAAAATTATCTGCCAAATATCCCAATCGTTTTATGCGTCCGATTCACGAAGACTATTTTTATATTGGAACTGTTCATGGCATTATGGACTATAATCCGTATTACACTTCAATGGCGTCTGGATCAATCGTTATCGACGATGAATTGTTGACCCACACAGGTTTTACACTTCAAGGCAGAATGCCAGAGAATGATTTAGAAGTTGTATTGCCACTGCATTTAGTAGAAACATTTCAAAAATACGGCTATGAAGATGATGGAAAAGTAGACATCGTTCATCCTGAAGACATCATTGGTAAGTATTTAAATATAGATAGAACAGTGCTTGTTGTTGGTGTTATTGATACTAACTTTAACGCTAATAGATACGCGGTTATCCGTGATAGCGATAACCGATATGGCACACTGGGTGAAGAGTTGAGAGCGATGAATGAATATAGTGCACATACCATACTTTATGTTCATCCCTCTTGGATTGAAAAACGTATGGCTGATGATTCGATCGTCCATTTTAGTTACAGCAGCTTGAGTTTTTATACAGGAACACAAGGCGACATCAAGGATATGAATCAGGAATATAGCCCATTTTCATGGTTCCAAATGATGCGTTCAAGCGAAACCATTCCTAGTTTTATCACACTAAAACCGGGATTAGACATATCTACATTGACTGGCAATCAAATCATCGTCAATGTCAATGAACTTTTGACATGGCAACTGGATAAATATCCTGATTATGAATCATTGGTTTTACAAGAGTATGATCGTTTGATTGTAGCATTTGCAGAAGAGAACTTTGAACCCAATCAGGCAAGTTTAGCCATACAAGATGAAATATTTACCAAAGAAGAACTGGTTCAAGCCATTAAAGAGAGTAGGCTTATTTTGACTTTTGATCGTAGTTATACGGCAATATTGTATCGAGATGCACAACGAAATACGCAAGCCCATTTCATCTATGCATCGCCTGATTTCGTAAAACTCGAAGTAAGCAAGTATGATAACCTTCGGGGGTATGTGGAAAGTAATTTTGATGTTGAAATTGTTGGATTTACAGATAGCACCCTCAATTTAGTTAGTCCAGAACTATTTCAAGTCATATCGGATTCTTTAGGGGCTTACCCTTATAAATCCATGCTGATCAATTTATCAGGAAATTCAAAGAAGGATATAGATTTCTTAAAAGATATTGAAACCCTCGAAGCAAGGTTTGCGGTATCAAATGAAGTTCAATTTATTATGGATTACAATGATGACGTTATGGAAGTTGTAAAAGAAAAATTCTTTTGGTTTGGCTTGGTTTTAGCTTTATTTACAGGTATACTGTTCCAAAATTTCATTCATCTTAGTATTACCCATAAAAAGAAAGACATTGGTATATTACGCGCTTTAGGTGGTAGAAGAAAAGACATATTCACCATATTTCTGACAGAAGCCTTGTTTATGGGGACCATCGTCAGTGTGATCGCGTTATGCTTAACAGTTATTTCTATTAAACAACTCGATGCTTTTGCAGGCGAATCGATGGGACTTACAGTCAGTTTCGTCTGGGTAGAGTTTAGACAAGTATTTTGGGTTTTCACCCTCGCTATCTCTGTAGCAACCCTTTCTTCATGGTTACCGATTCATAGATATTCCAAACAAAAACCGGTCGATGTGATTAAAGTCATCGAATCCTAAACATGAAATCACCCAAACATCTCTCCCTGTTTGGGTGATTTTTTCTATATAGTAGGTTCGTATTCTAGATAATAAGCTCGTTTAGAAATCTTTTGGAAGGAAACAAAACGGCAACAACTTTCCTATGATATACTGAAGTATGCAGTAAAATATGGAGGTTTTTCATGTTTAAAAAGAGATGGCTCATGGTTTTAATCCTTACATTGCTTTTACTTTCAGGGTGTAAACCCAAATCCAACATACCAGAGGATGAGGATGAAGTCTTACCAAAGTCAATCGAATCGATTAACGGCTTAGAAGACATCACTATCACTCAAAATCAATACTTTCACCCACTACAAGGGGTAGAAGTGCTCAATGAACAAGACGAAAACATTTCGTATTTGTTTGAAGTCTCAGGTCATGTGAACTATGGTAAACTCGGTGAAAAAACCTTGTCTTATAAGCTTAATTATGGCGATGAATCGATCGATAAAACCCGTAAAGTCACTGTGGTCGCGGGAACGATCACAAGACCAAGTGTCAGTAGAAATCAGTTATCACAACCTCAAGTGAATTTAGAAGCGGGTTCATATAGAGTGGGTACCGCTGCTGAACTCACCCACCCGGTGAATCCTCAATTCATTAACCCGGAACTATTAAACCAAGCTGTACCATCCAATGGTTGGTGGACATCTTTACTCGTTCAAAACTATGGCGGCAGTAATGGGATTTATACAAACCCCCTTAGAAGTTCTTTTTCGAATTTAGGGGCAGAAATCACGAACCCCGGGGCTGGTTTTGTTCAGTACTGGAACCCAGGTGGATTCAACACCATGGCGAATTTCTCTCTAGTATTACCAGATATGTATTTAAAGACATCCTCACTCAATGAAGGCTATCAAACCCATGTGGTGGATTACTCACAATCCTCTGTCAGTGTCGCGATGCGCAATGTTTCACAACCTCAAGACCACATGGTACTCACCTATAACCAAGGTTCTCCTTATGTATTCGCAGAAGTGATGAATAACAGTAACCCTTATATCAATGTGGTGCCAGCCGGCGCTTCAGGGATTGAATTTTATAACATCGATGGTCAAGCCGTGACTGGCACCCACAATGGGGATGCATTGATTGTAAAATATGTTCAAAAGCACATTGGGTATCAAACCAGTCGTCCAGCCCAAGTGGGACAACCCATCTTTGGTGATCGTTTCTTCTTAATCTCCACCACCGAAGGCAGTAGTTTTTCAATCAATAATAACCGTATCAGTATGAATCTATCGGATAACTATTTTACAGTGGCTGCGATTCAAAGTCTATCCGAAGCACAGTTCTATCATGACCACGCGTTTGTTAAAACCATTAAAGGCGAAGTGACCTATGAAGTGAATCACAAGACCTCCATCGTTGAAACAACGTATCATAACGCCATTCAATATCTCAAAGACGATACCGATACTTCGGTACAATTCTTATTACCACACCATTATTTAAACAGTGATGTTGAATTACTCGATTATGAGTTTGAAACCGTGAGAGGGCATCTCAAACTGATGTCAGGTAATACCTTTAAAACACAATTATCCTTCTATGGCTTATTACCAGCCATGACCACACCAACCAATGGTGAATTCAGTAAAGATACCATGAACGATTATTTAGCTGATTTAAGCCAAAGAACATTGGTCTCTGATGAAGATAACTTCTTAAATGATGAAGGCCCGTATTGGAACAGTAAAGCCATCTATCCACTCGCTCAAGGGATCATCATCGCCGATCAAATCGGCAATGATTCGATGAAAGACGATTTAATCCTAAGATTACGTTATGTGTTATCCGATTGGTATACCTACTCAGGGTCTACAGATAAACGTTATTTAAACTACAACGAACGTTGGGGCAGTGTGTATTATTCTAATAATGACTTTAATACCGCGAGTGAGTTATCAGACCACGCGTTCACGCATGGGTATCTGATATACGCCTCTGCGGTATTAGCGATGTATGATCAATCCTTCACCACCGATTTTGGTGGCGTGGTAGATACGTTACTAGCCGATTATATGACCCCAGTCAAAGGTGATTATCATTATGCCTATTTAAGATCCTTTGATGCCTGGGCAGGTCATACGTGGGCACATGGGTTCGGTACTTTCGCCGAAGGCAACAACATCGAATCTTCGAGTGAAGCGATTCAGTCTTGGGTCGGTGGTTATTTATGGGCTTTACAAAAAGGCGATAAACAACTTAGAGACGCTGCGATCTACGGTTTTGTGCATGAGTTATCGAGTGCGAAAACCTATATGTTTGATTATGAAGGCGTCGTCTTTAAAGACAACTATAAACAATACGCTGCAGTCGCTGGTATGATTTGGGGCGGTAAGTACGATTACGCTACTTGGTTTGGTGCGAACCCAACGTTTATTTATGGGATCCAGTGGTTGCCAAACGGTGAGTATATTTCAAACTACGCTGTAACACCAGAAGAAAAGACCAAGCTCAATACGATTTATCAAACGTATTTGTCCGCTAAAAACAATACACTAGATACTTGGTTCGCCAACATGTGGAGCATCCAAGCGTTGATCAATCCATCACTCGCCATTTCACAATTTGACGCCAATAAGATACTCAATGACGATTATCCAAGTGATCTATCTCAAACCTATTATTTGATCCATGGGTTACAAACCTATGGTACGAGAAGTAGTGATTACATCATGGAAATCCATAAGCGTGTATCCTCATCCATCTATACCAAGGATGGCAGTGTATATGCCTTAGTATGGAACCCATCGGATAGTACTCAAACCATTGTATTCCATGGACCGAATGATTCGAGTATCACCAAAACGGTTAAAGCCAATACATTTGTTTCAATCAAACTTAAATAATTTAGACACCTACAAGTAACCCCTTGTAGGTGTTTTATTTCGCTATGAAGCCATTTCGAGTTTTGATTAACTTAGTTTCATAAGTATTCGTAAAGTTAATCCATACAGTCAACCAATTCACTGGTAAAAAAAACTAAAAATTAATCTATTATTTTTTTCTAAGGGTGCTATAATGATTGTGTAACTTATTACAGGGTTTGAATCATTTTTTATGGAGGACTCCACAGATGAAAAAAGTATTTGCACTATTTGTTTTACTTAGCCAAGGATTTCTATTGATGGGTTGTCAATCCAATGTAGTCAATGACCCTGATCCATTTGAATTGGTAAAAATATCGATTTTTTTACCAAACGATCAATATAAGGCTTCATTATCTTATCAAGTACCTAAAGATGTTCGTTTCCTACCACTGATACCAACCACTGAGATCGAAGGCTACACTTTTGTTGGCTATGAAGATTACCGAGGTTATCCAATCACAGAATACACTACCTCAAGTGATACGATGGCCATTTACGCGATTTATACGGTCAATGAACATACCTTATACTTTCATGTGAATGGTGGTGTAGAGATGGCACCAATGACCTTTAAATACACAGAAACCATTGAAACCAATGATTTTATTCCAACCAAAGAAAACCACACGTTTCTAGGGTGGTTTAAAGATGAAGCGATGACTCAACCAATCGGTATATTCTTCGCAGAAGACAATGATGTCCACATCTATGCGAAGTGGACATTAAACGAATAATCAATCAAACATCGAAAGAAGGCTAGATAATGAAGCATTTTACTTGGATTTTGTTGCTTTTGCTAAGCATCATATTAGTCGGATGTGTCCCTAAGGAAAACAATATTGATGACAAACCCGAACCAGAAATCACCTATAATTATACCTATGATTTGACTTTAGAAAATTATGCTAAATACATTGTTTTTAGATATAGACACTTAGATATTGTCGATGGCAACAAACAACTCGAGGTATTCTTTGAAACCAAATACCCAAATGGAATCATGGTCGATATTGAAGCGACCGTATTTCTACAAACAGAATACACGATTTTTGAAACCATCATTCAAAACGCTGAGTTTCCAATTAGTTTTACCAATTTAGATCAAGCTTCAAAAGTTTTAAATTATACCGGCTTTCAAAACTTTCGTTTAGTTGCTGTCACGGAAATAACAGGTAAAGTCATGACCAATGATGAGACGGTTAAGAAGGCAGAACAAGTGAGTCTAAATGCGAAGCATAGTTTAGAACAAATGCTTGAAAAATTCAAAGAGCCATATGAGACTTTATCGACAGAAAGTTACTTACATGTTACTGAGGGTGGACAAACTCAAATAAGCTCAGTGAAAACTACATATCGTACAGACCCGTTTTATTACGAGACCCTTTATAGTGATTTCTCTGGCGCATTATGGATGGAAAATAGCCAAGGTGATATCGATGCCTATTTTCTTAGTCATCGCCAATTTGACCATTATCTCCAAAAACTGTTGGTGATTCCTAGAGAAGACTTCAACGAAGTTATTGATGGTGGTCTATTTGAATTGGATGATTCGTGGACGTATTCTATAGAAAACGGTGATTTTGTTGTCACGGGTTCGAGTGAAAGTTTACTCGATTTTGTATTATTCGATGAACAAACATTAAATCAATATCAAAACCTCTTGGGAAATGACACAATAGAAATTACCTTTGCTGATTTAGATACAAGATTAATGGTATCGATTGAACTGTGGGTGGGGTTAAACAAAGTTAAAATTGAGACCTACTATAGTTTTAATACATTTGCTTCAATCGACTTATCTAAGTATCGTGTATTGCCAACAACGAACCCGGAGTTAGCCAATCAACCAACCGATTTGAGTCAAACCCAATCGGGGTATTTATTACCAAATGTGAGATATTATTATCAAATTGAAGTCACTGAAGGTACGTATGTTTTTGATTTATCTTATCCCGTTGAAATCGAAGTATTTGACCTAAATGGCAACCTGATTGAACCTGAGACCTGGCTAACACCACTGGTATCTGATAAAAAGTATCGTTTAGAGTCAGGTTTTTATATGGTCAGCATGTTTCACGGACGCAACTCAACCATCAATTATTCCATTTCTCTCAGTCATTTAGAAGGCATTTATGATACTATTGGTTCACCGACCGATGAAATAGAACTCGTGGACGGTTTCAATCTTCATATTGAAGGCAAGTTTGATGAGGTGTATCTGTATTATGAAGCCCTTAAAGATGGGTATATCGTATTGTATCACCCTGACAATGAACCACTTGAAGTCATATACGTATATAATGAAATGCTTGGTAATCAAGTGACCTATACCATCTATGGTGAAGTGCCTATTCACGTGGTTGCGGGTATCAATCGTATAAAAATAACTGCCCCAGAAGCAGTCAATACAATCGTTCACATTCGAGTGGATGAATAGATTCAACCATTTATATCAAAGGAGGAGAAAATGAAAAAATTAGCGATTTTACTGCTTGTTTTACTATTGGTTGGTTGTGAAACCAAACCACAAGAACCCATAGAAACCATTAAAATTCATTTTACGAATGATTTATTGCCATTTTCACCAAGATTTGTTGAGATCCCTAAAGGTAAGGCTGTAGGTATACAATGGTTTATTCCCGAAATCCCTGGATATACATTTGTTGAATGGAAAACACTAGAAGGCAATGTTGTTACTCAAAATACGGCATTTTCGATTAATACATGGTTAATACCTGTGTTTAATGAAAACATGTATACCGTTACATTTATCTCCAATAGTGATTATCACATAGCCCCAATCCAACTCACCTACGCTTTTGTATATCTAGAACAATTCATTCCAGAAAAAGATGGGTACGAATTTGATGGTTGGTACTATGATGAAGCGTTAACCAATAAAGTGGATATCGCAGTGAAGTTGGTTGAAGAAATCACGGTTTATGGTAAATGGGTGCCTAAAATCTATAGTCTAACGTATTATATATCTCAAAAATCTCAGATAGTTGTAAACTTCCAAGTAGGGGATCAAGTGATTCCATATGAACCGCTTTATCCTCAAGACTTCATTGGATGGGTCGAAGCGGATTCAGATATTTTATTTGATTTTAGCAGTATGCCACAAAGAGATGTTACAGTTTATATGAAAACTGGAACAAACGAATAAGTTCAATTTTGAAAAAAAGAAAAGACCATCACTGGTCTTTTTTCGTATTATTTTGATGGATAAATCGTTGGTATTCATCATTATTTGGTATAGATGACATACCACCAAATTTGGTTGTTGTCAAAGCTGCTTTTGCATTAGCGACTATAAGCGCGTCCTCGACATGACGGGTTGAAAAGTCTAAGTTACTTTTAATCATCTCTGCTAAAAATGTGCCAATGAATGCGTCGCCAGCCCCTGTGGTATCTACCACTTGAACTTTAAATGCAGGCACATCGATGTGATTTCCCGATTTAAAGAAAAATGTAGAACCTTGGCTTCCTCGAGTGATGATGACATATTTTACATGACCAATAAACAAGAATTTTATCGCTGATGTTTCATCTGATATACCTGTGATAAATGACAATTCATCATTGGATATTTTGAGGAGATCCGCTTTAGGTAGGAAAGATTGGATGACATCTTTATATGCATTGTGATCTTTCCATAGTGATAATCGTAGGTTAGGATCAAAACTGATGAATCCACCCTGAAGTCTGGCACTGTCGATGGCTTTTACATGAGCATCTCGAATCGGATAATCACATAAACTTACAGAACAAAAATGGAACACACAATCTTTTAGGATGCTTTCTTCAACTTGATTAGCATGAAGTAACTGATCTGCTGAAGGGTCTCGATAGAAGATGAAATCTCGTTCACCAGTATCTGAAAGTGTCACGTAAGCCAAAGCCGTATTGGCTAAACTAGATTGATACAAGTAATCACACGATACCCCTTCATTTTTTAGACAATCGGCTAGGTAATCACCGAAAGCATCTTTACCTACCTGTCCGATGAAGTAACTCGAGATACCCGATTTTACACCTGCAACAGCCACATTGGCTGGTGCGCCACCAGGGTATTTTGTAAACCCGGTGACCTCTTTCAATTTACGTCCTTTTTCTAAAGGGATAAAGTCAATCAATAATTCACCCATGGTGACTAAGTGTTTCATAAAGACCTCTACTTATATTTCTTTAAATTGCTGATGGTCACGTTGCTATTGAGACCATAAAAACCAAAATTGGTTTGTTCTACTCTAAACATCCGTGCTGTGAGTGCTGTTTGTCCTTCCATGTATAAAGTAACAATGGACCCATCAGCGTCTAAAGCTTCTTCAAATAACAATGTAAACTTGAGTTGGTTGCTGGTATTGTAAAATGTATTGACGGTATATAAACGATCTGTCGTTCGTTGCGTAAAGTGTCCTCGATAGAAGGATATTCGCTGTAAATCAGCATTGAAATCATAATGATAGGAAGCTTCACCTTCGCGATAGTCAAAGAATAATCCAAAGTAGCCCTCAATTGAATCTATGTCTAAATAGCCCTCAATTTTAGTGATTCCTTCCAAATCATTGAAGGTCACGTATTGATACTGACTGATGCTTGAAAAGGTGATTTTTTTGGTTGTAGCATTGGAGATATTTGAATCGGTAATCTCCAACAATTGTGGGTGACTGATGGTTTCATCTATGGTGGATATGATATCTACATATAAGGTACCATTGGCGTTTTGTTTCAATTCATGGGCGATAAAATTACCACCCCAACCAAATTCATTGGTACGGTTGAAATCATGGGAAACCCAACCACCTAAAATCATCTGTGAATCGCTGGCTGCGACTTTTCCGGCATATAAACCTTTACCATCAAAGCGATTCATCGATGGTTTAATCCATTCGTCAGAGAAATTCTTTTTGTATAGGTAATGGGTTTGTCTGCTTGGCCACTGGTCTGAAAATGTTAAGTACCAATACCCATTGAAGTACCATAAGGTTGGACATTCTAAATTAGAATCGATTTGTCCAGTGCCTGTGGTTGCGTTATTTAAAAAGTAGATACCATTGGATTCTTTAGTCCAAGTAAGTAAATCATCGGATACCAAGTAACCAATAGCACCACGACCTAAGTATCGTGTTGTAAATAACATATAATACTGATTTAATTCTGGGATGAACACGACATGAGGGTCTCTGAAATCATAGACATCAAAGCCGTAATCTCTGGGGTCTATGACCAAAGCCTGTTTTGTCCAGGTTTGCATGTTGTCAGTGGATATCGACAACATGAACATTTCTTTTGGAACTAGACGGCCATTGTGTGCCGTATAGAATGCATAGAATGTGCCATCCTTCTCTATCACAGACCCAGTCCCTAGAGCGAGCTCTTGAGATTGGGTATCATGAATGACAGGAATGACTTCACCATGGTCTTCGAATTCAGTAAAGTTTGTGGTAGATAATCGATACCAAGGGTGAAAACCAGGTTTTGGTGCCGAATCATGTAAGTAGAAGAAGTGCCAAACCCCATCATGATAAAATGGCATGACATCTCCAATATTCCCGGATTGTTGTTTCGTAAATAGTGTCATATGGTCTTGGTTGACTATTTCATATTCAATTGGTGGGTTGGTTGTGCAGGCAGACAACGTGACGCCTAAGATTCCAACCAGGGCGAGTATGAATTTCTTCACCTATTTGCTCAACTCCTTTAAAGTAAGATTATGCATGGTTTGTGAGTCGATTTCGATATCCAATAATGCCTCATCAAAATAAACACGTGTTGTGATGGTTTTGTCTAATCCATGAATGAACAATTCTAAAGATGAATTATCCATAACAAGCGTAAATTGAACTTCTTTTTGTTGATGGCTGAGAGATCGTGCTTCCAATGGAAATAGTGTGGTACCACTGGTATCTAATGTGATACAACCCTTATCAAAGGATAAAATGAAATGATTATGATGATGACCAAATCGAAGGTTTGTTTTTGAATGGGTATTTAAACGGCCAGTCAACACGAAATATTTGCTGGTTTGTGCGTTACTTATATGTGTTAAATCTTGAATTTCTTTTGCATATTGATCTAAACATACCGGGGTTTGAATCAAACGATTGTTGACGATAGACAATGTACGTGGTAGTGTCATCGCCCCAGCCCAGGCATGATTGGAAAGCGCTGTATAGTAAGGTTTTCCCCACATCTCCATCCATGCGACAGATACTCTGGTATTATCTTTTAACAAGGTTTGCGGGGCGTAATAATGGTGACCCGCATCGATTTCATCAACGTGTTCAAAATGAAACATTCCTGTTTCGATATCGAATTGTCCAATAGCATAGAGTGAACTATTTACATTCTTAAAACGGTGGTCATTGGCTTTTAGATTGGTTGCTGAAAATAATAATACATGTTTCCCATCTAATTCGAATAAATCTGGGCATTCAGCAATCTCTCCAAACAGTGGATGTAAAATGGCATTTTTATAATGGAATGTTTTAAAATCATCGGTTTGATAGACGAGGATTTGACCATGTTTGTCCTTCGTAGAAGAACCAATCAAGATGAAGTGTTTCCCACCAATCGTGACTGGGTTTGGGTCTCTAAAATCTATCTTTGAAGCATCCTCTGGCAAGTCTTCGATGGTGATCACTGGGACAGGTCCTTTTTTAAAGTGAATACCATCATTGGATATAGCCAAACTTTGTTCTTGTCTTTGAAATGCTTGATGGTAATGCGAGGTATACATCAAATACAGTTTACCATTAAATTCGGTGGCACCACCAGAGAAACAACCATCTTCATGTGCTAAATCTGGTGCAAGCGCAACAGGTAAATGTTCCCAATCGATTAAGTTTTTCGATCTGGCGTGGCCCCAATGCATTGGACCCCATTTGGCTTCATAAGGATAAAACTGGTAAAACAAGTGATAATAGCCGTGATAATAGATAAACCCATTGGGGTCATTCATCCAGCCCACTTCGGGCATCAAGTGGAATCGATGACGGTGTTTGGAATTCACCTTTTCAAGGTTTTGTTTGATATATTCATTGGCTTTGATGACTGTATAGTTCATATCGATCCCATCCTTAATTGACAATGATGTCATATTTATTGAGTGTGGCAATTGTTGCGTTACCACCCGTAGCGTAAAAAGCAATCCCAATGTCATCGCTGTTTGGAAATACCACCGATGTCATGGTTTTTAAACCATCCTGAATGAAAATCTCAACCGAAGATACATCCAAGAAAATACGTAGTTTCAGTGTGTTATTCTTTAAATCGATTTGAGTGGTTCGCGTGGAGGTGTTGAGTTCTTGACCGCGAATGGGTCTACCTGATTGACTGCGGTCAAACACCAACGTCTGACTGGCTTTATCATAGGTTATGAGCGTTCGATTTTCAGTGCCTTTGAACAACTCAATGCCCACGGAATTGGCCGTACCCATATCGATTTCAACTTCAAGTTCCAATGTCTTACCGGAAACACCTGCGATTTGTAAAGGTACATCATTGACTAAAGCGACATTTTCAAGTTGGATTGGATTTTGTCGATAGTTTTCAATTTCACGCACCGGTACTTGATAGAGTGAACCATCTTTAAATGATAACTCTCTTGGTAACGTGAACGCCCCTGCCCAACCATCGACTGCCGTAGGCATGGTGCGGTCCCACATTTGCATCCAAGCGATCATAATCGTTCTGCCATCTGGGTGTTTGGCTGTTTGTGCTGCGTAGAAGTCAAATCCCCCATCGAGTTCATAAAAGCCTTCATGATGGAATCTACCTGTACTGTAATCGAGGTTACCTTCCATGTAAACGACGGAATGTAGGTTCTCATAGTCATGGTTCTCTTTAGGTAATCTCATCGGAGATGAAATGAGGATTTGTTTGCCATCTACGATGAAGAAATCTGGACATTCATAGATGCCACCGGTTAAACGGTGGTAACCCGGTTGGTTGGGGTCATTGTTATTGAGCAATTCACCCACATATTCGAAGTAAACCAAGTCCATACTTTTATACAATAACAATTGACCCACACCATTGGTTTTTCCCCCAATGATGACATAATACGTATCGTTGTGTTTGAATACTTTAGGGTCTCTGAAGTCGGAACTGTTCGCGTTACTTGGCAAATCCAATACACCGATGACAGGGTTGTTTCGATCCTTTTGGAAAGTGATCCCCCCATCTTCTGAATAAGCGATGGCCTGTTGTTGTAAACCATTGGAAACCGATGTATACATCAAATAGAGTTTGCCATCTTTTTCAATGGCTGACCCAGAAAATGCACCTAAATCTTTATCATAGGTTTTGTCTGGGGCGAGCGCCACTGGTAGGTGTTCCCATCGGATGAAATCGGTCGTTACTTGGTGACCCCAATGCATGGGTCCCCAGTTCGATGCGTAGGGGTTATGTTGATAAAATAGATGAAATTGGCCATTGTACCAAATGACACCATTGGGATCGTTGGCCCAATTGTAACGACTCATGGCGTGGTAAGTTAATCGGTACCTTGGATTGATTTTTGATTCATTATCCGCTATGTATTTGTTCGCTTTAATGACAGCGGGGCTTTCATCGTATGGGCCTTGGAAGTTCACGATAAAGTCATCGACATTGATGTAGTTATACCCATCATTAAAGGTATCCAAATCCACCACTTTAACGCGGATTTTTTCACCTAGATAATCACTTAAATCGACACTCATACGAAACATTTGGTCGGTATCGTTAAAGTTTTCATTACCAACACGAATGAGTTCTTCCCCGTGTTCGTTTATAAAGCTCACATACGTTAATGTGGGGTCTTCACCAGCCCCGACGAGAAAACCGATGATCCCATTGCCTTTAAGCACAAAAGATTCAGAAATCATTTGACCTGTGAGTTGTCTTAAACCACCTTTACCCCCATGGTAAAAGTAGATGCCTTGTTGACGGTATTCAAGTTGATTGGCATCTCTTTTTTGAAATGAGATGAAGGATGGATTGAACGCTTCGCCTGTGGTGGTCCAACCCTCGAGATTCCCGGATTCAAAATCGCCATTGGTGAAACTGTATGGCGTTTGGACATCGAGGTTATCTTTAGATTTTGTACAAGCAGATAGCGTGAATAATACGCTTAGGACAAATAACAAATACATTTTTTTCATAAATGATGACTCCTTGTGTAGTCATGAAGGGAAGCCAAATAGTGGACTTGACTTCCCTTATGACAAATGGGTTAGGCTAATTCAATGATGGTAATTGAATCGATATAAATGATGGCTTCGCCTGTATTGAATGATCCAAATTGGAACAATAATTCGATGTTTTCACTGAAGGATTGTAGGTTTGGTGTTTCGTAACTGAATGTTTGAGGGGTTGTTGTCAATTCAAACATCGTGGTGACTTTTGGATTCCATTGACCCATTGGGTTCACTGCGAAGAATCCACTGATTGTCTTCGATGCGTGTGCAACAAATTCAATTCTATATTTTGAACCGTCGTTGAATACGACATTTTCTAGATAAACTTTGTTGTACCAGTCGGTATCACCAAATACGGATACATCATAAACCAATTTACCCGATTCAACATCGACATATAGGTTGGCTGCTGCAGGTGCATTTTCGAAGCTTGCGAAACCTTCAGGTAGACCAGAGAAGCGTGTGACTGTTTCTGAAAAACCGTCGTATTGGGTTAAAACAACATTGGAAATGGTAATGACGACAGCAGTCGCTTGTCCACCAAATTGGAAGAACATATCAAAATCATTGATATCTACTGCGTTGGTTGTGAATGTATGATTGACCACTCTGGTTTCATCTTTGCCTAAGTTTGGTCCGGACCAAATATAGTTTTCATCACGACCACCCGATTGTTGTGAACGGGTTCTTGCGATGTATTCATAACGAATCGCTTCGGTAGCGTGAATGGTATAGGTAAGCTTATATACTTTGTTCGCTTGAAGTTGTAGTGGTTCATGGTATAGTTTTTGTTCCCAAATACCAGCCACAGGGTCAGTGATATCAATCACAACTTTGCCATCGACAGCACTTGCCGAAGATGTGCCTTTATCATTGACATAAACCCAACCATCGCCACCAGCGGTGATGTCCGTAAAGCCAATCGATGTGCTTTGTGGATTGCTGTTAGCAACCACGGTTAAACGGCTGATGTGAACAGAATAATCGGCTGCACCTTGACCACCGACATTGAACATCAATTCAGCGGCTTCGTTGGTAACATCCACAGCGAATGTGTGAGAATAAGTACGGTATTCAGTACCGACTTCTTGTCCCCACATGCCCGCATATGGGTCCCATGAACCTGGGGTTTTACCATTGATGACAAATGCGACACCAGTAAGTGTTCTGGAGGCTTTAGCTTCTAAGCTGATGGTATATGTTGTACCCGCTTGAAGGTTTAATAATTTGAATATTTGGTTATCGCCATCCCCATTACCTGAGGTAATCGGGGTATAAACCAATGCGCCATTAGATACGCTTAAAGCATTGACTTCTTGACCAGCTTCCTTAGAAACAAATCCCTTTAAAGCAGAAGCAGCGATAGAATTGAATTCATATACCACACGGCTCTTTTCTGTAACAACTAAGTTTTCTAATACATCCAAGAATAAAGTAGCGGTTGCTTTTAAAGTGGCGTCTTTAGGATCGGTTGCAGTGAGGGTAACCAAGTAAGAACCGGGTTCTTGTGGGGTAACCACACCATTAACGATGGTTGCTGTCGATGGGTCTGTGGTAACCACGATTTGATTGGTGATATCCACATTACCATGAGCAATCGCTGTGACACCTTCTAAAACGTTGATCGATTCACCTTCGGTAATTTCTGCCGTAGGTGGTAAGCCAGTGATGACTGGTTTTGTTCTCTCTTCGGATGTGCCATTACATGCGATGAGGACCAGTGCAATCACCAATACAAGCATTGTACTGAGTAATTTCTTCATATTTTTTCTCCTTTTTCTCTCTTATCTTTTTCAATCTGTAGAGCCTTACTTGAAATGAAACTGATCGATTGAAGCCACGGTACCACGAGAATCAGTGCCCATATGGCGTAAATCGATAGGTAAACCATGAGGATGCTCAACAACAACATCAAAGCCGTTGACTTGTATTGGACGAGCATCAAGTATAGGGTGTTTCGAATGAGTTCTTTGAATGTGACACGCATTTTTATTAAGATCATCGGTGGATACATCACCAAACTGAGGATGGATAAACCTAGGATGACTAAGACAAATCGGTTGAACCAAAATAGAATGCCAGTCTCACGAATTTGAAGTAACAACAAAATCATCAAACCGAAAAACAAAACCATCACGGATAAGAGAACGATGTGTTTGAGATTCTCTTTAATCACTTTAACCATCGATTTGAATTGTTCATTCTCATAAAAAGCAATCACAGAAACGACCATAGCGTAGAGCGGTATCACCAAGATACCTGCGATAAATAATAGTAAGCTTAGAAACAAGTAATCGAACAAATAGTTCCCAATCTTAATGTAGAGTTTCAAGGTTATTCGTACCTGTCATATGCACTTTGATAAGCACGGATCATGTCATTTAATTTCATTTGGTTTAACTTACTAACGTAAGCATTCCATTCACTATCGGTCACACCACCATTGAGTAACCAACCGGTTGTAGACTGATATACATAAGAATAAATGTCAGTACCATACCGATTGATGGTGTTCATTTCCGATAAATTAAAACTCACATTTGGGTATTGCCTTACACCTTCCATGATGTAGGGTTTGATATAAACATCGAGTAAAGCCAAACGTAATCTAGCACGATATTCCATCACCAACGTATTTTCCCATTGTTCATAGGATAAGTAGATGACACCCATCGGTGCGTTTTTAAGTCTGAGTTCATCGGCAGTCATGCCATCAGGGATTGGTTTTTGAATGAGTAAGCCATCTGGGTTTAATTCTTCTTCATAAGCAATACCAATTGGGCCATAATTGATTTGAGCTGAGATGACAGGGTCGTAGAATCGGTCAATCCAAGTCAGAAGGATTTCAGGGTTTTGTGCTTTAGAGAATACAACGAAGTTACCCTTAGAGATTTCTTGGTTATTTGAAACCCCAATATTTTGTTTACCATCTGGTCCAATGAGCGGTGGTAAAGCGACATATTGAGATTGCCATTCAGGTTTGATGACGGTTTCTTTTTCCCACCAATAGAATGAACCTAAACGTGGGTTAGAACCCTTACCTTTAGCCAATAAATCAAATTCGCCTTGGGTTAATACATCTTTTTCGATTAAGCCTTCTTCAATCCAACCTGCAAAGAAGTTGGTTGCTTGTTTGTATTTATCGAGTGCTGCAGTGAAAGTGACTTGGTCATTGACGACGGTTAAATGGTCAATATTTTCAGGTACCCCAAAAGCACCATATAAATCGGATTGGTTCCCTTGCCAGCCACCAAATCTGAAGGTGAGTGGGATGAGGTTTGCAGACGTGAGTAAGGAAGCGTTATTCTTCATAGCACGTAGGATTGCTTCATATTGTGCGAGTGTGAATCCATTGACCACTTGATCATTGACGGTAATGACCAATGGTTTTAATTGGATATTTGATTCAGTTGAAGTATCTTCTAAGTTTCCACCTTCAATGGAAACACGTAAAGCTTGTCCATTGAGTGAAATGAGGTTTTGACTGGAGAGTAGATTCACCCAATCTTTATTGATGAATAGAATGTTAGGGTGTTGTAATAGACCCATTTCTTCCACACGTGGTAAGGCATAGATATGACCATCTGGGGCTGTGATGACTTTTTGTATGTCTGGTCTTTCTTCTAAGATCTTTTTGAAGTTAGGCATATTATCGAGATATTGATCTAACGCGATGATCGTACCTGCAGCCGAATATTGAATGATATCTCTGTCTGAGAAGCCTGCATGATACATCGCATCGGGTAGATTTCTCGTATCTTGAATGATCATTTGTTTGGTGGTCGAAAAGGTCTCTTCTGACAAGTTGTTCCACTTGATTTTTACATTCGTATCTTCAAACATCTTTTTGAAGATATCCATATCGTTATAATTGATTGCGAGCGCATTCTTAGGCGATATGATGGTATACTCAACCACTTCTTGAACAATCGGTAAACCATTGGGATTATACCCGAGTTCATCTAATGTTTTTGTTGGACCACTTGGCTTTTGTCCACACGCGACCAAGGCGAGTGAGACCAAAGCGATGGTTAATAATCCAAACCATTTTTTCATGTAATGTATTTCCTCCTATTTAAAGCTTCCAACTAGGAAACCTTCTTTGAAAAATCGTTGTACTAATGGGTAAATCAAGATGATTGGTAAGCTTGAAACAATGATGACACCATATTTGATTTGGTTGGCTAAACGTAAACGTTCATAGATGTCTTCGCCGGTAATACCGCCAGAGGCATTGTCGTTCACAATCAAGATATTTCTTAACACGATTTGAAGTGGGTATAACTCTTCACTTCGAATGAATACCATCGCGTCAAAGTATGAGTTCCATCGGCCCACCGCGTAGAATAGAATCATGACGGCGATGATGGGTTTAGATATCGGTAGAATCACAGACCAGAAGGTTCTAAATTGACTCGCCCCATCGACTTGTGCGGCTTCAATCAATTCGATCGATATGTTGGATTCATAATAAGCTTTGACCATGAACATGTTCCAAACGCTCAAACCTTGTGGGATGATCAATACCCAAAAGGAATCAATCATGCCTAAATTAGATATCAAGAAGTAGAATGGGATGAGTCCACCACCGAAGAACATCGTGATGATGAAGAACCACATGATGTACTTACGATATGGTAAGTTGGGTCTCGATAACGCATACCCTGCTGGGATGGTTAAGATGATGTTTAAAGTGGTACCAACCAGAGTGTATAAGATGGTATTCTTATAACCCGTCCATATTTGAGGGTCAGCGAATATCTTCGCATACCCACTGAAATCAATCGTATCTGGCCATAACCAGACTTCGCCATTGAGTACGGCATCGGGATTCGATACCGAAGCAATCACCATAAACCACAGTGGGTATAAGATGAGAATAGCAAACAGTGTCATGAGTGCGATCACGCCATAGTGAAACAGTTGATCGCCTTTAGATTCCATCGAGTGTCGCTTTTTGATTTGTTTTACCATAAGCTATTCTCCGAGAAGCGTTTTGCGCTATAGTTTGCGATGATGAGCAAGACAACATTGATTAATGCGTTGAATAATCCAATGGCTGCTGCATACCCAGGTTCACTGAATCCAGTTAAACCGATTTTATATACATACGTAGAGATGATTTCTGAGGTTTGTAAGTTTGTCCCCGTCTGCATCAATAAGACTTTTTCATAACCCACCGATAGTAAGCTACCAATCGATAAAATCAAGATGATGGAAATGGTTGGAAATATGGCAGGGAAGTCAATGTGGATGATCCGTTTGAAGCGACTCGCGCCATCGATCTTCGCGGCTTCATGTAGCTGCGGGTCTACCCCAGCCAGTGCAGCCAGATAGATGATCGAAGACCATCCGGTTTCTTGCCAGTTCCCTGATCCGATGAAGAGCGGTCTAAACCAGGAGGATTCCAAGAAGAAGGATATGCGCTCTCCACCGAAAGCAAGTACTAAGCTATTGATGATGCCATATTCACCGAAGAATAGGAATAACATCCCAACGAGAACAACCACGGAGATGAAATGTGGTGCGTTGAATATGGTTTGAAATATGCCTTTGAGCTTGGTGCTTCGTAACGTATTTAATAATAACGCGACGATGATGGGTAATGGAAAACCAATAATGAATCCTAAGAAGCTAACCAAGAAGGTATTGACCATTAGATTTTGAAATTGATAGCTTTCAAAGAATCGGAAGAAATTATCCAAACCAATGTATGGCGACCCACCAATACCCAACGCTGGATTATATTCTTGGAAGGCAATCAATATGCCATACATCGGTATATACGCAAAAATCGCTGTGAACACCACGGCACCTGATAGCATCGCTAATAGTTGCCAGTTCCGTTTCACACCGTATTGTGTATAACTCTTCGTTTGTTTTTTCTGCTTGTTTACTGAGTCTGTCATGGTCATCCTCCGTTTTCACTCTCATTTTATAAGCAACCCTATTTGATGTCAACATTTAAACAAAAATTGTGCAAATGTAAATGTAACCGCTTTACAAATGTGCATTTGCGTATTATAATATCGTTGGTGATACAAATGAACGATAAAGCTTCTATACAACAAATTGCAGATGCATTGGGTTTATCCCGAAATACGGTTTCTAAGGTAATCAACAATAAACCCGTTCCTGATAATACCAGAGAACGGGTCATTAACAAAGCCATAGAACTAGGGTATAAAGGATTCAATCAAGTCAAACATGTCGAAGTTAGAAAACTTAAGCTACTGTTACTCGCAGGTAAACCACTGAGTAACCTGGATTTCTTTATTTCCTTGGTCAGAGGGGTTGAAAACCTCGTGACCAATTTAAACATCGACTTTTTTCAGTATACCATTAATTCGAATACATCCTTTGAACAATTGCACAACTACATGATTAATCTGAGTATCGATGGCGTCATCGGGATTGAATTGTATGACGATGATTTCTTGAAGAAGTTCTTGAGTTTGAAAATCCCAGTCACATTCATTGACGCGGCTTATGGCCTAAAAGACTATGAAGGTAATTTTGATGCGATACTCATGGAAAGTAGAGACCCCATCTATAAAATATCTAAAGCATTCATTCAAAGCGGTTTAAATCGAATCATTTATTGTGGAGACCACAAACACTGTCAAGGTTTTTACGAACGTTTTCTAGGGTTAAGAGACGCCATCGCTGATATCCCCCATCGCATGGATTTGAGTCAACAACTCATACTACCGGATGATTCACCGTTTGGTGATTCATCGTGGTTAGCCAAGAAAATCAATGCGTTACAAATGGTACCACAAGCGATTGTTTGTGCGAATGATTTTATTGCTATCAATGTGTGTCAAGCCATTAAAAAGATTGGTTTACGCATTCCAGAAGACATTCAAGTGGTTGGTTTTGATAACGTAGTTGATTCGAACTTCTACATTCCTTCGATAACCACAGTCAATGTAGATAAAGAGTTATTAGGACAAGAAGCACTGTATATGTTGATTGATAGAATCAATCGTCCAAAAACACCGACTAGAATGATCTATTTTAAAACAGAACTCGTCATAAGAAACTCTACGCGCGTACGCATAAATTAGTAGCGAGTGGGTCCATTGCAAACGTTTTGACCTATCGTGTGACTGTTAAACCTATATCATAATTTGTTTTAAAACTTTGAGTACCTACATCAAAACACCCGTCCATTAGACGGGTGTTTTGTTAGTTGTTAATCTCGTTTATCCAATTATCTAAATGTTGAATTGGTTTAATAATCGTTATATTGCCATCATCAAAAGCACAGAGATTCAAATCATTATCGATATAATAAAGCACATCATTTATAACATAGAAATAGCCTTGAGAAATATAGGTTTCATCCTTGAGTGTATCCATGATTTGATCCCGATATGACATATGATCGACCACTAGTTTCCCATGAATTGTTTCGTAATGAATGTTATAGGTGTATTTCACCAATTCGAAACTACCATCGGATAATAAACCAATCGAATAGGTGTTGAAAGCTTCAAACTGGATAATTTGATGATCATTGATAGATGCGAAACCAAATACATCAAATGATACTAAGAATTCATCTTCAACCACAAAAATTGCTGCATAGTAAGCAATGTCTAATGTGTAGTCTTTCATCACCGGTAAGAATAACATTTGAGAGGTGGATTTAACCCTCGATAAATCAATGGTTTTACCAATATATTCGTATTGATGGAATTGAGCCATTTGACCCGTGGTTTTTGACAATATAATCATTACATTGTGGTCTACCTTGTTAAACTCATAATCATATAAAGTGAACAATTGATTATCTAAATGCTCAGCTGTGTTGGTTGTATATATAAGAAAATAATAAGTTTCGGTTTCATATAAGAATATCGGTCTATGGGTAGGGATAGTCGTTTTGCTTACACTGGTATGATAGGTGACCTTCTCTTCGGTTGAACCTTCGATTAACACATCATTTCGAAGTATTAAATGTGTATAATCATTGGATTTAAGTGAGATATAAGCATAGTCAAAAGAGGGTCGCTGTGGTGTGTTTGTAAGCGTAAACCATATACCAATGGATAACCCTATGAATAGCATAGGTAACAAGAAGAGTAATGATTTCTTCTTGAGCTTCACAATCATTAAAATCAGAATTAAGGGGAAAATAAGGACTACATAACTAAAGATCGTCATCGGATTGTGCTCCTTCCTCAAATTTTAAAATATCACCAGGTGTGCAGTTTAAGGCATTACAAATGGCGTCTAATGTGGTAAAGCGAATGGCTTTGGCTTTGCCTGATCTCAAGATGGATAAGTTTGCTTCAGTGATACCAATGATTTGACACAACTCCTTGGATGTCATCTTTTGTTTTTCTAATTGCTCAGTCAAATTGATGGTAATCATATGGTTAATTGATTTTCAGAATAGATTTCAATGGCTTTCGCATAAATCATGGATAATAAATAAACGATAAAACCAAATGTGATGAATAGTATGGGTGTCAGTTGAATACTCAAAGTGAAATCTTTAATTGGAAAACCTGTGATGAATCGGATTATACCAATCCCGAAGCCACTGAGAAGTTCAATCGTTGACATCCAAATGATGGATTGGCCAATTCTTTTAACAGCAACCACATTTAACGGATCGAATATGATATTGGCTTTCAGTTTTCTGACCAATAACAACGTGTCTATCGCAATCAAACTGAGGAAATAGCTTCTAATGAGTAATCCAACAGAATCAATCAAAGCGAATTCTAAATCCTGAAAGTAGATGAGGTTGATGATGAATGAAAACATCAATCCCAAGAAAGCAAATCCGAAGAGGATAAAAGCGAACTTATGTAAGAGATTAGTAATGCTTTGGAGTTGATTGTTTTTGGACATAGTCATTAAATAAATAGAAAATCCTATGATGGATACCATCAATCCTAAAACGATAATAAATAATATGATCATATTAAACCTCCTGGTAAACTAAGCGTATGCGTTGTGGGATATAACCACTATGATTTTTTTTGAATTGATTAAAACCCAACGTCAGTATTTGTGGTTCTTCGTGATAGGTGAAGAAATCGACATCTAAACTTAAATATGGATTTGAAGGGTTATTAATACGAATTAAAACGACACCTTCATATACATACCCTCGTAAGTCTCGATTAGATTGATCCACAATATCTTCATTTTCGTTATGAATGGTAGCAGTCTCATGTAAAAAGGATTGTTGGTTTTTAGTCCAAAATGCACTAAGATCAACGATATCATAATCCAATGTATCCGAATGTCTAAGTTTGATGAGATGTTTTCCATTCAAATGATCTTTGACTTGATACGTGATTAATAGAAACAATGCCTGTGTGTCATCTTCCAATAAGTAACCCGAAATAGAGACCTCAGCTTTTCGATCTAAAATCAGTTGATCATAATCAGACCAATTACGGATAAATAGATATGAAGAGTCACTCTCCATGATATAAGCTGAGGGATTAAAGGTCTCTAGAACAGTGGTTATTTGATAAGGTTTGATCACGGATAAGGCACCATCAGATAAGTCTAAACCCAAAGTCTCTTTTAAGGGTATATTAGGTTCAATAGATTGTAGTGTTATACGATCTATATTTAATACGTTCCATGTGAGTACAGCTATAATTAAGACGACATAACCCATTAAAATTTTCATAATTATCTCCTAAAATTATTGTTATTCGATAATTTAATTATAATCACTTTCAAGTGGATGTCAACAAGTATTTTATTTTTTCAGCGTTTAAATTTTCCACCTTATAAACAATAAATGAGGATTTTAGAAGATAGATTATTTTCATAAATAATCTTGACACTTTCGTCGAAAAACCACAGTATAGTAAATTATTTAGAACTTTAGAGAATAAAAAACAAATCAAGATATCAATCATGTTTCAAGTTTGTTAAAATATATACATAAAGACTCGTTACAAATGGCATGATATAAATGCTTTTAAACGGAGTACATGAATAAAGAAAGGTTATATGATGACAAATAAAGTTCAAAGCAGTGGTGTATTAGACATCATTCAAGAGAAGTTCCAAAACGATTCAATCGTTTTGGTTGTTACAGCGAAAGACAATGTCCCTACAGTGAGATCTGTCGATAGCTTTTTTTATCAAGGTTCATTTTGGATTGTTACCGATCTGAATTGTAACTATGTTAAAGAAATCCAAAGCAATCCTTATGTTATGATATCCGATGGTGGACACAACCGCTTTTGGTGTAAAGCTTATGTTACAGGACACCCATTGGATGTAGTCAATAAAGACATTAGAGAAGTATTCTTAAAAGTCTTTCATCATTGGTATAAAGAAGTCAATAATGAGAATATTCCAAGTGTTTGTTACATTAAGGTAACCCCTTATAAAGGTTATGTTCATAAGGATAAGATTGGCTACACATTCAATTTGGATGAAGATGTTGTTACCATTGCAGATATCAAGCATCACATCGATGTGAAGCTTGAACCTTTTTGGTAAATAGCCATCATTCAAATCAATCAACCATACGAAAAATAAACAGATGATTGTATCCTATATAGGGTTAAATCCCTATTGAAAATGAAAGAGGTTAATAATGCATAAAAAACAAACATTAAGAAAATACATCAGCTATTTTCTATTATTCATAAGCTTTTATTTGATTGTCAGTCTTTCTTCTAAACCAATAGTCCCCAATCCTTTATACAAGTGGTTATTGATACCCACACTCATCATCGTACTTCAAGCTCAAATCATCATTCATGAACTGGGTCATTTGGTCATGGGATATTTGACTGGATATCGATTTTTGAGTTTTAGGTATTTATCGTGGATTATCATTAAAGATAAAGCTGGTAAGTATCATATCAATCGATATTACATACCTGGTACATTGGGTCAATGTTTGATGGTACCACCTAAGAAAGAAAAGACTCCAATCTTTTGGTATAACTTTGGTGGGGTATTCTTCAATTTAATAACCATGATTGGAGGGTTTGTTTTGTTTTCAAGAACCAATCATGATGTTGTCGTATTTATTACTCAGCAGGTCATTGTGGTTAATTATTTGATTGCGTATATTAACTGGTTTTACATGAATGGGACACCAAATGATGGAAACAACTACCGTGAATTGAAAACGAATGATACGAATAGGGTTGTTTTTTATGATATGTTGAATATGAATGCACGTAATACATATGGCGAAAGGATCTCTATGATACCTTTAAAATCAAAACCAGAACATCTTTCTTATGAAATATACAGCCAAAGAGCCATGTTGATTCACATGAACATGATTAAGCTATACCAACAGGATGTGGATGGCTATATTCAAGGTATGAATAAAATGGAAAAAGTATTAAGTCATCAAGATAACGTATTTCTTGTAATACAGCAATTGTATATTTATTTAGCAAGATTGTTAGAAAGAAAACTGGATGATCCTATCTTTAATAATAAAAAGATGACTAGGATACTTAAACGAATGAGATATGAACCGATTGTTCTACTCATTCGTTATATAGAAGCAGTACTTCGTGACAGTTCAGACGCGACTAAAATGAAAGCAGAATTTTTGGAATTAACCAACAAAAGCCATCAACGTGGTGAATGCTTGGATATGATCGATTTATTAAGCTTTTTAGAACAACGTTTTATCATCAATTCACAGATAAAACAACCCCTTGATGAAGTCGTTTCAGCTGTATAAAGACTTCACACTTCAAATGGATATTATTCGCAGATTATATCGTGTATTGCCTAAGTATGAAACCTATCTTTATTAATGTTCATGAAGTGAAATTCGAATTCAAAAGTGAAAGATGCATGTGTATGTCATAAAACCAAGAAACTTTCAAATATGGAATTAACTTTAACATATCAATCGGAAACAGCGTTCTTTTTGTTGGAGGTTATAGTATGAAATCAAAATGTATATTACTGTGTTTGTTCGTTGGATTATTGGTTGTCCTTACTGGTTGTAAAAGGTGGCACACCAAGGAGATTGTAGCAGGCATTTATGAATCTAATAATTCAGTAGAATTTGGGGATTTGACATTTGAAAAAATTAGAATTGAAATTGTAGAAATCTCAAAAGATGAATTTAACAATGCTTCTAACATGGATGTAATTGAAGATTTAGCTACACCATCAACCGATAGAATATATTATGCTATAAAATTGAAAATCAAAGAATTAGGTAAGGATGATGTCCATTATCCAATAACTTATATGTATGGTGGAGCTTATATAGGCACTCCAAATAAGTATGTTTTTTCATTTGATTTTATATTTGGAAATGAAACCAATAGTGTAAGGGTAGATATTGGTGTAGCACAATATTCTAGATTAGTTGTTCAAATGAGTGCGGGTACTTCACATTCATTAGAAAAAATTACCTTATGGATGATCGATGAGTAAAAGGTAACAAATGAAATGGAATATACATGAGTTCATATTACCATACATAGATTAATTTGACGAATGAGAAAACGACACTTTGGATCTTAGTCATTATTGTGTTGCTACCTTTGTTAATATGTAATTGATACGTACTCTAGCAAAAATATATAAGTAAAATAATAGACAATACAAAAGTATTAAACTACATGATATAATATGAACATACGCACTAATCTTTTCTATTTCATTTAGGTCAAAAGAAATATTTTGGATTACTCGCTTTGATAAGGAGTAAGTTAATGAAAAACATAAAGTTTGTAGATAATGGATATGGTAGAGGAACATTATTCATTAATCAACTGGACTCACCCGCTATATATAGTGAAACATTAAAAACAATTAGATATATTAATAAGAGCAAAGGGATTGGAAATATAACATTAGATTTTGACAAGGTATATAATCATACCTATCCGAATTGTCTAGTTCCAATGAGTGGGTTAATAGATTATTTTAAGAAAAATGAAGACATAAATATCAAAATAGTAAAAATTAGGAATAACTATCTGAATAAAACATCTTTTATTAACGCACCTATAGTTACCAAATCTGCCATCAACTCTAACAAGAATAGTATATTTGATAAGGTTTGGAAATTTTCAAACCCAAAGGAAACGAAATTAATTGCCGATCAGGTATTTAAAGAAATATTTGAAAATTACGTTTGTGAGTCTGGGGTACTAACAGCAATTACATGGTGTATTAATGAAGTAATGGATAATGTACTAAGACATTCACAAGTAAATAATGGATTCTTTATGTGCCAACATCATTCTCAATCGAAACGATTAGCTTTCGCAATCTATGATTATGGTATTGGATTTTATAACTCATTATATAAAAGGTATTCACCACGTAATTATGGACATGCTATTCAGCTAGCCATGACGGAATATGTGACAAGTGATGAAATAAACGGTAGAGGGTTCGGATTATACGGACTAAATCAAATAATTAAATTGAATCAAGGTTCTCTGAACATTTCTTCTATGAGCTCTACTTATTTGTACAAAAATGATGGTAGAATTAGAGATGATTATTTGAATAATTCAGGTTATATAAGTCCTCAAAGAGGTACTGTGCTAGTGGATTTTCAACTCGATTACACTAAAAAGACGGATATTACTGAAGTTTTACCTGGAAGTCCGTATGAGCAATTTGATGTGTTGCTTGATATTTTAGAAGATGAGAATAAGGCTATTCACTTTGTAATAAACGAACATTCTGAGAGCACTGGAAATCGAAAATCAGGTATTCCTGTTAGAAATCAGTTGTTGAATATATATAATCAGTCAAGTGGTTGGATTATTATAGACTTTAAAGAGGTTAATTATATTGCTTCCTCATTTGCTGATGAGGTAATTGCTAAATTAATAGAAAATATTGGAGAAGAAAGCTTCAATAAACGTTTTAGAATACGAAACATAAAAGCAGATATTCAAGATATAATATCCTATTCAATTAACGATAGATTAAAAAAATAACATTTTCGTTGACAATGTAGGATACATTTGGTAAGATTTATATGTCGTTTCTATCCACGAGTATTTTATGATAAAATTCCTTGGGAAACGATCGAATATTTATTAAGATATTCAACAAAAAAGGGCGCAAATAATGCGCTTATTTTTTTTGTATTAATTTGGGAAAATCGTTGAATAGTAAAAATAATATAAAAACACAGCATTTCTTCTTATGATTTTCTAGTTTTGATTAATATAACTGTGAATGATTGCAAGAGTAAATGTGTTTTAGGACTTGATTGATATCGCGTTGTGAGGCTAAATATAAATATTGGAAAAATGATCGTTACTTTTAATACCATAAAGTAGACACGTTAAGTGAGAATTTCTTACTTTGAGTAATACACTTGATAAGGTGTCTGATAATCGAATGAAATGTTTCGATGAGAGTTCTTGGGTTGGTTTGTGATTAAGCGATGTACTCTTGGTTATGAAAATAATAAGAGACTAGTTCAATTTGCTTGAACTAGTCTCTTTTCATTATGGAGATTAAAGCAGTATTTAACAAGAAATTCGCATGAACAGATTCAAGATTGAATACGACATAATAATCAATGGATTCATCAAATCTATGATTAAAACCAAAATGATCATAACCACTCGATTCGTAAATACTAAGGGCATAGATTTGACCAAGTTGGGTTAAGGTAGTGAAATGATTTGAATTGAAACCATTCGACCATATATAGTCTGTATCGATCGGTTTGAATTGCTCCAATAAGTTAAAATCATCCAAAAGCACTTTTGGTAATATGAGTATATCGGCTTCTAATATCCCCTGGGTTAATAACTGAGTTGAGTAATAAGGATCATCATAAGATACGTAAGTTATGATGATTTTTTTTATGCCCAATGGGGTTAATTCACTCATCAATTGATTTTCAAGATCATCTGTTTGAATGTATTCACTGGTGATAAATAGATGCAATGTTTCTGCTTTGCTGTATTTAAACGCTTGTGGATAAACAATACTCCATAATAAAGATGCAAATAAAACGATGATAAAGATGTGAGACCAGGCATATCGAACTTTATTCATAGCAAACCCCCATCAAATATCGACCTGAGAGTTTAACTTTATACAGGGTCTCTTTTTGTAACTGAAGAATTCCAATAGAAGAAAGAACGTAAACCTTACGTATTTCACCATCCATCCGCACTTCAAGTTCATAGAAGGCCAGTTTTTCCAATGTGATGAGTTTTTCACTGATATGAACTATGGATAAGTTTTGAATCGTTTGTGTCCGATTTTTTTCAATGAATTTCACTGTCCGATACAATCTCAAAATAGGATTGTAGAGCACCAAATAGATCAAAATTAGTAAAACAATGGAGGTAAAGGTGTTTAAAAACATAGAACTTCTAAGACCAAGATGTGGTGTGAACGATAAAATCACCAAGGATAATGTTATCCATAATGTGAAACAGATGATAACGGTAATCCACCAGTATAATTGGTGTTTTTTTATCAAATTGACATAAGTATTATCTAAATTAATCATCTGTAGACACCCGATGCTTTGTTTCTAATATTTGACCGTTCTCCATGGTAACAAACAGATCACCAAAGTGTGTAGAATCCATGATTTGGTGTGTAACGAGTACGATGGTTAATCTGAGCTTTTGCTGTATGGTTTGAATCAAATTCATCATTGTTTTTGTAGAGATGGGATCTAAATTAGAAAATGGCTCATCTAACAACAATACATTCGGTTGTTTGATGATGGCACGCGCAATCGCAATCATCTGTTGTTGGCCACCAGACAACACTTTTGGTTTTCGTGATAATAGCCACTCTATACCTAGGAGATTAGATAATTCATATACGCGGCGCTTGATCTCATCTGGTGGAACTGAAGCTTGTTTCAATGGGTAAGCAATGTTATCAAAGATGGTCATATGAGGATACAAGAGGGTAGATTGGGTAACCAGTGAAAAATTACGCTCATTTGGCGGTATGTGGGATATATTCAAATCTTGATAAATTAGCTGTCCTGCATCGATCTCATACAAACCAGCAATCACTTTTAGAAGTGTTGTTTTTCCACACCCCGAAGGACCATGGATGAGGGTTATTTTGTGTAAAGGTAGGGTTAAATTTACTTGATTTAAAGCAGCAATACCGGTGTTATTTTTCGAATCAAGGTAGTACTTGCTGACATCTTTTAAAATAAGTTCATTCATGATGCCACAACCCCTTTCGATAAATAGATGGGTAATGTTTTTGGTTTATAACGATGTCAAAAATATAAAAAGCATACTCAACAAGGACAAGAATTTCTATCGGCAATATCACAATAAACAAGAATATGAACACCAAGATGAAGCCAAAATCATAGGGAATGAATAATAAAAGCCAAGGGGTGAATACCAACATAACCACTAGCGTCTGTATAAAAAATCTCAATGACATCATAAATCCATTTTTATAGATACCTCTTAATGGTAATTGATACAACAAATTTTGGGTCATGACGAAATATGAGATTAATAAACTGAATACGAACAACACAATGACTGAGACGATTGAAGGAGAAGACCAGACATCATCAGAAAAATAATAACTACCGCGAATGACATAATTCAAGAGAAAATGAGATACACCAATGAAACACAACGAAATAGATACATATAAAATATTGGATTTGACACCTTGTTTGAAATCGTGAATGAAGAATATGGGGTCTTGCCAAACAAGTAATTTAATCAAATGCATAGCGCCTGATAACCCTATCCCAAACCACATCAATAGTGGAATGAGGATTAGATTCGTCGTATTGTATGTCTTAAAGATTTGATCTGTCGCATAGGCTTGACTAATATTACCTAAACCATAAGCCAGATTGATTTCATAGATGGTGATATTGGATAGTAACAAATGAATCATGAGGGGCAAACCGAAAAACCATAACACCACACCTAATTTAATCAAAGTGAAAAATCGATTGATTAGGATATCTTTGATCGATTGTAGACGTGTTGAAGGTAGTTGTGTTTTTTCAAAATCTTGACTGGCAGTTTTCTTTTTATACAGCATGCAAAACACCTCATAACTGACTACATTCATTGTAACGGTTTATTCAAAGCCAGTCAATAAACGCCTAAGAAAAAACGTAAAAGGGCTTTCATTCTTTGTTGACAAGGGTATTTTAGCATGCTATAATCAAAATGTAAAGCGGTTTACTAATGAGAAAAGAGTGGAATTATGCGTATTTATGTCATTGGATCCTTAAATATGGATTTAGTCATACAAACATCAAAATATCCTAAATTAGGAGAAACAGTAGAGGGGTTTGGTTTTATGACTAACCCAGGTGGTAAAGGTGCAAATCAAGCCGTTGCGTGCGCCAAAAACAATGCTGAAACTTATATGGTTGGTTCTGTTGGGACCCATTTTGGTGTTGATCTTATCGGTGCACTCAAGGATTATGGTGTAAACACAAACTACGTGAAGTCTATTAAAACGGTTTCGAGTGGCATCGCCTTGATCACCTTAGCCGAAAAAGATAACGCCATTGTATTAGACCCAGGCGCGAATGCCCATGTGAGTAAGGTGGATATTGATGAAGCATTAAAGGATGCTCAACCTCAAGACTTCGTTCTATTGCAAAACGAGATCCCACAGGCAATTGTATCCTATGCGCTTAAAGTGGCTAAGGAAAAACAATTGACCACAGTGGTGAATCCAGCCCCTGCCAGACCATTCGATGATGGTGACTTCAAAAATATGGATTACCTTATCCTCAATCAGTCTGAAACAGAATTTTATACAGGAATATTACCAACCACAACCAAAGAAGCAATGAAAGCCACCAAAAAACTCGAGGACTTAGGTGTATCTAAAGTCATCATAACGATGGGGGCTTTAGGTTCATTTACAATAGAAAAAGAAGTCATTTGGGTAAATGCTTTTGAAGTAGAAGTGATCGATACCACTGCAGCTGGGGATACATACATCGGTGCATTGATTTCACAACTTTCTAAAGGTACAAACTTAAATCAAGCGATGCAATATGCCTCAGCTGCTGCCGCATTGACCATCACTAAGAAAGGGGCTCAACAATCGATTCCTTCATCGGATGAAGTGATATCGTTTATGAGAAAACAACAATCATGAAAAAGAAAACAACCACTTTAAAAGATGTAGCAGTCACCTGCGGCGTATCCTCAACAGCCGTTTCACTCGTATTGAATGACCGTCCATCCAATCTTTCCGAAAAAACAAAAGAGTTGATTAAAGCCACTGCGAAAAGTCTCGGGTATCGACCTGACCCTACAGCGAGGTCGTTAGCAACTAAGAAAACCAATACCATTGGTGTCATCATTCCAGACATCTCAAACGCCTTTTTCTCTGAAGCTGTGAGACACATTCAAATTGAGTTATCCAAGCATGGTTACGATATGTTTTTATGTAATACGGAAGAAAAACACGCCAATGATTTGAAATATTTAGAACTTTTAATCAGTCGTAATGTGGATGGTTTGATTTTGACCATGTCCGCTGAGTCATTGACACCAGAACACCAAAATGTCATTAAACAAATGTTGAAAGAAGCCAAAATTCCATACGTTCTATTCGACCGTTTCTTTGAGGGCAACGAATCTAAGGTTTATGTGGATAATGAATCCAGCGGTTATGAAATGACCAAGCACTTGATCCATAACGGTCATAAGAACATTGGTGTTATCACAGGACCACTGGTCTTAAATAGCTCACGTGACCGTTTAAAAGGGGTCACACGTGCTTTAAATGAAGCAGGCATTGAATTATCCAAAGACCATATTGTGACAGGATTTTATGATATGGAAACAGGACGCATTGGGGCGAAAAAATTACTAGATCAAGTGAGTGCGATATTCGCATTCAACGACTTACAAGCGTTTGGTGTGATTGAAACAGCCAAACGCATGGGTAAGCAAATCCCGAATGACGTTAGTTTGGTTGGGTTTGACGATATTTTCTATTCAACCATTTTAGAAACCCAATTAACTACAGTCAGACAACCCATTTTCGATATGTCCAAAGCCATCAGTGATTTACTCATTAGAATGGTATCCGATATTGAACATCATGAAGTGATCAAACTTCCTGCCGTTTTGGTTCAAAGACACAGTGTAAAAAAAATCTAGATTAAAGAGGTCTTATGAAAGCTAAACCAATAACCATTTATGCGATAGATGGGACAAAATTGAATCGTAGTATCCCTAAGTCAAAGAAAAAGTGGACAACCAATGACCTAATTTTGTTAGCTATGGCGATGTTGTCAGTTATTTTCTTGGCTATCTTCGCGTATGCACCACTGTATGGATTGGTGTTAGCATTTAAAGCAGGCGATGGTTACTTGAATATCATGAATGCGATCAATCAAGCACCCTTCGTCGGACTGGCCAACTTTAGAGATTTCTTAGCAGACCCAGATTTTAAAAACATCATGTTTAACACGCTGGGGCTCAATATTTTACAATTACTCATCAATTTTCCTGCACCCATCATATTTGCTATATTGATGAGTGAATTGTTATCGGATCGATTCAAAAAAACCGTACAAACCGTCACGTTTTTCCCGCATTTTATTTCCTGGGTCATCTTCGGTGGGATTTTCTTATCCTTACTCGATTTTGAAACAGGTATTGTGAATAATCTATTCATGGATTTAGGTTTGATTAAGCAACCCCTCGATATTTTAGGGGGCGAGCAGTATTTCTTTGGTCTGATCATTACGACTTCAATCATCAAAGGTGTGGGGTGGGGCTCGGTCATATACGTCGCAGCGATTTCTGGTATCCCTCAAGAACTTTATGAAGCAGCGAAAATCGATGGGGCCAATCGTTTTCAACGAATTATGCACATCACCATTCCATCGATTGCACCCACCATTGTATTATTCTTCATATTATCGATTGCAGGTATTTTAAATAACGGCATCGAACACTTATGGGTTTTCCAAAATGCAAATAACATCATGCGTAGTGAAGTCTTAGATACATTTATTTATAAGTACGGGATTCCACAATGGCGATACAGCTATGCTACAGCCATCGGGATGTTGAAGTCAGTCATATCGTTAGCGTTGCTCATAGTCAGCAATGCTGTACTTAAAAAAGTAACTGGAAAGGGGATTTACTAAACATGAACCCACGTATTCAGTTCCAATTGCCATCAAGAACTCATGTGTATCGCTTGCTCAAACTCATCACGATCATGATGTTGATGAGCACGATATTCTTATTGTATACATCCAATATTGAAATCGATGAAGGCGATACATCACTGTATCATACATTGGATGCCTTATCTTGGATCAGCATCGCTTTATTCATGATTGTTCTCATACCAACGGTGTGGTTGGGGGTACGCTTGTACCAACAAAGGAAAGCAGAAACCAAGCACATTCGTAAATCTAAATTGAACAAACAAATCACCTTGTTTGACGTCATTAATACGTCATTGATGACCATTTTCATGGTGTTGTGTATCTACCCGTTGATTTATGTTTTAGCGGGGTCATTCAACCAAGGGGCTGACTACACAGCGGGTGGGGTATATTTTTTACCGAGACTATTTACGTTTGAAAACTACAAGGTTGTTCTAACCAATCAAGGGTTATGGCAAGGCTATGTTGTTACCATCTCAAGAACAGTGATTGGGACACTGACAGCACTCATCTTTACATCGATTGTGGCTTACGCGATGAGTAGACCTAACTTGAAATACAAAAAGGTATTCTATTGGATCAATATATTCACAATGTTCTTTGGTGGGGGATTGATTCCCTACTTCTTAATCATCCGAAGTATTGGGTTATACAATCACTTCTTGGTTTATATCATTCCAGCGCTTTATTCAGTTTATAACATGATCATCTTCAGCAGTTTCTTCAGAAGCATCTCGGATGAGTTACATGAAGCGGCGTTGATGGATGGTGCCAATGAGTTTCGCATTTACTGGCAAATTTATTTACCGCTATCTAAGCCTGTTTTAGCTACCGTGGCTTTATGGCTAGCCATCGGACACTGGAATGCATACTTTGATACCATGATTTACACCCACAGTCCGAACTTACAAACATTACAATATTTCTTACTTAAAGCGATTCAAACAGCAACACTCACAGAAGGCATGCCTGCAGAAATGATGCTTCGATTATCACCAAAAACATTGTCTCTCGCGGCCATCATTATATCGATGATACCTGTCTTATTTTTCTTCCCATTTGTAAGAAAAAACTTCCAGTCAGGCATTATGATTGGATCACTTAAAGGATAATCAAGGAGGTTTATATGAACAAATTTAAGCGCATTATGACAGCCATCACGGTGTTGTTTTTCATGAGTATCTTGGTGGCCTGTGGCGGTACCAATGTCCCCATCGATGATGACAATATGGCCATCATCAAGTACCCAGATTTCCCATTAACAGGTAATGATAAAAACAGCTGGGAATATTTGGATGGGCAAGAAAACATCACCATCAATTGGTATGTGGATGTGGCAAGTTGGAATCCACCAACAGGATTGGATATCATCAGCGGCATCATCAAAGATAAAACAGGTATTCAAGTGATCTTTGACACACCAGTCACCGATGATGGACAAAAACTGGCGACGATGATTGCGGGTGGGGACTTACCAGATGTGATTTCAATTCCAACTAACCGTTCACAAACCATCACAAGTTTGGCTCAACAAGGGTATGTCTATGACATCAATACGTTGGCAGAGCGTTGGGCACCCAGTTTGATGAATCATCTACCAACAGACGTATTGGAATGGTGGAGTTATGGCAATGGTAAAACCTATGGCATTCCAAATCACTATTATTCTTATGAAGATATTCCTGAAGGACAACTTCAACCCAATGGTGGGATGATGGTCAGAGAAGATATCTTCAATGCGTGGCAATCGTATGTTGAACAAAACTTAAAAGATGCGAATGGCATGGTCACCTACACTGGATTAAGAGGTGGACAAAAACAAGTTCCGTGGCAAGGGTACATCACAACCCCAGAGGGCTTTAAACAAGCCGCCGTTTGGGCATTACAAAACTACGGTAGTTCATTGACTACAGGATTACAACTATCTCAATTTAGAGCCAATGGATCAGCCTCACTCGAATGGTTGTCACAATTCTTCGCGATTCCTTTTGAGGATGAACAAGGCAATTATGTATATCAATTCACACAACAAGCGTATGCAGACATGCTTTATTATCTCAATGATTTGTATCTCGCGGGTGTGATTTCACCAGCAAACTTCACACAGGATTACGATGGCGTTGGTTCGGTGATTGCCAGTGGGAAAGCTTTCGCAACCCTCGTGACACCACAAGATTATCAAATTCACTTTACCACAGCTAAAGACGGTGGGTATACCTATCGAAGCATGTATATCACCAATGAGAACGGTGATGCCCCAGTGTTGTCAGATATCCGTGGGTATGGGTATATGTTCAACATGATAACAACCGATGCGAAAAGACCAGATTTAATCATTAAACTGTTCGATTTCTTAACATCCAAAGAAGGACAACGATTGATTTCAATGGGTCCTGAGGGAGTCACTTGGAATTGGACGAATGGCATCGATAGTGAAATTGTGTATACCAATACGTATTTACAAGAAAAAGCCAATTCACAGACATCAAAATATGGATTACTACAGTTTGATTTGCTCATCAATTGGCAATATTATGACAATGTTCAACCCAAAACCAACCATGGAAAAACGGAGGCTGAACTGTTTAGAACCAATTTGAAACGACCACTCAGTATTTATGCCTATGACTATAATGCGATGGCATTTGTGGTAGACGCGACCGACCCAAGGTTCCAAACCTACAACAATAACCTCACTCGAATTGAAACCACAATTGGTACCCAACTACCAAAAATCATTCGTGCAAGTAGTCGAGCACAAGCCGAAAGCATTTATCAAAGTACCATCACCGCTATCGAAGCCAGAGGGTTATCAATGGTCATAGAAATGAACAGTGCGGCATTCTTAAAAGCAAAAGAAAAACTGGGCATAACCACCGCTTGGCCGCCATACCAAGCCAATTACGTTAACCCACTCAACCGTCTACAACCCAATGGTGATTTATCCAAATACAGAGGCTATTAATATGCAAAAAATTAAAATGATTTTAGATACCGATATTGGTGATGACATCGATGATGCATTCGCATTGGCATTCGCTTTGAATCATCCACGCTTAGAACTGGTTGGTGTCACGACTGTATTTAAAAATACCATCGCAAGAGCACACCAAGTGAGTAAACTCTTCGATACTTTGAAGATTAAACACATCCCAGTATGTGCAGGTATTTCAAATCCACTGAAAGAACCCATTCATTACTTTGAAAAAGATGTCAAAAACAAATTAGGCGTGGTTATGCCACCACAATATGAAGATGCCTATGCAGCTTATCCTTTCTCGAATGACAAAGCAGTCGATTTCATCATTCAAAAAGCACATGAGCTAAAAGGAGAACTGGTGATTGTTCCGATTGGACCTTTAACCAACATCGCTTCCGCGATACTGAAAGATCCAACGATTCAAAAAGTAGTCAAAAAAATTGTTTTGATGGGTGGCTGGACAACCAATCCAACCCCTGAATGGAACATTTTGTGTGACCCTGAAGCCGCAGATATTGTCTTTAGAAGTGGCATTCCTGTGTATTGTGTTGGACTCGATGTGACATTACAATGCACACTTGAAAAAGATTATCTCGATTTGGTACACCAACATCCAAGTCCACAAAGCAGATTGTTATCCTTATGGTTTAATCGTTGGGTAGAACATTTTCATTTTGAAAAGAGTGTGATGCATGACCCACTCGCAGTCGCTACCTTGGTAAGTGATGTGTGTGTATTCGAAAAGCGTGTTATATCTGTCGATTTGGTGCATAAAAGAGGTGCGATTATAGTTAATTCACCAGGTGGTGTTGAACTCAATGTTGCTACAGAAGTCAATAAAGAAGCATTTTATCAATTGTTTAAAGAAACATTATTCAAGGCTTAACTATACCGGATAGGTATATAAAACATAGGAGGGTAATATGATTCAATCAAAAGTCGTTCGATTTTTAAAGCTTTCGGTTTTGATGCTCTTAATCAGTAGTTTTGCAGTCATGATTTATGCAGAACAAAGCGTATCATACCCATTTAAAAAAGGCGAACAAGCACTAACGAATGGTGTATCCTGGCAAGGCCCGTCAGAGCAAATCACGCACTGGCAATTCCTACAAGTTTCATTTGATCAAGCCACAGTCAACTTATCTCAAGCTGGCTATCTTGCAATTCAAATGAAAATGGATAAAGGTTCACCAGGTTTAACCTATGGTCTAATCGAAAACAATGACCGTTTTGGTACCGCTGGTGTTCCAGATGCGACCAAAGAAGTTTTCTTCATGAATGAAGACGGTTCTATTGAGTCGTTAGGCAATATTATGTATGGCGCAGTGTGGGTGCCTGAAGGCAAACAAGGCGCATTATTATTACCGATGAGTTCTCTTGGGTGGCAATGGAATAACAACAACAGCCAATTGAATAATGTACAACATTTTTACATCACGACCAACAGCCAATTCAATTTTAATTGGGAGATTTCAATTGGGGAAATTGGTATTTATGATCAATCACCAGCAAGTGGTGGCACATTTACGAAATTGCTCGATTTATCGCTAATGAATAAACCAAGCAAATATTATGTGGATTCAACGGTACTTAATTCATTAACACCGATTTTACCGACTTATCCACATAAGACGACCGATACAGCATTCAATGGTGGGGTCACTTGGCAACATACTGGGACAACACCATCTGCAAACGATACTTGGCAAGCGTTGTTTTTAAACTTTGCTGAACCAGTGAATCTATCGAATGCTGCTTATCTAGCCATCCAATTCCGTGCCGATTTAGGTGCACCTGGTATGACGATTGCTTTAGAAGCAGGTAGTGACCGTTATGCAAGTCATATCGATGGTAAACCTATTTATTTGATGAATCCAGACGGCAGAGTAACCAACCTTGTATCTGTTCTATATGGCGCAGTCAGTGCACCTCAAGGCACTGAAGGGATGATGCTCATTCCGATGGATACTTTCATTCATCAATTTGGACCAAATAGTACAACTTTGAGTCAAACAAAGAACGTCTTACTTACCACCAATTCCAAATATAACTTCAATTGGGCAGTGACGATTGGTGAAATTGGATACTACAATGGCATCATTGGACAAGTGGGTACGACTTACACCAAACTCAATGTCACTTCATTCTATAATGCCATCCCAGCAGAAACGACAACACAAGTCGTGAACGTTAACAATTATCCGATTGAAACAGGGGAAAAAGCATTCAATGGTGGACAACGTTGGACTGGACCTGCTCAAGCATCTACAGCGGATACTTGGGAAACTTTATTTGTCAATTTCAAAACGCCAGTAGACTTAACCAATGCACAATACCTAGCCGTTCAATTCCGTGCCGATCAAGGCATGCCTGGACTCACGTTTGGTATTGAAAACCAAGGTACTCGATACAGTGCCCATGTCGATGGTGACCCAGTATTCTTTATGAATGAAACAACATTAGAATACAAGGCTTTACCTAACATCTTATATGGTGCAGCCAATATTTCTGAAGGTAGTGTGGGTTTATTGATTATTCCAATGTCCTCATTGAAATACCAATTCGGTAACCAAGCGAACACATTATCTGCCATCAACAATTTCTTGGTAACCACCAATTCATTTTATAACTTTAATTTCGAAATTTCGATTGGAAAGATTGGATATTTCGATGGTCATCCAGAAAATGAAGCAACCAACTACCATCCGATTGAAGTTGAATACTTCTATAATGGTGGACCAAATATGCAAATGGAACTCATCGATGTTCAAGATTGGCAAATCGCCACAGAAACTGACTATCCAGCCAGAACCGGTGAAAATGCATATCAAAATGGTAAGATTTGGGTTTCCCCTGGTACAGGGTCAACCGTGGATGATTTCCAAACACTCACAATTAAATTTGATCAAGCGACTGTGGACTTTACCAATGCTACTTACTTAGCCATTCAAATGTCTAATGTATTGGGTAACCCAGGATTAACTTATGCATTGAGATCAGGCAACAGCTATTATTCCATCGCGGGTGTAGAAGATGGTTCGAAGATTTACTTCATTAGAGAAGATGGTACCATCGCCACAGCCACACAAGTTCTATACAGTGCAGTAACCACAAGTATTTCATCGGGTGTGTTGCTCATCCCAATGAGCGCGATGAACTTTACAGCGGACCCAGGCAATGATTCACTCGCAAGCGTATCTGAACTCATCATTTCCACCAACCGCCGTTATAATTATAATTTCCAACTCAAAGTTGGCGAAATTGGCTTCTATACCGGTGAAATTGGTAGTGTAGATGAAGTGTATACGAAAGTGTTAGACCTATCATCACCTAAATCCAATCAATTCAGTGTATCGGGTTCAGTGACCAACGAATCCACACTGATTGAAACATTCAAAGAAAGAACTGAATATGGCGATACCATCATCAGTTTCACAGCCACAGGCAAAACCCCATCAAACTTTGGTATTTGGACCGGTGGGTCTTACGGATTTGTTGAAATGACCCTAGACTCATACGGCGACCAAGCCATCAAAGTCAAAGCGACCGGTAGTAACCCTACAGGCGACGCCTATACAGCCATCGATATCGCACCTACAGGTGGGTTCTCTTGGGCAGATGCGGAAGGCATTACATTCTGGGCTCGAAATGATTCAAACGGTGAAATATCCTTCAATATTGAAATTGATAATAAGATTACCGCTTCAGGTGTATCCGATCGTTTCAATATCAAGCAAGGCCATCGTTTCTATCTATATGACGTTAATACAGGTAAAACCTCGATTTATATGACCAAACCAGTCGCAACCTTACCGGTTGGATTTGAAGGTTGGGTACGTATCCCATTCTCGGCATTCTTTAGAGCCGATTGGAGCAATAATGGCGTCACCAAAGAACAATTCATGAAGACAGGAACCACCGTTTCTTATCTCGCCATTACCATCCATTCATCTACATATTTGAATATGCAATTCTCACTCAATAAGTTTGGTGCTTATTTTACAGACCCATCATTCTTATCCGCATATGTGGTACCATCCACAACAAGACCATCCATTCCAGATTTAATGGAAATCAACGAGGAGGCTTAACCCATGAAAAAAATAATCGTTTTGATTTCGATGATTTTACTTTCAGCCGTATTGGTTGCATGTAATAACACATCGAAGATTGATTTCACGGCGGTCGTCCCTTCCGAAGTTACTGTGGGTGATTCATTTACAATCACAGCCAAGGATTTAAAAGACAATCCAATCGAAGCTACGTTATTATCGGTGACTGTAAAATCAGGTGCTTCATTGGTTACAGTGAACGGGTTAATGGTTGAAGCGATTGCTGCAGGTAGTGTAACCATCACCGTGGTCTATGCCACCAAAGATCAAACCAAGTCGAAAGATTTTACAATCGTGATTAAGCCAAGACCAGTGGTCTATGGTTTACCAGAACCAGCCATGGGTTATTACATGAAAGACGCTGACATCATTCAAGAAGGAACAAACCGTTATTTGGTTTATACTACAAATGCAAGTAGCGGTGAAGAAGACAACGTCATCGCACTTAGAAAAGGTGTATTCTCCTCAGGTAACGGTTATGCCTATGGTGCAGAATCTGTGATTCTTACGCCATCTGCCAGCGGTTGGGACCAATTCATCAGTGCCCCAAGTATTGTCAAAGGCAACTTCAATTTTAACAATGCTAGTTACAGTTATTTGATGGCTTATCAAGGTACCAATCTATCCAATGAAAGAAGCTTTAGCATTGGTTTAGCGGTATCGAATAACCCTGAAGGTAGTTGGATTAAAGTAGGTACTGCCCCAGTATTGGCATATAACCGTAGTATTTATGGTGAATCTTATGCAGGATTCTACGCCCCTTCTTTAGTCAATTTGAATAAAGATAATGTCATTCGTTTATTCTTTACATGGGCAGACGCATTTGGTCACTTTAGTTATTTTGTCGATTTCAATGCTTCGAATTTAAGCAACATCGATTTGTCCGGTTATGCGATGGTACCAAATAATGGTAATCTATCCACTGGCGAAGATGTTACGATGATTCCAAATGCGGATTTCGCATACGATGCAGTCAATGACATGTTCTACATGGTTAAGGATTATTCACCAACACCATCGAGAGAACCAAGAGTTGCGACCCGCATAGAACTCGCCAGAATCGCTGAAGCTGAACTTTATAGCGCGAAACCGGGTTTAGGTTGGGCATCACTCAGATTGTTTGATATGTTTGATACACCAGATACGATGTATGAAAGACTATATTCAGCGACCTTAATTTCGGATGAATACGGTCATGTTATATCCATCGATGAAATGGAAATTGTGTATACCGTGAGTGATCTTGAAGCCGATAATGTCGACTACATTTTCTCACAACATTTATTAGCATTTATTTACGAATAAAAATCAGTACAGAGGTGCATGCCAATCGACATGCACCCTCTGTCATTCGTGTGGAGGTCATATGACACAACTATTTAAAAAAATATGTCTGTTTTCAACTTTAGTCATTTTAATCATCGCGATGTATGGTTGTCAACCAAAGACTGAAACACCCATTGAAACGCACCCCTATGCGGGCACCTATGCATTATTAAGTAAAACTGTGGATGGCTTCGACATGACAGACCAATATGTCTACGCCATATTAGAACTCACCAGTGACAATCAAGCCACCATGAGTGAGGTAGATTTATACGGACTCAGTGAACAGAAGGGTAGTTATTCCTATACAGAAACTGCCATAACCATAACCATTGGCTTAAGACAATTCGTGTTTGGTTATGATTTAAATGATCAAACCTTATCATACCAAGGGAGAATATCCCGAAAAGAGGTAACCATGCGTTATCAAAAAGTGATGAACTTTACAAAACCGAATACAAGTGGAGGAAAAGCATTCACAGAACAATTGTTTGGTGAAAGCCTAGATGAAAACTTTTATAACTACGCCCCAGCCATCCTCATGGAAGGCAACGATACCATGCATGTTTGGTTCTGCGGCAATGGCGTTAGCGGAAATGTCACCGACTATATTGTCTATCGAAAGGGTAAACTTCAGGGCGATGGCACTTGGGTGTTTACCGATAGAGAACTCGTGTTGTCGTCAACACAAGGCACGTGGGACTCCAGACATGTCTGTGACCCGACAGTCATCAAAGGCACATTTAAATACAAAGGTATAGATTATGGCTATTTGATGAGTTATTTGGGTTGTGTGACCAACGATTCCAGCCGCAATGAAGTGGGTATTGCTTTAGCACAATCGATTGAAGGTCCTTGGGTCAAAGTCGATGAAATCAACCCGATCGCCAATTACTACACATCCGATGAATACGTCGATGATCGTTGGACCTGGGGTTATGGACAACCATCCTTAGTTTCCGTCGATGAATCTGGCAAAGTGATCTTATTCTATACCAAAGGTGTGGTCAGTGGCACTTATCAGTACGCAGAACTTTGGGACTTATCTAACCTTGATAACCCAGTCAAACTCGATGAAACACAGATTACCAATGCAGGGGTTGTGAATGCCTCTGGTGGTGCAGATGTCATCAACAACGCGGATTTTGCCTATGATCCATTCAGTAAACGCCTTTATATCATCAAAGAAGATTTCCCATACGCTACAGGTGGCGGAACCGATTGGCTCACAGGGGCGAACACAGTGATGTATTTAAACCTCAATCCAGAAGAAGCATTTCCGATGCAAACCCTATTCAGTGGTGAACCATTGCGTTGGCAAGTCGTCAAATCCATCGGTACCAATGAAACAGGACACGCGAGGGTACACAACGCAGGCATCGTTAGAAACGAATACGGATGGTTGATGAATCCCCATCAAATTCCGATTTTATATACCAAAAGTGATGTTTCAAATGATTATCCAGATTGGCCATTGAAGGGCCAATGGCCAGCATTACATACATACCGTATTTATGGTTATTTAATTGAACTGTAAAAAGAAAGGATGACTACTCATGATTAAGAAAATCACACTCCTCATAACCGTTTTAATCACTGCGTTCATCCTTTACGGTTGTAAGGAGACGGATTTTGAACATATGCTGGGTGTCTATGAAATTGAAAGTGCGACACTCAATGGGTTAGACATCACCGATGAATATTATCTTTATACCATTGAATTAAGAGAAAATCGCACCATGAAAGTCACCATTAATTATTTGAATGTACTTTCTAATCGAGAATCTACGTTCAGTGTGAATAAAAATACAATCACTGAAAAACATCAAAACGACACCTACAAATATACCTTTGATGGGGACAGTAAAACACTGACCCACCAAAGCACAGAATTTGGAGATACACTGGTGGTGGTTTTAAAAATGAAAGAAATCATCGATGTCCCAACCGGTGTGGATTTTGAAGGCATTTTATTTGGAGAATCGATTGATTTGACCAAACGTTTCAATTACGCACCTTCCATTTTAATTGAAGAAGTTGAGGGCAAAACGGTGATGCATATTTGGTATTGTGCCAACCGTTTAAGTGGTGTCATTGTAGATCATATCGGCTATCGAAAAGGGATTTTGAATGAAGATAACCTGTGGGAATTTTCCGATGAAACCTACGCACTCGCACCGACCAGTGACACATGGGATTCAAGACACACATGTGACCCATCGGTAATTAAAGGCGAATTCAATTATAACAATGAAACTTACAATTATATGATGGCGTATTTGGGTTGCACAACCGAAGATTACTCCAATAATGAAACAGGCATCGCGATTGCGAAAAAGCCAGAAGGGCCATGGATTAAAATGGACCACCTAAATCCCATCGTGCCTTGGGACCGAGACAACCAAAGTGGGTCTTGGGGGACAGGCATGCCATCGTTATTATCTGTCGATGGCAAAGGTAAAGTTCTCTTATTCTACAGTAACAGTTCTGTTGGTGTTTCTGTGGATTATTATGATTTTACAAATATGGATCAACCAGACCTCATTTTCACAAGAAATATTTCAGCTACAGGATTAACGAATCCGAATGGCACATTCTTAAATTATGTGGGTTTGGCAGATTTTGCCTATGATCCGATTAGAAAAAGATTGTATATGTCTAGTTACACAAATACTAAAAATCCACCGGATGTGACCATAACTAGAGTGAATAGCCATGGTGCGGTTCATTATATCGATGGACTAGAAGATATGGAAGCTGTTGTTGAAGCGATTAGAAATCAATCTTATGTATGGCAGTTATTAGATTTTATTGGACCCGAAGACACAGGGTATGATCGAAATCATAATCTGGGTCTTGTGAGAGACCCGTATGGGTATTTATATAATTCAAATCAAGTTATGGTTGTCGTATCTACAGGTCATGTCGATTATCCTAATGACAACATCTATACCTATCGATTGATGGGTTACATCATTCAGCCTTAAAAAGATGACGCAGAGTCATCTTTTTTCTCATCCAATTTTTATAAAGGAGTATCCAATCCAATGAAAAAGATTGTAACAATTCACCAAACAGATTTATACCGCCCCCATATAGATCCTGATGATCATTACGATTTGGCGTGCCAATTTGCTTTAGCCAAACGGGGTTATCTCGATTTAAGGATGATTTTGATCGATTATCCCCCAAAACCTAACCATCAACCAGACACCCTAGCGGTGAATCAATTAAATCAAATCACACATTTATCTGCGGATGTTGCAGTAGGTGGTAAAAAGGATGAAACCAATTCAGATTTGATCATCTCGTTAAGAGATACGTTGATTCAAAGTGAGGATAAAGTCGTTATCCACATTGTAGGTTCGTGTTTTGATATGGCATTGTTTTATCGGTTATATCCAGAACTATTCATTGAAAAAGTAGATGCTTTATATATCAATGCAGGTAGCGCTTTTTATAGTAATCTTCAGGAGTACAATCAATTTCTCAACAATGAATCATTCTTATCTTTGTTTTCAATACCAGTCAACATATACTGGTTACCTTGTTTTCATGATATGGATAAAATCTGGGAAATTGGTGAACATGGTTCGTTTTACAAGTTTAAGCAAAACGATATATTTGATCACTTGAATGAACCCCTTTTAAACTACTTTGTATCGTGTTTAAGACAAGCCCCGTTAACTTCAAAGATTCAGGATTCTTTGAGTATGGATATAAACCCTAGTGATGTAGACAAATTTGGATCACTTTTTCGTAATATGTGGTGTACGGCTGGATTTATCCATTCGGTTGGATTGATTGTAGATTTAAAGGGTTGTATCACGAATGATGTGGATCATCCGTTATTCTCTTTTGAGGAAATTCAAGTCTCTATAAAACAAGATCATTTGTATTGGATGTATTCAAATAGCAGTAGCAACATAAAAATACTGAAGATTCATGATATAAACCTGTATCAAGAAAATATGACTAAAGCATTGAATACAATGATTGGGTGGTTAAAGTGATTAAGATTATAATTGTTATCACATAGTCCAAGAGCAAATATACAATTAATATATAATTAACTTATTTCATAATTGATAAAAGTAGAAACGTTTTCGAATCAAATGGAAGATTCATGTTGTTTAGACATCAATCTTTTAATCATTTTAGATAATTATTAAGAAAACAATATATTTCTTAAATAAAAGTGATATAATCAAGCCATAATGTGTCAGATTTATTAAGTTCTTTGTGGGAGAAGGTATTTAATAAAGATGTTTTGACAAATCATTATCTAACCAATGTTCAGGGGAAAGCATATAGGCACATAAACAAACCGACAGTTTTATTTTAATTCGGTTTTTTCTTGTTTAGTCAATAGACAGATCAAGTGAAGAAAGGGCATATATGGATAAACATAAAACATTTATTTCATTCCACTCGGATGATGAGTGGGCAAAACTAGAATTAGAGAAGTTAAATGATTTAAAGGATTTTTTTATTAATAAATCTATCCAAGAAGGTGATATTGATGATAGCCTGCCTGATGAACAGATTAGAAGGATTATTCGTAAGGACTATTTGGCAGACTCAACAGTAACTATTTTACTTGTTGGTAAGGAAACCAAGAACCGCAAATTCATTGATTGGGAACTGCAAGCAAGTATGATAGATAGTGAAAACCATAAGAGATCAGGTATTCTATGCATCAATTTGCCTTCTATTTCTCAATGCCATAAAGCTGGGGAAAGTTTTGAAAAAATTATAATCAGCAATACAAACAATTGGATTAAATTAAGTACTCGGAATGAATTTGAATTGAATTTTCCATATATGCCTAACAGAATAATTGATAACTTTTTGGTTGATGCAAAAATCACTGTTGTGGATTGGGAGACTGTAATAAATGATGTAAATAAACTCCAATATTTAATTGATATAGCCTTTAGAAGAAGAGATAGTATTAAGTATGACACTCATACACCACTTAGGAGGAAAAATTCATGAGTTTGAAGACTTGTTTTGTAATAATGGGTTTTGGGAAAAAAACTGACTATATTTCCGGGAAATTATTTGATTTAGACAAAACATATATTAACTTGATAAAGCCTTCAGTTGAAGAGTGTGGATATAAGTGCTATAGATCTGATGAAATCACAGGTAGTGGTGTAATTGACAAATATATGTATGACCTGCTTGTTTTTGCAGATTTGGTTATTGCTGATATATCTACATTGAATCCAAATGCGATTTATGAACTAGGAGTAAGACATGCAGTAAAACCTGCCAAAACTATCATAATTGCGGAAAAAGGGTTACAAAGAAATTTACCATTTGATCTATCTCATATAAATATTTTATTTTATGAGCATTTAGGTGAAGATATAGGTTTTTCAGAAGTTCAGGATTTTAAGGTAAAAATAAGATCTAAAATTGGTGATGATAATGTAAATCCCGATAGTCCATTTTTCACTTTATATGAGCAGTTCAATGGTCATCAGTATACTTTTAATGATACAGAGAAGGAACGAATTCTAAACTATCTCAATAAAGAAGAATTATCGATATACAAAAAAGCATCACAAGCAAAATTATTGATGCAAGATAACAAATTAAAAGAAGCATCAGATGTATGGCAAGATTTAACTCTAATTAAACCAAATGAAATATACTTTAAACAGCAGTTGGCCATATGTGTTTATAAATCAAATTACCCAAATATGAGGGATTCACTCGAAAGGGCAAAAGGTATAATAACCCCATTGTTAGAAAATGATAATGATCCTGAAACGATGGGAATATCTGGTAGTATTAATAAAAGACTATTTCTTATTACCAATGACGATTATTATATCACTTGCGCTATAGATAACTATCAAAAAAATTATGTTCTACAAAAAAACTACTATAATGGGGAAAATCTTGCAATATGCATGGAAATCTTAGGTCAAAAACAAGGTGGGCAAGATCTAGTGATGAATTTACTTTATGCTAGAAAGATTAGAAAAGAGATATATACAAACCTTAAAGAAATGATTAAGAGTTCTAATGTAGAAATCAGAGATTTTTGGGTTTATGCAACAATTTCTGCTCAAGCATTATATTTTGATCAAATTGAGGAACACAAACAATTTGATGAAAAATTTAGAATAAATATTCAGTACCCCTATCAACAAAATACTTACGAAGAAGGATTAAAACATGTCGAAGAAGTAAAAAAAAATTGCAAGAGATTATTAGAATAATCAATATTGAGGTATAAAAATAATGAAAAAAATGAACATATTTATTTCACACCAGCACAATGATGCGCCATCAATTAAAAGAGTAATCGATTTTATTGAAAAAAAAGGAGAAATCAAAGTAAGAGACTCATCGATTTATGAAGAAAAAAAGCCAAATAAGGCTACTAATCCTGATTACATTAAATCTCTAATAAGAGCTCAAATGGATTGGGCAGGAACAGTTGTAGTCTTGATTGGAAAAGAAACAAAGAACAGTGATTACGTAGATTATGAAATTAACTACGCTGGCAAACACGATAAAAAAATAATAGGAGTTTTTATTCCCGGAACTGATGATAACGATATACCTAATTCTTTTAAAGAACACGGGAGTGCACTGTGTAGATTAAGAACAGAAAGCCTTAATAGAGCATTAATTGGGGAAACAAACTTTGAAAATTCAAATAACGATTCTAGGGATAAACCAATAGGGTTTACTATAAAACGTTATTTATGTAACTAAGGGAGAATAACATGGCTAAGATGAGTTCTTACACAATAAGTAGAGATTATGGGTTTGCTCCGAATCCCTTTTGGGGTTACTGTACACTTGCAACTTGTAAACCAAAGATTAGAGGTTTTTCTGTTATTGGAGATTATGTTGTTGGGTTTGGCGGCAAAGATACAGGTAAACATAATAAGTTAATATTTGTTATGAGAGTTGAAGAAATTCTATCATTTGATGAATATTGGTTCGATGAACGTTTTATCATAAAAAAACCTAATATTTATGGATCGTTAAAAGTTCAATATGGAGATAATATTTATCATAAGGATGAAAATGGAACATGGAATCAATTAATTGGACATCATATGGTATTATGTCAATAAAACGGACAACTTAAATGTAGAGTATTTTGAAACTGGTTGCTAATTAGATTGTTTAATGCGCTCGTAGTTCTTTTCAAACTGATTTGGTGACAGGTAATTTAACGAA
>Ga0074195_1000313_pt1 | contig 105838 bp, 94 predicted proteins | sample EPASupsiteHSE623_FD_64525 | JGI IMG/M metagenome (GOLD analysis project Ga0074195, IMG submission 64525) | Bioremediated contaminated groundwater from EPA Superfund site, New Mexico - Sample HSE6-23 | ecosystem: Environmental > Aquatic > Deep subsurface > Groundwater > Contaminated ... | reverse complement strand
AATGTCAGTAGAAAAAACCATTGGATCATCCAGTCTTGTAGAGGTGATTGACCGTATCCTCGACAAAGGTGTCGTAGTCGATGCATGGGTAAGAGTATCATTAGTAGGGATCGAACTTCTTGCAATTGAAGCAAGGGTTGTAGTCGCTTCTGTTGAAACTTATCTGAAGTATGCCGAAGCCATCGGATTAACTGCAAAAGCTGCATAAGGCAGTTTCCAGTTAAGCAGTTATTCTTGCTAAATATCCTTCCGGGTTTTTGCCTGAAAGCATAGGTTACCAAGAATTTCACTTTTTCAACTGAATACACCTCCCAAAAGCCAATTTCATGAATACCCGGCCTGAATTAAACATCGATGCCTTTTTCAACAACATTATAAGCTCTTACGAAAACAGGATACAAAAAATTCAGACAGCTTTCCAATCATCAGAAAATATTACAGAATCCTCATACTCCCTGTTCGATAATGTTCATAGTTCCTTAAATGATCTTAGAAAGGAAAGAGACCTGTTAAACTCCAGACTTTGCGAGACTCTCGCCAAAAAAGGTTCATTACGGAAAAAAGATTACAATACCATGATGTCGGGAATACTCGACGCCCTGGATGAAAAAGAAAAAGAGGCTGAAAGCCGGTTCTTAAATTTTATTGAAGCTCAGAAAGAAACAGCCCAATCGCTAAAAGACAGCTTATTGGGCATAAAAGATATTACATCCCCGGATGCAACTGAGAAAATAAAGCTTGTAAAAGAGCAACTTTCACGTATTTCAGAGCTTCAGGAAATGAGAAAAGAAATGGTGATGAGGTCATTCCTTGATTTTCAGCATTTGCATAACCGAATGACTGAATGCCTGGGAAATTTGCTCAAGAAAGGTGATCAAATCCTGATTCAGGATATCAGAATGGTTAAAGATCAAATTATCAAAGAAATAAATACTAGTGTATAAATGTTGAACTTACAAAAAAATAGGAGATAAATAAATGTCACTATCGTCAGAAATGAAAAATTTGAGTGAAGATATACTTGCTTCCTTCAAACAACGGATCAAAGAAAACGAAGAACTGGTAAACGACGTTCAGAAAACTTTGGACGGCTTTCGAAAAGACCACCAGGAAATGGCTGCTGTTTTAAATGCTAATGCGAAGAACCTGAGGAAAGACCTTAATCAGGGGGAAAAAGACCGGATGAAAATCTACGGGAAATTATTGACGGGGATCCATAATACCATCTCAACCATTCAGAAAGAAGTGGTGGCAATTCAGGTTTCTGCCGGCAGCCTGATCAATGAGTTTACAACCGGGAGGTCACAGTTGGCTGAAGAGTTGAATAAATTCTTTGCTGAAGGCAGAACCGGCAGAATGCAGGATGAAAAATACAGAATGAAAGAATTTGATTCCCTTATGAAAAAGATACATTCAGGTATTAAAAATCTCAATGATAAGGTAATAGCTATCTTCAAAGACACCAATGATATGTTGGATAAATTTGAGAATGAGCACCTGACCATGTCGGGGGATCTGAAGGCAGACCTGAAAAAGGATCTTACTGAAAGAATTGAATATACAAGAACATTGCTGAATGGTTTTCAAAAAAGATTATCTGGAATCAGTATGGAAAATCAAAAGGCAGCTCAAAAGTTGCGGAAAGACCTGGCCGGCGATGAAACTGAAAGGCTTCGCGATTACACCGCTATCATGAAAGGAATCCATGCATCGATTGACGGAATCAGCAAGGAAGTAACAGACATCCAAAAAGCTACTTCGGCAATGATTGACGGCTTCGCCACCGACAGAAAAATGGCATCAGACGAATGGAATAAAATGCAGAATGCCATTACGAAATTGAAAAGAGGAGAAGCCATAATCGTATCAAAAGAGGTAACCAGCAAACCCGAAAAGAAAGTTGTGGAAAAAAAAGAACTGGTTAAAGAGGTTGCAAAGGAAATTCCGGCTGAGGTCCAGCCGAAAGCAGAACCTCAACCGGAACTTCATATGACACTGGAGGAGAAGGTGCTGGATTACATCAACAAGCATCCCAGTGGTCTTAAAATTTCAGAGATGGAACAACCTCTGGGAGAAAGCCGGATGAAACTTGGATTTGTGGCAAAAGCTTTATTGGAAGATGGGAAAGTCCAAAAAATGGAAAATACCTATTTCCCATTAAAATAAAACCGGATATTATTTAAAAAAATCGGAGTGGCCTGTTCCAAAAGCGAATCCGGCCATTCCGGTTCTTCTGTTTTATAATTCAATTATATTATGTTAAAAATAATTACATGCTCATTTTGTAGCGGGACCGGAAAAGATCCTTACGCTTTACTCTCAGCGTCATCGGATTGTCTGGTGTGCGGAGGAGCGGGGCAGGTTGAAGTTGAGGAGCCTGCAATAGTCTGTGTTTTTTGTTCGGGTACAGGTAAAAATCCGCTGGGAGCCAGAGTTTCATGTATCGTATGCGGAGGTAAAGGCATGAATTACTGCAAGGGTAACACGAAATGTACACAATGCACAGGAACCGGAAAATCAAGTGACGGCTTACCATGTACCCGTTGTGGGGGGAAAGGATTAATTTGACAACCAGTTATACCTGAATATCAATGAGTGATACCGGAAATACCATCTTGAAAAGTCTGCAAAAAAGACAAGAGGCAATGCTAAAACATGTCGCCCGCAAAGAAGCTTTTCGGATCAGAAAGGAACAGATGATAAAAGATATTGAAGAGGCCGGAACAATCTGGAAAAATACAATGGAACAATTGCATCAGTCGGAGTTTTAATCAAACCCAAAGGGTAAAAATATGCAAAGGAATAATACAAATAATGAGACGAATATTGTACTTGAACCAAAGCAAATGGCAAATTTTGTTGAGACAGAGTACATTAAAGACATCACGAATCGCGGTCTGAATTATATAAAAGCAGGATTTCCTGTGCATTTCAGGGGACCATCGGGAACCGGAAAAACAACTGTGGCGATGCATTTGGCAAGTAAGATCGGAAGGCCTGTTGTAATCATTCATGGTGATTCTGAGTACAAAACCTCCGATCTGGTAGGTAGTGAATCGGGCTACCGATTCAGAAAACTGGACGATCGTTTTATCCATACTGTTCACAAACAAGAGGAGGACATGGAAAAAAAATGGGTAAACAACCGTTTAACGATAGCAGTTAAAAACGGGTTTACACTTATTTACGACGAATTTACACGGTCGCGGGCCGAAGCTAATAATATTCTTCTACCCATCCTTCAGGAAAAGATGATGAGCACTTCGGCCGGAAAAGAAGAAGACTATTACATGAAAGTCCACCAGAATTTTTGTGCCATTTTTACTTCTAATCCGGAAGAATATGCTGGTGTTAACCGTACTCAGGACGCACTGCGTGACCGGATGGTAACGATGGATCTCGATCATTTTGATTTTGAAACTGAGTTGCAGATTACCCGGGCAAAATCTGATCTTTCTTTGGAAGATACTGAAAAAATTGTAAGGGTTGTCCGGGGATTGCGCGAATCCGGAAAAACTGAGTTCGACCCAACGGTCCGTGGTTCAATCATGATCGCAAAAACTTTGGCCACTTTAAATTCAAAACCTTCTAAGGAAAATCAAATGTTTAGAGTAATCTGCCAGGATATTCTGACTTCCGAAACCAGTAGGATTGGTTCAAAAACCAATCAGGAAAAGGTAAGATTAATTGTTAATGAACTTATTGATAAAAATTGCTGATACTTTATTCACTCAATAAAAAGAATATTATGCCTGTTTCAAGCGCTATAAAAGGACTTCAAAGCATTAAATCAATGCAAAATGTTGTTAAATCAGCTATTCCCAATAAGGAGGACTCAGAATTTATCAAATTGTATATGTACGAAAAAGAAAGGAACCGGCTGAAAAGTGAAGAAATAAGGATTTTACAAAGACTTGAGATCATTCAGGGCAGATTACATGAAATCCAGCAGTTTTATGAGGAAAAAGCAGAACAAATGCACAATCCTGGTTCACAGGGATTAAATCAGGAGGAATCGGATTGGAAAACCATGCCAATCGACTATTAATAATATTAATACTATATTATGTCAGAACCTACTCATTCAATAAATGCGACGGGCCTTGCCGATATTCTCGAAAGAGTACTCGATAAAGGCATCGTCATCGCAGGCGATATCAAGATACAAATAGCTGACATCGATTTGCTGACTATAAAAATCAGACTGCTGGTCTGTTCCGTCGACAAGGCCATGGAAATGGGCATCAACTGGTGGCAGGAAGATACCTATCTCTCTACAAAAGCCAGAGAAAAAGAACTGATGCAACAACAGGAGACTTTAGTGGCCCGTTTGGAAAAACTTGAAGCCAAAAACAACTTATCTTAATTGTGAGGAACTAAAAATTTTTACAAAATGGAAAATGATAATAATAAAGAAAAAAAGGACGAAGCCAGTTTTGATATTTTCGGACTTGGCGGTCTGTTCAAAGGAATCGAAAAATTAGTTGAGCTTGCCGGGAAACTTGAAGAAAAGGGTGGGATCAGCAAGGAAGGAGAGATCAATCTTGATCACCTAAAGAAAGGGATGAAGGGAGTTTATGGTTTTACCATTAATACCGCAGTCGGAGGCTCCCCCAAAGTGGAGACTTTCGGGAACATCAAAAAAACACCGGAAGGGCCCAAAGTGGATGAAGAGCGAGAACCTATAACTGACGTCTTTGATGAAAAAGATGAAATTGTTGTGATTGCGGAAATGCCTGGAATAGAGGAAAATGACATTAAGATAGACCTAAAGGAAGATATCCTTGAATTTTCGGCGGCCAGCAAAACCAGAACATACCGAAAAGAATTACTGCTTCCTGTCAAGGTGATTGTCTCAAATTTAAGTCACAAATTTACAAACGGCATCCTTGAAATCAAGATAAAAAAATAGAAATATGGCATTAACTGGCATAGGGAACAGCGACCTTAAACTTATCATTTTTGGAGGAAAAGGTGGCGTTGGAAAAACCAGTTGTGCCGTTGCTACAGCCCTGGCTCTGTCCGAAAATTTTAAAACGCTGCTCATATCGACTGATCCGGCGCATTCCGTGTCGGATTGCCTTGATCAGCAAATCGGGTATAAAGTGGTGAAAATTGATGGCGCTTCCAACCTGTCAGCCATTGAGGTGGTTGCCGATGAGGCACTCTCGGAATTCAAAACAGCACACCAGAGCGAATTGCAAAAACTTCTTTCGACTTCGACAAATCTTGATCAAGAAGATATCGAAGAAATGTTGACCTTGTCCATACCCGGTATTGATGAGATCATGAGTTTTAAAGCAATTATTGATTTCATCGAAGAAGGGAAATACGATAAATATGTTGTTGACACTGCACCCACCGGTCATGCTTTACGCTTGATTTCATCTCCCAAAATGTTGGATGCCTGGATCAAAGTAGCCGTTAAAATGAGGTGGAAATACAGATACATTATCAGCAGTTTTTCGGGTTCCTATAAGCAGGATGAGGTCGATGCATTTTTATTCAGTCTGAAAAAGACAGTAAAAAGGATTGAAAACCTGTTGCAGGATCATACCAAATGCAATTTCATTCCGGTTTGTATCCCCGAGGCAATGGCGATTGCAGAAACCATCCGGTTGCTTTCAGACTTAAGTAAATCCGGAATAATTGCCAGGCAAATCATCGTGAACAACGTCGCGGTATCCGAGGATTGCAGTTTTTGTAAACGCAGAAAGGCCGGACAGTTAAGATATATTCAACAAATAAGTGAAATTTTCAAACAGTTGAACAAAGTAGAGATACCTGTATTTGCAGAAGAAATCAGAGGCCTGGAATCATTGAATCAGTTGAAAATTTGTCTTTTTGAAAATAAACCCATCAATAATATTAAGCCATGACCACAATCAAAAATGAAATAGTATTACGTGTAAAGGAAGCCCTGGTCAAAGATGTTGGGAGGGCGATTGCCAGAATCGATCCAAAAGACATGAAACTGGCCGGATTGGAGAGTGGTGATATCATTGTGATTGAAGGCAAACGTGCTACTCCGGTCAAAATCATGCCATGCTATCCTGAAGACAGAGATAAAAACATTATTCAGATTGATGGGATTACCCGCGAAAATACCCAGGCAGGGATCGATGAAAAGGTGAAGGTAACAGGGACCACATGTCGCCAGGCTGTAAAAATAAAACTCAAGCCCGATACAAAATCCGGTTCATTATTCAAAACCGATGATGCAAAATATATTGGTTCGCTCATCAATGGATTGCCGGTTGTAAAAGGCGATAAAGTGCGGGCCAATCTGTTTGGGTCACGATCGGTTGATTATACCATAACCGGCACCAGTCCGGAAGGCGTGGTGCTGATACACCCAAATACCACGTTCCAGCTTGAACTGGCAAAACAGGACGGAGAGGGCAAAAGCAATGTTTCGTACGAAGACATCGGCGGACTTGGAAACCAGGTTCAACGTATCCGTGAGATGATCGAACTTCCGCTGAAATATCCTGAAATATTCGAACGTCTGGGCATTCAGCCACCCAAAGGCGTATTTTTATACGGTCCCCCGGGGACAGGTAAAACACTCATCGTAAGGGCTGTAGCTCACGAAACGGATGCTTATTTTATCAACATCTCCGGTCCCGAAATTATGGGAAAATTCTACGGAGAAAGCGAAGGCCGGATCAGAAAAATTTTTGAAGAGGCACAGCAACATGCACCCGCCATTATTTTTATTGATGAGATTGATGCAATCGCTCCAAAACGCGAAGATATGGGCGGCGAGAAACAAGTTGAAAAGCGTGTTGTTGCTCAACTGCTTTCGCTCATGGACGGATTGGAATCACGGGGAAAAGTGATTGTTATCGGCGCAACTAATATCCCTAATTCCATAGATCCGGCGCTGAGAAGACCCGGGCGTTTCGACCGCGAAATTTCGATATCCATTCCTGATAAAAAGGGCAGGCTTGAAATATTACATATCCACACCAGGGGCATTCCATTGTCGATGGACGTTGATATGGAAAAACTGGCAGAAATTACCCATGGTTTTGTAGGAGCCGATCTGGAAGCGCTGGCCCGGGAAGCCGCAATGACAGCTTTGCGGAAAATACTGCCGCAAATCGATTTCGAGATGTCGGAAATCCCCTACGAACTTTTAATGTCGTTGGAAGTGACCATGGATAATTTCATGGATGCAATGAAAGAGGTTGAACCTTCGGCTATCAGAGAAGTTTTTGTGGAGGTACCCGATGTGAAATGGGACGATGTCGGAGGACTCGATGAAATCAAGGATGCTTTAAAGGAAACAGTGGAATGGCCCTTAAAATATGCCGATCTTTTCAGAAAAGCCGATACGAATCCTCCGAAAGGAATTATTCTTCACGGCAGACCGGGAACAGGTAAAACTTACCTTGCAAAAGCGCTTGCAAGCGAGAGTGGCGTCAATTTTATTTCGGTAAAGGGACCTCAGATTTTAAGCCGCTACATCGGTGAATCAGAAAAAGGGGTGCGGGAACTCTTTCGAATGGCTAAGCAAGCATCGCCATGCATCTTGTTTATGGATGAAATTGACAGTCTTACTCCAAGGCGCAGCAGCGATAGTTCAGGTTCAGGAGTGATTGAACGGGTGATTGGTCAATTCCTTACCGAAATGGATGGAATTGAAGATCTGAAAGGTGTAATTGTATTGGCTGCAACCAACAGGATCGATTTAATTGACCCGGCTCTTTTAAGAAGCGGCAGGTTCGATCTGATATTTGAATTACCCTTGCCTGATGTTAAAACCAGGGAGAAAATATTTGAAATCCATACCCGTAAAAAAAATCTCGGCAAAAAAGTTATCCTGAACAAATTGGCATTGAAAACGGAAGGGCTGACCGGCTCCGATATCGGATTTATTTGCCGGAAAGCAGCTATGCTTGCTATTCGCGAATTGATTGACAAGAACCGGGAGGCCGTAGCTGAAATTTCAGGTGATATTGTTCTTCAGGAGAAACATTTTGAAGAGGCTATCGGGCTGGTATTACAACAAAATTCAACAAAAAAATAAAATCGATCAACTTAAATAAGGCATGGCAACAAAAGGAATTTACATATACGGGATTGTGCCGAATTTCTACGGAACAGAACTTTTTTGCTCATTGAAAAATCCAGATGTGTATTTCATCTCTTATCAGGATATTTCTGCTATTGTTTCAGACAGGGATAAGGCATATGTTGATTTTACTGACAGAGAATCACTTGCTCATCTTTTGGTTTATCATCAAAAAACCATTGAAGAAATCATGACAGCAGGTTTCAACATGATCCTACCCATGAAACTCGGAACAACTGTACATAATAAAAAGGAAGTGTTAAGCATCCTTTCAAGAGGTCATGATTTAATTACGGCAACGTTGAAGAAAATAGAATTCCTGAACGAAATTGACCTTGTTGTAACATGGGCTGATTTTGGTGGAATACTGAAAGAAATTGCGAACCATCCGGACATCGCTGAAGTGAAAAATAAGCTCCTGAAAAATATTGATTCGTTTACGCAAGCTGATCAGGTTAAGGTGGGAATGTTGATTAAGGAGAAATTGGACAAACAAAACAAACAAGTTGAGTTGAATATTTTGAATTCGTTGTCTGCACTAAGCGAAGATGTAAAAATGCATGAGGCGATGAATGACCAGATGGTAGTGAATGCTGCTTTTCTCATACACCGGAATAGAAAAAAAGAATTTGAACAGGTAATCGACAACCTTGATGAAGAATACAACGGGATGCTGAACTTCAAATTGGTTGGACCGCTGCCCTGTTATAGTTTCTATACGATTGAGGTCAAGGAGCTGAGTGCGGAGCATGTGTCACAGGCAAAAGCAGAACTTGGGCTCAGTGAAACATTTTCGAAAGCTGAAATAAAAAAAGCATATCAGGAAAAGGCAAAGGAATTTCATCCCGATATCAATCACGGTAAAGGCAACGAATTGAATTTCAACCGAATCAAAAAAGCCTATTTTACATTGCTCCAATATTCAGACGCAGTCAGACATTCGTCGAAAGAGTATTTAATCTCTTCAAAAAAAATGAGTGGAAATGTGATTTTAGTTCAAATAAGGGAATAATATGCAGCGTGACGGAAAATATATTTATTGCATTATTGCATCTGACTACGACGTCAATCTTGGAGCGATTGGAGTTGGAGGGCGCGGCGACCTGGTCTCGGCTATTGGTTTCGAGGGCTTGTCTATGATAGTGAGCGACCATCCTCTCAGCAGGTTCGTTGTCAATCCTGAAAACATGCTTGCGCATCAAAAGGTGATTGAGGCGGTAATGAAAGAATTCAGAAGCGTACTTCCTATCCGGTTTGGCACCATCGCTGCAACTCCGGATGAAATAAGAAACCTTTTAAACCGAAGATACAGTGAGTTCATGGAATTACTCAGGCAATTTGAAAATAAAGTAGAGCTCAACGTGAGGGGAACATGGAAAAATATGGGGATGATTTATAAAGAAATTGACAATGAATATGCTGAATTAAAGGATATTAGAGCTGATATTGAAAGGCTTGATGACAAGGGGAAAAAGAATCTGAAAATTATTGAAGCAGGAAATCTTGTGGAACAAGCACTGATTGAAAAGAAACAGAAGGAGACCGATCGTATTATCGATGCTTTTCGAAGATCAGTATTTCAGTTTAAGCTGAATAAAACCAATGGAAATGCCATGTTTATGAACACTGCATTTCTGGTGAACAGCGGCAGGGAAGTTGAATTTGATAACATTATGTCAGAGCTTGGCAATCAATACGAGGACCGGAGCGATTTTGTATATACAGCCCAATTGCCAATCTTTAATTTTATTGATTTGAAAATATTTCCTGAAAAATGGGAATTGTAAAACAATTTATGAATCGACAATAATGAGCAAAGAACCGGAAATACCAAAAGAAGGAAAGTACATTTATGGGATTATCAGAAACTCCGATCCGATAGAGTATGGTCCGATTGGCATGGGAAAGCGCGCCGATCAGGTATACGGAATCAGTTACAAAGGGATCACGGCCATCGTTAGTAATTCACCGGTCATCATCTATGAAGCCCGCAGGGTAAATATGATTACTCACGAAAAAGTACTGGAGGAGTTGATGAAACAATTTACAGTACTTCCGGTCCGGTTTTCAACCATCTCAGAGCACAGTGATGACGCCGGAATCCTAAGAATCATCGAAAAAGATTATCAGAAATTCGACGAAATGCTCACCCGGATGGAAGGTAAGAAAGAGCTTGGACTTAAGGTAATGGCACAGGACGCTGCAATCTATGAGGATATCATTGAAAAATATGATGATATCAGGATACTTCGGGGAAAGCTGATGAACCTGCCTGCTGACAAAACCCATTACCAACGTGTAAAAATCGGTGAAATGGTTGCGGAAGCGCTGAAGAAAGAGATTGAAGGTTATAAAAACAATCTCCTTGATGTTCTCAGTCCACTTTCAGACGACGTTAAGATAAACGACAACTATGGGGATATGATGATCCTCAATGCTGCCTTTCTGATTAAAACCATATTTGAACCTGCGTTTGATAAGGCGGTGAATGATCTGGCAGAAAGATTTGGTTGCTTTATGACCTTCAAATATGTAGGTACCTTACCACCTTATAATTTTGTTAATCTGGTAATCAATACGAAAGGAATTTAATATGCTGCTAATTGACGATATATTGTTTGGACCTTTAAAAGGAGTCATTTTTATTGCAAATAAAATCAATGAGGTGATTGAGAAAGAGATGTCGGATGAAGGAGCCATTAAAGAAAAGCTAATGGCCTTACAACTGAAGTTCGAAATGGATGAAATTGATGAAGAAGAATACGATAAAAGAGAAGATGAATTGCTGAAACTACTGGAAAATGCAAGAGAAAACAAACTAAATAAATAAGGAGGTGAAATGAATGCTTTTAAATGTCCGAAATGTGGAAAAACAACGGGCGGAAACGAAAAGTTTTGTATTGACTGCGGACAGCCCTTTGATATTGTATGCCCTCAATGTGGAAATGGATGGTGGTATATGTTCGATTATAAATTTTGTCCCGGGTGCGGTTATAATATGAGGAAGACGAGTACGAAGATCCCACTGCGGGAAAATAAATAAACTGCGCTCGTTTGCTTTGTATTTTAATAAATAATTAAGGAGATCAAAAATGAGTAACATCATTGTCGTAAAAAAAACTGTGGTTAATTTTCTGAAAGAGAATATTAATTGTTACGATGTCACGGTCATAAAAATTGAAAAGGGCGGAGAAACCTGGAGTGCTGTGGCTGAAGTATATGAAGACGATTCATTTTTAAAAGCCATGAACCTGCCGCCAAAACAGATGCGAGTTTTTTATTCTGTCAAGGTGGATGAAAATCTTGAAATTACCGCCTTCGAACGAATTAGTTCATTGGAAGGAATGGAAGGTAATGATCAGTAATTTTGCTTAAAATCATTAATTATGACAGATGACCTCATATACGTTTATTGCTTGTTAGACAGTCAGCCTGACCTTCATGAAAACATGGAACTTAAAAGCTTGAGATCACTTGTATCCGGCGATTTTCATGCTGTCATTAAAGATGTTTCCCGGAGTGAATTCTCTGAAGAAAATTTCAAAATGAATTTGTCAGATATTTATTGGCTTGAAAATAACGCGCGGGAGCATATTGAGGTTATCAGTTTACTAATGAGGCAGAATACGGTTATCCCGTTTAAATTCGGTACCATCTTTCAAACCGAAGATAGTTTGAAAAAATTTATAGCCGATTATTCCGATTCATTAACCGAAAACTTCTTTCATATCAAAGGAATGGAAGAATGGTCGGTCAAGATTTATTGCGATCGGAAATCATTAAGCCTGCAAATCGATGATTTGAGTGAAGACACCGCGGCACTTGAGAAACAGATTATGGCAAGTTCGCCTGGAAAAGCTTTTTTGCTGAGGAGAAAAAAAACCGAACTGATCGAAAAAGAGATGGACAGGATATGCAAGAGTTACGGGCAGGAATACTATAATGAATTTAAAACCCTGAGCGAATCAACCAGCCTCAATAACCTGCTCCCGAAAGAGTACACCGAAAGAGATGACACCATGATTCTGAATGCTGCCTTTCTGGTAAACACCAATAACGTGACTGATTTTAGAAGGACAGTCGACATGCTGAGAAAAAAGGACGGGAATTCCGGCTTTTCTATTGAAACAACAGGTCCCTGGCCTCCTTTTAGTTTTATTTCCATTAAAGAAAAACCGTAATGTATGACAATGTAATCGACCAGTCAAAAGATATCACCATACTTGAATTGCTCGACCGGGTATTAAACAAAGGAGTCATCCTCGCAGGAGATCTCGTCATTTCAGTAGCTGATATCGACCTGGTGTATGTAGGCGTGAAATTAATGCTGAGCTCCGTCGAAACAATGGAGCAGCTAAAGTCTGGAAAATCGGTTGCCGAAGAATAAAAAATGATTAACAGGGTTGTCATGGAGAAGATGATTTATACCATATTATTTGAAAAAAACAATCCGGAAAAATTAAATGCACTTTTATCCGGAATAAAGACTATTGGCGGAGAGAGATTATATGCTGTAGTCTTTGATGAAATTTCAGCGGTTGTCAGCGATATGGACAGAGTCGGTCTGATTACTGATAAACCTCATGCCATTGCCTTTGCCGGAGTGATTGAATTACTGGAACAACATTTTGCGCTTCTTCCAATGCGATACGGTTCCATGATGGAATCAAACCTCTCCATTCAGAAAATGCTTGAAAAAAACTACTCTGAATTTCGGCAAAACCTTCTGAAGGTGGAAAACAGGAGCGAATTCGGACTGAAGATATATTGTGATGCCAGGAAATTAAAGAAGGAATTAGGGATAAAATCAGAAAAGGAAACTGTGCAAAGACCGGTCTCTGAAATCAAAAGTTCTGTTTTTAGAGAATACGTGGATAAAAAACTAAAAGAACACAGGATTGAGGAATTGCTTTTATCCTATGTTGATTCGATCATTGCAGAGTTCACGGAAGTTCTTGCCCGGTTTAACGCAGTTAATAAATTCAAAAAGATGACAACCGAAACAAATATTATCGATGGAGTTTTCTTACTTGAAAAGGAGAAGAAAGGTGATTTGGTTCAGGCAGTTGAAGATTTACAATGTAAATATCCCGGGCTTAACTTCACGTTGACAGGACCCTGGCCACCCTATAATTTTGTCGACATGAACATAAAACAGCCAACACATGAGTGAAAATAAAATACTTTGCAATACGGGAACTGTTGATCTTTCCATTTATGATATTTCGGAAGAGGTCGACAAGCCAGAACACATTGAAGAATCGAAGCTAAAATTAACTCCGGATAATGCCGATTCCGGGCTGGCAAAACTGGTTCTGACACTGGTTGAACTCATCAGGAAACTGGTTGAAAAACAGGCTATGCGAAGAGTTGATGGCGGATCATTGACCGATGACGAGATCGAACGACTGGGAGAAACCCTCATGAAGCTGGAGATGAAAATGGAAGAACTAAAAAAGCATTTTAACTTCACCGACAGGGACTTAAATATCAATCTTGGACCTTTAGGTGATTTAATGTAAAAAGCATTTCCAAAATCAAAAGGAACCACATGCACAGTCAAAAGGATAATTCAACAATTTTGTGTAACATCCATCAGAATAGTTATGCAACCCTGAATGTAATAAAACAAAAAATCAATCAGGGAGGATCTATCGGCATCAAGGCAAAATATGCCAAAGAATTATCGGATCAGGTAGCTTGCCTTATTGGTTGTCTGCAGTACGATGATCAAAAACAAGATTGCAAAAATTGCCGCCTGATTGCGAATCTGAATAAAAGAACTGCAGAACTGATTATTTATGCAAAACGACTTTCATAATGAGAACCCTGATATATGTTCCCATCATTCATTCCGTTGCCGATATGGGCTCTATGGGTGAAGAACTTAAGCGCAAAAGTGTTTCCGGACTCGGAGAAAATAAATGGAAAACACACACTGATACAGTAAATGGCTACTGGGACGCAATTGAATCCTACTTTGAGAATATTGAGATCTATATTAAAGGAACAAAGATATATCAGGACGGAATGTTTGTTGATGGTGAAATGGCGCTGAAATTGATCGGCGATGGCGTTAAATCAGGGAGTAAAAATTCTGAAATAGTGTCAAAACTTATCAAGCGGGGAGCCATACTTATCAAGACTGAAGATTTCAAAATGGTCAAAGATGAATACGATGGCCTTCAAAATGTGGTAAAATCAAAAACCAGTATTCAAAAACTCTTTCTGCTGCTCAAATACAAAATATCAAAGCCCGTTTTTTTGGTAAGGAGAGATCGATTTATTGCGGCTACAATAGATAAAACGCTGGGACAGAATGAAACCGGAATTCTTTTTATCGGAGCGTACCACAATATTATGAAAAGACTGCCCAAAGATATTACAGTCATTGAATTGAAGGAAATCGCAAAAATTCGAAAATATCAAAGAGCAATTCGATCGCATTCAAAAAAGAAAGCCCTTCAGCTTGAACAACTTGCTCAATATATGGTAAAAAGATGATCCAGGTCAGGCTTTACTTTTTGACCGATCACCTGATGTTCCCTTGGGGATTAAGCGTTGACTTAAAAAATAAAATCTGCATAGAAATTGGAGAAAGCTGACTAATGAGTAAAATTTTAGGTATCGATTTAGGAACGACAAATTCCTGTATGGCCATCATGGAAGGTAATGAACCCGTGGTCATCCTGAACAGTGAAGGGCAGCGAACTACGCCTTCAGTTGTGGGATTCTCTCCTGACGGTGGGCGTAAAATTGGCGCTCATGCAAAACGGCAGGCTCTTACTAACCCTGAATGCACGGTTTCTTCCGTTAAACGACTCATGGGTGAATCCTACGGTCAGGTAGAGAACGAGATTCGTTGTATTCCATATCAGGTTCTAAAAGGTGAAAATGATACACCCCGTATAAACATTAAAGGGGAGCTTTATTCGCCCCAGGAGATTTCATCCATGATTCTTCAGCAAATGAAGAAAACAGCTGAGGATTATCTTGGACAGGAAATTAAGGAAGCGGTGATAACTGTTCCTGCCTATTTCAGCGATTCGCAGAGGCAGGCCACAAAAGAGGCAGGGGAAATCGCCGGACTAACAGTCAGGCGCATTATCAATGAACCAACTGCGGCCGCACTTGCCTATGGTCTGGATAAAAGAAACTCGGACATTAAAGTTGCCGTTTTTGATCTTGGCGGCGGGACTTTTGACATTTCAATACTTGAACTCGGCAATGGGATTTTTGAAGTCAAATCAACCAGCGGGAATACGCATCTTGGTGGCGATGACTTTGATCAGCTCATTATTGGGTGGTTAGCTGATGAATTCAGAAAAGAGGAAGGCATTGATCTTTCCATGGACCCGATGTCTCTTCAGCGGCTGAAAGAGGCTGCTGAAAAAGCAAAGATAGAATTATCCGGTTTGGACGAAACGAATATTAACCTGCCTTATATCATGCTGGTTAACGGAGTTCCCAAACATCTTGTACGGGAACTTACCCGTGCCAAATTTGAACAGTTGATAGCGAAGCTATTGCAGTCAACCATTCTGCCCTGCCAACTGGCGCTTAAAAATGCCAGGATGAATGCCGCCGATTTAGATGAAATCATACTGGTTGGCGGGTCGACCCGAATCCCTGCTGTTCTGCAGTTGGTTCGTGATTTTTTTGGAAAGGAACCTTCCAAGGGTGTAAATCCGGATGAAGTTGTTGCTGTAGGTGCTGCTATTCAGGGCGGAGTGCTTTCCGGAGTGGTAAAAGATGTCCTGTTGCTCGATGTTACACCGCTTTCTCTTGGTATTGAAACACGTGGTGGTGTGATGACACGGTTGATTGAAGCCAATACAACCATTCCGACACAGCAATCTGAAGTCTTTTCTACAGCGGCAGATAACCAATCCTCTGTTGAAATACACGTTTTACAGGGAGAGCGGCCAATGGCCGGCCAAAACAAAAGCATTGGCCGGTTCCACTTTGATCAAATTCCTCCTTTTCGCAGAGGGATCCCGAAAATTGAGGTCACATTCGACATCGATGCCAACGGGATACTTCATGTAACGGCCAAAGATCAGTTAACCGAAAAATCACAGCAGATTCGTATTGAAGCCTCCTCCGGACTCACTGACGAAGAAATCAGACGGATGAGGGATGAAGCAAAGTTGCATGCTGAGGCAGATCGTGAGATGAAGAAAATGGCAGAAAAAAGCAATCAGGCCGATATGCAAATTTTCCAAACGGAAAACCAACTGAAGGAATTTGGGGATACAATCCCGGCAGATAAAAAAGCTAAGATTGAAAAAGCACTTAACGAATTGAAATCAGCGAATAAGAGACAGCGTTTTACCGATATTGACCAGGCGATGTCTAACCTGCGTACCTTATGTAAATCAGCCGGAGAAGAGCTGAAGGAAGATTTTTGACGGATGCAGGAAACTAACAACTAAGCTCTTTATATCTGTCTCTTTTGAAGAATTGTTATGAGAAACATGGCTTTTTTATTTTTTTTTGATGATTTCTCTTTCAAATCGTCAGAGTTATCAAAAAAAAGTTAGGTTTGTATTTATAAACAGGCAAAACTTCGAATGATGAGACTTTTCAGGACAAAACCGGTTGATCAGCTTATCGCCGAATCAGATGATTCTGAACATGGGATGCAAAAGGTACTTACAGCGACCAACCTGGTTTTACTGGGCATCGGATGCGTGATCGGAACAGGCATTTTTGTACTTACGGGAACGGCTGCGGCTATGCATGCAGGACCGGCGATTACGCTGTCGTTCCTTTTATCGGGTGTAGGATGCATTTTTGCGGGATTATGTTATGCCGAATTTGCCTCATTATTACCCATTGCCGGGAGCGCTTATACATACTCGTATGCTACGTTGGGAGAATTTATGGCCTGGATCATCGGTTGGGATCTGATACTGGAATATCTTTTTGCCTCGTCAACAGTTGCTGTCGGATGGTCGGGTTACATGGTCAGTTTCCTCCGTGATTTTGGTATCCATATCCCGGATAAGCTTTGCTATTCGCCAATCGACTATACCAAGGCGGCAGGATGGTTCCTGACCGGAAATATCATTAATCTGCCATCGATCCTTATCATTGGCGTTGTTTCTGCTTTGCTGATCGTCGGGATTAAGGAATCAACCCGTTTCAATAATATCATTGTCATTGTAAAGGTTGTCGTTGTTCTTCTCTTCATCGGTTTCGGTATGAGCTACATCAACGTGGACAACTGGACTCCGTATATACCTGAGAATACAGGTACTTTCGGCCAATTCGGCATTAGCGGGATATTCACAGGCGCCGGCGTCATCTTTTTTGCCTATATTGGTTTTGATGCAATTTCGACGGCCGCACAGGAGACCAAAAATCCAAAGCGCGATATGCCCATTGGAATTTTGGGATCATTGCTTGGTTGTATGCTGTTATACGTTGCCGTATCGGCCGTATTGACAGGAATTGTCGATTACAGGGAACTGAATGTTCCCGCTCCTATTGCGGTAGCCATCGACAAAACGGGAGATACTCTTTTCTGGTTGCGCCCGCTCATAAAAGTCGGCGCTATTGCAGGCCTGAGTTCGGTGATCCTGGTCTTGCTGTTGGCACAGCCGCGTATTTTTTACACCATGGCCAAAGATGGGTTACTGCCCAAATCATTTTCCAGATTACATCCGAAATTCAGGACGCCGCACGTCACAACGATTCTGACCGGCGCTATTGCTGCTGTGATGTCGGGCCTGCTTCCCATTAATGTATTGGGGGAACTGGTATCTATAGGAACTTTGCTTGCGTTCACGATTGTTTGCGCAAGCGTGCTGGTCCTGAGAATAAAGAAACCGGAGCTGCACCGGCCGTTTAAAACACCGTGGGTGCCTTTTGTCCCCATCATGGGCATGGGCATCTGCATGGCGCAGATGTTTGCTTTACCGTGGGATACCTGGCTGAGGCTGATCGGTTGGATGGCGATCGGATTGGCGATCTACTTCATATACGGCTACCGGCATAGCCGTTTGACCACTTTAAAGAAAAAATGGTAATTTTCAGGGATTAGTTCACTTTCCGTTTTCAAAAATCTAAAATGAGATGTAAATTAGCATGTCCTAATACGGGTATTAATTCATTTAAATACGAAGACCATGGTAAAGGAAAAAGAAACTAAAGCGAAAAAGAACATCAAAAAAGAGCCTGCCAAAACGCTCAAAGAAAAAAGAGCTGCCAAGGAAGCCAAGCGAAACGACCGAAGGGATTAACCCTGATCAGTTTGACCGTTGTATTTTCTGATGTTTTGACAAAAGTGTCATTTTTACCCAGCTCACCTGAAGGCAGAAAGAATCCCTTTCTGCCTTCAGTTTTTATGGATCCCGGGAGTTAAGCGTCACTTAAGAAAACAAATTATACGCAAATGAATTAAAGCAAATTCGTTATATTAGCCAATGATTTTCAGGACTAACCGTCCGGGAAGTCTGAACGTTTTGAACAACCTAAACCAATTAATACAGTTTTTATGAGTAAATCAAACCGAAGACAATTTCTTCAGGCATCTGCCAAGGCTGCCCTGGGGACAATGATCCTCCCAAGTATTATCCCGTCTTCTGTGCTTGGGATGAACGGGAAAGTTCCGCCTAGCGACCGTATCGTCATGGGATCGATCGGTACCGGTTCACAGGGCAACTGGAACATGGAAAACTTTCTGCGATTTAAGGAAGTTCAGTATGTTGCGCTTTGCGATGTTGATGCCAATCACCTGGCAAAAGCACAAGCCATCGTCAATAAGCATCATGATAATTCCGATTGCCGGATTTACGGAGATTACCGGGAATTTCTGGAGAAGGAAAAGCTGGATGCCGTTTGTATTTCTGTTCCCGATCACTGGCACAGCCTGACTTATATTGCTGCTGCCGAAAAGAAAATTAACATTTGGGGCGAAAAACCGCTGGCGAGAAGCATCGGGGAAGGAAAGGCGATCGTGAAAGCCGTTCAGAAAAATGATGTGATCTGGCAAACTGGGAGCTGGCAACGTTCTGTAGAAAACTTCCGTCATGCCGCGGAACTGGCCTTTAACGGCCGTATCGGGAAAATAAAATATGCTGAGGTAGGTCTGCCCGATGGCGGAAAAAATATTGGTATGCCGCCGGTGATGGAAGTTCCTGAAGGGCTGAACTGGGATTTTTGGCTGGGTTCTGCTCCAAAGGTTCCCTACAGGGGCGTCTGCCACTGGGATTGGCGCTGGATCCTGGATTATTCGGGCGGGCAGTTGACGGACTGGGCCGGCCATCACATCGATATTGCTCACTGGGGACTGGGGCTCGATCGTACCGGACCCATTGAAGTAGAAGGTACCGGCGTTTATCCGAAGGAGGGTATTTTTGATGTTCCGATCCATTATGATTTCATATGCAAATATGCCAATGGTGTAAAGATCCGCGTTGCCAGTGCATCCCGCTTAAAACACGGAATGGGAGCTGTCTGGTATGGAGAAACCGGATGGATCCATGTTGATCGCGGACGGTTATTTGCTTCTGACCCTAAAATTCTGGAAGAAAAAATGGGGGCGGGCGATACACCGCTTTATAAAAGCGATGACCATTGGCAGAACCTTCTGGAATGTATTAAAACACATCAGCAAACCATCACTCCGGCCGAGGTTGCACATCGTTCCATTTCTGTGGGATTACTTGGCGAGATCGCCATGACTACCGGGCAAAAAATCCAGTGGGATCCTGAAAAGGAGGAAATCATCGGAAATGAAAGAGCCAGTCGTTTATCGAACCGTCCAATGCGTGCGCCATGGACACTTCCAGGTGTTTAAAAATCAGATATCATGAAACGAACATGCTGCTTCACAACGCCCGAGGGCCGTATAATATTTTTCAGCAACATGGAGTTCCATACTACCATTTAAAAACAAATTATTATAGTATGAAGAAAACGTTATTTACAATCATATTAATGGCGGGAACTGCCGGATGGATGAATTCCTGCAAAAAAGAAAGTCATTACAATACGCTGATCGTTACGGGGCAGAATAATGCACATGACTGGACAGTCAGTTCGGTGATGCTCAAGGACATCCTGGAGTCGGCAGGATTATTCACGGTCAGTACCATTGCAACACCTGAGAAGGGGGCGGATATGAGCAGTTTTAGTCCTGATTTTAATTCATACGATCTGGTCGTTCTTGATTACGACGGCGACGCATGGCCGGAAGCGACGAAAACAACTTTTGAAGCGTTCGTTCAGAACGGCGGAGGGGTGGTCGTTTTTCATGCCGCGAACAATCCTTTCCCGGACTGGGCAGCATTTAATGAGATCACCGGGCTTGGTGGCTGGGGGGACCGGACAGAAGCGCATGGTCCTTATGTTTACTACCGGAATGATTCGCTGATCCGCGATGATTCACCTGGCCGGGGCGGTTCGCACGGGCCGCAGCACGAGTATCCGGTGAAAGCCCGTGATGCTGAACATCCGATCATGAAGGGCTTGCCTGCCACCTGGATGCATTCAAAGGACGAACTCTACCAGGAACTTCGCGGCCCTGCCAAAAACATGACGATCCTGGCCACTGCATATGCCGATACCGCTCAGGGTGGAACCGGGCGGGATGAACCTGTGCTGATGACCATTACCTACGGCAAAGGCCGGATTTTTCATACCGTACTGGGACATGTGGGTAAAAATACAGAAGAATACCCTGCTGTAAAATGTGCCGGTTTTATTACAACGCTGCAACGTGGGGCTGAATGGGCTGCCAGCGGAAATGTCACGCAGGAGGTCCCTGCCGAATTTCCGGACTCCATGAATACGGTCGAATGGCCAACATTCAGACCACTGACCCTGGCTGAACTGACAGAGAAAATAGGGTCTTATAAAATTGGGCGCAGCACGAGGTACCTGGTAGATCTTCAATACCGGATCCGGAAGGTATCCGGATCGGAAGAACAGTTGCGTGAAATAGAACAGGCAGTGATCGGTTTAATCGCATCGTCCGGTTGTGAAACGGATGCCAAAAAGGAACTGATCCGTATCTTAAGCTGGATGGGTTCCGAAAACAGCATCTCCGCTTTGGAGAAACTGAAAAACAAGGACGATCTGAAAGATGATGTGGATATGGCCCTATCACGCTTAAACAGGTAAGTTCAAACACATAAGCCGGGTCATCTCAGATCCGGCTTATGTGTTTTTTTAAAACTTATCTTTGGATACTTAAACCAGGTAACACTTATTAAATTCAATTATTTATGCGTTTACATATAGAAAGACACGCAATACTCCCCCTTTTGCTCTTGTTCGGGTGGTGTGTTGTAAGCGGACAGGAAAACTACAAGACCGTCTCTGCTGAAGATTCTACCAAAGTTTACCGGGGAGGTCAATTTTATCCGGTCACGCAATATGACCATCAGTTTTCAAAGAAAAAAGCGCCAAAAAATGTGATCCTGATGATCGGTGACGGAATGGGGATTGCTCAGGTCTATACCGGGATGACTGCGAACGGCGGGCATCTTTTCCTGGAAAATTTCAAATGCCTTGGATATGCAAAAACCCATTCTGCTGATAAATACGTGACTGACTCTGCTGCCGGCGGAACCGCGTTGGCTACGGGAAAGAAAACCTATAACGGCGCTATTGGCGTAGATGTCAATGTGGTTGCAGTTCCCAATATCCGGGAATTTGCAGAAAAGAGAGGAAAAGCAACCGGGGTTGTTTCCACCTCGGCCATTACCCATGCTACTCCTGCTTCGTTTGTGGCTCATCAGGAAAAGCGCTCAACTTATGAAGATATTGCGGCTGATTTTCTGAAGACTGATATTGATGTTTTTATTGGTGGCGGATATAAGCATTTTCATGAAAGGAAGGACGGACAGGATTTGATCAGGGAGCTGAAAAAGAAAGGATATCAGGTACTGACTGATATCGATAGCATTTCGCGGGTCAAAGAAGGTAAACTGGCCGGGCTGACCGCAGCCGAACACAACGGACGGGTAACAGAAAGAGGAGATATGCTGTTGAAGGCTACCAGCACCGCGCTGAATATTTTGAGTCAGGGCAAGCAGGGCTTTTTCCTGATGGTGGAAGGAAGCCAGATTGACTGGGGCGGGCACCAGAACAATGTTCCCTATATTGTAGAGGAAATGCTCGACTTTGACCGGACAATCGGCATCGCCCTTGAGTTCGCAGCAAAAAATAAAGAAACACTGATCATTATAACGGCTGACCATGAAACGGGTAGTTTAGCGGTACGCGACGGTAACCTGCAAACCGGGATGGTGAAAGGATCGTTTAATACGGGGTCGCATACCGGCATTGTGGTTCCGGTATTCGCTTTCGGACCGGGGGCAGAGCAATTTACTGGCTTTATGGAAAATACTGAAATTGCAGATAAAATAAGGACATTGATGAGGAAATAAGGTTTTACCTTCATTTATAGAAGGACAGTTCATCCCGTCAACCGGCTTGAACTGTTTTTTTTATGCTTTGAAACAATATTCAGGTTTATAAAAATGTATATAACTTTGGTCTGCATCAATTCAAACAAAAAGACATAATTGGCTGAAGGGAGAGATTATACCGACAGGGAGCTTATAGCCCTTTTGAGAATAGGTTCGCCTGTAGCGTTTAACCGATTGCTTGACAGGTACAGCTCCAAAATATACCGGTTTTCAATGAGCTATCTCAAAGACAGGTATGATGCGGAAGAAGTTGTGCAGGAAGTTTTCCTCAAGCTTTGGAAGATCAGGGAAGAACTTTCTCCCGAACGACCAATCGATCCCTTGTTATTCACGATCGCAAAGAACGGCATCCTGAATACGATCCGTAAGGCAAAATCAGAGCAGGCCTACCTGAATTATGCAGCTTTGTACCCGGAGAAAGATATTTTGGTGGACGAAGAACTGAACTTTCATGAACTGGAGTGTGCCTATCTGCAGGCAGTTAATCAGTTAAGCCCCAAAAGACGGGAAATTTACAAACTTAGCAGGGAAAAGTTTCTTTCCAATGCTGAAATCGCTGATCATCTTGGTATATCTGTAAAGACGGTAGAGAATCAGATAACATCCGCACTTGCCGGGATCAGGCGTGTCCTTCGTTCGCAGGGTTTCTCGTTCCTTCTTTTTTTCGAACTCTTTACTTAAAAAAATCGATGCCTCCATAGGGGTTTGTTTGCTTAAAAGTGTATTCCTTTTGTGAGCCGGATAAAAAATGTATTGTAAGCGTAAACAAAATTTAACCGGATTGCAATTAAAAGATACGTTTTTAGCTGACGGAAAATGGAAGCAAAACAACAGGAAGATATTGATTTATTACTGGACAAAATGGTCTCCGGCGATTTGAGTGATTCAGCGAGATCGCATTTGTATTCGTACATCGAATCCACTTTCCGGGACGGGAAATTAAATGAATTCATGGAAAGGCACTGGAAAGACCTGAACAGTGGATATTCAGATCAGGATGAGCCTGATTTGAGGAGAACCAGGGAGCTTATCATTGAAATGGTCAGAACCCTCAAACCTGTTACACCGCACCCAGCGAAAAAGCTTTCTGTATCCCGGATGAATTACCTGATACGCGCGGCTGCAATTTTAACAATCCCGTTAATGATTTTTTCCGGCTACCTGTATCATCGCTTAGATGAGCAGTCTTCTTTTTCCAAAGAACAGATGGTGATGCAACAGGTGATCGCCACGCCCGGATCAAGGGTTCATTTTGTTCTGCCTGATCAATCTGAAGTTTGGCTGAATTCGGGAAGTTCGCTTGAATTTTCAAATGGTCTGTATGTAAAAAAGCAACGAAGGGTAAAACTAAAAGGACAGGGGTATTTCGTCGTGACCAGGGATGAGAAGCATCCGTTTATTGTCGAGGCAGACGATCTGAATATTAAAGTACTTGGGACTTCTTTTGATGTTTCGAATTATGCACAAGATGATTTTATCAGTTCCACATTGGAGGAAGGGGCTATTGCCTTACTCCATTCCTCAGGCGAGATGGAGATAGCGACACTAAAGCCGGGTCAGCAGGCCCTGTTTCGCAAGGGAACCAAAGAACTGAAGGTTCATCAGGTCGATACCGGGTTATTGACTTCATGGAAAGACGGAAAACTTATGTTCCGCGATTCCCCATTGAAAGACGTAACCCAACAACTGGAGCGGTGGTTTAACTGCACGATCCATGTTGATCCAAAATTACTTCACTCGGGGACTTTATACACCGCAACCATTCAAAATGAAACCCTTGGTGAGGTATTGCAAATGATTGAGATATCAACACCGGTTAAAACAAAAATTAAAAACAGGGAGGTCACCATATGGTCTGAATAAAAAAGGATGGTGTTCGTACCACCATCCTTTTACGAATTAATCATAATAGCATTCATTAACTCTTGAAAATTCAAATGTATGAAAAAAAAGTGGTTCTTACAGGACTACAGGTATTTATTTGCCTGTGTCGTAAAAATCTTGAAGATGATGCGCTTAAGTATTTTTTTGATCGCGCTGACCAGTTTTCAGGCGATCGCAATTGACAATTTTGCACAAAGTCAGAAACTCGAACTAAAAGTTGAAAATGCAACGATTGCCGAAGTTCTTAATCAGATCGAAGATGAGAGTGATTATTTCTTTTTTTACAACAACAAGTCTGTTTCATTAGACAAAATTGTTTCACTCGATTTGAAGGATAAAACCATTAATCAGGTTTTGGATATCCTGTTCAAAGACACGAATGTGGATTACACGATCAACAACCGGCAGATCATTTTATCGGGGAAAATGGCAGTAGTAACAGGTATTCAGCAGAACAAAACGGTGTCCGGCAAAGTAACCGATCAATCGGGCTTTCCGCTTCCGGGTGTTTCTGTTATCATTAAGGGTACCACGGCCGGTACTATTTCCGACGTTGACGGGAACTTTAGTTTGAACAATGTTCCCGGAGATGCAATCCTGTTCTTTTCATTTGTAGGTATGCGAAGCCAGGAAATTTCGATTAGCGGACGGACACAGGTGAATGTCACACTGGATGAGGAGACGATCGGAATCGAAGAAGTTGTGGCCATTGGTTACGGTACACAGAAGAAGGTTAACCTGACCGGAGCTGTTGATCAGGTGACCAGCGAAGTCTTCGAGAACCGTTCTGTATCGAATGTGACCCAGGCCTTGCAGGGCGTAGTCCCTAACCTGAATATCACGCTGGCCGACGGTAAGCCCAGTCGGTCATCCAGTTTTAATGTACGCGGGAATACCTCCATTGGCATGGAAATCGATGGAAAGAAACCCAGCGCGTTGGTTCTGATCGATGGGGTTGAAGGTGATCCTGCTTTGCTGAACCCCAACGATATTGCCAGTGTATCTGTTTTGAAAGATGCGGCTTCTGCTGCAATTTACGGAGCAAGAGGCTCTTTTGGTGTTGTGCTGATCACCACAAAAACGCCGGCAAAAGGCAAAACGACGGTGAATTATACGGGGAGTTTTTCTGTTCAAAGACCGGTTGCGATGCCTGATAATGTGACTGACGGGTACATTTACGCAGAACGTTTCCGTGAAGCCTACTATGCATGGAACAACTATTCATCATTGCCAAGCAAAATCAACAAATCGCAGCTCTATTCCGATGCGTGGCTCCAAACCTTCAAGGAGCGTAAAGACCAGGGGATAACCGAAGAGGTTGTTACTGAGTCGAATGGAAATTATACGTACTATGGAAATACAGACTGGTATGATTTGCTGTATCGCGACCAGTCCCTTGCCCATGATCATAATATCATGGTTTCGGGAGGTAATGAAAAGGCTGATTTTTACGTTTCAGGGCGTTTCTATGATTATAACGGGTTATTTCAGTTTAATTCCGACACCTACCAAACGCTGAATTTAAGGGCAAAAGGTTCGTTGCAGGTGTATGAATGGCTGAGAGTAACCAATAATATGGAATTTTCGGATATGACCTATCATAATCCGATTAATGTGGGTGAAGGCGGTTCAATCTGGCGAAACATTGCCGATGAAGGTCACCCGACATCGCCGGTGTTTAATCCTGACGGCAGCCTGACCATGTCGGCAGCTTATACGGTGGGGGACTTTATTTACGGAAAGAATGGCGTTGATACTCATAAGAAAGTACTTAAAAATACAACGGGATTTACTGCGAGCTTTTTCGATAATAAACTGCGGGTGAACGGTGACTTTACTTTCCGCAATTACGACAATAACGATGCTCAAAAAAGGGTACCTGTTCCTTACAGCACCAAACAAGGCGTGACGACCTGGTTGAGTGAAAAGTATAATGACTATAAGAAATCGATCAGGAATACCCTCTATACAGCCACCAATCTTTATGTGGAGTATGAGGATACCTTTGCAGACACTCACTATTTCAAAGGGATGGCGGGTTACAACTATGAAACATCAGAATATGAATCGGCCTATGTTCAGCGCAATGGCCTGCTTCTGGAGGATGCAGAGAGCCTGAATCTGGCATTGGGCGAATCCATTACAACTTCGGCAGGCTATGAGAAATGGCGGATTGTAGGCGCTTTTTTCCGTCTCAATTATGGCTTCAAAGACCGCTACCTGCTGGAATTTAATGGCCGGTATGACGGTTCATCCAAATTTCCTGTAGATCAGGAATATGCCTTTTTCCCGTCGTTGTCTGCCGGATGGAGGATCTCGGAAGAACCTTTCTGGAATGTTAAAAGTAATTTCATTTCCGATGTCAAGCTTCGCGGATCGTACGGCTCGCTTGGGAATGGTAATGTGGATCCGTATAGTTATCTGGAATTGCTGGAAATCAAGACGTCGGACAGAGTTATCAACGGCGCTTTAAATAAATATACCGGTGCGCCACAGGTAATCCCGGAAAGTTTGACCTGGGAAACTGCGACTACCCTGGATTTTGGCCTCGATTTCGGAATGCTTAACAGCAGGCTTCGTTTTTCAGGGGATTATTATATTCGCGAAACAACCGACATGTATACCGTTGGAATGACACTTCCCGACGTATTTGGCGCTGACTCCCCAAAAGGGAATTACGCGGATATGACCACCAGGGGCTGGGAATTGTCACTTACCTGGCGGGATAAATTTAATCTGGCCAACAAACCGTTTAGTTATGAAGTCCGCGCTACTTTGCATGACTATACTTCTAAAATTGACCGGTATAACAACTCGACCCGGAGCCTGCTCGATTATTATGAAGGGATGACCGTTGGCGAAATCTGGGGATATAAGACTGACGGGCTGTTTCAGTCGCCGGAGGAAATCGCCGGATACGTGAATACCATCATCAAATCGTCTTCCAATGGAACTGTTTACCCCGGTGATCTTAAGTTTGTTGATAATAACGACAGCGGGCAGATTGACAAAGGCGACGAAACGGTTGATAAACCGGGAGATAAAGTGATCCTGGGGAATACAGAACCCCGTTATATCTACAGTTTCACGTTTGACACCGATTGGAAAGGGATTTTCCTGTCTGCCTTTTTTCAGGGGGTGGGCCGTCAGCATTGGTTCCCCGATAAAGAATCCGGTTTCTGGGGACAGTATAACCGTCCGTACAACAACCTTCCAAGCTGGCATCTGAACAATTACTGGACCGAAGACAATCGCGATGCCTATTTGCCACGTTATGCCGGATATAATTCTTCGGTGGGGTATGGCGGCAATAACGCGATCAGTGACCGGTACCTTCAGAATATTGCCTACATCAGGCTGAAAAATATCCAATTGGGATATACGCTTCCAAAGAATCTGGTGTCAAAGATGAGGATGCAAAATGCACGTATTTACGTGACCGGCGAAAACCTTTGGAGTTGGTCACCTTTGTACAAGCATACCCGCGACTTTGATGTGACCAATACCGCAGGATCGGATCCTGACCTGACAACGGGTACCAGCGGGGACAACTACAGCTATCCTTTGATGAAGAGTGTTTCTTTAGGTTTGTCTTTAACATTTTAATTCGCAAGTAGGATGAAAAAAATAATATTTTTGATATTCGCCGCAGGGATCCTTTTTAGCGCATGCGATCTTTATGAGGCGCCTGTGGCCGATGCGGACAAAGACGCCATCTTCAGTTCGGAAGCCGGACTGAAAACATATGTCTATTCTTTTTATAACATGATGCCTTCGGCCAGTGATCTGAACCAAATTGAGATTGATCTGGTCGACTTTGGCGCGATCAACAACCTGAATGCCTTTATAACCAAGAATGCATACAGCGAAACGAACAGCAGTGGCTGGTCTTCGGAGGACGACTGGAGTAAACTGAGGAACATTAACTACTTTATAGCAAATTGTACCGATGAGTCTATCCCTGAAACTGTCCGGAATCACTATATCGGGATCGCCCGGTTTTTCAGGGCCTATTTTTATTATGATATGGTTACAAAATTTGGTGATGTTCCATGGATAGACAGTCCCTTGAATATGGACGATGAAAAATTATATGCAGCCCGCGACTCAAGGGAATTGGTCATGGAAAAGGTTTATGAAGATCTTGAATTTGCCTGCGCCAACATTACGACAACCACTGATGCGACCGGTTCTGTGGTCACCAAATGGGTCGCTTACGCGATGGCATCTCGAATTAGTTTGTTTGAAGGAACATTTCGCAAATATCATCAGTTAAATCTATCAACCTCATCCGATATCTGGTTGCAGCGTACGTTATCCATGTCGGAGTATCTGATGAACAATTCCGGGAAAAAGCTTTATACTGCTGCGGGAGTCCAGAAGTCATACCGTGCGTTGTTTACAAATAATAATCCATTGACAGATGAAGTTCTAATGGCTGTGTGCTCGAGCGCTGAGCTCGGCATACTGCATCATGCAAACTGGAAATGGACATCGCCGACTTACGGAAACCGTTTCAGTATGATCCGTCCGTACATTAATACCTATCTGCAACTGGATGGGACTCCTTATACCAGCAGGGCCGGATGGCAAACAGAAACGTTCTACGATGAATGTCAGAACCGCGATTACCGTTTATCCCAAACGATCCGGACACCGGGATATACCCGTGACGGGGAAGCCACTGCTCCTGATTTTTCGGGATATGTACGCACCGGTTACCAGCCAATGAAACTTTGTCTGGATGGGAAAAGTTATGACAATGCAGCATTGAATACGAATGCCCTGCCGCTTTTCCGCTATGCTGAAGTATTGCTGAATTATGCCGAGGCCAAAGCCGAACTGGGAACGCTAACTGATGCTGACTGGGCCAAAACAATTGGCGCATTGCGCTCACGTGCAGGCATTACCGGTGGAATTACAGCTAGACCTGCAACCATCGATACCTACTTCCAGTCCACTTATTTTCCTTCTATATCGGATCCGGCGCTTTTGGAGATCCGCAGGGAAAGGGCAATCGAATTATGTCTGGAAGGATTTCGCTTTGATGACCTGAGAAGGTGGAAACGCGGCGATTTGTTGAAAATGAGCTGGAAAGGGATGTATATTACTGAATTAAATGTGCCGATCGATCTTGATAAAAGCGGAACTTTTGACGTTATCTTTTATACTTCCGCTGCAGGACTCGAAGCCGCGAAAATTTTAACCGGCAACTGGGCGGCAGCCCAGGCAACCTGTGCCACGATCTACGTCGAAGAAGGAGCCGGCAGTTCCAGCCATTTGCAGTTGGTTGAAAAAGTTCCGGATGCTCCCGGTTACTACCTGACCTGGGATGCTCCAAATGAATATAAGCGGGTATGGGGAAATAAGCAATATGTCTATCCGATTCCTTCAACTGTAATGGTCAAAAACCCGAATATTAGCCAAAACGCAGGTTGGGAGAATGGTGGTTCCAATGATGGGAATTGACGTTTAAAAAATCATGTATCGGTAATAAAAGTACATCAGGATTTGTACCTTTAGATCGTAAAAATAAAACCGGGAGACTGTGAATGTTCTCCCGGAAAAAACTAAAATGAACCAATTATGAAGAAGTTGATCTTATTGCTGGCAGTGACCCTGGTTATCTTTGAATTAGGTTTTGCGCAGGATGGTAGAACGTTGAATATAGCGACTTATAACCTGCGCATGAACAATCCCGGGGACGGGGTGAATGCCTGGCCGAACCGGAAAGAACAAGTAAAAGCGCTGATCCGTTTTCATGAGTTTGATTTGTTCGGCACGCAGGAAGGTTTTATTGGCCAACTGAACGATTTGTGCGAAATGCCGGAGTATGCCTATGTGGGCGGAGGCCGTGACGATGGGAAGCAGGCCGGGGAACATTCGGCTATCCTTTACCGAAAGGATCGGTTCAAATTATTGGAGAATGGTGATTTCTGGCTGAGCGAAACGCCCGAAAAACCCGGTAAGGGTTGGGATGCGACCTGTTGTAACCGGATTTGTTCCTGGGCAAAGTTCAAAGATCTGAAAACAAAGAAGGACTTTTATTTTTTCAGCGTTCACTTTGATCATCAGGGAGTAAAAGCCCGGGTTGAATCGGGGAAACTGATGGTAAAAAAGATTACCGAGATTGCCGGCGCGGCTCCTGTTTTTTGTGTGGGCGACCTGAACTCCACCCCTGATACGGAGCAGATCAAATCAATGAAATCTTTGCTTCGCGACTCCTACGAGGTAACAGAAATGGCGCCTTACGGACCTGTCGGGACGTTTAACAGTTTCAATTACAACGCTCCTATGAAGAACCGGATCGACTATATCTTCGTGAGCGATCAGATCAAAGTTCTGAAATATGGCGTGCTGACCGACAGCTATGATCAGAAGTTTCCCTCCGATCATCAGCCGGTTGTCATTAAGGCGGCTTTTACTAAAAAATAAAAACTTCAGAATTTAAACAAAAAGGCTGTCCGGTTTTCGTGCAGCTTTTTTTTGTGCGTTGGCTGATGAACCGGAGGTGCTGCTTTTTTATTATTTTTGCCCGCACGATGAGAAACAAAATGAGCCAAAAATCAATAGCGGGGATTGGAAATGCCCTGGTTGATATCCTGATCCAGCTTGAAGATGACCGTTTGCTGGGTCTGTTTGAACTTCCAAAGGGAAGTATGACGCTGGTGGATGCCGGTCTTTCACAAGTGATGCTCGTCACGACGGCCGGACTGAAGCGAACAATTGAAACCGGAGGATCCGCGGCCAATACCATACGTGCCATTGCCCGGTTGAATGGGGTGGCAGGTTTTATCGGGAAGATCTGTGATGATGATATGGGCCGTTTTTTTCAAAAGGAATTTGAAGACTTGTCAGTTAAAACTCATTTGTTGTACAGCAGCACTGCAACCGGGAAAGCTGTTGCACTCATTTCCCCGGATTCAGAAAGGACGTTCGGAACTTACCTGGGAGCTGCGAGTGAAATGCTGGCGGAAGAGCTTTCGGCGACGATTTTTGAGGGTTACGATTACCTGCATATTGAAGGGTATCTTGTTTTTAATCATCGTTTGATTGAGGGCGTGCTGAAGCTTGCAAAAGGGGCAGGGCTGAAAGTATCACTCGATATGGCCAGCTTCAATGTGGTAGAAGCCAACCTTGATTTTCTGAAATACCTGATCCATGAATATGTGGATATTGTTTTTGCCAATGAGGAAGAAGCAAAAGCCTACACCGGACTGGACCCGCTTGCTGCCATCGGTCAGATTGCAGGTGAGTGCGAAATGGCCGTGGTCAAGATCGGTCGCGACGGTTCATTGATCCGATATGGTGATCGCTTTGTAAAAGTGGATACACCCCTGGTGGAAAGCGTCGATACAACCGGGGCCGGAGATGTCTATGCAGCAGGATTCTTGTATGGACTGGCAAATGGATTTAGCCCCGGCAATTGCGGGAAGCTGGGTTCTCTGCTTGCCAGTAAGGTTATACAGGTTTTTGGAGCAAAAATCCGGGATCAGGACTGGCCTGAAATACTGGAGGAAGTGGAAAAACTGAGGGGATGATAACCCACATAAACCTCCGTTTTCCTGTCTCCGCTTTGCCTTATGCCCTATGCTCCACGCTAGAACAACCCGTGTATCTGGGCATCAATTTTATCGATCACATTGCTCAGATCTTCAGGATTGTGAATGAAGTCTGTTTTGTCGACATTGACAATTAATACTTTACCTTCTTGGTAGCGGTTGATCCAGGCTTCGTAACGTTCATTCAACTGTTTCAGATAGTCGAGCCTGATTGAATTTTCATATTCCCGTCCACGTTGCTGGATCTGGTTAACCAGGGTAGGCACACTGGCTCTGAGGTAAATCATCAGGTCCGGAGCTTTGATCAGTTTACTCATCAGATCAAACAGGTTTTTGTAGTTCTGAAAATCACGTGTTGACATGAGTCCCATGGCGTGGAGGTTGGGAGCAAAAATCTCAGCATCTTCATAGATGGTCCGGTCCTGGATAACGGTTTTCCCGGAGTGAATAATATTTAAAACCTGGCTGAAGCGTGTATTCAGGAAGTAGATCTGCAAGTTGAATGACCAGCGTTGCATATCTTCATAAAAATCGTTCAGATAAGGATTATCCTCAGCATATTCATAGTGAGCTGTCCATCCGTAATGTTTGGATAAAAGCTCTGTAAGGGTTGTTTTTCCCGCCCCAATATTTCCGGCAACAGCTACATGCATAGTTCAGTATTTTGATAGAGCAAATGTAAACATTCGTCGTTTCCTTCTCCCGGCAAAGCTTAAATAAATTTGACTTTGCACTCGCTTAATCGAAATGCTCCTTTACCAGTTCCAATAGTTCGTCAAGGTATTTCCGGTCGTTCGAAAGCCGGGGGATTTTATTTTGTCCGCCCATCTTTCCTCTTGTCTTCATCCACTCATAAAATAAACCTTTGGGGGCGACCAAAACATGTGGCCGCTCGAGCGTCAGGTTTCTATGGCGTTTGGCCTCATAATCTGAATTCAGTGTTTTGAGTGTGATGTCCAATACCGAAATAAAATGGTCAAGATCATCCGGTTCCTGATCAAATTCAATAATCCACTGGTGAGCGCCTTTGTTGTCATCAGACATAAAAACAGGCCCTGCCGTATATTCCAGGATATTGGCATGGGTTCTTGTGCAGGCTGTTTTCAGTGCCTCTTCCGCATTGTCAACGATCAGTTCTTCCCCGAATGCGTTGATAAAATGTTTGGTCCTGCCGGTAATCCTGATCTTGAAAGGGTTTCTGGAAGTGAACCGAATGGTGTCACCAATCACATATCGCCATAATCCGCCATTGGTGCTGATCACCAGGGCATAATTTTCGCTCGTGTTGATTTCCTCAAGCGAAAGCACCGGCGGATTTTCCTGGTGGAACAAATTCATCGGAATAAACTCGTAATAGATCCCATAATCCAGCATGAGCAACATATCATCGCTTGCCGGATCGTCCTGAATGGCGAAAAATCCTTCAGATGCATTATACGTTTCCATATATTTCATGGAAGCAGAGGGAATGATCTTCCTGTACTGTTCGCGGTACGGATCGAACTTGATCCCGCCATGGATGAAGACCTCCAGGTTAGGCCAAACTTCCAGGATATTGCTTTTGCCGGTCGTTTCCAATACCCGGCGAAGCAATACCAGGTACCATGACGGGACTCCGGAGAGGGCCGTCACATTTTCATGCAGGGACTGTTCTATTATTTTTTCAACCTTCTCCTCAAATTCTTCAATCAAGGCCACTTCAGTTGGTGGTGTCCGGTAAAAATCAGTCCAGAAAGGTGTATTTTCAAGCAAAATGGCTGAGAGATCGCCATAATAGGAGTTATTGTTATACTGATTCACCCGGTGACTTCCGCCCAGAATGAGTGTTTTCCCGGTCAGGACTTTTGATTCGGGGTTGTTTTTCAGATACAGGGCAAAAACATCCTTAACGCCACGATAATGGACATCTTCGAGCGACTGCTTGCTGACGGGTATAAACTTGCTTTTGTCGTTTGTCGTACCGGATGATTTGGCAAACCACTTAATCTCACCGGGCCAAAGCAGATTCTTCTCTCCTTTCATTAATTTTTCAACCATGGGAGCGAAATCTTCATAGCGTTGCAGGGGGATCCGTTCTTTAAATTCTTTTTCGGTGTTAATGGAACCGAAATTATACTTTTCACCGAAACTGGTGCTTTTGGCCTCATCCAACAGGGCAAAAAGAACTTCCCGCTGCGTTTCTACCGGATGCTTTTTAAAAAGATCAATCTCGTAAATCCGTTTGAAATTGATCCAGTTTATAATTGAATTAAGAATAGGCATAGAGAATCTTTTTGTGTTGCGAACGCAAATTACCTTTTTTCCGGCTAAAGATGAATAAAATTTAGTTTGTTTTCAGTTTTGAACAATAATTCTTTTTTGGTTCCGGGTACAGTGCGGGCACAATAATTTTCCTATTTTTGTATGGATCAGACGCAAGTCATGTTGCTTCGCAATGCCCAACGGCAGTATGTCAAATTTTATAGTATGAAACGAGCATGAAAGCCATGGCATCCGCCCGAGTTGATGTTTTTCTGCGAGTTCCATACGTCGGTGTCCTTTAAAAAAATAATGAAGTTTATTACGCAAGTTATACACAGTTAAATTGAAAAGAAAAACATATGAATTATATCGACATCATACTGGGGCTCTTATTGATTGTCGCTGCCGTGCGTGGTTTTATGAAAGGCTTTATTTATGAAGTGGCTTCACTTGCAGCGCTGATCCTGGGGGTCTGGGGCGGGATTCATTTTTCCTATTCCCTTGCCCGCTTTCTGGAACACACTTTCTCCTGGCATTCCAATCACCTGGAGTTGATCTCTTTTTTCGTTATTCTGGTGGTCATCATTGTGGTAGTCCATTTGGTTGGGATGGCGCTGAGTAAGGTCGTGGAAGCGATTTCCCTGGGTTTCCTGGATCATACGGCGGGCCTGTTTTTCGGGATCATTAAAGCTGCATTCATTCTGAGTATATTGCTGGTGCTCCTGGACCGTTTCGACCGGGAGGTTGATTTCATTCCTGAAGATGACAAAGCGAAATCGAGGACATATGAGCCGTTGAAAAATTTCGTCCCCACCATTTTTCCTTTCTTAAATTTCTGGGACGAAAGAACTCCCGCCAAAGAAAATAAAACAAATGAAAAAGTGGTCTAAAAAGGCAAAGCTTCCCGTTGCCGAAATGGAAATACACCCCTGTCCGAACTGCGGTCAGGAATTTCAGGGATATTACTGCCCGTCGTGCGGACAATCGGTTACCGAGTTTGACCTCCCTATGGGTTTTGTATTTTATGATTTTCTGGGCAATTTTTTTTCATTCGATACGCGGTTCTTTCGTACCTTTCATGATTTGCTGTTAAAACCCGGATTTCTTACAGTGGAATTTTTTAAAGGAAGGAGAAACCGGTATGCTCCGCCCCTCAAGATCTTTATTTTCCTCAGCTTTATTTTATTTTTATTGTTGGAGACGGCCACGAACCGGGGATTGGATGCCGTATTGGACAAGTCCGTTCCGGGTATGGAGTCATTAATCGGAGATTCTGTTATAGAGAACAGCACGGATTCAGCCGGACAGCCTGCAAATACGGAATTGGCAGCCGATCTCTCCGATTCGGTTGATGCGGAAGTTAATCTGAATGGGCTGGATATTACCCTGGAAGGAACAAATATCAAGGATGCTCTGGTTTCAGTCGCCCGTCAGCTTGAAGAGAAACTTCATACAGAAACCGATCCCGGCGACCGGGAGCAATTGATCAATATGATCAATATTCTCCGGTCGCCGAAGCATCTGGTTGCCATTGTTCTGCAATATTTGTCATGGGCTTCCTTTATTATGCTTCCTGTTTTTGCGCTCTTCCTGAAGCTTTTCTATCTGCGGAGAAAAGTCTACTATATCCGGCACCTTTTATTTTCGGTCCATGTCCATTCATTTATGTTTCTGTTACTGGCACTGGTATTGGCGATTGCCCTGATTGCCCCCGGAGCAGCCAGCTATTCGCTTTGGTTGCTGCTTTTTATACCGGTCTACATGTATATGGCTTTACTCCGGTTTTATGACCAGGGACGAGTGAAATCCTTTTTAAAATTTTTGCTGCTTGGGATGATCTACAGCTTTCTCCTGACAGGTATTGTGACCTTTGTCCTGGTAAGTGCCCTGATCGGAAGCTTTGCATGAGAAACCGGATAAATAATTTAAGACAGTGATGTTTTAGTCTTATCGGTTCAGTTTTATATCTTTGCGCGGATTTCTGTGGCAATTTAAAAATAAATGACATACAAATGAATTTTGTTGACGAACTGACCTGGAGAGGTATGATCCATGATATGATGCCGGGCACCAGAGAACAACTTGAAAAAGAAATGACCACGGCCTATGTGGGGATTGATCCTACCGCCGATTCCTTGCATATCGGCCACCTGGTAAGTGTGATGATGCTGAAGCACCTGCAGCTTTGCGGGCATAAACCCATTGCATTGATTGGTGGTGCAACCGGGATGATCGGGGATCCTTCGGGCAAATCACAGGAGCGCAACCTGCTTGATGAGCCTACTCTCCGGCATAATCAGGAGTGCATCAAAAAGCAGCTTTCCCGGTTCCTGGATTTTGAATCGGACATTCCCAATGTTGCCGAAATGGTAAATAACTATGACTGGATGAGGGAATACAGTTTCCTCGAATTTATCCGGGATATCGGAAAGCACATTACCGTGAATTACATGATGTCGAAAGACAGTGTGAAAAAAAGGCTGGGTGAAGAAGGAAATACCGGCATGTCCTTTACAGAATTTTCGTACCAGTTGGTGCAGGGAACGGATTTTCTGCATTTGTACCGCATTAAAAATTGCAAACTGCAGATGGGCGGTTCAGATCAGTGGGGTAATATCACGACGGGCACAGAGCTGATCAGACGGAAGGAAAGCGGAGAAGCATTCGCGATGACCTGTCCGCTGATCACGAAAGCCGACGGGACAAAATTCGGGAAAACGGAATCAGGGAATGTATGGCTTGATCCGGCACTGACTTCACCTTATCAGTTTTATCAGTTCTGGCTGAATACCTCGGATGAGGATGCGGAACGTTATATAAAAATTTTTACGCTGTTAAGCAAAAGAGAAGTTGAAGAATTGATTGCACGGCACAAGGAAGCTCCCCACCTGCGCGAATTGCAGAAGACATTGGCAGAGAGGATCACAGTTATGGTTCATTCAAAAGATGATTTTGAGATGGCCGTTGAGGCTTCGCGCATCCTGTTCGGAAGCGGAACTGCAGAGACCCTGCGGAAACTGGATGAGCAAACCTTCCTTTCCGTTTTTGAAGGCGTGCCTCAGTATAAAATTTCAAGGACTGAGTTGCAGGCCGGAATCAATGTGGTGGAGCTGCTGACCGATTATGCAGCGGTATTTCCGTCAAAGGGTGAACTTCGGCGGACGATTCAGGGAAACGGATTGAATATCAATAAAGAGCGGGTTGAAGAACCGGAATTTACAGTGAATGAAAGCTCCCTGATCGGTGAAAAATATATCCTGATACAAAAAGGAAAGAAGAATTATTTTCTGCTCATCGCAGAATAGCAGAAAAAAAAAGTCCACCGGGAGGTGGACTTTTTTTTTCTTATCTTTTTACGCGTTCGCTGTAACTTCTGTCGCGGGTATCAACTTTGATGATTTCACCGGCTGTAATAAACAACGGGACCATAATCTCGGCGCCGGTTTCAACTTTAGCCGGTTTCAGTGCTGTTGAACTTGCCGTATTCCCTTTTTCCCCCTGGATGGTTTCGATTATTTCCAGTTCAACAAAAGGTGGAAGCTCTGCGGTAAGGGGGGTCTCGGTTTCGGCATGGAAGTTGATCTCAATGATCTGTCCTTCTTTCATCAGATCAGCATTCTCGATCATTTCAGGTGCAATTGAAACCTGTTCGAACGTTTCCGTGTGCATAAAATTAAAGCCTACCTCATCCCTGTAAAGATACTGGTAAGGACGGCGTTCCACCCGAACGGTGTTTATTTTGACCCCCGCGTTAAATGTGTTGTCGATGACCTTTCCGGTCTTTATATTTTTCAGTTTCGTCCGTACGAAGGCAGGACCTTTTCCCGGTTTTACATGCTGGAATTGAACAATCGTAAAAAGTTGATCATTAAACTCAATGGTCAGTCCATTCTTAAAATCAGCTGTTGTTGCCATATATTGATCTCTAATTTAATTTTTTTTGAAGAATGGCGCAAAAGTAGTAAAAAAATGAAAAAATGGCAGAAAAGGAATTAGTTTTAAATAATTTCCTGCCAATTAATTTATTTTCTTTTCATTTGATCTACACCTTGTTTCCTATAAGAGTCCAGTTCACACTTCAGGGATCCTATAACCATGTCAAATTCAAGAAGAAGCGGAATCCGGTGTTCGTCTTTTGTAATATAGAACTTCAGCCCGTCCGATCGCTTCAATAGTTTCCCTTTATCGACGCGGGGAGAAATGACATGACATTCTTTTGTTCCCATTTTGGACTTGATTTTTTCGGTACCCAGGTATTTAACCGTCATCATGAAATATTCATCGGCATGATAAACGGGGATTGTAAACTCTTCCCCCTTGTCGAGCTTATCCAGGTAGTTATGCTGGCGCAGATAAAAGAAAGCAGTAAGAATATCGGCCATATTGTGGGGAACCTTTTTCCCGCCCGATCGCGTACTGGAAAGGGAATCATTCTCCTGAAAGAAGCGGGTCTCGTTGTAGTAACGGTAATTCCGTTCCTTGACATTGCGAATAAACTTATAGGGCAAAGTTGTTTCCGGATTCACCCAGCTTTCATAGATATCATGGACACTGAAAAGACGGTCGGTTATTCCTGTTGTGTTCCCTTCCAGGTGGTAATGAATGGCCGGTTTGCCGTCGTAAGTGGTATTGGTCGCAGTTAATTTTGCTTCACCACCTTTAAAAACGCTGTAACGCAGATCATACTTCAGTTTTTCAACAGGTTGTGCTGCTGCTGAAATCGTAATGAGCATAAAAAAAATGAAAATTTCGGGTAAGCGGGAACAAAGCCAAACGTGTTTAGGCTTTGACGGGCGGGCGAAACGACTGGTGACGATGAACAAATTCCTCATGGCTTAAATTGTTTTCTTTGGAATTCCGGCAATAAAATCTTTTAAATAAAAAGGTTCAAAATATGCCAGATTCACAAATGATTTATTTTCAAATGCTTTGTCCGATAGTGTACACATAAACTGTGCCGAAGTTTTTATGTCAGGAATAAAGAAAGCATTTGGATGGGTGATCAGAGACCTGATTTTTTCTGAACCATTACCAAAAAAAGCAACAGGTTTTTGGTCAAGCAAATCCTGAAAGGAGTTTTCATTTATTATTTTTGACCGCACCCCTTCAATTTCATTATTCTGATGATCATAAAGGGCGGTATATACTTCCATCCTTCGGGCATCGATCATTGGGCAGAAGACAAGGTCATTTGAATCGGGGAGGTTCCACCGTCTTCTGTTTTCAATTATGTTTGAACTCATGGATTGCAGCGGACTCACCGCAATCAGCGGAATCTGATGCGCATAGCAAAGTCCTTTTGCAAGGGAAACCCCAATCCGCAATCCGGTATAAGAACCGGGCCCCTTACTGACGGCAATGGCCGAAAGCTTGTCAAAAGCCAGCTTATTCCTTTGCATGATCTCCTGTACATAGACACTCATCAGCCTGGCATGATTCATCCCTTCCGTATTTTCCAACATATCGGTCAATCTTCCGTCGTACGATAAAGCTACACTACAGATTTCTGTTGAAGATTCCAGGTTTAAAATAACTGCCATTCTACTTTATTTTTGCGGCAAAGGTAAGGATATTCAGGGAATTTGAATTGGTGTGGATCAAGTTCTGCGTGAAGCGTCAGATTGTTTTTCTGTTTTCATAGTTTTGTTATGTCCAATTCATTATTTTTATATAGTTTTAAATGCCAGAAATAAGCCATCATGACATACCGTACTGTAATAATTGATGATGACAAACTAGCACGACGCGTGTTATTGCAGATTTTTGACCAGAACTTTCCTGAAATTGAAATCATTGGGGAAGCAGATTCGGTTGATGCTGGTGTAAATTTGATACGCTCCGTAAAGCCGGATCTGGTGTTTCTGGACATTGAAATGCCGGATGGAACCGGCTTCGATCTGATCGACCGGCTGGAAGAAGTTAATTTCCGGTTAATTTTTACCACTTCCTACAGCGAATACGCGATCAAAGCATTTAAATATTTTGCATTCGACTACATTCTGAAGCCGGTACTCCTCGAAAATGTGAAAGCAACAATCAGCAGAATAAAAGATATTCCGTTAAGGAGCAGCAAGAATCAAATTGAAATGCTGAAAAACCGGATTGAGATAAAAGACGAAAAAGAACCGACCATTGCGTTGCCGGAAATGGATGGCTTTAAGATTATCAAAGTCAAAAATATCCTGCGGTGCGAGGGCGAACGGAATTATTCGCGCGTCTTTTATAAAGACGGTACCTCAATCCTGATTAGCCGGACCTTACTGGAATTTGATCAACTGCTGGTGCCTCATGGATTTTTCAGGATACACCGGTCACACCTGATCAATTTGGATTGCGTAAGCCGTTATCTGAAAGCTGAAGGAGGAATGGTGGAAATGACTGACCTGTCGAGACTGAAAATATCTCCGAAGTACAAGGAAGAATTTCTTGATATGCTGCTGCACAACAAGCTTTAATTCATCGTTTTATTTCCTGGTGTTCGTGCGCTCTTGTTATGGAGCGGATTAATCTTTTTTTCAATTGATAATACTTCAGAATTCCTGCTGCAAACGACAGAATGCTGAACGCAAGTGTGGGCCACGCGAGCCATTTAATCTTATCGAGATCTTCAAGCTGGAAAAAAGCAATTGCAGCTAGAAGCAGGTAGAGTGAAGTCCTGATATAAGACAGCAACGTCCGTTCATTGGCCAGCCGCGTTCGTTCAATAGCCAGATAATCGCGAAGGATGATCTCCTCTTTGTTTTCAAAATGATAGAATGTACTGAATGGTTGCTTCATAAAAATGACCTCCTTTTTTTCTGTTTGGATTCTATTCCGGGTATGTTCAGTTTTTTGATGTCCTGTGCTGTTCCATCAACAATGGGACATCGTCTGTTGTTTACTAAGTCACGAATGCCTATCCAAACAGCGAATTTAAAGTAATCACACCTGAAAATATGCATGAATTTTTGTTAGTGTAATTTTTTTGAACAAGAGTTCTGTTTATATAAAGAGATTCTTCTTCTGGTAAATATCGTTTTTATTCTATCTTTGGCCTGTTATTTCCTTTTACAGTGCAGCCATTGACTTCATCCGCAAGACATATTGACTACCTTGTTGTAAAGAACCTGAAACAAGGAGATTCGAAAGCGTTTGATGATTTATTCAACAAATATTCACAACGTTTATACAGTTTTTCACTCCGGTATTTGAAATCGGAAGAGGATGCGGAGGAAGTTGTTCAGGAAGTATTCCTTTATATCTGGGAGAAGAGAGATGGTCTAAATCCGGATCAGTCATTTAATTCTTATATTTTTACGATTGCCTACAACATGATCAGGAAATATTTCATTAAAAGATCCAGGGAGAATGCTTTTAAGGATGAACAGCTCTATGTCTTCCTGAACGAAGATAATAATCTGGACCAATTGATCGATTACAAATTTTTGCTTCAAAAAGTTGAATCGATTATTAATTCCCTGCCTGAACGCCGTAAAGAGATCTTTATAAAACGAAAATATGAGGGTTCGGCAATCAAACAGATTGCTGAAGAACTTGGGATCTCACCCAACACGGTCGAGAACCAGCTTGCTTCTGCTCAAAAGCAAATACAAAAAGAGCTTCAAAAAGAAAAACTGGCCGGGCTGTTGTTTTTTATGCTTTTTGTCTCAGCCTGAATCCATTTCTGCTTTGCCGCGATCGGTATGCCGTGCCCGGAGCTAATTTAGAATGGGAAAAAATAAAGTTTTTTTTGCCTTTCGAATAGTGGAAAAATACCTTTCATGGACATAACGGTCATCATGGATACTAAAAGAGAAAAAATAAGACGATTTACTTCCGGCAAATTTTCATTTAATGATTATTTGTCTGTATCCTCCTGGTTTAGGAAAGAAGAACTTCAGCAAGAATTAAAACAACATTTGGAAGAAGACTGGAATGAAACAGGGAATACCGGTAACGATCAGGGAAAACTAAATCAGATACTCGACCGGTTACATCATCAGATCAATCTCAACAAGACGAGCTCCTCCGCCCGGATTTATCATTTCTTTTCAAGGATCGCGGTTGTTTTACTGATACCTGCGTTCGTGACCATTGCAATTCTTTCCTGGTTTGCTGTTTCCAATCAAAACCAGGCAGAATCGTGGGCGGAAATCCACTCACCTGTCGGTACGAGGACGCAGTTTCAATTACCTGATGGGACCAGGGGCTGGCTGAATAGTGGTTCATCGATTAAATATCCCGTCAATTTTAAGAGGAGAAATGTGGAGGTTTCAGGAGAGGCCTGGTTTGATGTCGTGCATCGCAAATCGGATGAATTCATGGTAATTACACCTTTTTTTGATGTCAGGGTACTTGGTACCCGCTTTAATGTGATTTCTTATGATCATGAAAAAACTGCGGAAGTGATCCTGGAAAAAGGGAAAGTACAGGTTTTGGGTAAGAACAGATCGATCCGGGGCGAATTAAATCCGGATGAGTATTTTGCTTATGATAAAATAACAGGAAAAGCAGTTTTTTCAAATATTGATTCAAAAATGTATTCAAGCTGGAAAGATGGCTGGCTGATCTTTAAGAATGTACCCATGACCGAAATCGCGAGGAGGCTTGAGCGGAAATATAATGCTGAGATTGTGCTGCATGGCAATTCTTTAAAATCGTCCATTTTCAGGGCAACTTTCCAGGATGAAAGTCTGGAGGAGGTTTGCAGGCTGTTGTCGTCTGTTGCTCCTATCCGGTATAACGTTCACCAGCGGGAAAAACAACCGGACGGTACCTTTTCAAAAAGCAAAATTGAAATGTGGCTTAAGTAGACAAATAGTATAAATTTTAATAGCAAAACCGATGAAGACTTAATGAAAAAACAGGGCGGTATTGGCTCTACCACCCTGTTCCGTAGAAATTAATGAAAAGCAGTTATTAATTCCACTAATTACAAATCTATGAAAAAAAAACAGAACCTGTGGCTGTCTTATGGGATCAGTCTGGGGAAAATGATTAAAATTATGCGTTTTACCATCTTTATTGTATTAATTTCCTTGTCTCAGGCTTTTGCTGTCAATTCCTATTCTCAACAAACCAAATTGACAATTAATTTGACCGATGTAACGGTTGAAAAGGTTATTGATGAGATCGAAAAGACAACAGATTTTTTCTTTCTGTACAACAGGAACAGAATAAATGTTGATCGGAAAGTTGATCTTCGTGTTCAGGACGAAAGTGTAAGTGAAGTTTTGGACAAAATTTTTGAAGGAACCGAAGTTTCGTATACGATAAAAAACCGCCAAATCCTGCTAATCAGCAATGCGTCAGACGGTGAAAGTGAGTTTGTCAGCCAGCAACCAAAATCGGTGTCCGGTAAAATTACCGATGCATCGGGCTTGCCTTTACCGGGTGTTGCGGTGGTTGTAAAGGGAACGACCAGGGGTACTTTATCTGACACCGAGGGCAATTATTATATTTCCGGCCTGAAAAAAGAAGACACACTTGTTTTTTCTTTTGTGGGAATGAAAGCATGGGAAGAAGTCGTTGGTCAGAAAACGACCATTGATATTGAGATGGAGGATGAGACTTTCAGTGTTGATGAAGTTGTCGTTACCGGTTATACCCAACAATACCGGAGAGATATTTCAGCTTCTGTTGCCAAAGTCGACATGAAGGCGCTCGACAGCAACCCGGCTTCTTCCTTAACCAGCCTGTTGTCGGGGCAAGCAGCCGGTTTACAGTCGATCACCAGGAGCGGGATCCCCGGAGCATCGGGCGGGGGATTGGTTATTCGGGGAAATACATCGCTTTCTGCTTCCGATGGCGTTGAAGGGATGAGTAATCCCTTGTATATTGTCGATGGAGTTCAAATGTCGTTGCAGGATCTGGCCGGATTTGATGTTTCGCAGAATGACTTCCTGTCTACACTTAACCCAAACGAAATTCAATCGATCGATATTTTAAAAGATGCTGCAGCTACGGCTATTTATGGTTCGCGCGGGGCAAACGGGGTAATCATTATTTCCACGAAACGGGGGACAAAAGGCGAGTCACGTGTTAATGCCAGTGTGGCGCGGGGAATTGTTCTTGAACCGGAGAAACTGGATGTGTTTACCGGCGAGGCTGAACGCGATGAAAAACTAAGGATCTATCAGGAAACATTAACGAATCTTTTTGGAGAACAGGCCTGGGTCGATGTTCGTAACGGGTTGGAGGTTCAGGGTTACATGTTGCCCGCCGTATTAACCGATAAGTATAATCCTGCTTTCAATAATGCTTACGATTTTCAGGACATGTTCTATAAGTCGGGCATTACACAAAACTATGATCTAAGTATCGAAGGAGGTTCCCAGAGCAGTTCCTATCGTGTGGGATTAAGCCACTATAACGAAAAAGGAATAATTGTTGGCTATGGATTTTCAAGAACGACACTCAATGCCAGTCTGGTTTCAGATATCAATAAGTATTTTCATAATGATCTTGTGATCCGTTATAGTTTCCTTGATCGTAAGGGAGGGTTGAACGATTATATGAGGGCAATGCCCACAAGCCCGACAGAGTTACCGTCGTCCCTGTTTTATATGTCAGATGAGGAATTGGGGAGATTGTCGGGAGAGCTGGGAGATGCGTTTAATAAAAACAAATCGCACAGCTTAACCTTAAGTGACGGATTAAGGGTTAAGTTTACTGACCATCTGGCCTTGAATAATCAGGCTTCGGTAATGTTAATGTTTGGAGCCAATGATTATTTCATTCCATCATCAGCCAGAGCGGATGGTGAAAGTTATGGAAAATCACAATCGAGCACCAACGTCACCTTCAATGGCAATTCTGTTCTTAATTACAATCGTGAATTTGACAATCACCGCCTAACCGTTTTAATGGGAACAGAGATCAATTCCGATGTTCAGCAAATGTCATGGATCGAAGCCGAGAATGGTTCTTCAGATTACCTAAAGGTGATTCAGGGTTATCAAAAAGAAAATATCAATGGCTATTCCGATCGTGTTACAACCAACATGCTGTCGTATTTTGGTTCCTTATCTTATGGCTTTAATGAAAATAAATATCAGATTGAAGGTGTCATCCGCAGAGACGGATCGTCCAGGTTTGGTAAAAATAACAAATGGGCCACGTTCCCTTCGGTTAAAGGGCACTGGGTTTTCTCAAAAGAGGCTTGGATGGAAGGTTTTGCAGATTGGCTCGACTTCGGTAAGATCAGGGTTTCGTATGGCAGTTCGGGAAGTATAGCCGGGGACCCTTTGCTGCAGTACAATTCGCTTGTATCGATCAATAATATTGGAGCCGGGATGAACGATATTTACCGGAATGATATGGACGTGAAAACATATGGGGGAAAGACGGTACTGATCTCTGATTTTGACAAAGTAGCCAACAGAGGTTTGTCGTGGAGCAAATCAACGGAAATCAATTATGGTATTGATCTGGAAATGTTCAACAGGAGATTGTTCGTTTCGGGTGATATTTATTCAAAATATATATCGGACCTGGTTTATACGTCGAATCTGCCGCCTTATTTGGGATTCAATTCCATCGAATCGAACCTGGTGGATATGATCAACAGCGGATTTGAATTAAATGTGCGGGCTTATCTTTTCCCGAGAACCAATGATTTTCAATGGGAATGGACAGCTAACCTTTCAAGGAACAAATCTGTGATTGCAGAGCTTGGAAATGGCGGACGTGATTATATCAACGGCGACTATGCTTTCGTTGTGGGAAGACCGGCTTTCCAGTACTATACGTATGAATATATCGGGGCCCTTGATTCTTACGATGATCTTCCTGTTAATCCGGCTACCGGTGAAGCATTGAAGTACTATGGCGGGGATGCCGGTCTGGCATTGGGTCTGCAAGGGAAAATATTCCCGGGTATGCCTTTGTTTACTGATGTGAACGGCGATTTCCAGATTGACGGAGCCAATTACGGGAATGACAAAAAAATCATTGAGAATAAGTCGCCTGAGCCCAAGATCATGGGTGGTTTACATACGTCGATAAAATATAAAAGCCTTTCATTAAGGATACAGTCATCTTTTGCGTTTGGACATCATATCTTCAATACGACCCTTCAGGAACAGTTGTCAACCTACGACGACATGAATGCATTCGTTACATCGGCTCTTTATAAAACCGATGAAAGCAAGTTCTGGAAAGGACCCGGTGATGGTTCATATTATCCGATGCAATACGTTGAGTATTCGGATGGTGGTTCGGTGAGAGCTTTCAGAAGATCATCCATGTTTATTGAGAAAGGCGATTACTGGAGTGTGGACAATGCTACTTTGTCCTATAATGTCCCGAAGGATATTCTCGCTTCGTTGAAAATACGGGGACTGAATATCTATTGTACCGGGAATAATTTACTCATGTGGAAAAAATCAGGAGTACTTGATCCCCGTACAGTGTCGAAAACAGGATATTATAATGGCGATGGATACCCCATATCACGCAGTTTCATTCTTGGCTTACAATTTCAACTATAAAATTTCAGTATCATGCAGAAAATATTTCTTTTCATTGCAATTTTGTCTTTATTCGGCTCATGTTCAGATCTTCTTGAGCCGGAACAGGTGAACCTGGTTTACAACGAGGTTTTTTGGAAAAGCGAGGAAGATGCCGAAATCGCCTTGCTGGGTACTTATGCTCTGTACCGGGGGCTCATGGTCGATGGCAACTGGTATGAACGTGGTGATGTGACGACTGGCTTTTTCAACAGGGGATGGAATGGCGGTTCGAATGATGCCTTCTACAAACCGGGCGACTACAGCAGCTCGTCAACAACAGAGCGGTCGTGGGGAGAACTGGAAAGCTATTCCGACTGGTCTGATTTTTATAAGGTTGTTGCCCATGCAAATCTCGTGATCAAGAAGATTGAGGGGATGTCCGATGAGCAGTTTTCAGAAACCAGCAGGGATCAGATATTAGGCGAAGCTTATTTTTTGAGGGCGCTTGTTTATTTCAATATTGCCCGGAACTGGGGAAATGCTCCTTATATCAGCGACGCGATTGAGTCGTCGGAACAAGTCATCAACAATGACCTGACTCCGGTCATGCTTGCCCGTTCTTCAGACTCGGAAATATTGACCAAGGTTCTGGAAGATGTAAATAAAGCCATCGATAAGCTGGATTATCAGGCCTTGGGATCGGCTGACTGGGGAATTCGTGCGGGACGAGGGGCAGCAGAGGCTCTTGCCGGACATGCCAATATGTGGATGAATTTTCTGGCCGGGCGCGATAATTTGCCCAATGCCGAACAGTATCTGACAAAGGCGATTCAGTGTCTGGAATCGCTTACAGCAAAAGGCGGATATAGTCTTGTGAGTTACGAGCGGGCTGATGCTTTAAGTTATTTGTATGAGGGTCAGTCGTCGGAAGCTGTTTTTGAACTGAATATCTCAACCGATCAGAATGAATCGTACCGGATTGATTATGGCGGAGTTGTCAATATCACTTCCAAGGTCGTTTCACTCGATGGAGATGCAACCAAAGACCGGGCATCTTCTATTAATTTCATACCCAAATCACAAAAGAGCCTGATTTATCCGGATTATGACTTTGATACAGAAAGTGGCGATATCAGGGCCGATTTGTTCTTTGATGCATGGGAGTCGCCTTACAATGAAGCTTTTAGTAATGTTAGTACCATTGCAACGAACAGGAATCTCGTGACCTGGATGATGAAATACTCCATGATGACTGAAGATGCTTCGCGTGTCTGGAATGCTTATACAGCCTATTTTGCAGAGGCCAATATACCTGTTTTCAGGTTTACGGATGTCTACCTCCTGCTTGCTGAGGCTTACGCGAAAACAAATCAGGATGGTAAAGCAAAGTCAATTGTCGATGAAATCAGGTCTCGGGCAGGTCTGGAGCCATATGCCGGAAGTGAATTGCTGCAAGAGGTTCTTCAGCAGCGGATCAGTGAACTCATTGGAGAAGGGCAGGTCTATTACGATATGGTCAGAAATAATTACTGGCCTAACACTCAGGTAATGGATCAGAGTCTTTATGCGCAGCAAGGTTATTACTGGCCTGTGTCCAGTGATATTTTGGAATACAATAAACTGGTTTCACAAACACCTTACTGGAATGGTAAAACTTCATGGTAATTTTTTAATCAATTCATTATGAGAAACAGTTTGCTTCAACTTATACTAATGATGGTGTTCGCAGCCATCATGCCTTCCTGCAGTGATGATTATATTATTGGCGGAGAGATCAATGAAACTAACAAGGTCGGTGTTTCTTCATTCGACTATCTGAAAATGACGGAAGAAACGGATACCGTAGCGATTCTTTTTGAGAAGGCCGGACTTAAAGATGCGGTGAATGGTGATGTGACCATTATCGCTCCAAATCAATGGTCCGTGAACCGGTACATCCGAAGACGGCATAACCAGGATTTACGAAATGATCCTGCTGCTCCTGAGCTCACCATCAGTGATCTTACCAGTGACGACTTAACGCAGATGGGAATGTATATTTTACCCGGGAGTTACGCGAGCGCGACGATCCCATCCGGAGGAATTAATCTAACCGCCCTTGACGGGTCAGAAGTACGTCTCACTGTCGATGAAACAAATACAGATGCGGGAAGTGTCGGTTATCAGTACTCCAATTTTATGGAGAAACTCCCCAAAATTGTGCATGTACATTTTAAAAGAGGGAACAACTGGGAATTAACAGCAGAGGAGAGGACCCAAATGACCAATTATTACGATAATCCGGAATGTGATCATGTTTACAGGATGTATGTTTCCGATGTGATTACAACAACAGGTGTTGTCCATGTTTTATATTCAGGCGATTATACTTATTCTGATCATTACTATTACCATTGTTTGTTCTTTTTCGGAAAACGGACGGATGATACTTTTTAATCTTTAAAAAAATAACGATGTATAAATATATTTATTCCATATTATTAGCTGTATTACTGGGTTCTTGTTTCCAGGAACCTGACGGCATCGGATTTTTAAGTGACAGTATTTATCTCAAAGGTGCTGATACCATCACTGTTTCGATAGGGGGAAAAGGAGAAACCGACTATGCCTGGCTTGACGGATCGTCTGAACCGTGTACGTTCAGCATCGAGAATGTCAGGGACGCTTCAGGGAACCGTTCGGATCAGTTTTTTAGCGAGTATACCTACCGGACATGGATCAAATCATACAATTTCCAGACGGATACAACTGAAGCGCTTGTGATGGCTAAACTTCAGGATCAGTTAATGCCATGTGTAATGGTCAATTCCACGAACGGACAGTTGCAATATTTTGAAACGACATCCAATCTTTCAGCTCCCGATGATGTGTTTAATCTGGATGTCCGGGTTACCAACTCAAAAGGCTCGAAGGTTTACGAGGATTATGCCATTCTGAAGCTGACATCCGACACGAGAGCTTTTACCATCAATGAAATTATTAACGGGATTAACGTGATTAAGAATGGCGGAAATAATTTCGTGTACTACGATCAGATTAACAGCTCGAACTCAAAATTTACGGAACGCCGGGATAATATTTATGCGGACAACGGGATTGAATTTGCCCGGATCCGCAAAATCTCGGATGAGCCAAATGTGGGCATTAAGGTCATTTTTAAACTAACTGACGAACACGGGAAAATCTTCAACCCGGCCGGCTACGCGACTTATGCCACGGGAACGTACAGTTATATCGACTACGCTGTAAACAGAAAGAATACATCAGAAGGCATGACCCTTGAATTTCCCACGGTGCCATGGCCCGTGGAAACAAGCTTCAGATCGTATCTGAAGGGACCAACGCAGACCGATTTTAAGTCATTGAATATGAATAAAATGTCTGAAGACTTTAGGGCCGGAACGATTCCGAGTCTTATTTCGGCTGCAAACTGGCCTGCAAATAACTGGGCAGACGCGACTGCATGGTATGTACGTATCCGCTCCATTATCACGTTTTATGAAAGTGGAACATGGGAAGTCTCGTTTGAGGTTCCTTATACCGACATAGATGGTAATTTTTAATTATTAACAGACAAGCTGCCTCAAGGGTGACGGAATGAACCTCAAACTGTCACCTTTGGGCAGCTTTTTAGTTAAAACAAAATGAACAAGCTTATCTGTCTTCTTTTATTTTCGCTGGTGTTTTCCGTTGAAGGGAGCGCCGGATCTAAAACCGACAAAGCAAAAGTTGTCAATGTGATCGTGGTTATTCAGGATCCCGTAGTGAACGGCAAGCGGGTTCATGAGTTCATTAAAACGCCGGGGCATTCTTTTCAGTGGAACGATCCCTGGCAATTAACCCGCGATTATGAACAAGCCCTTGAGGAAGTTAGTCACGGTGTAATCGATTATCGTGTGATCGAAATAATCGATAGTCACGAATACTTTTCCGTGCTGAAAGAGTCAGGCGAGAAACTTTCGGAAAAAAGAGTGATCGAACTGCTGAAGGAACCTGCCTGGAAAACATTTAATGAAGAAGGTGCACGATTCGATTATAAAGCGTTTATCGGGCATTTTGGATTTGAGAAAATGCGTGATGAAGGCAAAATCCACGAAATTTGGGTGTGGACCTCTCCCGTTACGGGAATGTGGGAGTCGAACATGAGCGGGAATGATGCTTTCTGGTTAAATTCTGATCCGACCGAAGGTGTCAATTGTAAAGAACAATTATGTGTGATGGGTCTGAACTACGAAAGAGACCTGGCCTGTGCACTGGAAAGTTACGGACATCGTTTTGAGTCGATTATGATGGAGGTCTATGGCTGGTGGGGTTATGAAAATAAAAGCCGGAAAGAAGAATTGACCACCTGGGAAAAATATACGGCGTACGCCACGAAATACGATAAGTATAATCCCGGAATGTCGCATATCGGGGTGATTCACTTTCCGCCCAATGGAGAAAAGGACTATGACTGGGCAAATACGAAAAGCGTTTTTACCTATGCAAAGAACTGGTTGGGTTATCCGGATGTAAAAGACGAAAAGCCTGTTATGATAGACTGTTCGGAATGGGGGTGCAGCCATTTGGGCTATCTGAAATGGTGGTTTGGCCATATCCCGCATTTTAAGGGAATAAATCCGGCAGACGGGAAACTAAACAACTGGTGGTATTACGTGGTGAGTTACAATGATGCAGTTAAAGCAGAAAATGAAGCAAACGTGTGGCCTGACAATGCCAAGTGATTTTTGAGCAAATAGAATTCGGGATAATTCATTAAAAAGAAAATTTATGCAGATGAAGAAGATTTTAGTTTTGACCGGAATAATCTTCTCCGGTTCTATAGGGATGCAGGCGCAACCGGAGGGGGCCGGAACCGGGAATTATTCGAACAACAGGGCTCCTCTTGTTCAAAAGCCCTATATGGAGTTGCCGCTCGGGACGATTCGGGCTGAAGGCTGGCTTAAAGACCAGCTTGTACGTCAAAAAAACGGGCTAACCGGGCATCTGGATGAGGTGTACAGCGAGGTGATGGGTGAACGCAACGGATGGCTGGGTGGCGACGGTGATGTTTGGGAAAGGGGACCCTACTGGATCGACGGACTTCTCCCGCTGGCCTATATCCTGAATGATGACGCATTAATCAAAAAAACAAAGCCATGGATTGAGTGGGTGTTGCAAAGCCAGCGGCCCGATGGATATTTTGGCCCGGATAAGGACTACCCCAATCAGCCTGGTTTGCAGCGGTCGAATGCGCAGGACTGGTGGCCGAAAATGGTTGTATTGAAAATTCTGCAGCAATATTATTCTGCAACAGCCGACCAAAGGGTAATTAAGCTGATGACGAATTATTTCAGGTATCAGTTAAAGGAATTGCCCGAAAAACCACTGGATCACTGGACCAGTTGGGGAATGTACCGCGGCGGCGATAATCTTGCTGTTGTTTATTGGCTTTACAACGAAACCGGTGAGCCTTTTTTACTGGAACTTGCCGGGCTGATCCATAAGCAGACCTACAACTGGACAAAAGCTTTTTTGAACGGGGACCTGTCAAAACAATGGGGTTTTCACTGTGTGAACGTGGCGCAGGGTATGAAAGAGCCCATTGTCTATTTTCAGCAGGACCCGTCTGAGAACTATGTGAACTCAGTTAAAAAGGGACTGGCCGATTTACGTGTCTACCATGGCATGCCACATGGCCTTTACGGCGGTGACGAACTTCTTCACGGGAATAATCCCACGCAGGGATCCGAGTTATGCTCAGCGGTTGAGATGATGTTTTCAATGGAAACCATCCTTCCCATCACAGGCGATGTTAAATTTGCGGACGACCTGGAAAAGATTGCCTACAATGCCTTGCCCACGCAGGTGACTGATCAATACGACAGCCGGCAATATTATCAGCAGGCCAATCAGGTTCTGATCTCGCGTCATCCCCGCAATTTCAATACACCTTATGAGGGAACCGGACAGCTTTTTGGCGTGCTCACAGGTTATCCTTGCTGCACATCGAATATGCATCAGGGATGGCCAAAGTTCGCGCAAAATCTTTGGTATGCTTCATCTGATAATGGAATTGCTGCACTGATTTATGCACCCTCAAGTGTCACGGTGAAGGTCGGCGCCGGTAAAGAGGTGAAAATTAAGGAAGAGACCGGCTATCCTTTTGAAGAAACGGTGAAATTCACTTTGAAAACAGCCCGCAGTCTGGAATTCCCTTTCCATTTGCGCATCCCGGCCTGGTGCGAAAAGGCAACTGTGAAAATTAATGGTTCCTTGTGGAATGAGTATACAGGTAATCAGGTGATCAAAATAAAACGAACCTGGGCTGACGGCGATGTTGTGGAACTTGAGCTTCCCATGAAACTCAGCAATGAGCGTTGGTGTGAGAATTCTGTATCCATTGAACGCGGGCCATTGAGTTTTGCATTGAAAGTGGGCGAAAAATGGAAAAAAGTGGAGAATAACGACCGTTTTGGAAAGTTCTATTATGAAGTGGAACCCACCACGCCGTGGAATTACGGTTTGATTGACTCGTCACTGGACGATCCCGAAAAGAGTTATCAGGTAGTCAGAAAACCTGTTCCTGCGAACGCCTATCCCTGGAATCCTGAAAACAGTCCCATTGAGATCAAATGCAAAGGAGTAAGGATCCCTTTCTGGACCGTTTATAACGGCTCTGCAGGTCCTTTGCCATACAGTTTACAATATCAGCTAAAGACTGATGCCCCGGAGGAGATTACGCTTATTCCTTATGGGTGTACCACCTTAAGGATTTCAGAATTTCCGGTAGTAAAAATAAATCAGTAATTAAACGGTCACAAGTCAGATGAGAAGAATTGCATTGTTAGTCGTTTTTACGGTTTCCTGTTTATTCCATTCGTGTGAGAGAAAGAAGAGCTGGTTGTCATCATTAGAAGCGGGCCAGGATTTTCCGTTATATACCACATACGCGGCAGCGCAGGAACGTTCCGATTTCATTTTGGATGAAGGTTATGCGTTCCAATACAACAATCCCGCTCTGGGGGCTGACTTTATTACCGACAGCGGAGGTGATATTTGCCTTGGTTTCAGCATGAACGGGAAATGGGTTTATCAGATCGCAGATATGAATCAGGCCCCGGTCATTACATCTTCTTACCCTGATCTGATGACTTATGAATTTGAACCGTTTCAGGGCATCAGGGCCAGGGCAACTTTTTTTACCTATTCATCACGTTCTGCACTGCTTGAGTGTCAGGTAAAAAATAACACAAACAAGGAAGCCGAAGTGGAGGTTTATCCGTTTATGAGAAGCAGCGGACACCGCTTTCATTCATTTGAAAAGGATCGGGATAACCGGTGGATGAGTTTTGCTCATGAAGAATATCCAGACGCATGGACGCGTGATCACAATTTACCCTATATCGATAGTATCGGGAATGTATTTCTTCTTTCGGCCCAGGCCGACGAAATCGGTTCCTTTAAAGGCGAGACGGGTGAGTCGCCTGTGATTTCTCCTGCTGTTCTTTCTGACGATCCGGACGAAAAAATCAGTATCCTTTCCTTTAAAAGAAAGCTGAACTTATTACCGGGAAAGTCAGAAAACGTCAGGGTTGCGCGGTCCGTTTTTCCGGTAAAGAGCGACCGGGACAGCGTTCTTGCCGGCGCAAAGAATCTTCTTAAACTGGATATAATGCCTTTTGTCCACGCAAACGAAAACTTGCTTCAAAAGGTGAAAACCTGTGAATTTTCCAATGAAAAACAGGAGGCTTTGTTCTGGAGCAATGTGAATATGATGCGCCAGCTTTTTTATCCGCCGCAAGGCAAATCAGATTATAACTACTATGTCTTTTCGAGAGAACCGGTCTGGGGGTGGGGCCACGGCGGACAGGTATTTCACGAAAGCATCGTTATGCTTGCGTATGCCGATGTCGATCCTGTGGGGGCCATGAGTTCCCAGCGGGTATACAGCCAGCGGCAATATCCTAACGGTTATATCAATTACCGGACTGGTTCTTATCTGGACGAGATTGTTGAGTATAACGGAGAATTGACATCTTCAGCACCCTGGTATTCCTGGCTCAACTGGGAATTGTATAAAAAGACCAGAGACAGGAGCTTTCTGAAAGAGATGTATGCATCGTCGGTGAAATTTTATGAATTTTATGTCTCAAACCGCGACAAAGATGGGGATGGACTTTGTGAGTGGGGAGGTCATGCCATTCTGGAATCGGTTCGTGATTCGAGGGTTGCGGTATGGGATGAGGTGGGCTGGCCATCTAATTTTGAGGCGCTGGACCTGAACTGTTTGTTGGTAATGGAAGCAAAGTCGCTTGAATCAATGGCGTTGGAACTTGGACTGGAAAGCGAGGCGGAAAAATGGAAACAAGATTATGAAAAGCGGAGCTTGCTTATTAACGCTAATTTCTGGGATGAAGAAACTGGTTTTTATTACCAGATAAACAAAGACGATCACAGTTTTACGTTTAGAACGCCAAACGATCTGAAGCGAATGGAAATCATCGGATTCATGCCTCTTTGGGCCGGCATTTCCAATAAAGACCAGGCGGAAAAGCTGATCGGACACCTCACCAATCCTGAAAAATTCTGGAGAAGATATGGCGTCCCTTCCCTTGCTGCTGACGACAGTTATTACAATGACAAGGGATACTGGAACGGGCCTGTCTGGGTACAATGGAATTACCTGATCATGCGGGGACTGAAGGACTATGGCTATAACCGGGAAGCAAAGCAATTGGTTGACAAGGTGACTGACGTGATGGTCGACCGGCTTTCGAAAGACCACAATTTATGGGAATTCTACAGTCCCGATCAATCCTGGGGCGGCCACCATAAGGCGTATATCTGGGCGGGTATTATTAACACGATGATGAATGACGTAAATTCGATCAATTAGCTTACCAGGGCCGGCATCCGCGACACAGTGACCGGATGCCCTTTCAATTTGACCGGCAATGAATCGTATTTTTGAGTGAATTCATTGCATAACGGTGGTTTCATTCTTTTAAATTTCTAATTTAGTCGGGCCATTATCTGGGATCATGACTAAACTGATTGACTGGAAGAAAATCCGGGAAGGTGACAAACTGGTTTTCGACAAGATGTTCGACTGCTATTACTATTCGCTCTGTTCGTTTATTTCTTCTTATATTAGAAATAAACAGGTGGTTGAAGATATTGTCATTGATTGTTTCACCAGAATATGGGAGGAACGCAGCACCCTGGAGATCAGATCATCATTGCAGAATTACCTGATCACAATTGTCAGGAATTCGGCCATTAGTTATTTAAGAAAAAACCAACTTCAAACATCCGCGCTGAAGGCTGCTGTCCTTTCTATACCGGACGAAACATCAGATCCGTTAAGAGACGCGGCAATTTTGAATCAGCTTTACGCTGCGATCAATAAATTGCCGGAACAAAGGCGGGCCATATTAAAGATGGCAACTTTTGAGGGAAAGTCGTATGCTCAGATCGCGGAGGAGCTTCAAATTTCAATCAATACCGTCAAGACACAGATGTCAAGGTCTTATAAATTTTTAAGAGCAGAATTGGAGGTAACCCAGCGAACTTTGAGTTTCCTGCTTTTTGTGTGATCGTTTCAATCCTTCGTGCATAAAAATAAGCTTCATCAAACTTTTTTATAAATAAATTGAAAAAACTGTCACCCTAAACGCAGATGTTTTCGTCAATGGTAAAATCGGGAAAGGAATTTTATTTAACCTTTTAAATGCAGGTTATACAAAAATGAATGACGAAGACAAATATTGGGATGACTTGATTTCAGATCTGGATAATCCGGAGCTGAAAATTGACAAAAATCCTGAAGAGAAGCTCCGGGAGTTTGATGACACTTATCAATGGACCATTGACCTGAAAAATCGTCTGAAAACCGTCTTTGCTTGGGATTCGTTTGATAAAAATGAGGCCAGACTGAGGCTCCATGATCGCCTTCGTAAAAAGGACAGGCGGTTGGCCGGGCTTTCCCGGAAGGTCTGGATACGTGCTGCTGTGATCCTGATCGCGATACTTTCAGGATTTTTCCTGCATTTCCTGATGCCTGCTCCGTTTAAAGAGGTACTTTACACCGAGATCGTCGTTCCCCCGGGACAAATGACTCAGATCAAGCTGACTGACGGGTCAAAGATATGGTTGAATTCCGGTTCCGTTTTTAAGTATCCAAACGAATTTGACCAAACTGCACGGGAGGTATTTATTGACGGCGAAGCCTTCATGGAAATAACCAAAGACGCCTGTAACCCATTTGTTGTCAATACCAAAAATTTTTCGATAGAAGTGTTGGGAACTTCTTTTAATATTTCAGCTTATTCGGCCGACAGCTGCGCTAATCTGACCCTTGTTGAAGGTTCGGTGTTGCTGCGTTCGGAAGAAAATAAGTGGGAGAACAGAACACTGGTTCCAGGTCAAACTGCGACTTTAACAAACGGAGAGATCCCCGGAATTTCCGACGTCAGTACTGACTTCTATACTTCGTGGAAAGAAGGTAAAATCGTATTCCGGAATGAGACGCTGGAAGAAATAGCGAAAAAGATGGAGCGCTGGTACAACGTCGAGATTGGGTTTAAAGATGAAGGGCTTAAAAGCCTGCTGTTTTCAGGCACTTTTTTGAAGTATAAACCGGTTGATCAGGTTTTTAAAACCCTCAGCATTATGAATGACACAATTGACTTCGTTTATGAAAACCGGATCGATAAAAAGAATCTGATCCAAATTACAAGAAAAACCAACTAAAGGAAAAATTTATGATAGAGTAAGTAACAAAAAACGATGGGAATATTGGAGTATCCCCATCGTCTGAAGAAGTAATCAATGCCATTGGAGTGGCTATTAATTAATCTGTAATCATTTCAAAATTATGAAAAAAAAGCGAACTATTCATGGCTGGAACAGGCCGTGGGTTAAATTATTTTTAGTTATGCGATTGTCAGTTATTCTATTCTTTGCATTCGTTTTTGCCGCACAGGCAAAGTCATTCTCCCAGTCATCAACCCTGAGCCTGAACATGACAAAGGCCCGATTGATTGATGTTCTGGATCAAATTGAGGAACTGACCGACTATTATTTTTATTTCAACATGAATCTCGACCAATATCAGGTCAGTCAGATTAAAGCTGAAAATAAGGATATCCGGGAAGTATTGAACCTGATGCTGTCTGATCTGGGGCTGGATTATAAGATCGTTGACCGTTACATTGTGATCAAGCAGGCCGGTGAAGAAAGTTCCGATATTGCATCACAGCAACGGAAAAGCGTATCGGGCAAAGTTACCGATGCTTCAGGTACTCCTATTCCCGGTGCAACGATAACTGTAAAAGGAACCCACAAAGGAACAATCACGGATTCCAACGGTGATTATATGATTAGTGATATTCCCGGTGATGCCTTGCTCGTCTTTTCGTTCGTGGGCATGAAAACTCAGGAAATAGTTGTGTCAGATGTGAGTATTCTGAACGTCAGGTTAGCAGAAGAAACCATCGGGATTGAGGAAGTTGTTGCAATTGGCTACGGAACTCAGAAAAGACAGGATCTGACCGGCGCCATTAGTTCCGTTTCTGCTTCTCAAATAGAAAAAGTTCCTGTCACAACGGTTAGTCAGGCACTTCAGGGTCGGATGTCGGGGGTCCAAATCACCAACAATGACGGCGCTCCCGGAGCGGGAGTTTCTGTTCTGATCCGCGGAATTGGAAGTTTCGGGAATAACTCCCCTTTATATGTGATCGATGGCTATCCTGTTTCAGGAGGGCTTTCGGGCATCAATCCGAATGACATTGCTTCCATCGACATTCTCAAAGATGCATCTTCTGCAGCCATTTATGGCAACAGGGCATCAAATGGGGTCGTGATCATAACCACCAAACGCGGGAAAAAGGGGATGCTTGAAGTCTCCTTCGACGCTTTATATTCCGTGCAGTCTGAACCCGATTTTTATGATGTGCTGGATGCCAAAACATTCGCCGAATTTGCTGTTGAGATTGCTGACAAGGAAAGTTATCCCATCCTGCCGGAGTGGCGGGATCCTTCGTCATTAAGGAATATTGACTGGCAAAAGGAAGTATACATGCCCGGATTAAGGCAAAACTATAATTTCAGTATGAGGGGCGGCTCCGACAAACTGCAGGCTTCTTTGTCATTGGGCCTTATTGATCAGACCGGGATCGTAAAGAAGTCAGACTACCGGAGGTTTAACGGTGCAGTGACTCTTGATTTTACGCCAAAGAAATGGTTTAAATCGGCAACGGATATTAAATACGCTTATTCTGACGGAACTACCTTGTTCGGATCCGGTCAGGGGGGTGTTGGGTGGCTGACCAAACAGATCCCAACAATGACAGGAAACCCGCTTACAGACCAGGTAAAAGATGAAAACGGGAGTTATGGATACTATACAAAAGATGCAAGTGCGGTGTCAGACAATGATAATATTATTGCCGTACTCGAAACCAGGGATAAAGTGAATGCCACACACAACCTGAATGCATCGACTTATCTCGAATTGACTCCTGTTGAGGGGCTAAAGCTTAAATCCAATTTTGGGATCAGCTATGATGGCTATTCCGGTTATGACTTTGTTCCAAAGAATGAACGAAGATATCCGGTCCGCGAAGCTACTTATTCTCAATCTTCGGACAACAGTTTTGAGTGGTTATGGGAAAACACGATTAACTATTCCAGAACGTTTGGAAACCATTCTTTCGATCTTATGGGTGGTGTTTCAGCGCAGGAAAATACCTACCGGGTTTTATCTGCAAGCGGAACAGGGCTGATGAGTGATGAATTAAGAAACGTTGGTTCACTGAAAACGGTAGCCACTACCGGGTATCAACAGATATGGTCGCTGTCGTCCCAGTTTTCGCGCCTGACCTATAAGCTGATGGACCGGTATATCATCACCGGTACCATCCGGCGTGACGGCTCCTCCCGGTTCGCGAAAGGCAATAAATACGGGACATTCCCCTCTGTTTCCGGGTCCTGGAAAATCAAGGATGAGAATTTTATGGCCAACGTGAATGCAATCAGTGACTTAAAAGTCAGGGTCAGTTATGGTGAGGCCGGGAATCAGTCGATCGGACTTTTCCAGTATGAAGCCAATTATACAACAGGATCCAGTGCTTCCAATAACCGCGGGTATGTGTTCGGACAAAATAAAACTTATGTGGACGGACTGGTACTGAGCCATCTGCCCAATCCGGACCTGAAATGGGAGACCTCCAAGCAAACGGACATCGGTATTGATCTCTCCACGTTTAACAGCAAATTGCGCTTTACGGCCGATTATTTCAGGAAAGAATCACGTGACTTCCTGCTGAATATTCAGGTTCCCAGTCAGACGGGATTTACGACGGCGACAAGAAACGTGGGAAGTATTGAAAATAAGGGATTTGAATTTTCCGTCGAATACCGGAATTCAGAACGTGGATTTAAATATGGAATTGCAGCTAATCTGACCACATTGAAGAATAAGATACTCAGCTTTGCCGATGGGCTGACCTCCGTGTCCAATTTTTCGAACCTGAATTTTCCGAACTACGGAGCCCACTCCTGGCAGGTATTTAGTCAGTCGACCATTGGCGGCTCGGTTGGCGAATTCTACGGGTTCCGGACCGATGGAATTATCCAGACCCAGGCAGAGATTGATGCGTTAAATAGTGCGGCACAAGCTAAGAACGGAGGATCAACCTATTATATTACCTCCGCTACTGCTCCCGGCGATCGTAAGTTTGTTGATCTGAGTAAGGATGACCGGATCACCGATGCTGACCGTGAAATTCTTGGAAGTCCGATCCCTAAGTTTTTCGGGGGCCTCAACTTTGATGCGACCTATCATCATTTTGACTTCAACGTTTTCTTCAATTTTACGTACGGGAATGAGATTTTCAATTATGCCAAAAGGAATCTGATGAGCTTGTCAACGATCAGCGGACTTGGCGTGGAAAACGTTGGACGCGATTTTTATGAAAACCGGTGGAAAGAGAATGTCCCTTCGTCGGTTTACCCGAGAGCAGTCCGTTCCGATCTTAGCGGAAACACAAGACCTTCGGATGCCTACATCGAGGACGGATCGTATGTGCGATTAAAGAATGTGCAGATTGGTTATTCACTCCCACAATCGGTGATCAGCAGGTTGTCCCTTACAAAAGTCAGGCTTTTCGTGAGTGCGCAGAATCTGCTTACCATCACCGGCTACTCCGGACTGGATCCTGAAATGGGAGAAAGCGTAAGCTCTTCAGGCGTTGGAGGCGGGATCACCGCTTTCGGGCTTGACGTGGGCACCTATCCCTCGTCGAGGTTCTTTAGTATCGGATTAAACGTGCAGTTTTAACAAAAAACAAAATCATACGCAAAATGAATAGATTTAAAAATACAGGATGGCTCATTTTTGCATGCGCCTTCATCCTTCCCCTCGGTTGCTCTGACGATTTTCTGGAGCAAAAGAACACATCCGGGATCAATGAATCAACGCTTTTCAAAACTCCGGCCGACGGAGTGGCTGTTGTCACGGGCATTTACAATACGTTTCACAACCTGGATTATATGCTGAAAGGGATCTGGTTCACGGCCAATTTCCTGAGCCAGGATTTTAAGAACTACGGGGCTGATTCGTTCTTTGCCACCTATGAAATTCCTACAAGTTTTGATCCGCTCAATGTTTTCTGGTCAAGGAACTATGCCGGAATTGCCAAAGCAAATTCCGCACTGGAGATCCTCGAAAAAATGAGGGCTAATGCCATTCTGACGGATGAACAGGCCAACCAGTTGCTGGGTGAATGCTATTTTCTCAGAGGTCTTTTTTATTATTATCTCGCGGTTGATTTCGGCGGAGTTCCGCTTGAACTTGCCGTGGTTACCGATGACGGCCGTCATCCAAGGAATACCCAGGACGAAGTTTTTACAGTTGTTGCATCAGATATGCAGAAGGCATCTGAGTTGTTGAAATGGAAGTCTGAACTTTCAGCGAATGACCTGGGAAGGGCAACAAAGGATGCTGCCCTGGCTTACCTGGGAGATGCTCAAATGTGGCTGAAGAAGTATGCGGAGGCAGTGACTACTTTTGGTATGCTGGAGGGTAAATGTCAGTTGGAGGAAAATTTTATCAATATTCATGAGATCAGCAACCGGCATGGAAAAGAATCTGTTTTTGAAGTGCAGTTCAGAGCGTACGGGAACATGTCATGGGGTGCCTGGGATGTAAATAACCACTGGATCGCAACTTTTGGCATGCCGGAAGAAATTTCGGGATTTGGCTATGCATATGCCGATAAGAAGCTATATGATTCATTTCAGGCGGGCGATACCCGAAAACTGGCAACAGTTATTGGCCCCGGCGATGAGCATCCAAGTCCGTCCATCAGCATTTCCCAGTATCCTAAAGTAATTCAGAACCATACGCAGAACGGCGTTACGATCAATACGCTGGGAACGATCGAAAATCCGTGGATGGGCTCTGACAAAGGCCGCTCGGGATATTACGGAACTAAATTTTGGCGAAATCCGGAGTTATGCGGATCGAAAGGTTTGTCCTATTTTTTGAGTCCTGACAATATTATGATGATGCGATATGCCCAGGTCTTATTAAGCAAGGCTGAAGCCATGCACCGGTCGGGAAATTCACAGGGAGCAATGGCTATTGTTCAGCAAATAAGAGACCGGGGTTTTGGTAAACTGGCAGACCCGTCGGTAATCGTTCCGCCACCGGCTGAAACTGACGTCATGAAGATAATCCTCGATGAATACAGACATGAGTTGTCCGGCGAGATCTCCCTTTGGTTTGTCCTTCGGAGGTCGGGAGAGCATTTGCAGTATGTAAAGGATAAATATAATATAACGATTCCCAGTGGAAAGGATTTGATGCCTGTTCCTCAAATTCAAATTGGAATTAACCAGGAATTAAAGCAAAATCCTGGTTATTGAAACTAAAAATGGTAATTCAGGGAGTTCTGATGCCGGATTGGACGGAAGAACTCCCTGTTTATTTTTTGATTAAGAGCCTGGTCGATTTGAGGGATACGGTTTGGTGTCGCCCAGGTACCCCGGACTACGGTATCGTCATTGATTCCCTGAATTGCTGAACATTCATCCCGATTTTGCGAAGATTGAAAAAAATACACAATCTTTGCTTATTAAAATTTGATGGATATCAGGAATGAAGCTTATTGAGCAAAAATATCAGTTGAGCTTTAAAGAGTTTGAGAATTTTTTCAGAGAAAACTTCCAGGCTGCTTCTCTCGTTGCTTTCCGATACATTTCCGATCGTGCGTTGGTTGAAGATATTGTGCAGGACTCGTTTGTCATCATTTGGGAAAAGCAACCGCAAATATTTACGAATAAGGAAGATCTGCGAAAATACTTATTTGTCACCGTCAGGAACAGGGCAATCAGCTACCTGAGGAGCATAAAGATTAAGCACGTGGATCTGGAAGCGTACTTGTCGGAAGCCGGTCTGAGCGATCAGGAAAAGCTTTATGACGACGAAGAACTGGCGATTCGTATTTTGAAAGCAACACAAAAACTTCCGGACAGATGCAGGGAGATCTTTATGCTGGCTTATATTGAAAACCTGACCTACAACCACATTGCCGAACGGCTGTCGATCTCAAAAAACACAGTGAAAACCCAGATGGTCATTGCTTACCGCGTGTTGAGGGAAGAACTGAAAGAACTGTACCTGGGTTTCTTAGTTCTCTTTTCTGCCCGACGGCTAAACTCCCGAACGAAAAAAATCTGATCTTTTTTTCACCCTCCTGAAACGAATTTGCGTTATAGGAGCAGATATGAATGCAAAAGAAAATACAGATCAGGATCAGATCGTATCCCATTTTCACGAAAATGCCGGTATGCGGGAAGATATTTCTCAGAGCCTGAAGGAAACCAACGATTACAGCCAGACCGAAAAGATTTTTAGTCTGCGTCAGCACGTTGCTTTTCTCGATGGTTTGAGTGCAGAAGATCAGCTTTGGAAGAGAATAGAAACCCAAATAAAACCCCCGGTAGTGCTTCAGCACTGGGTGAAGTATGCGGCTATTATCGTTTTGTCTTTTGCTTTAGGATCCTTGTTGGTCTATTTCTCTGGCATTCACAACCACGAGACAGCAATGGCCAGTATCAGCAGTCCGCGGGGCCAGATCACCAGCCTGAAACTTTTTGACGGTTCAACGGTGTGGCTAAATTCGGAAAGTACAATTCAGTATTCCTCTGGTTTTAATACGGACCATCGTGAAGTTTATGTGGAAGGTGAAGCTTATTTCGAGGTTACTCCTGACAAAAAAAATCCTTTTATTGTCCACCTGAAGAATTCGCAGGTTAAAGTCCATGGTACCAGCTTTAATGTCAAGGCTTATCCGCGTTGTGACCGGGTGGAAGCCGTTTTAATGGAAGGGAAAATTGAGTTCACCACCAATGACCGCTCTGTTTTATTAAAGCCGCGCGAACGGGTTGTTTTTTCTCTCCCGCAGGGGGCCATCGTGAAAGATCAGATCGACATTGAAAAAACGTTGGCCTGGAAGAAAGGGAAGTATTACTACAGCAACGAAAAATTACCGGCCATTATCATGCAATTGCAGCGATGGTATGATGTGGAGTTTGTCTACGACGAGAATGATCTTTCGCGTTATAATTTTACTGGTGTCATCAATCATGAGAAATCAATACGCTATAACATGGAGTTGATCGAATTAACGAATAAAATTAATATTGAATTTGAAGGAGACAGAATAATCATCAAAGGCAGATAATTAAAACCGGGAAATGTTTGCAGCAAATCCCGGTTGATACAGTTCACCCAATGCCCCTGACTCGAATCAACAGGCATTGAATTGTTAAACTATAATGCTTACAAATTTATGAAAAAAAAATGTAGCTATCTATGGAAAAAGAGGAAGCTCTTTTCCACAAAACTCATGCGGACTATGAGACTGACATTATTTTTTATGATGCTGGGGATTTTAAGTTCTACTGCAAAATCCTGGTCACAGCAAACAAATCTTAATCTGGATTATAAAAGTACATCCATTAAGCAAATTCTCAAGGACATCGAGGACGGAAGTAATTACAACTTCGTTTACAGTAACAACGACTTCAATGTTGAGAGAGAGGTTGATCTGAAGATTCGCGACGCGTCTATCCAAAAGATCCTGGATCGGTTACTGGAAGGAACCGGTATGGGATACAGGATGGTTGACCGTGTCATTATTATTACTCCTAACGATGTTAACCCGCTTCCAATGACAGGGAATCAACTAAGTAAAACGGTAAAGGGGAAGGTCACGGATTCATCCGGTTTTCCATTGCCGGGAGTAACTATTATTATTAAGGAAACCTCTGTCGGAACAATTACGGGCACTGACGGTTCCTACTCGTTCACCGGTGTTTCAGACAAAGCTACGCTGGTCTTCTCATTTATCGGAATGAGACCGCAGGAGATCGCTGTAGCAGGAAATTCCGTCATTGATGTCACGATGCAGGAAGAAACCATCGGGATTGAGGAAGTTGTCGCTGTCGGTTACGGAACCCAACGAAAAGTAACTCTGACCGGTGCTGTTTCTGCTGTTAAAGGGGAGGACATCATTACAACCAAGAACGAAAATGCTCAGAACATGCTGGCCGGTAAAATTTCAGGTGTGCGTGTCACGCAGAAAACAGCCGAACCGGGCTCGTTTAACAACAACTTTGATATTCGCGGCATGGGATCTCCCTTGATCATTATTGATGGTATTCCCCGCACCAATGATGACTTCCAGCGTCTGGATCCCAACGATATCGACAACATGTCGGTACTCAAAGACGCTTCGGCAGCCATCTATGGTGTACGGGCCGCAAATGGGGTAGTCTTGGTGACCACTAAAAGAGGAACCCATAACAAGGTTGAATTGAACTACTCAGGCTCTTTCACCTGGCAGATCCCTTCAGGGTTGCCCGCAACCGTTGATGCCATCGAATATATGACTCTTCGCAACGAACAGGCCATGCATAACATCAACGGCGGTTCGCCGGTTTTCAATGAGCAGCAGTTCGAGGAGTATTTAAACGGGACTAAAAAGAGTACAGACTGGTATCCGCTGGTATTTGCCGATTATGCCCCGCAAACCATGCATAATCTGAACGCGACAGGCGGTAATGACAGAACAACATACTATGCCGGAATCGGTTATCAGTATCAGGAAGGTTTCTTCAAATCGAGCGACCTGAACTATACCAAATACAATATTCGTTCGAATATTACAACCAGGATCACTGACCGTCTTACATTCGATTTAAACCTGAATCTGGTGATGGATGAGCAAGACCGCCCATACCAGGACTCCTGGTGGATCATCCGGGGCTTCTGGAGACAGGGCGCTCACATTCCTGCTTACGCGAACAATGATCCTACCAAGCCTTACCATGGTTTGATTGAAGGCGATAACCCGATCTCATTCATGGATAAGGATATTGTTGGTTATAAGGAGTACAATAAAAAATGGATCCAGTCATCTGCCAGCCTGAAATATGACATTCCCGGAATAAAAGGACTGTATGCGAAGGGTTTGTTCAGCTACGACTATTTTGTGTCAGGTACGAATCTGTTTCAAAAGGCATACAACCAGTACCGGTATGATGAAGCTTCTGATACCTATACCAAATACATCCGGCAGTCACCAAACAGGATCAAAAGAGAATCGTACTTCAAGACACAGATTTTGACGCAGGCTTCTTTGAATTATGACGGTACATTTGGCAAACACAAAATTGGAGGCCTTGTGCTTTGGGAAGCACAAAAAAGGACGAGTGACAACTTCTCTGCTCAACGTGACCTGATCATTCCGTTACCCTATTTGTTTGCAGGGATCGCTGAGGGACAGGTTGCTTCGATGAATTCAGGTGCTGACGGTCTTTATGAAAATTCGAATATGGCGTTGGCCGGCAGGTTCAACTACGCGTTTGCTGACAGATATCTGGCTGAAATGCTTTTCCGTTATGACGGATCGTCCAGGTTCGCCCCTGGGTCACAGTGGGGATTTTTCCCGGCAGCTTCTTTGGGATGGCGTGTTTCTGAAGAACGATTTTTTAAAAATGCATCTGCTTTATCGTTCATCAGTCAATTGAAGCTTCGCGGCTCTTATGGTAAAACAGGAGACGATGGCGCGTCAAGTTACCAGTTCGTTTCAGGTTATAATTACCCGACAAAAACCAGCAGCAGAAACTTCACCGGTGGTTACGTGTTTGACGGAAGCTTTAACGCGAGTGCCGACAACAAAGGGATCCCAAATCCATTCATTACGTGGTATACCGCCAAGACATTTGATCTGGGCGTTGATGTTGAAGCCTGGGATGGGCTTTTGGGTCTTACTGCTGACTATTTTAGCCGTCATCGTGAAGGCCTTTTGGCTAAAAGGAGCGGTGGTATTCCTACTGTAGTAGGTGCTGGGCTTCCTGAAGAAAATCTGAACAGTGACCGCACCTACGGTTTTGAATTGGAACTGATGCACAGAAATCAAATCGGCGATTTCGGCTACAATGTGAAGGGAATGGTTTCTTTGGCACGCGTAAAACGTCTCTATGTGGAGCGCGATGCCATTGGCAGTTCGTGGAATAACTGGAAAAATAATCAAAACGATCGTCTTCAGGGCGTTCATTCCGGATTGCAGGGTATTGGCCAGTACGAGTCATGGGAGCAGATCTGGTCAAACCCCACATACACCGGTCGCGGAACGATTATCGGTGATTACAAATATGAAGACTGGAACGGTGATGGTGAGATCAACGGGAATGATGCTCATCCGATCCGTTACAACCAGTACCCATGGATGAACTTTAGTATGATTGTCGATGCTTCATACAAAGGTTTTGATCTGAACTTCCTGTTGCAAGGTTCGGCGATGAGTTCATTGATTTACGGGGAACAACTTCGTCAACCGATGTGGGGTAGCGGCAATTCAGGTGCCATGGAGCAATTTATGGACAGATGGCGTCCCGCCGATCCTAATGCAGATCCCTATGATCCGGCAACGGAATGGATACCGGGGCATTATGCTTACACCGGATCCTTGCCTGATGAAAATTCCACATTCAATGTCGAAAATGGCGCTTATTTGCGGTTGAAAAGCATTGAACTCGGGTATACCCTCCCTTCACGGTGGATAGCGAAATCGGGGATCAAAAATGTGCGTGTGTATGTGAATACATACAACCTGATCACGTTTACCAAGGTCAATTATGTGGACCCTGAGCACCCCAATGATACCTATGGTTATTTGTATCCGTTGAACAAGAGTGTTTCGGTCGGATTAAATGTTAAATTCTAATACTGTTACAGATGAAATGGCCATGAGAGAAAATCTCACGCAAACCGAGAATGAATAAATGGCTATTCCATGAGTACGTACCAATGTTTAATAGTAAAGATAAAATTTATACGAATGAAACTAAAATATTTTGCAATCACGTTACTGACTTTTGGGAGTATCGCAATTTCCTGCTCCGATTATCTGGATATACCACCCATGAATGTTGTGCAGGACAAGGATCTGTTTTCGGATGCTGCCGGTATGACGGTTTATTTGTCGCGGATGTACAGCCAGATGCCTTTTGAAGATTTTAAATATTCTCCCGCCCGTCAGTTCTTTGACGACTGGCTGGTTACCCCGGGAACCAATGAAGGTTCTTCGATCGGGCGTGATGCCGGCACCGCAATGACTTCGGAGGGGTGGTCACGTAATGGCGCCTACTGGGAACGAGCGTTCAATCTGCTTCGGGATGCCAACCGTTTGCTGGAAACTTTGCCCGAATACAAGGCAAACTTCAGTGAAGCCGACTACAACCATTTCATCGGAGAGGCCTATTTTGCCCGTGCCGTGGTGTTCTATGCCCTCGCAAAACGTTACGGAGGTGTTCCCTTGGTGACTTCCGTATTGAAATATCCGGATGTTCCGGTTGCTCAACTGGAAACCCCGCGTGCTACCGAAGAGGAGACCTGGAACCAGGTACTGGCCGATTTTGATCTGGCAATTGCCAACCTTTCTGTAACAAGCCCGAAACGTGGTTATGCCAATAAATATGTCGCTTACAGTTTTAAATCTGAAGCAATGTTGTTCGCCGGTTCTGTGGCTAAATATAATAAGATCACTGGTTTTGGCCAAAAAACAGGCGTGCGGGTCATTGGTTTCGATGCAAACACCTCTGCAAACGCCTCCAAAAAGTATTTTAAGGAAGCTTATCAGGCAGCCCGCGAAGTGATGAAGTCGGGCAAATACTCCCTGTATAAAAAGAAATGGTCTGCAAATGACAAGGAGTCCCAGTATCAGAATATGGTCGATATGTTCTTCGATATCGCCAGCTCTGAGAACATTTATATCAAAGAGTACAAATATCCTGATCTGGCGCACGGATTTGATTCTTATAATATTCCCCGTCAGTTAATGGGAGGCAACGGCTATTCGGCGGGTAACTGTCCCACGCTTGATTTTGTGGAGTTGTTTGATGGTTTTGCAAAAAATGCAGACGGTACAATCAAGGTATTTGATAATAACGGTAAATATCTGGTGTTCGATAAGGTCACTGATATTTTTGCCAATGCCGAACCCCGTCTTCGTGCGTATGTCATCTTACCCGGCGACGTATTTAAAGGGGAAGTGATTGAGATTCGCAGGGGTATCTTCACCGGAGATGCGTCCAACGGCATCAGTCCTTTGCGGGTTATGAATGGTAGCGCCCCTGATTATGGGGTTTCGGGCCCTTCCAATTACAACCAGGTGGATGCCTACAAGGCTGCCGGTGCATTTGCAGGCCAGAAATCGCTCTTCCTTTCTCAGAACGGTACGACCCATGAAACGGTGCAATTGCCTGGTGGCGTTACAATGAACGCAGGCGGGAAAAGCGGCCCGTTCACTTCAGACGGTACAGCGGCGATGACCGGGTTTGTCATTCGTAAGTGGTTGAACCCGAACATGCCGCAGTCTTTGGTGCTGGAAGGCCGATCTGAACAACCTTTTGTGTTAATGCGCTATGCGGAGATCCTGCTGAATGCAGCTGAAGCTGCTTCAGAGCTGATGCTTGCAGGAGAATCAGCCCCCGGCGGAGACAACTTCCAGCAGATTGCCTATGACGCGATCCGGGAGATCCGCGAAAGGGCCGGTGCTGATCCACTTGTGGGTATGTCAGACCTTTCGGGAGAAGATGGCCTGAAAATCATTCGCAGGGAGCGCCGCAAAGAACTTGCCTTCGAGCATAAGATCCTTTGGGATATCCGACGCTGGAGAACCCAGCACTCGGATATGCTGAACGGCTACACCCAGTCGGATGGGGCATACTACAAAGGCTTGTATCCGTTCTATTCATCCACCACAGGCAAATACTTTTTTGACGCCGGCTTGGACGAAGGCCGGCGCCGTTTCCGGCTCACTGAGCAGGAGTATTACTTTGCAATACCGGGTGGTGAGGTTTCAAAGAGCCCGCTGATTGATCAGCAACCGGGACGATAAAAAGGGGGAAAGGTAGAAAGGTAACAAGGCAGGAGGGTGAAAAGGAACCCTGCAACCCTGACACCTTGCAACCTTCTTCCAAAAAACAGAATTGTAAAAAATAACTTTAAACGCAAACATATGAAGAACTTATTTTATAGCCTGTTTCTTTGCTTCGTTGTTTTATCCTTCGCTTCGTGCGAGATTGACAATTACGATGAACCTGGAGAAACAATCAGGGGCAGGGTGGTGGATGTGGCCACCGGAGATCTTGTCCTCACCGATCAGGGCAGCGAGGGTACCCGCATCCGTTTAAGGGAATTAAGCTGGAAAGAAACGCCAACGCCCGATAATTTTGATTTCTGGTGCATGAAAGAAGGGGTCTTTCAAAATACAAAAGTATTTAAGGGGCATTACAACGTGAGAATAGACGGTGCGTTCATTCCCTTGGTCAGACTAAACAGTACCGGTGATACGATCGCGGATGAAACGAAGTACATCGACATTGAAGGGATCACCGAAGTCGAATTTAAAGTTCAACCCTTCCTGAAAGTAGAATGGGTCGGGCAACCGACGGTAAGCGACGGTAAGATCACGGCGACTGTCCGGGTAACACGGGCAGTCAGTCCGGCCGATTTCCGGGCAAAAATAGAACCCATGGGCGGTTACAGCGACGATTTTCTGAATGTGACTGATGTCCGCCTGTTTGTAAGCCAGGTGCCGTATGTGGGTTACCGCGACTGGGATAACCGGTACACGACCGAGGTGAACTACAGCGGAAATTCGTTTGACGCGCTGCTGGGACAACCCGTCACGATCACAACAAACGGGGTCATCCCGCCGGGACGTACCGTCTTTATCCGCGCGGCTGCCCGGATTAATTATGCTACAGAAAATGTTAGGCGACATAACTATAATGAAGCTGTAAGGGTCGATATATCCCGAAATTAATTAACTTGCAGGTCATCCCGTTTAAACCCGGGGTGACCTTTTTTTAACCTAAAACCACAGAAACCGTGACGTTTAAGCATTCCTTATGCCTTACGCTGGCAGCATCACTCTTTGCTGCCTGTTCAACCCATACGCTGGTTGAAAAGACGGAAGGAGAAAAGACCGCCTTCCAGACCTCGTCTCATTGGAAACCTGTAACAGATGTAAGAGCCGATGTGGCCATTGTGTACGGTACGCACGATAGTCCAGACATGACCTTTGAACAAAGGGTGCAAACCTGGCGTGACCGGGGCTACAAAACCCATTTTATGACCGGGATTGCCTGGGGAGGCTATCAGGACTATTTCACCGGTGAATGGGACGGGAAACCGCATCTGGATGAAGGGCAGGTAACCCAGAAAGGCGATACCATCTGGCACGGACATATGGTCCCGTATATTGTTCCTTCTGAGAATTTCATCAGGTACATGAAAGAAACCCGGATCAAACGGGTTATCGATGCGGGTATTGATGCCATTTATCTGGAAGAGCCGGAATTCTGGTCCCGTGCCGGATACAGCGAAGCCTTTAAACGCGAATGGAAGGCTTATTACGGGTTTGACTGGCGTCCGCAGCATGAGTCGCCCGAAAATACATGGTTGTCGAACAAGCTGAAGTATCATCTTTATTACAAGGCCTTAGACGAGTGCTTTACTTACGCCAAAGCATACGGGAAAAGCAAAGGGATGGATGTCCGCTGTTATGTTCCCACGCATTCACTGGTCAATTATTCCCAGTGGCGCATTGTAAGCCCTGAAGCCAGCCTGGCTTCACTCCCCTCTGTGGATGGTTACATCGCGCAGGTGTGGACCGGGACTTCCAGGGAACCCAATTATTTTAATGGCATCAGAAAAGAGCGGGTCTTTGAAAATGCTTTCCTGGAATACGGTTCCATGGAATCGATGACTGCCCCCACCGGGAGGAAGATGTTCTTCCTGACCGATCCCATCGAAGACTGGCCGCGCGACTGGGCCGATTACAAGAAAAATTACCAGGCCACTTTTACCGCGAAGTTGCTGTACCCAAATATTGCCAATTATGAAGTAATGCCCTGGCCCGACCGGATTTATGAAGGCCTGTACAGGACCAGCGCCAACAGCGATCAAAAAGAAAGGATCCCGCGTTTTTATTCCACGCAGATGCAGATCATGATCAATACGTTGAATAACATGCCGTTGTCGGACAATGAGCTGTCTGGCTCGCCGGGCATTTGCGTGCTGATGTCGAATTCACTGATGTTTCAGCAATTCCCGACCCATGCAGGTTACGAAGATCCCCAGCTTTCCAATTTTTACGGACAGGCATTACCGTTCCTGAAGCGGGGTGTGCCGGTCAAGACCCTTCATCTGGAAAATGTGTCCTACCCCGACACCTGGAACGACGCGAAGATCCTGATCATGTCTTACTCCGGTATGAAGCCCTTGTCGCCCGAGGGGCACGAGCATATTGCGGCCTGGGTGAAGAAAGGCGGTGTGCTGGTCTACTGCGGGCGCGACAGAGATCCGTTCCAAAATGTTCAGGAATGGTGGAATACCGGCGATCATCACTATGAGGCCGCCTCTGATCACTTGTTTGAAAAATTAGGGATAGCTGTTTCGGCCGACCAGCATGGTGAATACCCGGTTGGTAAGGGAACCGTTTACGTATTCAGAAACGATCCGAAAGAGTTTGTCATGGAGTCAGGGAATGATCAGGATTTTGTTCAGGTGGTGAAGCGGCTGTACGAAGAAGTCGCGGAAGCGGGCCCATTCACGGAGAAAAACAATTTTTACCTGGAACGTGGTGTTTATGATCTTATTGCTGTACTGGATGAAGGCGTCAGCGCTGACCTGTATGTCCAAAAAGGAACTTTGATCGATTTGTTCGATCCCAAACTGCCGGTTTTGCGGAAGAAAACGGTTCAGCCCGGTGAGCAGGCTTTCCTGCTGAACCTGGATCGCGTGAAAGACCCTGAAAAACCGCAGGTTTTGGCTGCCGCCTCCCGTGCTTATGAGGAAAAGACAACGCCAAACAGTTATTCCTTTATTGCCAAAAGCCCCCTGAATACCACCAATGTCATGCGTGTTCTGTTACCGGCCGGGCCCGACAAATGTCTTGTGTCGGACCACCAGGGGAATGAGCTGAAAGAAGCGGTCTGGGAATGGGACGAAGAAAGCCGGACCGTCCTGTTAAGCTTTGAAAATAATCCTGACGGAATAAAAGTTGAATTGAGCTGGTAAACCTGACTTTTGTGATCCGATAAATAAACATTCCTATGCGAAACTTATTCTTGCTGACACTGCTGATCCTGTGTATCTGTAACGCCCGGGCTTCCAGTCCCGTCGACCTTGTAAAATACGTGAATACCTTACAGGGAACGAATTCATCATTTGAACTGACCAGGGGCAACACTTACCCGACAACCGCGCTGCCTTTTGCCATGCACACCTGGACCCCGCAAACAGGAGTAAACGGTGACGGCTGGAAATATCAGTTCGTGAAGGATACGATCCGCGGTTTTCAGCAGGCGCATCAATGCAGTTCGTGGACCAATGATTATTGTGTTTTTTCACTGATGCCGGTGACCGGTCAACTGGAGACTGACCAGTTCCGGCGGGCGGGAGAGTTCAGTCATGCGGATGAAATTGCGAAACCGCATTATTATAAAGTGACGCTTAAAAACAGGATTACCACCGAAATATCGCCTGTTGAACGGGGTGCGCATCTCCGTTTTTCATTTCCAAAGGGAAAGGGCTCATTTCTGGTGCTTGACGGATATACCGGTTTTAGTCAGGTGAAAATATTCCCGAAGGAAAACAAGATCACCGGCTATGTTCACAACGGACGCGGGTTGACTGATAATTTTAAAAGTTACTTTGTCATTCAACTCGATAAACCCATTCGTGCCTGGGGTACCTGGGAAAATAAGACCGGCGAAAGGCACGAGGGAGAAGCAGAGCGTGAAGGCCGTGGTGTGGGAGCGTGGCTGCAGTTTGACAACGGTGTAAAAGTTCAGGCTAAAGTGGCCTCATCGTATATCAGCCAGGAGCAGGCCGAACTGAATTTGAAGACGGAGCTTGGACCGTTCAGCTCGTTCGACGAAACCCGGCAGGCCGCGCGGGAGATCTGGAACGGGCATCTGAACCGGATCCTGGTTGAAGGAGGCACCGAAGAAGAGAAGGCCACCTTCTATTCCTGCTACTTCCGGGCAAGCTTGTTTTCCCGCAAGTTTTACGAGCTGGATGAGCAGGGCAAACCTTATTATTTCAGTCCCTACGACGGGAAAATCTATACGGGTTATCTCTATACCGACACCGGCTTTTGGGATACCTTCAGGGCGCAGTTCCCGCTTAACGCATTGCTGCATCCGACCATGCACGGACAATATGTGGCCGGCTTGCTCGATGCATACGACCAGTGCGGGTGGCTTCCTTCCTGGTCGTTTCCCGGCGAGGCCGGAAGCATGATCGGAAATCATGCCATTTCACTGCTGGCCGATGCCTGGGCAAAGGGGATCCGTACATTCGACCCGGCAAAGGCACTGGATGCCTATTATCATGAAGCGACCAACAAGGGACCCTGGGGGCCTGCAAACGGACGGGAAGGATGGAAAGAATATTATACGTTGGGCTATGTTCCTTACCCGGATTACCGGGAAGCCACAGCGAAAACGCTCGAATATGCCTACGATGATTTTTGTGGCTACAAACTGGCCGAAATGACCGGAAATTCGTTTTATCAGGATGTGTTTGCCCGGCAGTTATTCAATTATAAGAACGTGTTTGATCCGCAGGTTGGTTTTATGCGCGGAAAAGACGCGAAAGGCAAGTGGACACCGAACTTCGACCCGAATGAATGGGGAGGTCCTTTTACCGAAGGAAATGCGTGGCATTACCTGTGGTCGGTTTTTCATGATGTGAACGGACTGATCGGTTTGCTTGGAGGGAAGGAAAATTTCGTGGCAAAACTCGATTCCGTCTTTACTGTCCCGAACACCGTGGATGTGGGAACTTACCGGAGGAAGATCCACGAGATGACTGAAATGGAGATGGCCGAAATGGGGCAGTACGCCCACGGGAACCAGCCCATTCAGCATATGATCTACCTGTATAATTACGCCGGTGCACCATGGAAAGCCCAGGCGCGTGTCCGGGAGGTGATGCGTAAACTTTATAACGCAACCGAAAACGGATATCCCGGCGATGAGGACCAGGGTCAAACCTCGTCCTGGTATGTCTTGAGCGCGCTCGGATTTTACAGTGTTTGCCCCGGAACCGACGAGTATGTCCTTGGAAGTCCGGTCTTTAAAAAAGCGACAATTACCCTCGAAGACGGAAAAAAGTTTGTCATTGAAGCCGAAAATAATAACCTGCAACATGTGTACATTCAATCGGCCAGGCTGAACGGCAAGGATCATACGCAAAATTACATCAGGTACCAGGACATCGCGAAAGGGGGCGTATTGAAACTGGAAATGAGCAACGAGCCAAACCGTTCGCGTGGAATTCACGGGCAGGATCTTCCGTATTCAATATCAATCGGGAACAATTAATGAAACGAGCATGATTGTGCCATACAAACACCTATAGCAAATTCTCAACCAGAATATCTTCGTCTATGTCTTCCCAATGTATTCCCTCTCCGTCTCCTATAAATCTCCAATTGTCTCTTTCTTTTGGCTTCGCATCTCTAAGTGAAGGAAACCATTCAATGGGAATACTCAGTTCGCGTCCGTCTTCTAAAGTAATATGCATTTTGATATCAACCAGATATTTACAGCATTGGTTGATTTAGTTGCCTAATTAAGATGAAACGTTAACTTTGCTAATCTAATTAATCTAACTTTTCGATTAGCATTATCTTTCTGGATGGCGCGATTACCTGAGCATACTGAAGAACAAGCCTTGTGGCAAAGTATTAAAGCAGGAGACAAGCAGGGTTTTAATACACTGTTCCGGGTATATTATTCTGAATTGTATTATTATGGTTTCAAAATTATCCCTGATCCCGATTTTGTAAAAGAATGCATTCAGGAAGTTTTTATACGTGTTTGGGAAACCCGGCAAAGTTTAGCCGACATAGAAAATATAAAAGCCTACCTCATTGTTTGCGTTCGAAGAATGATCTTTGTCCAAAAGAAGAAAGGCAAATCAATACAAACGGTTGAAGTAGGAAAGTTTGAAAATTCCATTTTCTTTTTTGATGTCAATGAGTTTGAAAAACATGAAGAAATTTCAGACGAACTTCGCCGGGTGCTGTTGAATGCCATCAATTCTCTAACGACAAAACAAAGGGAATTGATTATGCTGTTTTTCTATCATGAATTACCTTATTCAGAAATTGCAGAGGTGACCGGGATCAGCATTCAGGCAGTACGCAATCTTATGTACCGGACATTAATCCATCTTCGTGAATCATTAGGCGAAAAATCCATACAATCAATGAGTAATCTGTTCTTTATGCTTTTTTCTTCTGTTCCTCTGAAAAAAGATGTAAAACTTTGATTATGCTTTTCCGGTTTTTCTCTCTATGGTGTTAAAGTCATTTTTTGATTTTCACCATGAGAAGAACTGAAGATATTTCAATACTGCTAACAGATAAAGATTTCCAAAGGATACTTCGGCGATGGAAATATTACAGTGATGAGGAAAGGGCAAAAGTATACGGGGAATATAATCTTAAAGAAGGTGAGATTGAAATCTTACTTCATTTATGGTTAGGCATGGACTTTCAACGTTTTCACCTTTCGGAAGAAATGGTTGAAGATACCCTGAATGAGACTATATGGAAGATGGCAGAGCGCAAAATTGTACCTGAGGAGAAAGCAGGAGTTAAGAGAATATATGAGAGCTTTTCAAGAATTGCGGCCATATTGATCATTCCCATTATCTTCTATACAGCCTACATTCAATTCGTAAAAGATAATCCTGATGTGCCTCAGTTGGCAAAGCAAATGGTAACTGTCAGTTCCCAACCGGGAACTGTTACAAACCTCATTTTGCCTGATGGAAGTCGGGTATGGTTAAATGCAGGAAGTACCATTTCCTATCCAAATGAGTTTATTGGCAGTACAAGAGCTATTTCATTAACTGGTGAAGCTTATTTTGAGGTGGTCAAGGATAAAGAAATTCCCATGGTGGTTGAGGCAGGGAATGTCCGGATAAAAGTGTTTGGAACTATATTCAATGTCAACGCTTTTTCTTCTGAACCATCTATGAAAGTAACTCTTGTTGAGGGATCAGTTTCTCTTTCATCCCCGACAGAAAAACTGCATGGTAAAGAGGAATTTTTCATTGAACCAGGCCAAACCGCTATTTTCAGTGAACAGTCAAAGCAGGTACTTGTCCAAAATGAGGATCCTTTTTTCTATACGGCATGGAAAGATGGTTTTATGGTATTTCGGAATACTCCTTTTGAAACTGTTCTGAAACGACTTTCCCGAAAGTTCAATGTGGATATCGAATTAAAGGATCAAACGTTAGCAAGAATTCCCATGGACGCGAGGTTCAGAGACGAAAGTATTAACGAAATACTGAGACTGTTGTCGTCCGGCACTCCGTTCAAATATTACTATGAGACTCCAGGTAAATTACCTGACGGGACTTTTGCAAAAAGTAAAATTTATATAGAAAGAAAATAAAAGCCTTTTGCCTATGTAAGAATAAAAAACAAATGCAAGGAGAAGTTAGCGGCTCCCCCTTGCATCACTAAAACTAATCAATCTGTAACAACTAATTAATTAACACAAAAGTATGAAAATTGCGATTAAGAGAGAACAAAGTCCAAATTTATTTGAGACTTTGTCGAGCGTGAGCAATTTGCGCGATGCAAAAAAAAATCTGGTTTATCCTTCAGGAGGGATTGTTACATTCTTTCTGAAAAAAAACTTATTAAAAATGAAACTAACTTTCCTATGCTTGTTGTTGAGTCTTGCGCAGCTAGTAGCTTCCCCTGCTTTCTCGCAATCAACAGCGCGATTGACATTGAATCTTGAAAATGCCAGACTCGAAGAGGTATTATTGAGAATAGAAGAACAAAGTAAGCTTTACTTTATCTATAACCGTGAGATTGTGGACGTAAACCGCAAGGTGGATGTGTCTTATAATAACCAGGACATTAAAACGGTACTTTCTTCTCTCTTTAGCGGAACAGGCGTTGAATATGAAATACGCGGATCACACATCATCCTGAAAGGCAAAGCAGAGCAGGTTGCTCAGAGGCGGGTGTCGGGTAAGGTTTTGGATTCAAATGGTCTGCCTTTGCCCGGTGTTACGGTTGTATTAAAGGGTTCTTCACAAGGAACCATTACCGATGTGGAGGGTGCTTATTCTCTTTCTAACGTGAATGATGATGCGGTTCTGATATTTTCTTTTGTGGGCTTGAGAACTCAGGAAATCAGCGCTAATGGGCAATCAATTATGAATGTAGTCATGACTGAGGATACTGTCGGGCTTGAAGAAGTCGTGGCGATTGGTTATGGAACGATGAAAAAAAGCGATTTGACAGGTTCATTGACGTCAGTCAAGAGTGAGGAAATAAGCGCATTTCCGGCTACCACAGTCTCGCAGGCTCTTCAAGGTCGGGCTTCAGGCGTGCATGTAGTCCAAAATACAGGTCAGCCTGGTGCCACCATGCAAATCCGGATAAGGGGAACCAATTCTATTAAGGGAGATAACAGTCCGTTGTGGGTTATTGATGGGTTTCCCGGCGACGAGAGTATCCTGAATATGTCGGACATTGAAAGCATAGAGGTGCTAAAGGATGCTTCGGCAACAGCAATCTATGGTTCCAGAGGAGCTAATGGGGTCATTCTTATTACTACGAAACAGGGGAAAGCCGGAGCAACCAAAGTGGATTATGAAGGGAGTTTTTCCATGCAAAACGTTCGGTCGCCACTTGACTTGATGAACGCAAAGGAGTATATGCTCCTGGCAAATATCCAGCAATTGAATGACAAGGGAGCTGAATATTTTACCCAGGATGAAATTAACAGTGCCACGGAAGGCACGGACTGGCAGGATGAAATATTCCGGACTGCACCGGTTCAGGATCATTCATTAACAGTGAGTGGAGGTAATGAAAAAACTAAATTTTCGATAGGAGGAAGCTTTTTTGACCAGAAAGGGATTTTTATTGAGGATGATGGATACAGACGAATTTCCTTACGTGCAAACGTGAACCACGCTATCGGTGAAAAAATCAATATTTCTTACAATGCGATCTTAAGCCGGATTGATAAAGATAATAAATATAATTCGTCAGGCTATACGGGGATATTGGCTTCAACAATTGCCGCTGCACCAACACTTAGTCCTTATGAAGACGATGGCTCTTACACTATTTTAAAGAGCGCTTATCCTTTTAGTTATGACGGCGCAGTTAATCCGGTCATGTATGGAAAGGAATTATCAAATAAGACCTTTTTCAATAAGGTAATGGCAAATCTGTCCGTTACCTATAAACCGATTGATGGTTTGTCTGTAAAAGTGTCAGGGAATGTAAACAATACCGATAGCCGTTCGGACTATTATCTGCCAACTACCTATATTGGGTCATCCGGTGAAGCCAGTTTAAGTACAAGTCAAACCCTGCATCTAAACAGTGATAACATTATAACCTATCATAAGCTGTATAACGGGATACATGAGTTTACAGCTACGGGCGCTTTAACTTATGAGGAAGATAAATATACCTATATGGGAGTTTCCGGATCAGGATTTTTAAGCGACGTTTATGAAACTCACAATATAGCTGCTGCAGGTACCATCAATACGCCGTCATCGTCTTATTCAAAATGGGCCATGTTATCTTATTTGGGCCGGTTGAATTATTCCTATAAGGCAAAGTATATGGCCACCGTAAGCTTCAGGGCAGACGGTTCGTCCCGGTACAGCGAGGGAGGCAAATGGGGGTATTTTCCTTCTGCAGCTTTGGCGTGGCGCCTTTCAGATGAAGATTTCATGGATGATGTCCGTTTTATTTCAAATTTAAAGGTGAGAGCTGGTTATGGAGAAACAGGCAGTACCGCTATCGATCCATATGCAACGCTTAGCATGCTTTCGACAGGAAAGACGGTTTTTAATAACGATTCATATACTTATTTCGCCCCATCGGTAACATATCCCGGCAATTTGAAATGGGAAACCACTGCGCAAACAGATGTCGGTTTGGATGTTGGTTTCTTTGACGGTCGTTTTGTTTTAACCGCGGATTATTATATCAAAAATACACGCGACTTGCTAAACAGCGTTCAGTTGCCCAGGTCAACCGGTTATACCAACACAATAAAGAACATTGGAGAGATCCAAAACAAAGGTTTGGACATACAACTCGATGCCAAAGTTTTGAATGGACCTGTCAAATGGGATCTTACCGCCAATGTGTCTGTTAACAGGAACAAGGTTAAAAAACTTTACGGAGGACAGGACATTACAGGAAGCACATATAACATGATTATTTTAAGTGATTATGTGAACCTGATCAGGGAAGGTGAAGAGATTTGTGTTTTTTACGGATATCAGGAAGATGGCTATGATGAAAACGGGAAGATCAAATACAAGGATCACGATGGCGTTGATGGGATAACTGCTGCCGATAAAACGATCATCGGAAATCCTAATCCGGATTTTATTTATAGCCTGAATTCGGTATGGGCGTATAAGAATTTCGAGTTAAGCTGCTTCATTCAAGGTTCTCAGGGGAATGATATCCTTAGTTTATGTATGACCCACCAAAACTATTATGGCAATGGCCTGAATTCACTGAAGGAAGTATACTATGATCATTGGACAGAAGCGAACACTGATGCTAAATACGCTAAAGTAAGTACAGCTTCTACTTCTTTAAAAATGTCCGATCGCTTTGTTTATGATGGTTCATATGTCCGGTTAAAGAATATTCAGGTGGCATATAATATTCCCGTAAATAAGCTTGGTATCCATTGGATAAAAAGAGGACAGGTTTATGTAAGCGGTCAAAACCTGATCACAATTTCAGATTATCCCTGGTTTGATCCTGAAGTTAATTCGTCGGGAGGTGGATCTTCCTTGAATCAAGGCATAGATAACTATACTTATCCAATATCCAAAGGCTTTACATTCGGAGTAAAATTAGGATTCTAAAAATTTAAAAGCGAGTTGTTATGAAAAACATATTTTCTATCATTCTGTTACTGCCGTTAGCAATAGCATGCGGTGACCTTTTGGAGGAAGAACCAAAAGCTGTGGCTACAGAGACATTTTACAACACTGCAGAAGAAATTGAGTCTGCCGTTTATGCCGCATATGCTCCGCTTCGAAGTGGATATTCGACCCTCTGGTTTGTTAATGCCGGAGAAGTAGACTATGCAGTTGGGAGACTTTCGTTTGCGAATTTATCTGACTTTAAAGGATTAAACAGTACAAATATTTCAAGAACAGATGGCGTATGGACCAGTCTGTATCAGGCTGTAAGAAATGCTAACCTGGTGATAAAGAACGCACCGAACTCTTCTTCTGCAACCCCTGACGAAATCAGTAAATATGTGGCTGAAGCCAGGTTTTTAAGAGCCTTTTGCTATTATCAGATGGTGCGTAACTGGGGGGCATTACCTTTGAGGACAGAGAATAACATGATGGAATCGGATGTCGCCAGAAGTCCTGAAGGTGATATTTATGATCTGATTGTCAGTGATCTGATTGATGCTGAGACAAATCTGCCAGGCGATCAGAACGACGCCGGGAGAGCAGATCAGTATGCCGCAAAGGCCATGTTAGCACATGTTTACCTTCAACTGGAGAATTGGTCTGAAGCACGGAGCAAGGCTCTTGAAATTATTAATTCCACCAAATATTCGTTAATTGAAGTTGAAACTCCGGATGATTTTTATAGCATTTTTGGTCCCGACGTATTCACCTCATCGGAAGAGATTTTTTATCTTAAATACAACTACGATTCGCCTTCGTATACTGCCAGATACAGGCATTATACCAACACTCCCTATTTTAATTCTACCGGAGCTTATGCGAAGTATGCAGACAGTACAGACGTAAAAGTGATCAAAGAATGGGATTATAAAGACTTGCGTAAAAAATTCATGTTGTACAACTGCAATATTGGTTTTGGAACAAGGACGATGTTGTTCAAAAAATTCATTGATCCGGTCGCGCCTTCCGCAGGAGGGACAAATGATTATCCGGCATACAGGTATCCTGATATTTTATTATTCTATGCAGAGGCAGATTGCAGAGTTAATAACGGACCGACATCCGATGGAATGGAGAAGCTGAATATGATTCACCGGAGAGCTTATGGTTATAGGCCGACTATGACTTCACCTGTCGATTTTAAGTTAAGTGATTATAACAAGGAATCGTTTATTGATCTGCTTTTACAGGAAGGATTATATGAGCAGATGGACGAAGCAAAGCGTTTCCTGGAGTTAAAAAGGACCGGTAAACTGAAAGAAGTTGTCAAAAAGAATTGTGGAATAGATGTGGCAGAATCTCATTTATTATTTCCTGTCCCAAGTGTGGAATACGATTATAATGGAGCAATCGACGCTACAACAGATCAAAATCCCGGGTATTGACAACGATGTGAGGGAGGCATTCCTGAACAGAAGACAGGTTGATTCTTCTGATGCAGTTTTATTCATAAAAAGACAAAGAAATGAAGAAAATATTATCCATATTAATAGCAGTGGTCATTAGCAGTATCGCTTTTGGCCAAAACAGATACAGTAGTTGGGAATTATTCAAATATTCCGGGCCGGGATTAAAACAAACCGGGTGGTTAACTACAAAACATTCAAAAGAGATTAAATCCTCCTCCTGGTCGGTAGGCTGCGAAACGCTTGACCGGGACTATGCAAAGTTCAGTATCTATCAGGATTATGTTGGTGAACTTGGCGTTAAATATGCCCGTTTGCAAAGTGGTTGGGCGAAATGCGAAAAAGAAAAAGGAACATACCGATTCGAATGGCTCGACAGTTGTGTTTATGGGCTGACCGAACAATCGGTTGAACCTTGGATTTGCCTGTGTTATGGCAATCCGCTGTATGGTTCGGGAATCCGTCTTGGCTCGAAAATATTTACAGATGAAAAAGCCATGGCTGCATGGCTGAAATATGTGGAGACAACCGTTAAAAGGTATCAGGATGTTGTGAAATTATGGGAAGTGTGGAATGAACCCAACGGAGGGAGTGAAAGTCAGGAGTATGCCACTCTTTTAATGAAAACTGCCGAAGTCATTAAACGGGTTCAGCCCGAATCAAAGATACTGGGTTTTTCACTGGCTGGAATACCTTTAAAATTCACAGAGGAAGTTTTTGAAATACTAAAAACCAGCAACAAGTTGAATCTGGTTGATTATTTGAGTTATCATCCGTATAACCGTAATCCCGACGACAGTTATACAGAAGTTGAGAAACTGAAATCGCTGGCACATTCCTATAATCCGGACATCAAATTATTTCAGGGCGAAAACGGATGCCCTTCCCAACTCGAATGGACTCATGCCCTGGCCTATTATCCCTGGACAGAGATCAGCCAGGCGAAATGGTTCACGCGCCGAATGGCGGGAGACAGGGTCAGAAATATCCCTTCATCCATCTTCACTATTATCGATCTTCGTTATTACAATATGTTGCAATCATTCGGTCTGATCCGTTCCAACCTGTTACACGAGATTATCTACAAAAGGCCTTCATATTATGGCGTTCAGCATATGGTCAGCTTTTTTGATGATACCGTTGAGGCAATTGGTGAAATGGAATACACGTCAAATGCCTACCGGAAGATGACCGTTGCCGGATTCCGGAAGGAAGGAAATCCGGTCGCATTGGTTTGGTATAAGGATCAGATACCCGGAGATGAACTGAACTGGGATTTGGTTAGCCTGACTGTTAAGAAGATGAATTTCAAAGATCCGGTTTACGTAGAAATGATTTCAGGTAAAGTTTATGAAATCGATAAGTTGGATTGGGAAAATAAAGGTGCTGATGTGGTTTTGAAAAATTTACCGGTTTGGGACAGTGTGGTCATGATCACTGAACGTTCACAGGTAAAATTCACCAATGACTAATTAAAATCAGCTAAAGTGTTAATCATGAAAAAAATCCTGTTCATTCTTTTGGCCAGTATTACGGTGAGCACGTCATTGTCACAAAATAGATACAGCAGTTGGGAGATTTTTAAATATTCCGGCCCTGGGCTAAAACAAATTGGGTGGATGGCTACCAGACATTCATCAGAAATAAACTCATCATCCTGGTCAGTGGGTTGCGAAACATTGGATCGGGATTATGCAAAGTTCAGTGTTTATAAAGATTATGTGGGAGAACTTGGTGTTAAACACGCGCGTTTACAGAGTGGTTGGGCAAAATGTGAGACAAAGAAGGGCAAGTATACTTTCGAATGGCTTGACAGTTGTGTTTATGGACTGAACGAACAGAAAGTAAAACCATGGATTTGTCTTTGCTATGGCAATCCGATTTACGGTTCCAGTATCAATTTAGGAGCTGGTGTGGCAGCGCTGTCACACTCTGAAGAAGCAATGTCTGCCTGGCTCCGGTATGTGGAAACAACAGTAACCCGGTATAAAAATGTAGTCAACGAGTGGGAAATATGGAACGAACCATATGGACAGGAAAAGGATTATGCTCCCTTATTGATCAAAACCGCAGAACTCATTAAAAAAATCCAGCCCGGAGCAATTATACTGGGTGAAACATTATGGGATTTGCGGGAACCGGATATTAAGGTATTGTTCGAGGCCCTTAAATCAGGTAATAAGCTGGATCTGGTCGATTACTGGGCCTATCATCCCTATGTTGAAAATCCGGATGATTGTTACCCGGTACTTGATGAATTTATAAAATTCATCAGGCGGTATCATTCAGACTATAAAGTTTATCAGGGAGAAGTAGGATGCCCTTCCCAACTTGAATGGACACATGCCCTGGCTTATTATCCATGGACTGAGATCAGTCAGGCGAAATGGGTTTTGCGTCGTATGACGGGAGATCGGGTGAGAAATATTCCTTCGTCAGTTTTTACCATTATTGACCTTTGCTATACCAATATGCTGCAATCGTTCGGTCTGATTCGTTCCAACCTGTTACACGAGATTATTTACAAAAGGCCTTCATATTATGGTGTTCAGCATATGGTCAGCTTTTTTGATGATACCGTTGATGCTATTGGGGAGATGGAATATACTTCAAATGCCTACCGGAAGATGACTGTAGCAGGATTCCGGAAAGAAGGAAATCCGGTCGCATTGGTTTGGTATAAAGATCAGATACCAGGAGATGAACTGAACTGGGATTTGGTCAGCCTTACTGTTAAGGAGATGAATTTCAAAGACCCGGTTTACGTGGAAATGATTTCAGGCAAAGTCTATGAAATCGATAAGTCTGATTGGGAAAACAAAGGTGCTGATGTGGTTTTGAAAAATTTACCGGTATGGGACAGTGTGATCATGATTGCTGAACGTTCACAGGTAAAATTAAAACCGGAACAGTAGTCCGCACAACACTCCGGATTCATAGGCGCTTTGCGATTATCCGGAATTCTATTTCAGTTTCGACTTATAGTCGATCAGAACCCTGGCCGAGTTGAGGATCTCCCTGCTTTTAACCTCAACGGTCAGGGCTTTTAGTTTGCCATAGTATGGACTGTTTGAGAAATTTTCTTTTAGCAAAGGGTCTATCGCCAGCTCGCTGATGCCGGCGCCGGTTTTGTCGGTGAAGTAGAAGCCGAGCTTGAAGAAATGATCCCAAACCGAGAACCAGCAGATGGTCTTCTTCTTAAACGTCAGCTTGCATAACCAGGCTTTGCCGTCATTGTAATAACGCCATTCAAACAGCATAGAAGGAAACTGAGCGGCTACCCACGCGCTGATTTCATCCCAATGGGGCTTGGTTTCACCCAGATATTTTTGCAGGACTGCATCATCAGGGTATTCGTTCTGATCATTCAGTAAAGGCTTTTCCATGATTTTTTATTCAAATTTAATCTTTTTTTGAATTCCTACGGCCTGATTAATATCTTCATTTCCATTGGAGACCCGATCAGAAAAATGTTATTTTTGAATGATTATACCTGATTGGAAACTGATACTTATGGAACAACATAGTCTGATCTTATTAGCAGCTCTTTTCGTTTCTGTGCTTTTCATCATTCTGGGGACGACAAAATTGAAAATGCATCCTTTCCTGGTTCTGCTGCTGGCCGCCTATGGCGTAGGCCTGATCAGCGGGATGCCCGCTTCGGGAATCGTTAAGGTGATCACCTCCGGCTTTGGAGACATCATGGGGTATATCGGGATTGTCATTATTCTGGGAACCATTATCGGCGTTATCCTGGAGAAATCGGGTGCTGCCATTAAGCTGGCTGAACTGGTGGTCCGGGTAATCGGTAAAAAACATCCTGCGCTGGCCATGAGCATCATTGGCTATATCGTTTCAATCCCGGTGTTCTGTGATTCGGGCTTCGTTATTTTATCTTCGCTGAAAAGGTCCCTGATCCAAAAAACAGGGCGTTCGGCCGTTGCCATGAGTATTGCCCTGTCCACGGGCCTGTATGCCACTCATACCCTTGTGCCTCCAACGCCGGGTCCCATCGCGGCAGCCGGGAACCTGGGCATTACCGACCAGTTGGGCATGGTCATCCTGTACGGCTTGTTTATCGCAGCCATTGCCATGCTCACCGGCTACTGGTGGGCCAGCTATTCGGGCCGCAAATATCAGAGTGGTGAAGATCATCCGTTGGAAATGGAGCTGGATGAGACCATGCTTCAAAGGCTTCCGTCGTCTGTGCTGTCGGTACTCCCTATTTTTCTGCCCATTGTGCTGATTGCCCTGCGCTCGGTTGTGCTGATGACCTCACTGCCAAAAGAAAATTTCTTGTATGAGTTGATCAATTTTGCGGGCGATCCGGTCAATGCGCTTTTTCTGGGATTATTCGCATCATTCCTTTTGGTACAAAAGAAAGGCGCCGGCGAAATTACAGGATGGGTAGGCGAGGGGATACAGGCATCAGCCGCTATTTTGATCATCACCGGGGCCGGCGGGGCTTTTGGAGCGATGCTGAAGGCCACCCATATCGGCGATACCCTGGGCGAGTTATTATCCGGATATCAGCTCGGGATCTTTCTTCCTTTTATCATTGCGGCAGCCTTAAAAACGGCACAAGGGTCGTCAACCGTTGCGCTGGTCGCCACTTCAGCGCTGGTGGCGCCGCTGCTGGCCGGACTGGGACTGGATTCAGCAACAGGTAAGGCGCTCACGGTAATGGCAATCGGAGCCGGGGCTATGACTGTCTCGCACGCCAACGACAGTTTTTTCTGGGTCGTCACCCAGTTCAGCAAAATGGATGTGGCCACCGGTTATAAAACCCACACCCTGGCTACACTCTTCCAGGGAGTTGTGTCGATGATCGTGGTTTATGTGCTGTCGGTTGTGCTGCTGTAGCCTCATCAAAGAATTACTAATTCGAAATCCAATTTAAAATGGCGTAAAAATAAAAAGTATCGATGATTCGTGTATCATTACGCACTAAAAGCCGACTTAGCTTTTCAGCGGGGCCGGGTTAATTTCTTTATCAGACCTTTGAAAATTATTCCGTGTAATGGAAGTACCGCATACCAGTATATCCTTCCGAGTATTCCTTTTGGGCGAAATGTAGCTGTTTGAATAAGTTTATTATCCTTTATCTGAAATTCCAGCCATGCTTCTCCAGGTAATTTCATTTCCGCAAATAATAATAACCGCTTCCCGACTTTGTCTGCATAAAGCACCCGCCAGAAGTCCAGCGTATCACCAGCCTGAATGTCGTTTATATTTGTTCTGCCTCGTCTTAAACCTACGCCCCCAAAAACCTTATCAATAAATCCCCTTGATTTCCAAAGCCAATTTGCATAATACCAACCTGTTTCACCTCCAATCCGCCATATTCTTTCAATACATAAATCTGTGTCCGGGACTTGTTCTGTACGAATGTCTTTATAACACCCAAATTCCGGAACTTTTATATAGTCAGAAATTCTGAAATCCAATCTTCCGCTAACTGTTGAATCTTTCCAGCTTGAAACAATCTCATTTTGTTCTATTTTCTTAAATGCCTGCTTTATACAATCTTTATACGATAATGGACTTAAGTTTAGTAGTTTATTTATTTTATTATCTCTGGCTATAACCTCAACTTTCATACTCTCAACCAACGAAGTAGCAAGTTTGTATGATATAGAAGTAATAAAATACAACCAATAAGAAGATAGTTTGGGGGTCATTACCGGAACAGTCCAAATATATCTTTTTAACCCGCGTACAGATGCAAACTCTAGCAGCATCTCTTGGTAGGTAAGAATTTCATCTCCTGCAATATCGTAGCTGTTATTGAATGTTTTCTCGTTATTCAGAATGCCGGTTAAGATCTTTATTACATCGGAAATTCCAATGGGTTGACACTTCGTTTTCAGCCATTTCGGTGCTATCATAATTGGTAATTTTTCAACTAAGTCCCGAATTATCTCAAAAGAAGCACTTCCTGACCCTATTATTATTCCTGCCCGCACTGTTGTAAGGGAGTATTTTCCTTTACTTAATTCCAATTCTACATTTTTCCTCGAATTAAGATGTTTCGATAGTGTTTCAGAATTTACAATACCACTAAGGTAAATAACCTGCTTTACATTCGTTTTATTTAGTTCTTCCCGAAAGTTGATGGCAGATTCTTTCTCCAATTCATCATAATTTTTTGAAGTTGACATGGAATGAACCAGGTAATATGCGAAATCAATATCTTTCGGAATATTACTAAGGGTGGCTGTTTTATTTAAATCAACTTCTATTACCTCAATCCTTCCTTTTATTAATTCCTCCTGATGAAATTTATTCTTATCCCTCACGCAACAAACCACATAATAACCCTTACTAACCAAAACAGATAATAATCTCTTCCCAATATATCCTGTTGCCCCTGTTAATAATACTTTCATTATGTCGTTATTGAATTAAGTTGTTCAAAAATAAATCTTTTCTACGTAAATTTTTTACAATCGCGGGCTGATCCGACTATTTATTTTTACAGGAGAAATTTGAATTATGAAAGCATCTGGTGCGGTTTACGGTTCAGTCAAAAAAGCAAATGAAAAACCTGCGGGAGAAACAGGTTGCCGAATCGAGCCCGGGAGTATGCTACGCGTTTAAACTGTCCTTTATTGGTTAGTATTATAATCATGACCAATCTGGTTTGATGAGATCAATCTTTCGTTTATTTTCGCATAATGGAAGCTATTATCCTTACCAAATCACAGGCCCGCAAAATTATCCTTCATGCTGCCGGCCTTGCCCGGAAGGCACAGTTCGGTACCGGAATCGAGGCTGTTTACCGGGTGATCGACCATTTGGGTTTCGTACAACTGGATACGAATTACGTGGTAGAGCGTGCGCATCACCATGTCATGGCCGCGCGCATACCCGACTATCAAACGGAATGGCTGGCTGAGCTTTGCGAAGATGGCCGCGTGTTTGAGTACTTCTTTTCGGATGCAGGCTATCTTCCCATGCACGACTTTCGCTATTCAATTCCTGTTAAGGAAAGCTTTGCAACTCACGGAAAATCGATGAACCCGGCGGAAACGCGACTGCTGAAAGAAGCGCTCGACCGGGTAGAACGTGAAGGACCGCTGACGGTAGGCGATTTCGAGGATGACAGGCTGGAAGCAAGTACCGGTTGGTGGGATTGGCGGCCGGCCAAAGTGGCGCTTGAACGGCTGTACCTGGAGGGCCGGCTAATGATCAGCCGCACCAAATCCTTTCAGAAGGTATATGATCTGCCGCTCAACTTAGTACCGCAGGAAACAGACCTCAGCGAACCAACAAAGGAAGAATTTGCCCGGTATATGATCCGTCGTACGCTTGGCGCGCTGGGAATAGCGTATGTTAAAGAGTTGGCATGGCGGGCACGGCGTGTGAAGGGAAATTTAGTAAAAAAGGAACTGGAGCAAATGGTTGCAGACGGCGAAGTTCGGACTGTGATGGTTGACGGGCTGAAGAGCGCACCGCTGTACATGCTGCCGGATCAGCAACCGGATATTGAACTATCCGGTGAGGTCTTCATCCTTTCACCCTTTGATATCCTCAATGTCTTCCGTCACCGCTTAAAGGATTTTTTTGATTTCGATTACCAGATCGAATGTTTTGTACCTGCTGCTAAGCGCAAGTACGGTTATTTCTCGCTGCCGGTGCTTGCAGGTGATACTTTTATTGCACGGATGGATGCAAAAGCTGACCGTAAGCAAAAAGTGCTGATCGTCCATAACCTGCATTTTGAACCAATTGCTCCCGACCAGATCATGATCGAAAAGTTTATTCAAGCCTTGAAAGCATTTGTTCTGTTCAACCAATGTCAGGGCATCATCTTCAGGAAATCCAATAGTGAAGTTTACCTGAAAGCGATCAGTGAAGGTTTTTCCCGGATGGATTTCGAAAGCCATTTTTATTAAACCAGATTGGTTGCTGTTTATGCAAGGATTGTTTAGGAAACAGAATTCGATAATTGCTTAGGACGTAATATGGACTACGAAAAAATAAAAGACAAATTAGCGCCTTGTGGATTGCATTGCGGAAAATGTTTTGCTTTTAAAGAAGGCGATATTGCTAATACCAGCAGGGCATTAAGAAATGATTTAGGGGAATTCGCTGTTTATGCGAAAAGATTTGCAGAACTATTGGATAACCCTATTTTTGAAAAGTATCCTGATTTTCAGGAAATGCTTGATTATTTTTCGGTTGCGGCATGTTCGGGTTGCAGGAATGAAAAATGTAAGTTGTTTAAGGCTTGTAAGGTTCGATTGTGTTCTGAGAGAAAGGGCGTTGATTTTTGTTTCCAGTGCGCCGAATTTCCTTGTAATAATACAGGATTTGATGACCATCTGAATAAAAGGTCTTTAAACATTAACCTGAGAATGAAAGAAATCGGCGTAGAAGAATATTACAAAGAAATTAAAGACAAACCGCGATACTAATAAGCGTTATAATAACGGAGGAAATCCTTTAAAGGAGATTTCGGTTACGACAAATATTGCGTTACTTTCTTTTTATTCTCGTGCGGGATCCGGGAAAGGAGTTTTACATATTATGAAACAGATTATACTCACATTCATATTTTTAACTGCAGTTTTTACAACTGCTGACTGCCAGGTTAGTTATTCTGAAAGACTATCTCATGCAGCATTGGAGCTGACAAAGCAGCTTGTGGATTACGATCCGGGTTATTTCACCATTGCATATCCAAATGGAGATGTTCCGATTGATAAAGGCGTATGTACTGATGTTATTATTAGAGCATACAGAAAACTGGGAGTTGATCTGCAAAAGGAAGTTCATGAGGATATGAAGGCGAATTTTGGTAGGTATCCAAAAAATTGGGGCTTATCCAAACCTGACAGAAATATTGATCATCGAAGGGTTCCAAATCTTATGGTCTTTTTTACCCGGCATGGAACAGTTAAGTCAATAACAAATAATACAGATGATTATTTACCTGGAGATATCATATGTTGGAATCTTGGAGGTGCGGTTACACATATTGGGCTTGTTGTGAACCGGAAGTCGGCAGATGGGAAAAGGTATTTAATTGTGCATAATGTCGGAGGTGGTCAGGTTTTGGCAGACTGCTTGTTTGAATATAAAATTATCGGCCATTATCAATATCAAAAGCAATAAATACGAATGAAACGAACATGTTGCGCGACAACGCAAACACCAATGAATTGAGCTTGCGAAATCCGCGAAGCGAAAATAATTTTCAGCAACATGTGAGTTCTATCAGACCATAAAAAAACAAATTATTTACTGATGAAAAAAGCCTTGTTTATATTATTAGTCCTGCTAATGAATCTTGGCAGTATCAATGCTCAGGACGACAATGTGCGTATTGACGGGCAGATCATCGGCTACGACGGCACCTCTGTTCTGAACTATACCCTGTCGCCCGTAAATTTTTCCCATCAAATTTTTTCAGTTAAACCCGACAGTCTGGGGCGGTTCACTGTTTCTAAAAAACTGGACTCCATTCATTTTTTTCATTTGTATTACCGGAATAGGGGAATGGTGCACCAATGTAAATTAATCGTTGAACCCGATAAAAGTTATTCCATCATAAGCCGGGGAAACCCGGAGAAGGATTGGGCTAATCACTACACTCCTGACATCTATTCGTGGGACAATAAAAATACGGACAGTTTTATCCGGTACAGCATTGATCACGGGCAAATGTATTACAACCTGATCGATAATGGAACAAGCGGCTCTTTATATCACGATGATTGGAACTTATTGGAACCCGAAAGTTTAATCGATACACTGCAAAGCCGTATTTCCAGAATGGTATCCGTATTTTCGAATTTGCAGAAAGAAGGCAAAATTGACACTGAATTTTTCAAAATTGCGAAGATTAATTGCCAGTATTTACAGGCGTACCGTTTGGCGGCAACCATTCACGATACCTGGCAGCTAAACAAATTTGCGATCGTCGACTCAGTCATCAGAGAAAAGCTATATCGGGTATATCCTGCAATTTTTGAACTTTATCCTGTTGAAGGGGTGAAATTGGAACAAGCTTTCTGTTTTGATAAATATGTTGATGAATACCTGACGTTCAAGGCTGATTATAAAGATGGCGCCTTCAAACCGGTCAAAAGGAAAGGGGCGGGTTATTTGAAGATTCTGGATGGAGCCAGAGGTGTATTTTCACCTCAAGCGTACAAAAATTATGCATTGACAAATATGATGAGTGCTACGGCAAGTCTGGAACTTAAATCGGCCGGGAATGCCAGGAAATTTCTGGCAGAAAACCCGGATATGAAGAATACTCGTTCGGGACAATTCCTGCAAGATGTTTTGATTCCAAGAGTTGACGATTTTAACAAATTGTCAAACGAAGAATTTAAAGAAGGGGTAATTATTTTGGATGACGACAAGCCAATCTGTTCATTTAATGCGTTAATTGATAGTTTAAAGGGAAGACCTTTTCTTATCGATTTGTGGGGGACATGGTGTGGTCCTTGCCGTTACCAGTTTCGATACAATGACGAGCTGAAAAGTTACTTGAAAGAAAATGAAATCCAGATGGTTTATATTGCTTTTGAATACGAGCTTGACCGGGAGAAATGGAAGAATATGATCAAAGCATTTGACTTAAGCGGCTATCATTTTATATCGACTAATGAGTTCAAAGCTGATTTTGAAAAATATGCAGGGAAAATCAGCGGGTATCCAACCTATCTGATTGTTGATCGTCACGGACGAATTGTGGAGAATAAAGCCTGTTTACCAAGTGATCAAGAGAAACTATACAATCAAATTAATGAAAAACTTAAAAACTAACTTGTGTTACTAAATACGCCACCTCAGGTGCAGACAATTTTCTCAATTTCCGGTTTTTCTGCGAGAAGTGCGGCGACGAATGCTCCATGCACCAGATGGATCATTGCCGGCGCTGTGCTGAAGTTTGCCGGAAGTGCGCCGAAGAGTGCAGAAAATTGGCTGCCTGAAACTTAAAGGGAAATAGCCTGGGGACAAAACGCGCCGGCTCGTTTTCATGAACCGTTCGCCACAGGAGAGGACAATCTGTGGAAAGATTTCTGCTCCTGTGGCGAACGGTTCTCACAGACTTACTCTTTCTCCGGTTGGTATTCAAACGAATGGACCGTGCATTTTTGAGTGAACCTGGTGTTCTCTGATTTTGTCTTCTACGCTCCGGACCTGTTTAAAGTAACTGACAGCGTCACGGATGGCTTCTTCCACAGGCCGATAGGTCATTCCCAGCTCCGAAACCGATTTTTCGTTTGAGTAGAAGTTATTGACACATAAAGCTTCCATATTCACCGAACACAGATTTGTTTCTAACCTGAAAAAGCGGAGCAGGTCACCCCAATAGCCAAGAACCCGCAAAACCGGGCGGGGAATTTTTATCAGCAAGGTTTGTTGGTTTAACGTGTGGTTTAATTTCTGAAAAAATTCGAAGTACGAAAGGTTTTCGCCGGCCAGCAGATATTTTTCGCCATGCCTTCCGTTTTCAAAGCTCCGGATAATTCCCTCGGCAACATCGCGTACATGAACAAAGTTTTTTCCCCCGGGCGGGTAGAAGACCAGCTTCTTTTTCCAAGCCATCAGGATGATTTTGCCGGAACCGGGTTTCGTATCAAAAGCGCCCAGCATAAAACAGGGATGGATTAATACCACCTCCGGCTTGCATCTGTTTTTTTGCAGGTGGGCTTCTGCTTCCTGTTTGCTCCGGGCATAAAATGAAGCGCTAAACGGGAACTTCATTTTTCCCAGCTCGGTGCCGGGCCTTTCGGAGGAACCGTAGCCCAGTGTATTAGCAGTACTGACAAACACAAATCTTTCCACGCCGCACTGCATGGCCGTTTGAAAAAGATGAACGGCGGCTTCAATGTTAATCTTCCGGTAAGCCGAATACTGCAACAGGTCCTGACGTGTTTCTGCAGCAGCATGAACCAGGTAGTCACAGCCGGCGCAAAAGGGCTGCAAATTATCCAGAAGCCCGCCTTCGATCAGTTCCAGGTTTTCGTGCACAGGTCCCTTGTATTTAAACCGGTTCCTGATTAGTCCTTTTACATAGAATCCCCTGTTCAGTAATTCAGCGGCCAGATTAGTTCCCAACAAACCGTTTATCCCTGTTAAAAATACTGTCTTCATTTTTGTTTTTTTTGATCAAATAACTGGCCAGGTCCGATTCGGTTAACTCCCAGGGGGAAGAGGCACGCTGGGGTTCTCCCGGTCGGTCATGTTCAATCTCCCTTCTGACGGCCCGGGTCATCAGGGGAAGTTTAATCCAGATCGGGATCATTTGCAGAAGCGCCCAGCTTAAGCGATTTACCATGATAACACTGTCTTTGCGGAACAACTGCCTGATGCAGTAACGGGCCACTTTGTCGGGTTCCAGTAACGTTAGCCTTCCTAAAATTCCTTGTTTCTCGATGCGTTTTGTCACCTCGGCATTGGTTTTCATCGCTCCCGGGTTTACGACGCTGACAAAAACACTCGTATTTTTTAACTCTTCGCAAAGCCCGCGCGAAAAAGAATGGATGAACGATTTGGAGGCCGGGTAAACTGTCTTGTAGCCTATCGGCGAAAATGCCGCCATACTCGATACATTGAGAATATAAGACTGTTGCCGGTGCATCAGGTTGGGCAGCAATTGATGAGTCAAAACCGATGTGGCCACCACATTTACCTGCAGTATGTTGAACAGGTAACGAAAACTTACGTCGGTGAAGCGTTGGCTGCCTCCAAGGCCGGCATTGTTGATCAGAATAAAAACCTGAAATTTTTCGTTGATCTGTTGGGCCAGTTCCAACACTTTTTTAGGCTTTGACAGATCCATTTCGAAATAATGAACTTCGACCTGGAATTCAGAGAAGATTTTACCGGCCAGTTGTTCCAATTGCTGGCAGGGTAAACTGACCAGGATCAGGTTAATCTTCCTGCGGGCCAATTCAACAGCAAATGCTTTCCCCAATCCCTGGCTGGCTCCGGTAACAACGGCAAATTGCTTCTTGTTAACATTTTTCATGACTTTTCGCATTTTGTAGGTTACAAAGGTCCGATGCAATCAGCCGCGAAAAGTTCATGTTTATGAATGTGAACACGTAAGCCTCTGAACGCGCAAGCAGCTTACCCTAAGAGTTTTATAAATATTCGGACGTTCAGTTTTATAACTTTGAACGCATTTCCTTGAATGCAGAAGGTGTTTGACCGGTAAATTTTTTGAAAGTCGTATTGAATGACGTTTTGGAATTAAAACCCGATTCAAAGGCGATTCCTAAAATGGAGAGTCTGTTCATTTCCTCCAGGAGGAGCAATTCTTTTGCTTTTTCAACCCGGTACTGATTGATGAATCGGAAGAAGTTTTCATTAAAGCCGGTATTGATCACATATGATAACTGGTGAGAAGAGATGCTCATCAGTGCAGCCAGCTTGACCAGGTTCAGTTCACTGTCGAGGTAAGGTTTTTGCTTCTGCATCAGTTCAATAAGCTGCAATTTCAATAGGTTCAGGTCTTCATCCGACAGAATTTTTCGTTTTAGCTCCGGTAGGGAATCAACTTCTTCCTCCATGGCAATAATTTCGTCGCGTTGTTTCCCTTCTGCCGGGAAAATCTCTTTCTGTCGCAAGGTGTAATAGCCAACGCTGTAAACCACGGTGAGAAACACTGCGTTCATATAGGTATTGGGTATGGCCAGTCCCATAAGCAGATTGTAAACCCCGGTGAGAACGCCGGTCAACAGGATCAGAAGGATGATGTACTCCAGCCACTTCAGGTTGATCCCCGCGGTGTTTGAGGCAAAAAGCATCAGCTTTCGCTGGTGCTTCTTTATCCGCACATACGACATGTATACAAAATAATATAACTGGACAAGAATGATCAGTGCAAGTACGAAATTGAATAACGAATCTTTTTCTTCGGTATAAGCGTTAACCGTTAACAACACCAGAAATATTGCGGGCAAAACCAGGTAACCTGATTCGGCTTTACGGAACCGGTAGTTGGGATTGGTGAAGAACACGGTGCTGTAATAAATGATGATTGGCAAAAGACACTGAATAAAACGGATCAGGATGCCGGTCCACCGACCCACTTCGGAATGAAAAGCAAGGGAAACAACTTCTTCGGTCCAAAATGTCGACCATACCAGCAAACAGGCTCCAAACCAGATATTGGCCTTTTTATTGACTTTCAAAGGATTGATGATTGTTAAAAAAGACAGAAAAACCAACGACCCGAAAGCAAGAATAACCAGCAGCATGTTGAGTTCATTTCCTTCCATTTCATTCTGATCTTGAATTGAAATTACAAATAAACGATTTTGAGCGACACGTTTGTCCCCTTTAAGTTTAATATTTGCCAACCGCTATTTCGGGCTCGTTAAAAATAGTTTTCAAACGACTGCCCCACTTTTGCAATGGAGCAGAAAATTGTTAGCAGCACACAAATTTGTTAGAAATGGCAAAGACGAAAAAAGGTCCCCCCTATACCGGCGGGACCTTTTGCAGGTGAAGTTACAAAGACTACCTTATCTCAAAAAACCCGAAAAAGACAGCATGATTGAGTTGTTCCGGGCACCTTCCAAATACGGAAGGGCCGCCGGGTTATCCACAACATTGCTAAATCCGTGCGAATATTTAATTGATATCTTGCTGAAGGGGAGATTGAAGCCGATTCCCCCGATCAATCCGTAATCGCACTTTTCGAAATTGTCGTAGTTTAATTCTCCGTAACCGTAAGCGTAAGCGGTTTCGACATTAAAAGTGGCGTCGATCAGGTAGCCGGCATACCCGCCAACGATCAGGTCGACGATGCTTCTCGTATGGATATTCCACTGCAGAGGAACTTCCAGATAGTGAAGCCGGTAATTCACCGACCGGTAAGCATATACCGTATTGGCATAGTCCAGCTCACCGCCTTTCCGCGAATAAAGAAACTGGGGTTCAAAAGAAATTACCTGTCCCAGTGGCATACAGAAGGTCAATCCGGCATGAAATCCAAACTGAAATCCCGGGTCTCCGACCGCTGAGTTATAAAAACTGCTTGCCTGGGTTCCGCCCACGATACCAAAATGGGGTTCATGAATGCTGTATACAGGAACCGACCAGGGGCGCGGCTCCGGCACCTGGGCCTGCAATCCCGCGAAGACACCACACAAAAGGGTCAATATCAAAAATTGTCTCATCTCGGTAGAAATTTAATTGTTTAATTCCTGCTTATGGCAACATGATGTAAATCAACGGTAAATGTGCTTCCGTCGTCAAAAACAACTTTAGCCTCATCTTCATTCAGAAACTCAACGGTTCCTTCATAAACATAGTCGAGATTCGAATTACCATAGTTTTGAACCAGGGTAAATGTGACCGTCCCGGACTCAATCTTGTGCGATTCTTTTGATACGTGGGTGTCTGCAACCCGGCTTTCGAAAGTAAAGCTATAGTTGTTATCGTAATAAATCGCATCCCAGTTTCCCGTCCTGGTGTAAACACCATTGTAAATTTCGTCATTGCTTTCGTCGGCAAGCCCCGAGATCTTAAAGTCAACCGAAATGGTATGGTCATATGATGTCCGGGCAGCTTCGAATTTCTCATCCGCTGTCAGGTTATAATCCACAGCCTGATCACCGTCGCATAACCTCAGGTACTCCTCTTCGTACTGATAGTCGTAACTCCAGTAACCGACGGGATTTTCGGCATGAAATGAATCACTGTTTTGATACACCTCACCGCAATCAGCGATTTCTTTAATCTCGTTGCTGGCCTGGTTCACATTGGCTACCAGTCCGTACGATCCGTACGACAGGGAAATAGCGATCACTTCCTGCGCATCCGCGCGGGCATATACCGGATCAATATAAATCACCTCGTCATCACAGCCCGTGGAAAACAGTCCCAGGAGGGCTGCGCTTAGCATAAATTTTCGATTCATCGTTGTCATTTTTTCCTATTTATTATCCGTGCTCGTGTAGCCTGTTACTTCGTAATTAACAGCACCATCTGTGTTTGTGACCTTATAAACCACGTGGTGATACTCAAAGTAGTTTTTCCCGTCAACCTGGATTGACCGGGCACCTTCGGGAAGCGATTGAACCACGGTTCCGACAGGAGGCATCACCGACTCGTAAATCTCCCTGCCATGTTGGGGCTGACTGGACTTCACATAATACACCCCGTTGGCATAATAGTAACTGACATTGCCCACGCAGGTAACGGTGTAACAGGCAGGTAAGGTTGCAATGACGACTCCGGTTCGGAATACCGGGGGAACAACGAGTATTCTGGCCGGTGCGACTACAACATGACGTGGTGCGACTACAACAGGACGCGGAGCCACTACGATGGGACGTGGTGCCACAAACACCCTTCCCACGGGCGGGTAGTAAACCCTTGTAACGGGTCTTCTCACAACGGTAACACTTCCGGGACGATGAACAACAACCTGGCCCTGCACAGCGGTTAGCGCTCCTGCCGTCATGATCAGGATCAGGGGCAGTATTTTCCAGGAGCGGGAACCCCTGGCTCGCGGGAGCAAAGCCGTATTACGGGCATTGCCGGGCCGAAGCGATGCAAGATTAAAAAGAAAGTTCTGTTTCATGGTCTTTGTTTTTTAATTGTTTTGCGTTTCCACTTAAACGTGTCAAATATAGACCGTCAAATCAAACACCGCAGAACATTTTCATTGAACAACAAAACCAATCATACGAACAACCTTGTTCGCTAAACAAAGTCGTTCGGCATTTGCGCGATTGCTTTGCTGCAGGTTGCGAAGTGAAAAAAAGATGGTACCAAAACCGGGCGTCACATCCAAAATTTCGGAACACCTGTATTGCTATTTCAGTAAAGGACAAATTACTAATAAACGATTTTGAGCGACACGTTTGTACCCTTTAAGTTTAATATTTGCCAACCGCCATTTCGGGCTCGTTAAAAATAGTTTTCAAACGGTTGCTCCATTTTTTCAATACGACTTTCCGTTCTTCGTTTGTGAGATGAGCAACCGAATAATTTACTTCAGGTTCCAAAACCGAAAAACCGACACATTCTAAAATTCCCCTGTTAACGGGGCGCAATATTCCGTATATATCTCCGTGATAGCCGTCTTTCGTATACGTCTCTGCACCGCTGCCCGTAGTTATCGACAGCAGGGCCTTTTTGCCCCGCAACGTTCCGTTTTCATAATAGCCGCCGTCTTTAAAAAACCGTCCTGATGTAAAAATTTTGTCTGTCCATCCTTTTAGAATTGCTGGTGGGGCAAACCGCCATAAAGGAAACTGCCAAATCATAAGGTCGCACCATTCTACCTTTTCCTGTTCTGTTTTAGTTTGCTGAGCGTAGCTGTTATTCATTTCAGCCGCATATATTTCTTCCATCTGCAGCTTCAGGTAGTCTGGATTTCTAACACTTGTGAAATTGCTCCTGTCATAAACCGGATTAAAGTTCATGGCATAAAGGTCTGTGGTTTTTACTTCGTGTCCGTTTTCTGCAAATGCATTTATTGCCGTTTGATACATAGCCGCATTGAAACTTTTCGGTTCGGGATGCGCCAATACAATCAATACTTTCATGTGTATTTAAATTTTGTTGCAGGCAAAGCTATGTTCCTTTTCATACCTTTGCAATGGAGCAGAAAATTGTTAGCAGCACACAAATTTGTTAGAAATGGCAAAGAGGAAGATTACAAGCACCAATAGCATAAACAGAGATTATCTGAAGAACGAGTGCGGAACAATGTACGCTTTAATGTTGCTTTCGGGCAGGTGGAAAATGACGATACTGCACAAGCTTTCAAAAAAAGATATGCGGTTTACTGAATTGAAAGCGTGTATTCCGAACATTTCCGACAGGATGCTTACCCTGCATTTGAAAGAAATGGAACAAGACGGACTGATCGAACGAGCTATATTTGCTGAAGTGCCGCCGAGAGTGGAATACAAATTAACGCCAAGCACTCAGCTTTTGGTTTCTATTTGGGATCAGTTAGAAGTTTGGGGGCGCAGTCATCGTGAGAATCAGGAACTTAAAAGATCAACATTGCGATAACCTGCCTGATTCACCTCTCATGCACGATACACAAAATGTAAATTCACCGACAGCACATCCCCGAGAGAGTCGGCTATGCCAGGAGCAGAAACATCAACGGTCCCCGGGAATTCAAAGGAATCATCAATGACGTTCCTCACAATTGCGTGACGAATCGTCCGCGGATTCGAGGCTGATCGTGCGTTCAATCTGAACCTGTGCCAGAAAGATCTCATCGTGTGAAACAACAAGTAATGTTCCCCGATACTGGTTTATCGCGGCAGTCAGAATTTCGGCGTTCTGAATGTCCAGGTTGTTCGTCGGCTCGTCTAAAACGATGATGTCGGGCGATTGATTTCCGATGGTCAGACAACACAACATCAAACGCATTCTTTCGCCGCCGCTTAAAACACGGCACGGTTTGTCCCATTCTTCCTTTGTGAATAAAAAGCGATTGAGCCTGATTTTTATCTCGTGCTCCTGCAATGCTGAATCGTTGAACTGCTGAGCCTGCTCGTAAACGTTTAACTGGTTATTGATCAGCGAATAGTCCTGATCAATGTAGACCGATTTGTTATTCGTCCGGCAAGCCTTTCCGGTCTGTGGTTCAATACTGCCTAAAATCAATTTGATCAGCGTTGTTTTGCCCGAGCCGTTCGCACCTTTCAGCGCTATTCGTTCACCACTCGTAATTTGAAGATTCATGTTTTCTTTCCAAAGCGGTTCGGTGGTGTAGCTGAAATTCATATCAGTCCCCTTAAACAAAATTTTACCTGTATGAAGCGCCGAATCATCAAACCCAAATTTCATTTTATCAAGGTCGGACAGGGCTGATCGCAATTCCTGTAACTCCTGCGATATGCCGCTGATCTTTTCAGCATGAACGCTCCTGATCTTTGATGTGCTGTTTTCCGCATTGTTTCGCAACGCGTTCATCATGATTCGTGAAGTACCTGCTTTTTCCTGCTTCTTTTTTCCGCGGGCGTCCAGTTTCTGCTGGCGTTCCAGCGTCTCCCGTTCCTTCTCTCTGGCTTTTCGCAGAGCCTTTTCCCTATTCTGTATATCCTGGCTTAAAGCGTTGTTTTCTATTCGCTTTTGTTCGGCATAAAAGTCATAATTGCCGCCGTAAACGGTTATACCGTTTCTGCTTAACTCACAAACAGGGTTCATAAGGTTGAGTAATTTCCGGTCGTGACTAACTACAAGAAACGTATTTTGCGCAGCCTGAATGAAGTTTGATAAAAGTTCCCTGCCTGAAACATCCAAATGATTGGTCGGTTCATCCAGCAAAACCAATTCCGGTCGATGAATGGAAATGCCCGCGAGAAAAACTTTCGTTTTTTGGCCGCCACTCAGTGTCTCTATGCTTTGCCGCATCTCCAGATCCGATAGCTGCCAGTCAAGTAAAGCTTCCCTGCAACGGTCTTCAATAGTCCAGTCGTCTTCAAGCAACCGGTAGTTTTCTTCGGTCACGTTCCCGTCTAAGATTTCCCTGAGCGCCTTGAGTTTGCCTTCTACATTCAGCGCCTGTGCAATCGTCAAATGATTATACTGGCCAAAAATCTGCGGAACATAGTATGGCCTCAAACTTACACTCAGTTGTCCGCCCGAAGGTTGTAATTCTCCTGCAATAATTTTCAGCAATGTCGATTTTCCCGCGCCGTTATTACCAATTAGGGCTGTTTTGTCCTGCCGGTTTACGGTCAGGTTAACATTGTCAAACAGCAAGTCCTTGTTGGGATGTATATAGGAAACGTTTTGCAAAATAATCATAATCTCTTCCTTTAAAGCATAATGAAATGAATAGGCCGGTTTTGCCCATGGGCTTTAACTTTCCGAAAGAAACTATATTTTACATTTTTGTCTTTTCTATTTTGATGATGCAAAAGTAAGAAATATTCCCGGAAGCCCGTTCTGCTCATTGTCTAAAATGACATTTGTCCGTGCAGTACCGTACCGACGTAAATACTAAATTACCACTGAATTATTGCTTTTTTTTCGCGATAAACCATTCAAAATCTGATTGCATTACATTACTTCGTTCTGAATCATACAATAAAACCCTCACTGTTAGCAACGTTCTGTTTTTTGCATTTAGTTCTTCCATTATCTTCATCCTGTCAGTACCCACAAAACTTGCTTTTGAATAAATAGCTCCTTGCGCTGGTTTCTTGTATTTGGTTTCAACCTTACGAACAACCGGAAAAATATCAGTTAATTCCCGAAATTCATTGATTAAGAAAAAACCACTGGATGCTTCCGCCAACGCAAATTGAGCGCTTGCATGCACTGTTTTCAAATGGTTGAGATATTCCTCTTTATCTTCCAATGCCAGCAAATATTCTGTATCTAACGACGGTTCTATTCCTACGAATCGATTAAAAGGCAAGTCAAAAACATTCATAAAGCGATATTCTTTTGTTATTCCTGATCAGTCCGATTTTAATTTCATCTTTCATTCTGTTTCTGCAAATATATTAATTTCAGGCTGTTGTCTGCCTGCTCTTCTCTGCAATCGGTATATCCGAGTTTTCGGTAAATCGCCAGATTCTTTATACTCTTGTTTCCGGTAAACAATTCATAAACGGAACAATTATCAAATGCCTTTTCGATTTCCGACATTAGTTTTTTGCCAATTCCCTGATTTTGATAATCAGGTTTCACAATCAATTTGCCTATTTTACAAACATGGTCAACCAATTGAGCCCGAACAGACCCTACTATTTGTCCATTCGTTTCTGCTTTAATTACAATTCCATTTCGCCATTCTGCTGCTAATGAATCAAGTTTTTGCGTTAATGGCTGAATCTCAAAGTTGTTGTAAATCATGGCCTCTTGAGTGTATGCTTCTTTTTGCAGTTCAAGTATTTCATTTAAATCACTCAATTCAGCTTTGCTCAAGGTAAGAGTTGTTTGTTCCATCCTCTTCCTGTTTGTTGGTTTCACAGTTGCTTTTTCCGGCGGTCCTGTCGCACTTATATTTTTTTTGTCTGGCGTATCCGCATCAATTTTTAATCTTGAGCTTCATTATTACGGAAGTATCATTTTGTCCGGCAATTTCAAAGTTATTCTTTTCCAATACCCGTATTGATGGCGTATTTGTTTTGTAAGTCTCAGCTTTTATTATTTGTATCTTTTTGTTGGCTGTTGCCCATTGAACCAATCCCGATATTGTTTCGGTCATATATCCACCGTTTCTATAACCATCGTCAGTTCCGTACCCTATTTCAACTTCTCCGTTTTCATCCGGCTCCCCATGAAAACATATTCCGCCAATTATTGCTTTTTTACTTTTCTCAACCACTATCCACATCGTATAAAACAAATAATCTTTCTTTAAATCGGAAAGGTTTGGCAACAAATCATTCAAAATGGCCTCTTGCACTTCTTTCTCTACGAAAGATGCTGAAGGTGTCAGACCCAAATCTTCTGCTAATTCACTTGGAAACTTTGTAAGCTTCATCAATTCGCTACCCGATAATGGTTTTAATATCAGCCGTTTTGTTTCTATCATAATTCGATATTGGAAATATTGAACCTCAAAAGTATTGTGCAAAGGTAGAATTTTTGTCTTTATGTATTTCCGGTTCTCTTTGGCTTAGGGGCTTTTGTTGCTGTTGTCTAAAGAAGACAATAATAGGGAAGGCTGGGAGCCGCGGGGGTAAACCTAAGTTATACTGATTTTTTGATATGACGGAATAATGGTCGCATTAGTTGCATTTCCCGTGTCTTCTTGCGTTTTCATACCCGAATTGAAAAATATTACGCTCTTTCCCTAACAAAGAGCCCGATAATCCCCTGGTCGGCGGTGAGGAAAAAGGGCGCTGCGACAGGACGGAGACAAAAGCCGGGAACGGTTCTGCCAGCGTTTTTTCCTTGTACCCTCTGATAGAACCGTTCGTTTTGAAAAGGCTATTTCATATACGTAAATAATTTGTTTTTTAATGGCCGTATGGAACTCCATGTTGCTGAAGATTATTATCATATCCTCGGGCGTTGCAGAGCAACATGTTCGTTTCAGACAATAAACACAGGAGTTTGGTCGGCAAGGCAATCCCTCAATGACTTGAGTTAAGCAGGAGATGAAACGGCAAGTTGAAAACTATTGAATAGAATAATGCTAAAAACCATAACTCTTTTTACCGAAAGTTTTAAATTTGATCCTGATTACTAAACAACTAACAAAACAAAAAACAATGCACCCCCGATACAGACGTCTTCTCATTCACATACTTCAGCGGTATACCTTTTCCCCAGGTAAAAAGCGCACTCAATGGATTTTTATAGCAGGAGTACTTTCATTATTCCTGTTCATAGTAATTGCAGACATAGCAGTTAATCAGCAGACCAGGAATTTTGTCTACCGTGATGCTGCTTCCATTCCAGCAAATAAGGTTGGATTGTTATTAGGGACATCAAAATATTTACGCTCAGGAAATCCAAATCAATATTTTGAATACCGGATATTAGCAGCTGAACAGCTATATAAATAGGGGAAAATTAGTAATCTGGTAATAAGTGGTGATAATAGCTCGGAAGAATACAATGAACCGCAAGATATGAAAGATGAGTTAATAAAGCGAGGCATACCCACTGATAAAATCTACCTCGACTATGCTGGATTCAGAACCTTTGATTCCATGTATAGAATGAGGGAAATATTTGGGCAAGTCAGGTTTACAGTTATATCACAGGAATTTCATAACAGAAGGGCTGTTTATATAGGAAAGCGCCTTGGGTTGGATGTCATTGGTTACAATGCAAAAGATGTTGATGCTTATAATGGCTTTAAAACCAAGCTAAGAGAAAAGCTGGCACGAGCAAAACTCTTCCTTGATATCATGATAAATAAAAAACCTAAATTTCTGGGTGAGAAGATCAGTATTAATTAAGCTTAAAGCAACACATAGACTCGCTAAACCCAGTTTGCGGGGATAGTCCTCATTCTATGATAGCTTTAGAAATGCTTGAAAGTTACGGCATTCTATATCTTGGAAAATTCAGTCACAGGACTAGCCTGCAGGCGGTTCGCCGACATAACAAATGACGAGAACGATACATGCGATATTGATTATGGTTTTGAGCTTCAGCTATGTAAATGCGGCGTGATATTCATCAATCGTTTTGTAATCTGTTTTAGCCACCACGTAATATTTATGCAGAGATATTTGGAATTTGACAAATACATGTTATCTTTGAAGATAACTTTATGAAATG
>Ga0074195_1000312_pt1 | contig 105859 bp, 66 predicted proteins | sample EPASupsiteHSE623_FD_64525 | JGI IMG/M metagenome (GOLD analysis project Ga0074195, IMG submission 64525) | Bioremediated contaminated groundwater from EPA Superfund site, New Mexico - Sample HSE6-23 | ecosystem: Environmental > Aquatic > Deep subsurface > Groundwater > Contaminated ... | reverse complement strand
TTCGACACCCCGCTCAGCGATAGGCCTCTCGACCACACGCCGGGGTCTGCTACCGGGCGCGTCGGCGCTTACCCGGACAGGACTTTCACCTGTGAGTGGGATGCAGCTTTGTTCAGGACGCACCACGCTTCAATTTTACACCAAGGCCCACGAATTAGGGGCCTAAAGACTCTATCGCGGTTCGAGCCGTCGCAGAGACCGGCTCGGGCGTCCGAGGCGCGCTGTAGGTGATCGTCTTCGCTGAGAACAGCTCATTCAAACTGTCTCCGCGGTGGATCCGGGCAATGGCCTCGGCCAGAAGCGACCCCACCGACAGGATCTTGAGCTTGGTCGTGCGCACCTCCGGAGAGATGGGCAGAGTATTGGTCACGATCAATTCTTCCAGATCAGAGTCCTCGATGCGTTCGATTGCTCCGGGACAGAGTACGCCGTGCGTCACCGCCGCGAAGATCCTGGTCGCCCCGGCCCTCTTGAGCGCTTCCACCCCCGAAAGGATCGACCCGCCCGTGGAGATTTCGTCGTCGAAGATGACGGCGGTCTTCCCGCGTACGTCTCCGATCACCAGCACGACCTCGGCTCGATCGTCGTTGGCGGTGCGCCTCTTGTCGAGGATCGACATGGGGATAGACAGACGTTTCGCGTAATCCGCGGTGCGCTTGGCGCTTCCAGCGTCAGGAGCCACGGCGACCACGTTGTCGAGCCCCTTGTCGCAAAAATAGCGACAGATCACCGGAGCGGCCTGCAGATGGTCGACCGGGACTCTAAAGAAGCCCTGGATCTGCTCGGCGTGGAGATCCATCGTCAGCACTCGGTTCGCTCCCGCGGCTTCCAGCAGACGCGCGACCAGGGAGGCCGTGATCGGAATCCGAGGTTGGTCCTTCTTGTCGGAGCGGCCGTAGGGGTAGTACGGGGTGACCACCGTGATCGACCGCGCGCTCGCCCGCACCAGGGCGTCCATCATGAGAAACAGCTCCATCAGGCCATCGTTGACCGGAGCGCATGAGGGTTGAACGACATAACAGTCCGTCTGCCGAACGCTCTCCTGAATCTGAACGAAACTGTTGTCGTTCTTGAACTTGAAGCTCTGGGTCCGACCCAGGCTGACCCCCAAGAACTCGCAGATCTCCTTGGCGAGGACAGGATGCGCACTCCCCGAGAAGACCCTGATCGAACGTTTCACCGAATCAGTCACCGCGTTTCCTTTCCTCTGTCACGAGGGCTCACCGCATATACTCGAACACCTTATCACGGGTCGCGTCCGTGATGACGTTTTGCCTGTGAAGCTGCAGAACAGCCATTCGCATGGGAAGACAGCCATCCCGAACCGAGGTCTCCAGCGTGGCCTTGATTTTGGACACCTCGCCCTTACGAATCAGCGCCCTGAGCGCGAAAGTCGGGTTCAGTATCTCAAAGGCGGCCGTCATCTGCAGACTTTTGTCCCCCATAGGGAGCAGAATCTGCGAGATGATGCCCTGAATGTTGAGCGAGAGCTGGGTCCTGATCTGCTCGTGCAAAGCTGAGGGAAACATGTTCACGATCCGATCCATCACCTCGCAGGCGCCGATGGTCTGTACGGTCGAGATGACCAAGTGACCGGTTTCGGCCATGGTAATGGCTGTGGAGACGGTATCCAGATCGCGAATTTCGCCGATGAAAACCACGTCCGGATCCTCGCGCAGAGAGGCTTTGAGGGCCATCTCGAACGAGACCACGTGGCTGTCGAGCTCCCGCTGCGTGACGATCGATTTCTCGTTGCGCAACAGATACTCGATGGGGTCCTCAACGGTCACGATGTGCTTGCTGACCGACGCATTGATCTCGTTGACCAGGCTCACGGCCGTGGTCGTCTTGCCGGATCCGGCCGGTCCGACGATCAGGACCAATCCGCGAGGCCTCAGGGCGAACTCCCGGGCGATCGTCGGCAGTCCGAGCTCGGCGGCAGAAGGGATCTTCGTGGGAACCAGACGGTAGACGCCGGACAGAGCCTTGCGCTGGTAGAAAGCGCTCCCACGCACTCGTACGTCGGGATTGATCTGCAGGGCGTAGTCCGCCTTTCTTCGTTTGGCAAGGGACTGTTGGCGGATCTCGTCGAGAGTGCCCCAGATCATGTCACCGATGTCTTCGGGCGCGACGTCGTGGTCGACATTCCTGAAGATGCGACCGCCCTTTCTGTGGAAAATGCCGACCCCGTCCTTGAGGTGGACGTCCGAATACTTGTTCTGGTGCGCCCCTTCGATGATCTGTGCGAACGTCGTCACTATCCGGCCTCCTGGTACTTGGCCGCTGCCTTCTCGAACGTGGCGGGATTCTGACACCGCTCGAACGCGTGACGGTAAGAGATCGAACCGGTCTCGAGCAACTCGAGGAGGTGCTGGTCCAGGCTGCGCATGCCGAGAGCCGAACCGCTCTCGATGACGCCTTGGATGAGGTACGGTTTCGACTCTCGGATGCTGGCACGGACTGCATCGTTGGCGATCATCAGCTCAACGGCAGCGACGCGTCCCCCACCCCTCTTGGGGACCAAGGTCTGGGACATGATGCAGATGATCGTCGCGGCGAGCTGGAAACGGGCCTGGCCCTGGCTCTCGGCCGGAAACGTATTGAGGATGCGTTCCACGGTCTGGTACGCGGAGGTCGTGTGGACCGTCGCGAACACGAGCTTTCCGGACTCAGCGGCGGTGAGGGTGGTCGCCATGGCCTCCATAGATCTGAGCTCCCCCACAAGGAGGATGTCGGGATCCTGCCGCATCGAGTCGGTGACCCCTTGGGAAAAAGAAGGGGTATCCACCGGCACCTCGCGCTGGGTGATCGAACACTTGTTATCCTCGTAAATGTACTCGATCGGGTCCTCGACCGTGATGATGTGCTTGTACTCGTGCTCGTTGATGTCGCGGATCAGGGCGGCCAGAGTCGTTGTCTTGCCGGATCCGGTGGGCCCGGTCACGAGGAAGAGTCCGCGTCCCTTGTATACCAAATCCCGGGCGGCCTTTGGCAGCCCCAGTTCTTCCCAGGACGGAATCCGCCGGGGGATGAGACGCAGAGAGATGCCCAGGCCGCTTGCATCCGTATAGATGTTGGTCCGGAAACGGGCCCGATCCTTGAAGCCGTAGGCTGTGTCCACCTGGAGCTCGACCTCGAGCTTTTCCCGCTCCTCCTCGTTCGTCATCATCATCACGAAGCTCCAGATCATGGCCTCATCCAGCTTTTCACGACCATGGAGCCTGAGATCACCATCGATTCGAAGGACGGGCACATGTCCTTGCTTGACGTGGATATCCGATCCATTCCTGTCGAGGAGAGTTCCCATCAGCTCTTCCATGAGAGGCTGGGCCGACGGCACCACGGCCGGGTGTTCGCTGCGGCGACGTCTTGGCCCGTGCCTTACGTCATGATGGGGACTCGTGACCGCGGGGGCGGTCGGCGGGGAAAACCCGGGGCCTGGCCCGGGTGAAGGCGAAACGATGGACGGAACCCGCCGCGGGGGCTCCGGAATGGACTTCGAAGCGGGTGACGCGGGCGGAATCGGCGCGGTCCGAGGCGATGGTCCGGGCGTCGGAAGCGGTGCGGTCCGAGAGGGCTGGCCGTGCGGAATCGGCTCTTGAACAGGTCGAGACGACGAGGCAGGTGGCGTCTGAGGACCGGCCGAGACCGACAGCTGGAGGACGTAGTGCCCTCCGTCAAGGGCGACCGACAGCCGAAAGGCACCCAGCTCGCCCAGCTTGATCGCCATATCCACGCGCTTCTTGCTGGCGAGCTCGCCCATTCTGTCCGGCTTCAGGAAGGTCCGGAGGAAGGTCTCCAGCTCCTTGTCCGACAGGATCCCCTGCCCGTGAAGCGGCTCAACCGACGATCCGATGCGCAGAGCCGGCGCCACTCCCGCTTTGACGAAAACGAGCTGGGCGTTTCGATCCTTGAGAGCCTTCGCGAGCTGAGTCAAAGATAAAGGCATGTGCCCCCCTTATCTGGGAACGCGGAGGATCGAGGAGGACCGTTGGCCATTCCAGGGGCAAATGACATCCGGAATCGTCAAAGTGACGGACGTCGTCACGGGAGCTTGATCCACGCTGGGTTCGTCCTCGGTGACGACCACATTGATGCCGTTTCCTCCACGGACAAGGATCGTCTTGGGGATCGTCGTTTGAGTGATCCTTTGTCCGGTGATTCTCACAGGAAGACTGAAGAGCTCTCTCCCGTTCACGTCCACGTTCGCGACCCCGCTGCGTGTGGATGACCAGGACATCACGAAATCGGGAATCGCCTGCTGACCGGGCGGAACCGGGACGGTCGCCGGGTCGGGGCAGACGGGTTCGAACGTCGAGATCCGCACCACGAACGGGATGTGGAGTCCGACGAGGAAAGTGACGTCGGAGCAAGGACAGGTTCGGAGGTTCCGGTTCGATCGCAGCAGGAACCCCAGAGAACCGGTCGGATTGTTCCCGTTCCGGATCAGCGCGGAAAAAACGTTCATCGTGTAGGTGGTCGTGGCAGAAGCCGGACTCTGGTCTACTTGGGCGAACAACAGCGATGGTGGAGTGTTGGCGTCCCAGCTCGTCGTGGGCACGTAGTAGCTGGCGCCCAAGGGATTGCTCAAGACGGCGGCGGACACAACCTCGTAGTTCCTGTAGAGAGTCGAGTTCTCCGTGAAGGCCGGCCGACAGAACGCCACGCGCTCTTCCCCATCAGGGGCTACGCCGACCCTCAAGCCCTCGGAAGTGACGTCCCACGCTTGCCCCGCCTTTCTGGCCACGACGCGCAGAGTACCAAACGAGGCTGTGTGGAGAGCTCCCCGAACCGATAGGTTGCCGGAAGCGACGGCCATGGCTGCCATATGAACAGCGAGAACGATCCCCAGAACCGCGGACACCAGAAAGCGGGATAGCCGTACGGTAGGACGGAACAACGAAGGGGTGCCTAACGAAGGGGTGTCTATCGAGTGGGTGGGGACGAGCCCTCGCGTTTGCGGCTCGTCAAGCGGATTATCTTTGGGGTCCGGGCTTCGACTCAAGACCACCCCCGCCTGACTTCGAAGAGTAACGTTGCTGTGGGGAACCCCAACTTCTCGAGCCGAGCAGAGCTCGTCTCGACCAGTTGTTTCGCCCCCTGGGTTTGCCACCCGTCCGTCACGCACGGTTGAGGGAGATCCAGATTGTCCTCTCATCGACTAGAGTACGTTAGCACGCGCCACTCAGGCGGTCAAATGGATCAAATCCGCGAAAGAACCACCCTCTTGGACATGTTGTCGTTTCCAAACATCTACTATTGAGAGAGTCTTTCTCACCCGGTATACTGATGGCTTCCCATGCTTATCCTGGGTCTGGATCCCGGAGTGGCCACGATCGGATTCGGAGTCATCGACGGCCGCACACTCTCGTCGATATCGCTGGTGACCTGCGGCTGCATCCGCACCCGCCCCGGCATTCCCATGGGCTCAAGATTGGTCGAGATCCGCCGGGACCTCAGAGAGCTCATAGAGCGCCACCGGCCGCATGCTGCCGCGATGGAGACCCTTTTCTTCAACAAGAACGTCCGAACCGCCTTGATCGTAGCCCAGACCCGCGGAGTCCTCCTCATGACGCTTGCGGAGGCGGGCCTGCCCATAGCCGAATACGGTCCCCAGTCCATCAAGATGGCCGTGGTCGGGTACGGCAAGGGGGTCAAATCCCAGGTCCAAGCGATGGTGGCTCGAATTCTCCATCTCTCCACCCCACCCAAACCCGACGACGCGGCCGACGCTTTGGCCGTAGCGCTTTGTCATCGGTTCACCCTCGGACCGACGTCCGTCGCCACACAAAAAAAATAGCCGCGGTTCGGTGGGCCCCCGATGAAAATTGGTACGGCCGGGGGTATCGGAACCGCGGTGGCTGCTGCGGCTGTGGGGCCGCAGCAATCTTGAGCAGGAGGAGTATGAGATATTGGCTTCACTTGTTGATTACGGAAAACGAGCCCGGATGGTTCCCGCTTTTTTAAAAAAACTTCGCAATCGAGAAGCGGCGACGAGTTCTGACGCAGCAGACGAAGCGGGCAGACGAAGTGGGCAGACCAGGGTGCAGATGAGGGATCAGGGAGCCCCAGCCCCGTTGAAGTCCTGACTGCTGTCCGGTTATACTAGTCACCGCTCATGAAGTCGCATCGGGCCATTCAGGAGTCCATCCGGAAACGCCGAAAGCTGACACTGATCTACTTCACGGCGATTTCGCTGGCCAGCGTCATGCTGCTGGCCTATATCTGGCAATACATGCAGATGATGGAGATTCAACTCTCCATCTCGGAGCTCCAGAAGGAGAACCAAGCTCTTCTCGAGAAAATCGAAGTGCGGCAGGCCGAGCGGGCCACTCTGGGGCGTCTCGAAAGGATCGAGGAAATCGCCACTCGCAAGCTCGGGATGGGACTCCCTGCCAAGGAGCAGATGTGGTATATTTCCACCTCCCCTCCGGCGAAGACCGGAAGGTGAAGTGTCCTACCCCGGCCTTTGGCCCTATGGACTCGCCCCAAGACGGATCCCATCGGGGGTTGTCGGGAACAGGTCGGTCGAGATGATGACCGGTGTGCGCCACGTGCCGGTGCTCCTCGATGAAATCGTGGAAGTCGCCAGGGGAGGCCCTCACAGGATCGTCTTGGATGGAACCGTCGGGCTGGGTGGACACGCGGCAGCCCTTCTGTCCCGGTTACCGGGGCTCGAGAGGTACATCGGATTGGATCGAGACGCTGAAGCTCTCGAGCTTGCCCAAGACCTTCTCACTCCCTTCCGCGAGCGAGTTCGATTGTTCCAGGCAACCTTTGACCAGGCACAAGCCATTCTCGACCAGCTCGGCCTGGAGACCGTTGATCTGGCGCTTCTGGATCTGGGGGTTTCCAGTTTGCAGCTGGACCGTCCCGGACGCGGGTTCTCTTTCCGCGATGCAGGCCCTCTCGACATGCGTATGGACCCGTCTCACGGAGAGACAGCAAAGGACCTTCTCGGCCGGCTGACCGTGGGCGAGTTAACGCAGCTTCTCAAGACCAACGGAGAGGTCGACTGCCCGGGTCGAGTGGCCCGAGCGATCCTCGAAAATCTCACCCGGATCAAAACCACGGCCGACCTTGCCCAGGTGGTCGTGGATGTGCTCCCCGCATCCCTGAAAGCCCGAAGCCGGATTCATCCGGCCACGAAGGTGTTCCTGGCCCTGAGGATCGCCGTCAACCAAGAGCTCGAGAGACTCGAGACTGCGCTTCCCGCGATCCTCGAACGGCTGTCCTGCGATGGACGAATCGCAGCGATCGCATTCCACTCGCTGGAAGACCGGATCGTGAAGAGGTTCTTCTCCGATGAGGCCCGGGGTTGTACGTGCCCTCCAGGACTTCCTGTCTGTGCGTGCGGACGCCGTCCTCGACTGAGGCTGTGCTCACGCCGAGCGATCCAGCCCGCTCCCTTTGAACAGCAAGCCAACCCTCGGAGTCGATCAGCCAAGCTCCGGGTCGGGGTCAGATTGTGATCCACAAGTTTCACCGTCGCCGGATCATTCTGTGCTTTCTCCTAGTGTTCGGCGGTTTCTTCGTGGCCGTCGTGCGGATGTACCAGATTCAGATTCAGCAGAAAGACTTCTTCGCCCTCCTTGGAGACAAGGTCCACGTGAAGCGGATTCCCATCCGACCACCGAGGGGCAAGATCTTCTCCTCCAGCGGCAACGTCCTCGCCCAGTCGATCCCAGTCCACTCTCTGTGCGCGGACCCGACCGAGATCTCCGATCCATCAGGGCTTGTCCGATTGCTCTCCGGGATCCTCGATGCAAAGGAGGCAAAAGACCTCCAGGAGAATCTTCGAACCAAGCCCAGGACGCACCCGATAGCGGGCAAGGGGGAGAACTCCTCGCGGCTCGAACCATCATCCACCAGGGCGCCCAGCGGCCCTCCGGCACCCCCACCCGGATTCTTTCCCGAAGGTCTCAGGGCGCTCATCCTGCCCGGGGGTATCTCGCGCCCCCCTCCCTTGTCCGAGAGGACGAAGATCGGCGTCCGAAGCCAGTTCTGCTGGGTCAAACGTAAGCTCGACGCCCGCACGTACGAGGCTGTCCTGCAACTCATCAAGACGCACAAGATCAAAGGGCTCGGGTTCCGCAAGGAGTACAAGCGCGTCTACCCGAACAATCAGATTCTCTCCCAGGTTCTCGGTTTCGTGAATCTGGACGAAGTGGGCCTCGAAGGCCTGGAGTACCAGTTCAACCGTCTGCTCAACGGAAAGCCTGGTGTGCGGATCGTCGTCCGGGGTCCCAACGGAATGCCGATCCAAGAGCTGGCTCGACAGAAACCGGAAGGGTTCTACGACGTCTACCTGACGATCGATCACGTGATTCAGTACTGCATGGAGCGGGAGCTGGACAAGGCCTATGCCAAGTACTCGCCCAAGAACTGTTTTGCCGCCGCGATTGAGCCGAATACGGGTGAGATCCTGGCGATGGCAAGCCGCCCCACGTACGATCCGAACAACTATCGAGCCTACAGCCGCGACCTCTACAAAAACCGGGTTGCGACCGACACGTTCGAGCCGGGATCGACGTTCAAGGTCGTGACCGCAGCCGCGGCCCTCGAAGAACATCGCGTGGAGCCACCCACAACGTTCAACTGCCCAGGCAAAATCATTCTTTGGGACATTCCCATCCGCTGTACCAGCACCCACAACGACGTTTCGCTCGAACAGATCATCGAAAGATCGTGCAACACGGGAATCATCAAGGTTGGAGAGCTTCTGGGCCCCAGGAACCTCTACTACTACATCCGCAAGTTCGGATTCGGGGAGAAGACCGGGGTGGACCTTCCGTTGGAGGGCGATGGACTGGTGTACCAGCCAGATCGCTGGTCCGGACTCTCGATCGGTGCGGTGTCGATGGGACAAGAGCTCACTGTCACGGGAATCCAGATGCTGACGGGGATCTCGGTCATCGCCAACGGCGGACGGCTTCTGCGGCCGCAGATCATCAAGAAGGTCGTGGATCCGGAGACCGGCGCCGTGGTCCAAGACTTTTCGATGGACATCCGCCGTCGGGTGATCTCGCCGAAGACCACCGAGTTGATGACCAAGATGATGAGCCTTGTGACCAAAAGTGGGACCGGGACACTTGCGGCTCTGGACGATTACGTCGTCGCCGGGAAAACCGGGACCTCCGAAAAGCTTGGCCGCAGCAAGGAGCAGGGAAACCTCCAGTATGTGGCCAGCTTCATCGGGTTTCTCCCCGCCAAGGAACCGAAGGTGCTGATCTACGTTGTCCTGAACGAACCGAAGGAACCGAAGGGTGAGAAGGTCCGGGGCGGAACAATGGCAGGCCCGGTCTTCCGGGAGATCGCGCGCCAGATCATGCTGCTCCAGAAAATCCCGCCAGAGCCCGGCGTCGGAACGCCGGTCGTACCCGTCTCGCACGAGACACCTTCCACACCCAAAGAGGAAGAGACCGATCCGTCACAGGAGACCGCTGGTGACGGCGAGGAACCGACAGAAACCGATGAACGCCCGGGACCGACGACCCAATCACCCGGTCCCCAAGTGGATTCGACCGTGCCGAAGGGAAGCCCGGCACCTTCCGCCCCCCCTTCGCAGAACCCCCAGACGCCGAGAACCGAGGAGGAATCGAGCAATGAACCCAGCGACCCTGGAGAAGATAGCGAAACAGACGGGGATTGAGCTCGTGAGCGGCTCGGAATCGACGACGGTCACGGGGCTGTGCGACGACTCAAGGCTCGCAAAACCGGGCGACCTCTTCTTCTGCGTGTCGGGATCGAAACACGACGGGACCCGGTTCGCCAAGGACGCGGTGGCTCGAGGGGCCGTGGCGGTCGTCTCGGACAGGAGCGAGGCCATCGAGCTCGGTGTTCCCGTTCTCCGGACCATTGACACGCGGGCCACGCTTGCCCGCGCGGTGAGGCTGCTCCACCGAGAGACCCTCGACCGACTCCGGTACGTGGGCGTTACCGGCACAAATGGAAAGACCACGACCACACACCTGATCGCATCCGTGCTCCGTGAGGCCGGATCCCGGACAGCCATCGTCGGCACGCTAGGCACGATCAAGGATGATGGGTCCCGGGTTCCCAGTAAAAACACGACACCGGGGCCTCTGGACCTTCTCCGAACGATCAGTGGTCTCGCCTCCGAAGGGTACAAGACCCTCGTAATGGAGGTCTCGAGCCAGGCGGTGGTCCAACGGCGAGCCGCATTTTTGCCCTTCTCCAGCGCTGTCTGGACCAACCTCTCGCCGGAGCATTTCGAGCTTCATGGAGACATCGACACGTACCGTTCGATTAAAGTGTCGTTCATCGAGGAGTGTGATCGGCTCGCCCGCGAGGAGGGCCGGACAACCCACTCGTCGATCCTCAACCTCAAGGATCCTTCGAGCCCTCGTTTCCTGGCCGCCTGTCGAGGCCGAGTCCACGGTTTCTGTCTCCAAAACAAGCCAACCACGCCGTTCCAGGGGACACTGGTCCTCGGCGAGGAGCCGTCATGCGACCTTTCAGGTGGCCGAATGGTCATCTCTTACGAGGGGAGGAAGATCCCGGTTCACGTACGTTTGGGCGGGCACTTCAACCTGGAGAACGCTCTCGCCGCGGCCTCCGTTGGTCTGTCTTGGGGCGTCGATCCGGCCGCCATCGTCTCCGGGCTGGCCTTGGTCGACAAGGTTCCAGGCCGATTCCAGCGAATTCCTTCGGACAAACGACGCGTCCTCATCGATTACGCCCACACCTCGGAAGGTCTCGAGAACCTGCTCGTGGCCTGCCGCAAGATGGTCCGGGCCGAAGAACGACTCATCGTTGTCTTTGGGTGCGGCGGAGACCGAGACAACACGAAGCGTCCACGCATGGGGAGGACAGCCTCGCAGTATGCCGATCTCTGCATCGTGACCAACGACAATCCCAGGACCGAGGATCCCGTGCGAATCACGACCCAGATCCTCGAAGGAATGACCCCTGAGGACCGTTCGAAGTGCCTGGTGGAACACGATCGGCGGAAAGCCATAGGACAGGCTCTTTTCGAGGCACGGCCGACCGACCTTGTTGTGGTCGCGGGCAAAGGTCACGAGGACTACCAGCTCGTGGGGGATCAGGTGCTCCACTTCGACGACTCCGAAGTGGTGAAGGAGACGTTGGCCAGACTATGAGAAACTCCCATACGACCCTCGCTGACATCGCCCGCGTCATCAGCGCCAAAACGCCGCCGTCCCTCCAGGGTGATCGACCCGTGACCGGGTATTCGCTCGACAGCCGGACGATCGGAGAGGGACAACTCTTCATCGCCATCCGCGGCGATCGATTCGACGGCCACGACTTCGTGACGAAGGCGCTGGAAAACGGCGCTGTCGGCGCCCTGGTCTCGCGCTTGGTCCAGGCGCCCGCCGGGGCCGCTCTTCTCGAGGTCTCAGACGTGCCGGCCGCCCTCAAGGCGCTGGCCAAAAACCACCGGCAGGCCCATCCCATCCCGATCGTCGCAGTGACCGGAACCAACGGAAAGACGACCACAAAAGAGGTCATCTCGCGCGTTCTCGAAAGCCACGCCAGCATCTGCTCGTCGGTGGGCAACCTCAACAGCCAGCTCGGGATGCCTCTGACCCTGTTGAACAGACTGAGGGCAACCCACCAGTTCGGAGTGTTCGAGGTCGGCATGAGCGCGCTGGGGGAGATTTCCAAGCTCTGCGACATCCTCGGGCCGACCCACGGAGTCGTCACCGGGATCGGAGTCGCACACACACAGTACCTGGGCGACATCGAGAACGTGTTCCGGGCAAAGAGCGAGTTGGTGCAGGCCCTGCCCACGAAAGGCACTCTCTACCTGAACGCTGAATGTGGCTACCACGGCCGGATGCTAAACGCGTTCGGCGGAACCGCGCGCCGAGTGAGCCTGACGGATCCATCGGCGGACCTGTTCTTGCGCGTCGAGTCCGTGGACCTCGCGGGTGTGCGCGGCCGGCTCACTCTCAAGGGAAGCTCCGCAGAGCACCCTTTCTCGATGCCCATTCCCGGTCTGCACATGGCGTACCCGGCCCTTTTCGCGCTGGCCGTGGCCATGGACCTCGGGCTTCCTCTCGAACCCTCGCTCGCGGCTTTGGAGAGCTGTCGTCCGGCCCCTCACCGGATGAGCGTAACAAACCGGGGATCGGTCACGATCCTCGACGACAGCTACAACGCGAACCCCTCCTCCACGGAGGCCCTCCTGAGGTTCGTGGGCGAACTCCCGCACTCCGGCCAGAAGATTTTGGTGCTTGGAGACATGCTCGAGCTGGGGAATCTCTCGGGCGAATCCCACCGATCGATCCTCTCTCATGCCATCTCGACGCCCGGGTTCGACAAAATCTTCTTGGTCGGGCAGAACTACAGGCAGGCAGGCCCCGGTATCGTTGACTCGAAGGGAGAAGCTCACTCTTATCGGGTGGGGTTCTTCGAGTCCCGCGAGGCCGTGATCGGTCCTCTGAAAAAGGCGCTGAAGAACGGTGATCTGGTCGTGCTCAAGGCCAGCCGTGGCATCGGGCTCGACGCATTGGTGGACCAGATCTGAAGAGTCTGAAGTCGGATGAGGGCTAAAAGTCCGGGTGCCTATCGGACTGGACTGTCCGGACTGTGTTTTTGGGTGGGCGACCTTCTTTCTTCCGGCCACGGCCAGTTCGCCCTCTCTGTTGACGCCTTCCAACGCCAGATCATACCTCCTCGTCACATCGTGGGTCACGGATACGGAACCTTAAATGAAGCCCTTCAATAGCCGCGATGGGAACTTGTCTCCCTGTGAAACGGTCCACCAAAGAGCTATCCTGACCATAGCAGGACAACCAACGGACAAGGGAGGAACACATGCGTGTTCGAGTCGGTGTCATTGTCGGTCTCTTGGCCCTCTTCGCTCTGTTGATCAAAGCCCCGGCCGGGCGTTCGTCAGAGTCTGATTCCTCCCGAGTGGGACCGGCCGATGTCAGCCCGATCATGCAGTCGGTGTTTCCAGCTCTGGTCCAGGTTTCGGTCATCGACGTGGACCCTCTGCAGGGCCGCGAGCAGAAGAGGGAGATCAGCGGTAGCGGCGTGATCGTCTCGCCGGACGGCCACGTCGTGACCAACCACCACGTGGTCGGGCACGCCAAACGCGTCTGGTGCACGCTTCCAAACCACGAGGAGGTCGACGCCGAGCTGCTCGGATCCGACGCGTTGACCGATATCGGCGTGATCAAGCTCGTGCGTCCGGCCGGTTCAAAGGCCGCGGCAGGCTTCCCCTTTGCGCGGTGGGGTGACTCTTCCAAGCTCGCCGTGGGCCATAGAGTATTCGCCATGGGCAGCCCGCTGGCTCTTTCGCAGACCGTCACGGCCGGAAGGGTCGCCAATACCGAGATGGTCCTCCCTCGGCGATGGGGTGGAAACGACGCCTTCCTCCTGGATGACGAGCCGGTCGGCAGCGTCGTGCGTTGGATCGTTCATGACGCTGCAACCGCTCCTGGAAACAGCGGAGGCCCGGTCGTCGATGCCACCGGGCAGATCGTAGGCATCACCGAGATCGGGCTGTTCCCTCCGCTGGGCGGCGCCATACCGTCCAACACGGCCCGGCCCGTCGCGGAGGCCATCATCAAGAATGGCGAAGTCCATCGCGGCTGGGTCGGAATCGAGATTCAGCCTCTTTTGAAGAGCCACGACGGCGAGAGTGGAGTGCTCATCCGGAGTGTGGCCCGTGGGTCTTCGGCAGAACGTGCCGGTATCCGTCCGGGTGACATACTGACCCGCTGCGAGGGACAACCGGTCTCGATTCACCACGCCGAAGAGGTCCCCGATTTCAACCGCAGGATGTTCGAAGTGCCCGTCGGACAGTCGGTCCATCTCGAGATCTCACGCGAAGGGAAGTCGCGGCCCGTGACTCTCATCACCGAGGAACGTGGAAAGTCGCAAGCCCAAGACCGGGAAATCAAGGGACTGGGGATCACGGGGCGAGACATCACTCGTCTGGCAGCTCTCGACATGGAAAGGGAGGAGTGTACCGGAGTCTTCATCTCCACGGTGAGTCCGGGAGGACCGGTCGCCCAGGCCAAGCCTCCTCTGGAGGAAGGCGATATCGTGGTGGCCCTCGCGGGGCAGAAGATCGGGAATCTCTCCGATCTGGAGAATGTGGTCCGAACTCAAGAGTCGGGGGCGTCCAAGGGAGAATCGGTCATCATCGAGTTCGCGCGAAAGGCGGAGCGGTGTCTGTCGGCCGTGACCGTCGGGGTTCCCGGACTGGAACCCGGCTCCAAGGAGGCGGTCAAAGCATGGTTCCCCGCCCTCACCCAGGTGTACACCTCGCAGCTCGCATCGGCACAGCGCCGCCCCGACGTTCGCGGGGTTCGGATCACCTACCTCTTTCCGGAGCTGGAAAAGGGACCGTTTCAGGTCGGCGATATTTTGACTCACATTGAAGGCGCTGTCATCGACGCGACCCAGACCTCGGATTCGCAGGTTTTCGAGACCATGGTGCGACAGTACGCGATCGGGACCAAGGTAGAAATCCGGCTCCTGCGAGAGGGGCAACCTCGGGCGTTCTCCTTCGTCCTGCCGGCAAGCCCGCCCGGCGAACGTGAGGCTGCGAAATATCGGGACCTGCGTCTGGAGTGTACTTTCCGAGACTTGGTGCCAAAGGATCGGGCGGAGATGAAGCTGGCCGCGGGCCAAGGGGGGGCGCTCCTTCAAGAGGTCGCGTGTGGAGGCTGGGCTCGCGTGGCGGATCTCAAGGTCGGAGACCTCGTCTTGGGCATCAACGAACGTCCCGTAACCTGCGTGGCTGACGTTGAACGTATTCTCAAGTCTTTGCCAGGGACAGGGAAGCCGTGGGTACGGTTTTTTGTGAAACGTCGCGGTCACACCCTTTTCGCCGAATCACGTCCGGACCGATAAGTGCGCAACCGTCCCGTGGCCGTCCATTTGGTCAGCGCCGGAACGTGAGGGACAGGAACACAGGCGGCCGCTACCTGAGACGATCTTTCGTTGTGGTGTTAGGAGGAGAAGGACCATGCTCTGCGCTCGAACTCCGGCTTTCTCGATCATTCTCGTCTTGACTCAGGCGTTTTCGGCCCGGCCCGTCTTGCCGCTCGATCGCAACGATCTCGCCGGTAAAGGAGCCGGTGCGCCAACGGCGCTCGACGCCGCTCACCGAAAAACGGCCATCCTGGAGTTGGTCGACCGTCATAAGGAATCGTTGGTCGTGGTCCAGCTTGTGCTGACCTCTACCATGGCGTTCGGCGGGCAGCAAATGCCTCCCGAGGAACGACGGGTCAAGCTCGATGGCGTCGTTCTCAACGCCTCGGGTTTGACTGTCTTCTCGAGAAGCCCACTCTCTTCTACGAAAATGCGCTTTGGCGGAGCGAGCAGCGATCGGTCTTCCGAGATCCGCAGGGACTCCCAGACCAAAGAGGTGAAGATCATCACAAACGACGGAACCGAGCTCCCTGCTCAAATCGTGCTCGAGGATGGCGACCTGGATCTGGCGTTTGCGCGGCCGAAGAGGAAGGATCTCAAACTTCCGGCGATCGAACTGGACAGCGCGGCAAAACCGGGTCTGCTCGACGAAGTGGTCTCGTTGTCCCGGCTCGATACCTCCTGTGGCCGCGCCCCCATGGTGCGAGTGTCGACGATCGCGGCCGTTTGTACAAAACCACGGACCTGGTATCTCCTCGATCGGGCGGCGCCCACCGGTTCTCCGGTCTTCGACGACCGAGGCCGATGCATCGGGGTTACTCTGACGTTCACCGGGCACGGCGAGTCTGAAGAGCAGGTCTCTCGCCGTCGAATCTGGAGCGACGATCAGGGAGGCCGCCGGGCCGTGCTTCCGGCCGAGGCAATCGTTCGGACGATGAAGCAGGTCTCGGCTCCCTGATCGAAAAGTGCGGGGATTCGGCGCTGTAGAAAATCGAGTCAGTCCGCTCGCTCCGGTTGCGATTTTTCAGCTCTCGGTTTTGCATCTTGCTTCTTATCAAGGATCGACCTCGAAGACCTCGATCGGCTCTTCCTTGCCTTTGACGGTGATCTTCTTCGGAGTTCCCTCCAGGCCAAGCCTGGAGCGAACCTCATCGTAGACATCCTTCGAGAGCAGAATGTGTCCGGGGGTGCAGTTCGATTCCAGCCGCTGCGCCGTGTTCACCGCGTCCCCGATCAACGTGTTGTCCCGTCGGAACTCCGATCCCACGTTGCCCTGGATCGAACGCCCACGATGGATGCCGATGCGGACCTTGAATTCGGTCTTCAAGGTGGCGATCTCCCTCTGGATGGCGACCGCGGCCTCCACTGCGTCCTGGGGAGTCTCGAACGTGGCGAAGATCGCATCGCCGATGTACTTGTGCACATCTCCACCGAACTCGTAGATGACGAAACCCTTTTGAAGGATTTTGGACTCTTGGCGCTCGCCAACGATCCCGCCAAGGCCATATACTGTTGCGCGTTTCGTCAACTCCGCACAGTCAACCAACCTCCGGTCGTTCGATTGAGAATCCGCGTGGGGAATCCTTATGGGAATCATCGACCGAATCAGACGGGCTCCTTCCAGACTCACTCTGTACTTCGTTCTGATCGGAATCTTCGCATTCACGGATCGCGCGGCCGCTGATCCGGTCGCCGCACCGGCTCAACTCGACCGAACGACCTTCGAAGCCAGGGGAGTCAACGAGTCGATCCTCACAGTCGCCAAGTTCGGTCGCTACTCCATCCGTGCCAAGAGCGAGCAAGGCGCGCAGATTCGTCTCATCGATCGAATGGCAGGCCCAAAAGCGACTTCGGGCGATCCCGGGAGGATGGACGGCAGAATCGATGTTTTCCTCGACGCAGGAACGTACAAGGTGGAGGCAACCTCCAGCACCAAGGGCAAAGGGACTCTGACCCTCTCTGCGCATCCTTTCGTGGAGCTGAACACGCCGAAGGAGCCCGTGCTCGTCGAGAACACCATCGTCCAGGGAACGCTCTCCGATCTTCAGAGGATTTCCTATTGGCTGGAGGTTCGCACACAGAAGACCGTGTACCTGGAGGCCCAAGGTCGGGACCTTTCGGATCTTGGTCTCTGGCTCGAAGGAAACTGGCTGGTGGCCGCGCCGGTGGTGGCCGATGTGTTCCAGGGCGATGGCCGTCCCCAGTCCAACCTCCGGCTCGTGGCCAATCTGACTCCCGGCTGGTATCTGCTGACTGCCTACGGCGGCGCAGCCAGGCCGTGGGCCCATGATACCGGTTCACACCCCTTCCTCCTGCGCTACGGCATTCGGACGCTGGACTCCACAGTACGAATCCGGGAACAGATCTCCCCATTCGGAGTGGACCGATACCTCGTCCCCCAAAAGGCCGATCACTTTTTCGTCCGACTCAAAGACAAGAAGAACCTGCGTCTGGAAGTGGGCGATTTTGCATTGGGAGACACGTCGGGGTCGAACAAGAAGTCCGCCCTGATCACCAAGGAGAGTCGAGACCCGGAATGTCACATCCGGCACAGCAGCGAAAAGAAGTTCAGCCTGGTCAGCGTCACGGCAACTCCGGGCGATCCCTATCTCCTGCAGGCGTTCAAAGCCGCGGGCCCCAGTCCGCGGCTCACCGAGCAGAGCGGCCGCTTCTGGATCTCCACGATCCACGCGGGGTCTCTCGAAGACAACATCGATGCCTGCGGCGTGCTGGTCGTCCGGAGGCCTGGCCACGAGCATACGGAGGTCCAGGCCGCGGATGTCATCAGTGTCGGAAGCGGCAAACCCTGGTCGCGCAGGTTCAACCTGCTGCACCGGGAAGAGCTGTTCTTCTACGTGGAGGATGCAGGCGAGTACGACGTTCGAGGAACGGGCGTTCCGGCCCGATTTTACTTCACGCCGTTCAAGACGGAAGATATGGAAAAGTCGAATGAGGACGACACCCCCAAGGCCGGAGCTGACGAGAAACCGTGGGCGCTGGGCAAAGGGTACTGGGTCCTTCAACTCGAGCCTCAGCGGAAGGGGATCGTCACCGTGGAGGTTCGGAAGAAGGGGAACCTCTTCGACTGGACACCCCAGGGATCGACGCCCATCCGCCCGGTGAAGGGCAACTGCCAAATTCCCCAGGTCACCCTGGAACCCAACTGCAGATACACGTTGTATCTGAACTCCCAGGGACGGGTCGAGAAGGGGCTGGTGATGCTACCGCTGCCACTGACCCTTCAGCAAGCCCTGCCCGTGTTTCTCCAGCCGGATCAGGAGCTTTCCATTCCATTCACCTGCAAGGAGAACGGAGAGCTGCTCATCACAGCCCTTCCGGAAGCCGCCTTCTCTTCCTGGGTGGACGACTCATCCTGTCGGGGGCGGACCCAGGTCTCGAAAGGCGACCATCAGGTCAGGATTCGAAACGAGAGCCGGATGACGCAGGAGTTCTTCGTGAAGGTCACGCCAGCATCGGTGCTGGAGGGCAGCCTGCCCGGCTACCTTCCGCCTCAGGTCGCGGAGACGTTCGCAAACTTCCCCCTGCTCACCGAGACGAACCCTCTCTTCTTCGACTTCGACCAAGGCGGACAAAAGACTTCTGTTCTCCGCGTTGATACCCCGGCCCTCTATCGAATCGAAACCACCGGGCTGTTGGCCACGTCGTGCGTGGTCCGCTCACGTACGAACACCAATCTCTTCTCAGACACGTCCGGAGGGTCCGGACGCAACTGTCGCGTCTTGCAGTACTTGAAGCCCGGAGAGTATCAGGTCTCGGTCCAAACGTTGGGGCAGAGCAAAGGTCACGCGGGGCTCACAGTCTCGATGTCGGCGGTGATCGACGGAGGCTCGCTGGTTCCCGGGCGAGAGATGCGCGAGAACGTGAAGGCCGGCTCCGCAGTGCAGTACACCCTATCTGTCGCCAGACCCGCGGAGTACCGCTTCAGGACGCTGGGAACGGGCAAATCCTTCAAATGCCGTCTGGAGGGCAGGGACGGATGGCCTCTCGCGACCAACACCGACGCCGACATCTTTTCGACCCTGTCAGCCGGTGTATACCGGTACATGTCGCTTCCCCGGGATGTGGATACGCTCCGCATCAGTCAGGTCGATGAGGTGGTTCCCAACCGCCAGGTGGCAGGCCGCGGCCCCCATGTCCTCGCCCTCAACGAGACACTGGAAAACGTGTGGCGGGAGCCTGCCGGAGGCCTAGGTCTGTCGAGGGACCTCTACGACGTGACGATCCCTGCCACAGTGGACGCGACCATCACCCTGGGCAGCGAGCAGATGCAGGCTCACCTGTTCCAGCAGATCGGCCAACAGGACTCCCCTGCCGGGATCGTGCCACCGAAGAAAGGGTGGTCGGGGAAGCTGGGCCCCGGCCACTATCGCCTCGAAGTCGAGTGCAGCCGTCCCAACGACAAGGTTCCCTACTCCGTGTGTCTCTCGGTCCAGCAGCTCGTGGCAGGGCTTTCGCGAGAGATCGAACTCCCTGAGTCTCTCTCCGTCAGCGTCTGCCAGGGAGGGGTCGTCGAGTTGTTCTCGCACGGTACTCTCGACGTGCGGGCGAAGCTCTTTCGCGATTCGGATGGAGAGCTCGTCGACGCGTGCGATGACGCTGAAAACGACTGGAACTTCAGGATCTCACGGTGGCTGGCGCCGGGCGCCTACACACTCAAAGTGCAACCGGTGGGAGCACACAAGGGCACCACCAGAGTATCGATGAACGTGCCGGAGGAAAGTGCCAGGACACCACTCACCCTCCCCTTCGACGCGCCGGTCGAGCTGGGCGGAAAAATCAACATCTTCCCGCTCGTGAGTCCGGTCACGCCCGGTCTCCTCACCATCAGAGCCACCGGAGAGTCGCTTCTGGCCTGCGCCTTCGAAAGGGTGTCGGACGAAGGTGCTCTCATTCTAGCTCAGCGCACGGGGAGAACGTGCGAGATAGAACTGCCCACAATCGCTGAAGGACGCTACCAGCTGCGCCTCTGGTCGGCGGATCATCTATACGAGTCTGCCCACCTCTCTGTGTCTTTCGTCGTTCCGGAGTCGGTCTCCCTCGACGACCTCGGATCGCCCCGTTCTCTCGAGGGTCGCCATGTCGCACGCGTGGCGATCGACCGGCCGGGACTCTTCCGCGTGCGGCCCATCGAGGGCTTCTCCTGCTCCGACCGGCCCGATCATCCTCTCGATGAACACGCCTCAGACCTGATCCACATCGAAGCAGGAACGACCACGATGAAATGGACCAGCTCCGGCTCGAACTCTACTCCGGTCCAGATGGAACGTGTGACCCTTCGGCCCGGTCTCAGAAACGCCATCCGGATGGTCGTGCCCCCGGGCGCGTCCAGAGAGTTCGACGTTGCCCCCGGACGTGAAGCCCTCGCCCTCCTCATCGCAGAGACAAAGCACAGCTCGTTCGGGTGCGCTCTGGCGCAGGCCTCGGGCAAGAGCCCGGTGCATTCGACCGGCTACGAGAGGTTCGAGGGTGGATGCGTGGCCGTGGCTCTACCTGGAGCCTCCAGAGCGGTGATCTGGGACACCCGCCCCTCAGGAACGGAAGACTCTCCGGTCACGGTTCGCCTCGAGTCCATGCGACCGTCCGAACTGGAGGGTACGCTCTCGGCGGGCCGTACCCATGGGAGACTCGCGGAAGGTGGACAGGCCCATTTTGCGCTCCCGGCCGGGCCGAAGCTTCTGGAGGTCGATCTGGAGCGCGGCCTTGTGGCCTTCACGTGGGACAAAGACAACGCCGACAACGTTGCTTGCGCGTCGACTCAGTCGAAGAGATCCTGCTTCGAGACGGTCTCGTCCCACCTCGTCATCTTCGATCTGTCCGGGAAAGGCGGCCAGTACAGGGTCGGACTCCTCGGCTCAAAGACCGTTCAGCCAGCGCCGGTGCTCGGTTACGGAGGACTCTACGAGCGAGTCTTGGCCGCCCCGGCCACGATCAGGCTCGATCTCGACCCGAGCCTGACCCAGCAAACATCGGCAGCGCTCTTTGTCGCAGGCAACGACGTAACCTGCGAGTACACGGACGACCGCGGCGTCGCGCACCAAGGGAACGCCTTCCGGCTCGGTGGGCACCCGGGACACGCCGTGCTCACCGCTCGCCAAGGCGTCGTGAAGGCCTGGGTGGCGGAGGATAGGAACCGGCTCGAAGCCCGGTGGGGTATCGCGAAGAGCTCCCACTCACTGTCCGCGGAACCCAACACTGTCATTCCGCTATCCGGTAAGGACAGGACCTTCTCTGTTGTGGCGGACTCGCCCCGGGTCATCCACTTCAAGACCGACCATCCGGCTGCGGCGTACCTGGCCTCTGCCGACGGACCGTTTCTCGATGTCGTCGAAGGAACGAACGGCTGCGAACTCACCCACTATGTGACGCCGGGCCGCTACACGATCGGCGTACGAGGTCTGGAACGCGCTGACCTAGTAGGTCAGGCGTCTGTCGAATTCGCTGACGTCACGCCCCTTCACGAGGGCGCCGGCCCGGAGGAGTTGATCGGGGGCGGAGAGGTCAGAACGTTTTCGTTCACCGTGACCCGGAAGGGGCCGATCGGAATCGGGGTCAGATCCGAGAGAGAGGCTCTTCAGTGCGAGCTTCTGACCTGCGAGGAGAGGTCCGTCGGGAAAGGGATCCAGCAGTTCGTTGTCCTGACCCCGGGCACCTACCTCCTGCGGATCAGGGCTGCGTCAGGGCTCGAACCCGTGCGCTTTGCGCCGGTCGTTGTCGGGCTCGAACCTCCGGGACTCGGTCCACCCGAGGACTACGTGCGGAAGTTCTTCGCTCGGGAGGATATCTCTCAGGGAGAGAATGCTGCCGTCGACCCCGTGGTCGGTGACCTCGGAAGAGCACCCGTTGGGAACACGAAGGGAAGAGCACCCTTCGGGAACACGAAGAAAGCCTCTTCCGGGCCGACTCTGGACTACTCGCTCTACGAATTCGAGATGTACAAAATAAAGTCAGGCGATACCCTGGAAAAGATTGCGACCACGTTCTACCCGGCCGGCGGAGGCGCGGACCTGATTGCGAAGTACAACAGGCTTTCCGGCGACGACCCACCCCTCAAAGTCGGAGAGAGGATCTTGATTCCTGTTCCGAGGGTCGAGAAAGGGATTCCTGTGAACCTCGGCGTCAAGGGAAAGGTCAATTGAAATGCAGCCACTTGCTCGCAGATCCACCAGCCCCGTCCAGATGCTCGCCTGTGCCCTGTTCATCGCTCTCCACACGACGGCTCTCGCGTCGCGAAACGACCTGCCCCAAAAGAGTCGGCTCACCATCCTTCCCCAGACCTTCCTCAGAGGTTACGATCCGATCACCATCTTTTTCCCAGGGTCCAGAGGGCCGGACAAGGGCGGAGTCGAGGATCACCCCGAGAGGGTCGCAAAGATCGAGCCCGCACAGCCCGGCGAGTACCGGTGGCTCGACTCTGCCACGCTGCTCTTCAAACCGGCGGCGGACTGGCCCCCCCTCGAACGTGTCCAAATCACAGCAGAAGGGCAGGTCAGAACCCTCGTTACGCTGATGGTCCCGCCGGAGTCGCTCGTTCCTCCCGATGGAGCCTCGAACCTCGATCCGGTGGAGGAGATCTCTCTCACCTTCAAGCAACCCATCGCGGCCCAGAATCTCGCCAAGATGGTGAGCTTCGAACTGAGGCCTCTGCCTGGGCTCGGCGGTCGTGAGCCTCGACGGTTGGGAAGCGACGACTTTCGCATCAAGGAGCTGGAGCGCAGTTCCCAGACCGGGAAAGCGCGGTACGTCTTTCAGTTCAAGAGACCCATCGAGAACGGTCTGAGGGTCTTGACCCACATACGACTGTCCCTCGACGACATTTCTGCCGACTCCATCGCGACCTACAGATTCTCGACCAAGGAGCCCTTCAGGGTGCTCGCGGCCGGCTGCTTCTCCGGCGAGAGGCCCCGAGGCCGGTCGGAAGCCGATGAAGAACGGGCCGAATCTTCGGAGTCCGACGAGTCCGACGAGTCCGAACCGAACGCCGAAACGGACAAGTCATCCGAAGCCTCCGAGAACGACCAGACGGATCAGGAGTCGAGCACTGAGTCCCGAGAACGGCGGGTCAAGCGACCCGCCTACTGGCCGCGCTGTGACCTCTCCGACCACGTACCCGAGCTGGTTCCTCTGACGCTCTCGGGCAGCCGCTACACTCGAGAACAGGCGGTCAACGGCGGCACCGGAGCTCCGGTGGTGGGAGTTCTCTTCTCGACGGACCTCGCCCCGCTGTCGCTCTCCGACGTGAAAGCCCTGATCCGGTTCGCTCCCTCGATTCCGGAGATGTCGTTCACCCAAACAGGGCCGTATCTGTCGATCTCCGGCAAGATCGAGAGGGACACTCTCTACCAGGCTTCGGTGAACCCAGCGTCCATCAAGGACAGGATGGGCCGACCTTTGAGAATGGACGGTCCATCGGAGTTCTTCTTCTTCTTCCCCGGGCAGCCTTCCTATCTGCGATGGGGACAGAGCCAGGGGATCGTCGAGCGATACGGTCCCCAGGTCTTCCCGATGTCTGCCCGGAGAGACGGTCGGGTCGACCTCCGGATTCACAAGGTGGACCCCCTCGACCGGAACTTCTGGCCGTTTCCGGCGCGTCCCGTGGTGGTGGACGAGACCACCAGGCCGCCGGGTCCCGGAGAGGAGCCGCCTTCCGCCGACACTCTCACACACGCCCTGTCGCCTGCGGAGCTGCGGGTCAAACTCATGCTCCTGGGATCACCTCCGTTGTCGACCCTCAACACGCTTCCGGTTCGCCGCGAGGGAGGCTCCACGGAGTTCGGGTTGGCCCTCAAGGACCACCTGGCCGCGATCTCCGGCGTCGACCAACCGGGCACGTACCTGGTCGGAATTCGGCGACTGAACGGTGAGACGAGCCGGAGCTACGTGCGGATCCAGGTCACCGACCTCTGTCTCACCACCATCGAGGAACCAAGAGCCGTCCAGTTCCTGGTGACCTCTCTGAAGACGGGCCAGCCCGTACCTTCCGCAACGGTGATCGTCGAAGGCGGGACGAACCAATCTCCCGAGTATCGCCCCCTCGTGTCAGGCACCACGGACGAGCACGGTCTGTTCCGGCACGTGCACAGCAGAAAATTGGCGGGCGACCCGCGGCGTATCGTCGTGAAGAGAGACAACGACACGCTGGTGCTCGTACCCGCGGACCCTCCCCAGACATTCGCCGACAACCATTGGCACAGGTCGCGGGGAGGCTGGCTCGCTTGGCTCAGACAGGATCCTGCACCTGCACCTGTGCTCTCGTCGCTGTTGATGGGGCACATCCTCACAGAAAGACCGGTGTATCGGCCCGAGGACGAAGTCCACATCAAGGGCTACCTGCGGGTCAGGGACAACGGACGGCTGAAGATTCCTCCCGAGGACAAGTACATGCTGCTGATCTCGGGACCGGGAGACAGGACCTGGACTCCCCCCGTACTCCTCACCGCGGAGGGAAGCTTCTACCACAGATTCCAGGATAAGGACCTCCCGACGGGGAAGTACTGCGCGGTGTTGAAAAACGTCAGGACGCAAGCGACCTACGGAGCCGCGGAGTGGAAGATGGAACCCTACAGGATCCCCCGATTCGAGGTCGAGCTGCACGGCCCGGACAAGGTCGCGATGGACCGCCCCTTCACTCTCACGGCCACGGCCAAGTACTATGCGGGTGGCCGGCTGGTGGGAGAGCCCACGCGGTGGCGCGTCACCCAGTTACCGTACGTCTACACCCCGCCCATGAACGACGGATTCGTCTTCTCGGCCGACGAGCGGTATTCCAAATCGGGCCGGTTCGCAGCACCGGGCGCCATAGAGAAGAGAGAGGTGACCGATGAATCGGGCGCCTCCAGGATCTCGATCAACCCGGCGATCGAGCTCGACGCCAGGCCGAGGCGCTACATCTTCGAGGTGACCGTCACGGGTGCGGACGAGCAGACCGTCACGAACACTCGACAGATCATCGCCCTGCCCCCTGCGGTCCTGGGTCTGAAGGTGGAACGGTTCCAGACTGCCACGAAGAGGATTTCGCCTGAGATCATCGCGCTCGATCCGGAGGGAAAGCTGCTCGCTGGCCAGGAGGTCACGGTTCGACTGCTGCAACGCCAGTGGCACTCCACTCTGACGGAGACTGACTTCTCCACCCGAAAGGTCAAGTACCTGACCGACGTGGTAGACCAAGAGGTCTGTACGACCAAGGTCACGACCAAGGATCGACCCGTTGCAGTTCAGCTCCCCACCGAAACCGCCGGTATCTACGTGGTCGAGGTTTCGTCCCGCGACAAGGGGGGCAGGCTCCAACTCGTCACAGTCGACCTCTACGTGGGAGGCGCCGAAGCTCTCACCTGGAAGAAGCCCGAGGCCAACGTATTCGAGACAACGCCCGACAAGACCCTCTACTCACCGGGCGACACGGCCCGGATCCTGCTGAAGAGCCCTTACCAGACGGCACACGTGCTGGCCGTCATCGAGGGACCGGATGGCAACGTCTACCAGGAGCTCGGCGTGGAGGGCGGCAAGGCGGTCTTCGCCCTTCCCATCCACAATGAGTACAACCCGAGGTTGCCGGTGCACTTCCTCCTAATGCGGGGCCGTGTTGCCGGAGCCTTCACAGGAAAAGCCGACCTGGGTAGGCCTGGCACGATGGCGGCCACATCGTGGCTCAAAGTGGATCCGCGAGAGAACCGCCTCAATGTGCAGCTGAGCCACCCGGAGAAAGCCCTTCCGGGACAGGAGATCTCGGTCACGATCAAGCTCTCCACGCTCAGTGGCCGGCCGACTCCGGGCGAAGTGACGCTGTGGCTCGCAGACCAGGCGGTGCTTTCTCTCGGTAAAGAGAGAGAGCTCGATCCTCTCCCCTCCTTCATCAGGGACGTGAAATCCCAGCTGGCCATCCGGGACACTCGCAACAAGACCATCGGCGATATCGTCACCGAGGAGAACCCTGCGGGCGGTGGCACCGAGGAGCCAGGACTCCTGGGTCGACTCACTCCGCGCAAACGGTTCAAGACCGTTCCCTATTTCAATCCGCGTATCATGATCGACAGCACCGGCATCGGTACGGTGACGTTCAAGCTTTCCGATGACATCACGACCTTCAAGGTCAGAGCCGTGGCTGCAACGGTTCCTGACCGCTTCGGGTTCGCCAAGTCGACCATTGCCGTGCGATTGCCCGTCATCGTCCAGCCAGCGCTCCCGCGGTTCGCCCGGATCTCTGACAACTTCACCGCCGGCGGGATCGGCCGCATCGTGGAAGGCGACGGAGGCCCGGGTCGTTTCGAGGTCAAGGCCGACGGAGCCGTTGTTTCCGGTCCGTCCTCCGGGACTCTCTCCTGGCTGCGAGACAAACCGCAGAAGCTCTTCTTCCCGATCAAGGTGGTCGCACCCACAGGCAAGGGCCACGAGCTCTCACTAACGCTGGCCGTCCGGAGAAACGCGGACAAGGCGCAGGACGCCTTTGAAGTGCGACTGCCTGTGTTACCAGACAGGGAGCCGGTCCACGCCGAGATCTTCACGAAGCTGAGCCCGGGGCAACCGGTCTCGTTCCCGGAATTCGACCGAAACGTCCGGGAGGGGAGCGTCAGGCAGGAGGTCGTCGTCACCGACCAGGAGGCCATCCTCAAGATGCTCGCCGCCCTGGACTACCTCCACGACTACCCCTACGAGTGCACCGAACAGAGAGTGAGTCAGTCGTATCCGATCGTGGCGCTCCGATCGCTGCTCGATACATTCAAGTTGAACGTCAACAGGGAGAGGGACGACGAGATCTTCGCTGCCACGCTCGACACCCTCGGCAGGACCCTCCAGCCGAGTGGTCTGTATTCGTTCTGGCCCGGCTCTGCAGGCCAAGTCTCGCTCACGGCCTACGTGGTCCAGTTTCTGATGGAGGCGAAGAGGTCCGGTCGAGTGTTCTCTCCCAGGCTCCTCGAAAGACCGGTTGCAGCCCTGAAGGAGGCGCTCCGTTCGGATTACTCCGGCTTCGTAGACGGCGAGGCGTTCACCGAGAGGTGCGAGGCGCTCCGGGCGCTCAGCGTGGCAGGAGCGTTCGACGAGGGCTATGGAGCCGAGCTCGCCAGGAAGGCCGCTACGATGAACCCGTACGGCAAGTCCGAAGTCCTTCTGGCCTACGCTGCAGCCAAGAAAGGCGGAGACGAGATCACGAAGACCATCAGGAGTGATCTGTGGAACAACACCATCTTCAAGCTGCGGGACGGACGGGAAGCGTTCGGCGGCTTCCAGTCCGGTGCCCAGGCAGGGGGAGATCTCATCCTCGCATCCGAAACGAGAACTCTCGCCACGATGATCCGCGCGCTCTACCCCGACGACAAATCGAACCCAAGGATGGGCCTCCTGTTGGACGAGCTCATCAAGTCGGGAGACAAGGACGGGTGGGGCAACACCAACACGAACGCCGCCGCCCTTCTGGCCCTGAGGGATGTCGTGAACACCCCTCGAGCGCTGACCAGCCCTGCTCGGTTCGACGTGACCTCCGGACAGAAGAAGCTGGCGCTGGTCTTGGACAGCGTCCACCCGACAGCTCACCTCGTCACGGACAGCACGGCACCGTCACAGATTACCTGGACCGGAGGGGCCCAGGGTGCGGCGTTTCATGCCAGGTTGAACGTCTCCTGCATACCTGTCGCCACCGGAGACACGGTCCCGGCTCACAGTGCCGGTTTCGTTGTCCGCCAGGAGATTGTCCGTATCCCGGACGGAAACGGACCGCCGGCCAGGACCTGGATCGAGAACGAGGGTCAGACCCTGTCGTTCACGCTCTCCGAGGTGGTGGAAGAGCACGTGCAGGTCATCAACCCTCAGGAGCGCAACTTCGTAGCGGTGGTGGTTCCGCTGGCAGCAGGAATGGAGCCCTTGAACCCCAACCTGCAGACGTCGCCTCCCGAGGCCAAGCCGTCGGCCCCTCTCACGCTCGAACCGGCGTACAGCACGTATCGTGACGACGCAGTGTGTTTCTACCACCAGACCCTTCCTGCAGGCACCTACGACTACTACTTCAGGACGCGGGCCGGATTCGTCGGGAGCTTCGTCCACCCGGGGGCTCACGTTGAGATGATGTATCAGCCCTCGGTTCGCGGAAACTCAGCCGGGATCCGTTACGTCGTACAGAAGAGGGCGGGAGATTGAAGACGCGCCGGCGTCTCTATGCACTCCTCTGTCTTGCCTTCGGTCTTGTTATCGTGGGTCGGGTCTGGCGGTGTCTCTCAGATCACCTGGTGCTTGTGGCGCCACCTCCGACGCTTCTGTTCGAAGATGCCGCGGGCCGATACCTTGCGGAGCTTGGCGCGGATGAACGAGGACACGGCTTTTGGCCCGTTCGAGGACGACCTCCGGAGAGAGTGATCAAGGCGACTCTCGCTGCCGAGGATGCGAGGTTCGAACAGCACCCCGGAGTGGACGTGCGATCGGTCGTTCGCGCTCTCTGTCAGAATGTCCGGCGGATGAAGGTCGTCCAGGGTGCTTCGACTCTGGCCATGCAGATCGCACGGCTCGAAGCTCCGGCTACTCGGTCGCTGACGAGGAAACTCGCCGAAGCATGCGTGGCATTGGGGATCACGGCCAGATACGGAAGAGACGCGATTCTCAACCACTACCTCACGATCGCTCCCTACGGCAACCGGTACCACGGAATCGCGTACGCAGCGCGGCGATACTTCAACAAACCCATAGAGGACCTCTCGTGGGCCGAAGCAGCGTTGCTCGCCTCTCTCCCGAGGCTGCCGGGCCGGATGAACATCTACCGCAGCAAGGGACGAATCAGGGCCGAATGTCGTGCGCTGTACGTCCTGTCTCGACTGCGAAGACTCCGCTGGATATCGGAAGAGGAGTACGGTAGGGCCGCGGTCCAGGTGCGTTCCCTGATGCTGACGTCCAAGCAAGCCCGACCGTCCAGCTGTCTGCACGCGATCCTTGCCCTGGAGCGGGAGATCAAGTCACACCGTGTGACCCTGCCGAACCGCCCGGCCCACATCGCGCGCACGTCCATTGATCTGGACGTCCAAACAGCAGTGAGCCGCATCGCGGACAGTTCGATCGGAGAACTCCGAAACGACGGGGCCGGAAACCTGGCCGTCATGGTAGTCGAAAAGGAGACCGGCAAGATCAGGGGGTACCTGGGGTCCACGGAGTTCCGAGACGTCGAGAACAAGGGCTCCATCGACTATGCCCTCGTGCCCCGCTCCTCGGGCAGCGTGCTCAAGCCGTTCATCTATGGCCTGGGCATGTGGCTCAAGGGCTACACGGGCGCAACGCTCTTGAGCGACGTGGGGCTCCTTCTCGACCCGCGGAGGGGCGGCTACAAGATCAGGAACTACGACGGAGGCCACTTGGGCCCCATTCTGTACAGAAACGCTCTCGCGAACAGCCGGAACATTCCTGCCGTCGAAGTGCTTCAATCCGTGGGCATCGACAATGCCTACAGTCACCTCTGGGACCTGGGTCTCGTGCATAGGTGGAACGACCCGAGCCGGTACGGAGTGAGCCTCGCGCTGGGCGGGCTTTCCGTCTCTCTCTTCGATCTCGTGCGGGCTTACGGAGTGCTGGCCAGCGGTGGAACAGCCTTCGAGCTGGAATGGGTGCAGACTGCGACGTTGCCACGTCGGCCAGCCGCCCGGATCATACCTGAGGATGTGGCACGCCAGATCACTCTGTTCCTGTCCGATCCGATGGCCCGCCTCCCGTCCTTCCCGCGTCTGGGCTGGTTGGAGTATCCCTTTCCCGTGGCCGTCAAGACCGGCACTTCCCAGGGGTTCCGGGACGCCTGGTGCGTGGCGTACTCCCAGAGGTTCATCGTGGGTGCATGGGTGGGACACCCGGACAACGCGCCGATGAAGCGTCGATGCGGCGCGGATTCGGCGGCAATGATCGTGCACAAGGTGATGAAGACACTCCATCCTGAAGAGATGAAGGGATTGAGCGACTTCAGCTTCCCCCCTCCGAGAGGGTTCGTGGCCCGGAGGATCGACATGCTGTCGGGCAAGGCAGCTCGAGACGACACGCCATACGGAGCTCTGGAGTGGTTCAAGCCCGGCACAGAGCCCGTGCAGTTGACGGACGTGTACCAGGAACGGACTCTGGATACACGAAGCGGACGAGTGGCGGGTCCGGACTGTCCGCCGGAGTACCGGCAGAGGAAGAGGTACGTGTTGCTCGACGCCGCTTATGCGCGCTGGGCCAGAGAGTCCGGTCTCGATCTCATGCCACTCGCCACGGAGGATGCGGCGAGCCGACTTCGCCAGGCGTCACGACTGGCCGTGCTCTCGCCGAGAAACAACACCCGATTCATGGGAGACCCGGAGACACCGGGTGGACAGACGACGATCGCTCTGGAGGCCTCTGTGTCGCCGCCCGCTCCGCAGGTCGTCTGGTATGTGGACGGAAAGCCCCTATGCGTGGCCGACTACCCCTACGCGACCAGATGGCGTATCGCTCCCGGCGATCACGTCTTCCAGATCGGACTCCCATACGCTCCCCTCAGGAGCACACGCGTGCGCGTGAAGGTGAGCGATTGACAGGCACACAGAGCACTGTGTGTTCTCGGCCAGGGCCAGCGACAGAGTCGGTCCCAACGGCGACATCGAGCTCTTCACCTTGATCATCACCACGTCGGAGGTGCGGGCGAGCCGTACAATTTCCAAATTCGGGTCACCCTTCATCTGAACACAGTCCCCGATGCTTGCGTGCAGACCCGGCGTCAGGCCAGGCCCTCTCCGTCGATACGGAGATCTTCAGCGTTAGAGTGAGTGCGTGCGGCAACAACTTGTTGCGGGGCCGCAACAACGCATGTCTCATCGTTACGACGAAGTCGGTGCTGGGTCAACCGGTCGGGGGTACTCGGCGGCAACATCGGGTAGCCAAGGGCAGGCTGTCCCACCCCCCGGCTCCCACACCACCGTACGTGCCGTTCGGCATACGGCGGTTCATCGCGGGCGCACAAGGCGTCAAGGGTTCGGCGTCGGACGGCGCTGACTCTGGCTTCCGGACGCTCGAGAGGCAGTCGATCTTCGGGCTGCTGTTCGCCGACAGGTAGTCTCTGGCGAAGACCGGATACTCCGGTCCAGCCCCGGAGCCCATTCGTGAACCCGATGGGGCACGGATAGGCTCCTCTTTTTTTCGGGTGCGGCCCGGAGGGAACGACGGCCTAGACCTGCGCTGTGACGCAGTTCGCAAGGTTTCTTTTCTCTGTTTTTCAAGTAGCTCGATCTCTGCCAGAAGCGTGTCCATCCCCAGCTTGCCCGGAAGCTCCTGCATCCAGTCGTAGACCGTGGTCGCGGTCGGCCCCTCCTCTTGGGAGGGCCTCTCCTCGTGCAGCGAGCGATCTACACGCTCTGCCAGAACCGGTTCGATACGCTGTGCAACCTGCTGGTAGAGACGCTCCAGGGACTCATGCCGGGCGCTTTGCGCGCGTCGGCGCAGGGTGCTCTCGGGGGGAAGCTCGAAGGCGTGCCCCCGGCACCAGGTCACCGCGGCGGCAAGGAGGTCGGCTCGGCTGGGCCGGTCGCTGGCGATGTCGGTCAGGTGGAGCCGGAGCGTTTCGAAGTCGCTGGCCCCAAGCGGACGGAGCCCGACCGCATCCCGGATCCAGCTGACGTGGCGACGTCAGGTTCTGCCAGTCCAGGAGTAGCGGCGGAACTGCATCGGGCAAATGCCGTGCTGGTCGGCGATCCTCTGCACGATCCCACGCGGGATCATCCCCTTGGACGGAGAGGGCCCCCATCCATACATACGCTCATCCATGGGCGAATCCCACGGCCAGGACGCTTGGCACGCTACTTGCTTATTGCAAGGAGTCTTCGAGTCAGACGTTCTTGGAGACAAAAGAGCCCCGCCCGCCCGATGGACGGAGGGAAAAGGATCATTAGATATGCAACCACGAGACATGCAGCTCAAGTTGACGCGGTGGCTAGTGCGTGTGTTCGCTCTGGGAATTCTGGCCTCGCCTCTCACGGCGGCCACGCCCGATACCCGTCCCCAGAGGGAGATCGTTGACGAGCTCGTCAAGGCCAGTTCGGCGGCCGGGTACCGCCGACTGTCGACAGTCTTCGATTCGCTGCAGAAGACCAACTTCCGTTTCAAGGAGATCACTCAGGCGACTGACGAGGGCGACGGAACGCGGAAATGTTACTACACACTGGTCTACATGGGCCCAACCGAACCCGACCATTCCGACCATTCAGCCGAGGTCTACTTCACTTGCATCGGGGCTCCTGGCGCACTGAAGTGCACGAAGGTCAGACTCTCAGTTCCTATGGTTGTCGAAGCCATGGCGGAGGACATCCGGCCGGATGGGGAGATCGTCAACGAGTTGATAAAGGCCTCCTCCGATTCGGGCTGGAATTCCGAAGTTTCCAGACTGATCGATTCCCTCGGGAAGAACCGATACCGCCTCGATGAGATCGTCCAGGCGCCGGGCGTGGTGATCAACAACGAAGCAGCGGGAGGCCCTGTCCCCTTCTACATCAGTCGCGGCTACACACTGATCTACAGGGCTCCAAACGAGAGATCCCACACGGCCAATCTGATATTCGATATTGAGGGAGGCCCAGGCCAATTCGGACTCAAGAGGTTCAAGGCCCGGGTTCCACCGAATGTTTCCTTCGTGCCGTCAGAGGTATCCCGCTGATAGTCACGCTTTCCGATGGTCTCCGCCGGCGTGGCATGATTAGCCTGGATTATCACATCGGGGGAGCTGCTAACGCTCCGCCCTCCGCCCCGCCGGCTCTCGCCCGCCGCCCGAGTGCGCCGGGCGCCAGCTTTCCCGGCCCAGGTCACCTGGCGACATCCACGCCGTGCGTGGACTACATCACCTCGATTCGCAGCTTCCGCCCTCCCCACCACGGGATCGGTGTCGCTGGGCCGATGATCCCGGCGTCGATGAGGCTCGGATTGTGGGCCCGACGGGTCAGGCGGACGACGACCTCATCGTCAAGGATGCGCACGCGCGCTGGCGTGTCCAGGAACTTCCGAAAGGCCAGACGCGCTCGAACGTGCTGGTAGCCGCGCAATTTTCGGGCGAACTGCCGGTAGATACCACTCGCGATGACGGTCAGGAGGACGTCGAAGTCCACGTTCAGCGCGACAGCAGACGACAGGGCGTCAAGGTGGAAGAAGTCGACCGCGTCCGCCAGCCCGTTCTCGATGAGCATTCGACGGGCGTAGCGAGTGATGAGTGTCTTCGGCGTGGCCTTGAGGTTGTTCGTCAGCAGGACCGTCGCCTCCTCGTGGCTGAGATCCTTGATGAAGAGCTGTCGGAGTTCGCCCTCGTACCTCCCGAGTTTGATGCGCTGGTCGATGAAGCGAGGCTGCCTGTACTGTCGATGCGGGATGTCGAGCTCGACCTGCTGCCAGGCAGAGCGAGGCTGGCTGAGGATCTCGGTCTTGAGCGCGGGCGTGCGCCCTCGTAGCGTGATGAACTTGACGTCGAGGCCGTTCAGGCGTGACAGGACCGGCTGCGTCGTCAGCTTCGAGTCGAAGACAAGTTCGTCCGGCTTTGAACCGAAGTGCTTCTCCCAGAACTCGACGAACCGAAGGACCTCGGTCGCCTCCTCGCCCTTCCGGATGTCGGCATTCGAGTAGCAGAAGAGGTGGCCATCGGGATCCTGAGCCAAGAAAGCCAGAACGGCCTTCGCCCGCTGGCTTCGACGCGGCACGTAGTGCTTCTCGACCGTCGCATCGTCGCCGAAGTATCGGATCGAGTGGAAGTCGAGGCTCAGTGATCGCCCGTCAACCGATCCCGTGGCCTTCAAGCGCTCCAGCCAGGCCCCCAGCAGCCTGGCGATCGCCGTCCGCCCGAGTCGCGACGAGTACTGCGACATGTAGGTTGCCTTCGGAATGGCGTTGAGCCCGGCCGCGATCGCAGCACCGGGGTCGAGCACCAGGTCCATCACGTGGCTCCGCCGAGCCTTGCCGATGAGCTTGAGAAGCAGAGCGGTGCGCACGGCATGTGTCGCCGGGACCAGCTTTGTTCCTGGGAAGCCACACCCGGTGACCAGGCCGTCGAGCTCCAGTTCCGCCAACAGCGGAAGGAACAGGAACATTCCACCGACCCTCGTGGAGAACTCGCCTTCCTCCAGAGCAAAGGCCCGGACGTCCGCCTTCTCGTCTGCCACAACTCGCGGGTGTGATGGCCTCTCCTCGTCGGCTCGGCGAGGCAGTCGGCTGAATCCCTCAGCCCGCAAGACCTCACGGATCGCCGTCACCCCGAGTCGCGTGTCGCCCTGTCGCTCCAGTTCGTCACGAATGTCGTAGACCGAGTAGTTCTTCTTCCGGAGCGCAACGACCAGGTCGCGCGCAGCATCCTTTTTGGGCTGAGACTGTGGGCCGTGTCGGGGGTCCTGGAAGAACTGCCTGTCCGCCTCATGCAGAAAGCGCCAGCAGAGGACGCGGAACGCCACCGGATCGTAGCCGAAGCGCTTGGCGGCCTCCTTGGACTTGAGTCCCTCCACGAAGTATGCACGCAGCGCCTCGTACTGCCGATGACGAGGGTGACGCGGTTCCAGAAAGAACGACTCGGGGTCCGTAATCTCTTTGGGTGTTCTCACGGGAACAGAAGCGTACCATGTCATGCCCTCCGACGGCAACAATTGCCGCTCAAGTAGCAAACCTCCATTCATCCCATAGCTCAGCGCCAACTATCTAGGGCAGAGTCTTTTCACTCGTAGCCCCGGCTGCAAAGCGCATGGCGAGTTGATCATGGTCGGCGGCGTTGGCCTACTTCTTGCTACGCGCCTTTTCAGCGCACCAAATATGCAACGATCCGGCAACCGTCGAAGGACGAGGCGGTGACGCCGTCGCTTTGTTGGTGCGGCTTCTGCCATGTGGCAGCGGTGACTGCCGCCCGGCCAGGAACAGGTAGACCACGTACGCGGGCGTGCGTGGTCGCCCGACCTCCAAGAGAAGCGACTCCGGCTGCACGGCGGTGATCGGCGGGAGATCGATTTCGGGCAGGCGCTGTCTTTGGGCATCGTTCCATTGCGCGTCAGCAACCCGCAACGCCTTCTTACGCTGGCCGTGTAGGTCCAGGTCCGCATCAATGGCGCCCAGAATTTCGGAAGAGGCCATGACGACCTGATGGACCAGATCTGAAAAGCCTGAAGGCTGCCGGATCCGTTCACAGACTCTGAGCCAAGAGTTCGAGACGATAGAATCGTCCGGTCCGAGGGAGAAGACGGAGGTTCTCCTCCAAAAGCGAGGTGGGGTGGAGCCGACAGAGCCGGAGCAGGTCCGGCTGCCCCAGAACCTCGTGCGGAACCCCGTCGGCCAGGATCCTTCCATCCACGAACAGGACGACCCGGTTGGCATAGCCGATGGCCAGGTCGAGGTCGTGGGTGATGAAGACCTGGGACGCGAACACCCCCAACTGTGAGATCCCGTCCATGAAACGTGTGTACGAACGATAGTCCTGCCCGGCCGTGGGTTCGTCCATCAGCAGAACCCGAGAGCGCATGGCGATGACACAAGCGATGCAGAGTCGACGCTGCTGACCGAAAGAAAGCGTCAAGGGAGGGCGATCTTCGCAGCCCGAGAGACCCATCAGGGCAAGAGCCTGAACCGTATGGCGAACGATCTCCTCGTGGGACTGGCCGATGTTGCGCGGGCCGAACGCCACCTCCTCGGCAACGGACGGAGCGAACAGCATGTGGGCGGGGCTCTGAAAGACGTAGCCCACGTGACCCGCGACCTGGGCCACGCTCATCCGGGCCACGCTCTGCCCCTGGATTTCGACCGTTCCGTGCCGGGGCCGGAGCAAACCGATCATCTGCTTGACGAGCGTGCTCTTACCGCTGCCGTTAGGGCCCAAAACGGCGATACGGTCTCCTGCACACACCCGAAGGCTGACCCCCCTCAGAACCGGACGATCGTCGTACCCGAACTCGACGTCACGGAGCTCGATGAGCGGTGTTTTGCCCTCGGCTGGAGGGGCCGATGCGAGTGAGGTCTCACCCGGCTCCTCAATGACCGCCCGAGGAGAACCCGCCAAGAGCCTCAGTGCAAGCGGCGCAGGCAGCTTGACGGCCCTGGGATCGGCTGCCTCGGCCAGCCCCTCGCCCGTTCCATCGTACGTGACCCGCCCTTCCTCCAACAGGAGGACGCGTTCCGGACCGATCCTGAGAACCTCCTCCACGCGGTGCTCCACGATGACGACCGCACACCCCTTAGCGGCCAGTCGTCGACACAGGGCGAGAGTCTCCCGGGCGCTGACCGGATCGAGATGGGCCAGCGGCTCATCCATAATCAGTACCTGTGGTTCGAGCGCCAAGACCCCGGCCACCGCGAGTTTCTGCTTCTCACCCCCTGAAAGAGAACAGGTCTCTCTCTCTTTCAGGTGGAACAGGTCGAGTTCTCCCAACGAACTCTCGGCCCGATCGACGATTCTCGAAGCCTCGAGGCCAAGATTCTCGAGACCAAAGGCGACCTCCTCCAACACATGGGAAGCGACGATCTGTCTCTCCGGATCCTGGAGCACCGTGCCGACCACCCGCGAGATCTCCGCGAGACGAAGCTCTCTGGTGGAGCGGCCCGCGATACGGACATCGCCGGTGAGTTCGCCGCGGTAGCTGTTGGGTATCAATCCGTTCAAGCACCGGAGGAGCGTGCTCTTGCCGCAACCGCTGGGACCGGCGATCAACAGGATCTGTCCAGGGAGAACCTCGAGAGAGACGTCGGTCAGGGCCTGCTCCTTGGCCTGGCGGTAGCGAAAGCCGACGTGTTCGACACGGATCAACGGTACATGCTCGCCCGCCACGTCACCCGTCATGGGCAACCCTCACTCTTGGGATCGATCCGGGACGGGCGGTCACGGGCGAACCAGCCCTCGTCGGATCTCAACAAGGAGCCTCAAGAGATTTTCCTCCTCGGTCTTGCCGAGAGAGCGACCGCGGTAGACCACCTGACAATAGGCCTCGGTGATACAGGACAGCGGCTCGATCGGAACCGACGAGACCTGTTCCATCCGCTTCGCGAACTCCCTGGGGGTTTCGGACGGACGCTTTGACAGGTTCATCGTCTCCAACAACCGCAGCATCTCATCGTAGAAGGCCGCCTCGCCCACCGGACGGTGGCGTGGAGTCAACACACGCGAAAGTGCGATCCAAAAGCGAGCGATCATTGATCCGAGAACGGATCTGAGCCGCGCAAGCACCTTGCGAAACCGATTCGAGAGTCTCCCCAAAATCCCCACGACCGCAACGAAGACGGCGAGAATCGAGAGAAATCGATTGACCCGGTGCGTTGACCACCAAGAGAGAAGGGAGGCTTCGAGCTGGTCGTACAGGTTGTAGAACTCTTGAAAGATCGCCGCCTGCATGGACGACGAGAAGCTCACGACCCAACGTTGCCACTCGAAGTCGAGTCGATTGGCCACCCCCCTGACCAGCTGGTAAATCCAGAGCTGCGAAAGGCCCAAACGGGCGGCCAGACCCAAGGGTGGCTCAAATCCCCTCCCGGTCGTCGGATCAAACTCCACCCAGCCATCCTGAGGCCCCAGATAGACCTCCACCCAGCTATGACTGTTGCGTTCGAGGATCGACCACGTGCCGGCGTACCGGTCGAAAGTACCCGGATTGAAGCCATTCACGACCCGAGCCGGCACCTTGACGGTCCGCAGCATGAGCACCATGGCCGAGGAGAAGTACTCGCAGTGCCCGGCCTTGGCCTCGAAGAGGAAGTGGTCGATCGGATCGCGTTCCTTGGGTGGAACCGTGGACAGGGAATACGTGAATTCCCCCTCGGCCAGGAATTTGTCGATCATCGTGGCGCGCTCCCGATCGGTCCTGGCAGAGAGAGTCACTCTCCGGGCCAGTTCGCCGATTCTCGCTGGAAGACGCGGAGGAAGCTGAAGGAATCGGCGTGACAGCCGAACCTGGTTCTCGAGCGGCCTGGCGCGGGTCCGAAACCAGACCACGTAGCGAATCCTCTTCGTCTGCGGTTCGTCGACCCGCATCAAGGCCCTGGATTGATCGTAGGCGATCGTCCCGAGATCCGTCTCGATCGCCAGGGGGAACTGGGGCGAGAACAGAAATCGGGCATCGGTCGGCTCCAGGATGACCTCGGCATTCTCCAGGACGTTGAGCGATCGCTTGGAAAGGGCTTCCTCGTCGAGTCGGATGGGCTGTCCGATCGGTGCGCTGTACTGCCGAACCGTGCGACCCTCGGCGCGGCCCTGCCCCGGTCCCTGGGTTCGCCGCCAGCCTTTGACGTCGTAGTAGTCGAGAACGACCCCGCGCCACTTCCGAGGCCGGGCCGTCCGCACCGTCATGAAGACCCGATCGGACCCGAGCGCGTCGAGCATTTCACCGAAGCGGATCTTGTCGGCGAACCCCGCGGAATGGGGCGGGTTCTGGAAACTCACGAGGGAGACCGGGACTCTGGGGCACACGACGAAAATGGGAATGGCCACGAGCAGCGAGACGAGCACCGGACCAACGAGCAATCTCGCGACCGACAGGTAACGTCCGGGCCGAACCTCCTCTGGGAAATGGTATCGAATCATCACCATGAGACCGGACATGACCATGGCGAAAAGACCAACCAAAAAGGAGTAGTCGAGTGTCAACTGGGCGAACACCAGGAACAGAACGAAGGCGACCAGGTAGAGTTGCTGCACCTCGTGCTCCATGTCGTGCTTGAAGACCAAGATCGCACCGATGAAGACGAGGAACAGAGTGAAGGCCCAGAGACGATCCCCGGTAACGACGTAGTAGACCGCGGAGCCCGCCGCGGCGAACAGCGAGAGCCTCTGGGCCTGAGGTGTCCCGATCGAAACGCCTCGACGTCTGGCGACGACGCAGAAGACGAGGAGTGCCAGCCACACGGGAGCCAAGGCCATCTTCTGGAGTGCCAGAGGCACAAATCCGGTCAAGATGAGCGTCCAGGAGAGGACGTCCCCTCGTCGAACACGGACGGTCTCTTCCCGGTAGGCCTCGGTCCGCCGCCCCCCGTGTTCGGCCACGAGCCGCGCCCGCAATCGATTCAACCACGAGCTCACAACGTGACCACCCTTTCCTGCTCTCCATCAAAGAAGAGGGTGTGGACTCCGGAGCGGATGATCTGGCGGACCTCGGGGAGCGAACCGACACGGTGAACCTCGTCGAGCCCGGGCAGATTGAAGAGACAGAACAGGGGGAAAGCCGAAGAGGCAAGGCTCCGGAGGAGGGTCAGTGTGGCCGGATCCACGTCGGGCAGCACGAACAGAAGAAATGAGCCTGGAAGGACATCGGGGAGCAGATGGGATATGGCGCTGGGAAAATCGCTTTCACGCGTGTAGGAAAGGCGGCCCAGGAACCTCATGGCCTTGGGAATGTCCTGGGCCGTGAACGATTGGGGCGAGCGGGACAGCTCCGCGTCGAGCAGATGGACCCTGACCGGACAGTTGAGTTTGAGGAGCTGCCAGGTCAGAGTCGCTCCGATGCGGATCGAGACCTCGAGATTGCAGGACCTTCCCTCCCCCCGTTGCTTCTCCTCGCGCAAATCGATGAAGACGTAGTAGCGGTTGACCCGATCCTCCTCGGTTTCCACGACCATGGGCCGCCCCTGTCGAGCTGTGGCCTTCCAATGGATCCGACGGATCGGGTCGCCGGGCACATACTCCTTGAGCCCGTAGAAAGAAGTCCCTTCGCCTTTGACCGAGGACCCGGTCTCCATCCAGCTCGCCTTCTGGTTGAAACCCGGGATCACGGGAAAAGGGTGTTTCAGAGGTGCCGGCACGACAACGACCTCTCCCGATACGGGCAGCACGGTCTGACGCGACAGGAGGCCTGTCGGATAGACTGACTCGACCTTGATCCCACAAACGGGATATCCCCCTCGCGAGGGCAACGACAGCTCCCCCTTCAACGAAAGCTTTTCGCTGGGATCGATACGGTAGACCGGCAAGCTCTTTTCCGCGCTGTGGCGTTCGAACACAGGAGAGACCCGCAGGAGGTGAAACGGACGGCGCCCCCGATTCTCGAGGATCACGTCATAGTCGAACGCGATGCCCTCCTGAGCCTCTTCCGGAACCTTCACCCGAGCGTCGAGCCCCGGGAACCCCCTCAAGGCGAGGATGAGAGACAGGAGAAACAGAGCCATGATCATGGACACGACGACATAGACGAGGTTTGCTCCGGTCGACAACGCGGCGAAAAAAATGAACGCTTGAGCGAACAGTAACGCCAATCCGTCCGGGGTGAACTTGACGTTCAACGTGCCAAGACCTCACGCGGAACCGGTCGTCACTCGCGATCCTTCAAGGTCTCGATGAATTCGCGCATCAGGGCGACGAACGACTCGGGAGCCTCGAGCCAGGGGAAGTGTCCGACCTCAGGAAGGATCTCAAGGCGCGACCCCGGGATGGTCTCGGCCAAACGCCTGGCGATCCGACAAGGTCTTGGATCCCCCTCTCCATGGACCACGAGGACCGGGACTTTGAGCTCCCGGGCTCGTTTCTTCACCTCGCCGCCTGTGAGCAATCGGCGCCAATCCTCCAGAATATCCCGATTGACCTCGCAATTCGGACGCCGCCGAGACTGCAGGAGTTCTTCCACCAACTTCTTCGCCTTCTGTCGATCAGCGAAATCGGCCGACCAGAGCAGGCGTAGGTACGCCACCTCGGTCGTCTCGGCGATGGTGCCCCCTTTGCTGACGCGAGACCACAGTTTGCCCAGATCCAAGAGCTCCTCGAACGTCAGGCGCTGCCGCTGCACCGCTCGGTAATCATCTCTCCAATCGAGATCCAGACCGGTACCCGAGACGTAGATGAGCCCACGGACTCGAGTGGGGAAGGCGACCGTATAGGTCAATGCCAGATCAGCCCCCCAGGAATGGCCCGCAACGACCCAACGTTCGTGTCCCCACCGACGGCGAAGGCTTTCGAGATCAGCAACCATCGTACCGACATCGTAGGGCAACATCGAGCCCGACCGTCCACAGCCGCGCTGGTCGTACCGATGAACCATGGACGTGGTCGATAGGGCTTCCCCCAAAGGCTCGAGGTAGTCCCACAGCCCTGGACCTCCGTGACAGAGGACGATGGGGTCTCCCTCGCCCTGGGTCACGGTCCATAGTCGAACACCGTTGGCTTGGACGTACTCGTACCGCATCACTGGCGTGGACATGCTGGAGTTCTCGACGTCACCGTTTGACACTGAACACCGCTACTGGGAGCCTGTCGGAGCAAGCCTGCTCCAGGCTCGGTACGGAGACCCCTGACGTCACTCTGGGAATCCTCGCGTGTGCACGGAGGGGAATTTCCGAGCGAGTCAGGTGACATTATATGACGTCCGGCCTCAGGATGCGCGTTTTCGGTTGAACATTCTCCCACGTTTTACTGGAAAGTCGACGCAAAACCAGACAAGGGCACGGCAACTCTCTCGGCCCGGACGTCCCTGGATCCCTTTGACTGCTGTGTTGGGGCGGTTCTCCGCGCGAGAATGACGTTCAGATGCAGAATTGTGGTGACGGACCGTAACCTGAAAAACGCAACGTCCACTAATGAGCAAAAGAAAATCGTCCTCACGAGACGAGGACCGGTCCCGAGAGGACCGGGGCGACACGGCCCAATCGCTCTAACACGCGTCATGGCCCCCAAAGGCTGTGCCGCCGTGGCCGAGATGACATGGACCTCCGCGCCCGCCATCGTGAAGCGCGAGCCCTCGGTTCTTCGTAACAGGACATCAAGTGGAGTCAAACGGGGCGCGTTGGCTAGAATAGTTCAGGTGGATGTGGCCCGCGCCACGCGAATCAAGAGGAGGAGGTCTCTATGGTCAAAAAAGTCTGTTTTGCACTCATCGTGGTGATGTTTGTCTCGCTGTTGACTAGTCCGGCGGAGGCCAGACACGGTCGATGGCACGGTGGTCGCGGGTGGGGTGGCGGCTTCGCGGCCGGTGTCCTCGGAGGAGTGATCGGCTCCGCTCTCTACGCTCCGCGCACCTACGGAAGCTACTACTATCCCACGTACAGCTACTCCCCCGGCTACTATCCAAGAGCCTATACCACCTACTACCCATCGACCAGATACGATTCCGCCTATCGCCAGGGGTACGACCAAGGCTACCGTGATGCAAACTATGGGTCCTACACCGTGAAGACCTACTATGACTACTACTCCCCGGCCCCCTACCCCGCAGGCAGGCCGTCGTACCAGTACGACTACTAGCACTACAACGTAACGTCCTGCCCGTAGCAAGGCCGAGCGAGCCGCAGGCTGACAAGGAAGAGGAGCGAAAGGACCGGAGGTGTACTTGAACAGAGTACATCGAGGACCTTTCGCGACGCTGACGCCGTCAGCGTGCGGCGCAGCCGGCCGCAGTAGGGCGGGGGGTTACGTTGTAGTGCTAGGGCACTGGGACCTCATCCAGAACGTTTCGGATCAGGGCGTACTCCTCTTCCAGTGAGGTCCTAAATCCGCCACGGTAGATGACACGATGGGCGAGCGCCGGAGCAGCCAGAGCCTTGATGTCATCCGGCGCTACGTAGTCCCTTCCGTCGAGGAGTGCGTGGGCCTGGGAAAGTCGCACCAGGGACAGCACTCCCCGCGGGCTGACCCCGGCGGCCAGGTCGTCCCTCGTACGGGTCTTTTCAGCGATCTTGAGCACGTAGCGCGCCACGCGCGGGTCGATCCGGATCTTCTGGACCTCCTGCTGAGCAATCAGGATCTCCTCTGACGTGATGACCTGTTCCAGATCCTCCACAGGGTGGCCTTCCATCTGATCGAAGATCATTCGTTCTTCGCTCTCCGCCGACGGGTAGCCGAGCGAAATCCGGACGGAGAAACGGTCGAGCTGGCTCTCGGGAAGCAGAAACGTCCCTATCTGTTCGACGGGATTCTGGGTGGCCACGACGAAGAACAGCGGACCCAGGGAATAGGTGTTCTGATCGATCGTGACCTCGAACTCGCTCATGGCCTGCAGGAGGCTGGACTGGGTCCGCGGCGTGGCCCGATTGATCTCGTCCACAAGGAGAAGGTTTGTGAAGATCGGTCCAGGCTTGAACTCGAACGAATTCCTCTGATGGTCGTAGATGGACACTCCGATGATGTCGGATGGCAGCAGATCGGACGTGGCCTGGACCCTCTGGAATCCACAGCGGATCGATTGAGCCAGCGCCCTGGAGAGAGTCGTTTTTCCCACTCCAGGCACATCCTCCAACAGGAGGTGCCCCCTCGCGAGGAGCGTCGCCACGGCGATGCGGACGCGATCGCCCTTTCCAAGGATGATGCGATCGATGTTGTTGAGGAGGCGGACGATGCTCTGTGCGCGGGAGGACATTTTACTGGCCCTCTGTGGATGCCAGCTTGTGCAGGTGCGCCCTGGCCAAGTCGGCCCGTTCGTGGCTCATTTGACTCCTCCTCGCCCTGAGATCCCCAGCTCATCCGTAGATGAGACAAACACATATTGTATGTTTTTGTCCAGAATATGTCCATCCAGATATGTCCATCCAATCAATCATCAAGAGCTCCTCCCCAAAGGACCCAAGCGACCCCTCTCGAAAGAACTCTCCGAGCTCCTCTACAATGGCTCTGAGCCTCCGTGTGTGGCCGGAAGATCTCGATCCTCTCGTCCGGCGCTGCCATCATTCCTGCCTGTCCACGCCAACGGAGAAGCTCCGGGGCCGCCACATCGACCGGAAGGAAGCATCCGGCCGGCCTCGACAACGACCCCGGTTCCGAAGGACCATAGGTCCCCTCTCCTCGGAAGTGGAATATGCGGAAGGGCGAACGTTGGCTCATCGAAAAAAAACAAAAAAAGATGTGGCGGCGCTCAAACTGGAGGGCTACTCTTACTGTGTAGCGTCTTTCGTAACCCGGGCGATTTCTCGGAGGTGAGGGCCGGTTCACGTTTGTGTCGGCGCGGGTGTCCGGTGATCGGCAGTGGGCCTCGAGGCCGGGTGAGTCTCAAGACCGCTCTGGTACGCATTACCGGATCGACCCAGGGTCTGTGAGATCCGCTGAGGTTCAAAATGGGAGCGGGACAGCGGCCAGGGGTTGCCTGGACTGCATCGCTCCCCAGATCTGGGGATCCACCTCTTTACTGCGCAACGCCGTTAGGCGCTTTCAAGGCTCTTGAGGAGCCTCTTGCGTGAGTTAAAAGGAAGAGGTGTGGCCGACGGCGGCTGGATCGCCCCCCTTGGCGGGCAGTTTAGAGTTTGCAGATACTCGTACTGTTGCTCGCAGGGCCCCTACCTCTAACCGGTTCGGTGCGGATCTAAGTTACTGGGAATGTCTTGCACCGGTCTGGGAGAAATCGCCCGTTCTTCCTTTTTTGGGGCTTTGCCCCACACCCCACCTCTCGCCAAGCAGAGCTCGGCTCGACCGGTCGCTTCGCTCCCTGGACCTGGGGCTTTGCCCCACACCCCACCTCTCGCCAAGCAGAGCTCGGCTCGACCGGTCGCTTCGCTCCCTGGACTTTTGCTGCTTGCTGGGGTGCTTGCGCTACTTCGAGGTTCCGGTCAGGCTCTGGATCTGCAGCTGTTCGAACTGCTGCTTGGCCTGCATGTAGGTGCCGTAGAGAGCCGACGCCCGGGCAGGGTCGCCATCCGGACCACTGGCAGCCACGTACTCGTTGTACCGGGACAGCATCAACTGTCTGGCCTCGGCTAGATCCGTGGTCTGGGGAACCGGAGTGCTCTGATACTGACTCGATGACGTTTGGGACGAGAAGGATCCGTCATCCCCCCCGTAGGTCTGGATGGGATCGGCCTGGGAGCCCTGCGTCGCGGTCAAGAACGAAGATCCCCCCGATCCCCCGTTCCACAACTCCTGAACCAGCGAGCCTGCCTGCTGGCCCAGCCATCCCAGAGCCATACTACCCGCGATCCCACCAATGGTTCCACCCCAGCTGCCCAGGCTAGCACCAAGAGACTCACCCAGATAGTACCCGCCGATCGAGCCGGCCATCCCACCCAAGGTGGTCAGCCAGTTCTGAGACAGATAATCCATGATCCCGCTGCCTGAGTCGAGACCAGAGAGAGCCGCCGAATCGGTCATGGCGTCGAGAGGATTGTTCGCACCTCCACCCAGGAGTCCGGCGAGATTTTGCAGGGTCGAGCCTTCGGACGATTGAGAGGCCGACTCAGAAGTCGCGATCGGGGCGGCCGGCCCCGACGAGTTTGCCAGCCGCGACTCGTATCCCTTGAGCACCTGGGCATTGCGAGACTTCAATGCCTCCAGGCGGGAGCGCTCCTCCGACTGAGTCGTGGCAAAAACAGCCGGGTCGGTGCCGTCCGGCGCGGTGCGCGCATCGAGGTTGGCCAGCTCGCGTTCGATGAGAACCTGACGGGCTCTGGCCTTTGCGGCAAGTCCGGAGAGATCGAGGGCGGCTCGCTCTGCGTCCTGGGTCAAATCCTCCGCGAAACAAACGGGCACGAACAACGACAGCAGGAGCAGGGCGACCATGGACCTGTGCAACGAGGTGATAATCATCTCGCCTATAATGATAATGCCAGATCGTGTCACTGAGAAGTCCCAGTCTGAGGCAATTGATTCATGGCAGAGGCCTAAGTCATGGTCATGACAACATGCCGACGGGCGTCCTCGGGACTGATTCTGCCGCTCCGGAGGAGCTCTGACACAGACTTTTTCAGAGTGCAGCAGTTGGGTGTCGTCTCCATCGTGTCCGCGATTCGAAAGGTCTGGTTCTGACGGATCAAATTGCGGATGCCATCGGTGGGATTGAACACCTCGAACACGGCCACCCTCGCGTCGCGTTCGACCGTGGTGATCAAAGTCTGACTCAAGATGCCCTGCAGGGTCAACGAGAGCCGCATGCGAACCTGATCCTGCTGCTGCGGAGGGTACATCCCCACGAGTTGCTCGATCGTGGCCGGAGCCGTCGGAGTGTGAAGGGTCGAGATCACCAGATGGCCAGCTTCCGCTGCGGAAAGAGCGATCGACACGGTCTCCCGATCCTTGAACTCTCCAACAAAGATGACATCGGGATCCTGCCTGAGCACGTGACGCAGTCCGGTCGAAAACGAGACGGTATCCACGCGGATCTGCCGCTGCGTGACGAAGCATCGGTTCGACTCGATCACGTACTCGATGGGATCCTCGAGAGTCACCACGTGCGCCTCCTGGCACTCGTTCCACACGGCGAGCATCGAGGCCACGGTCGTCGTCTTGCCGCTTCCAGCAGGTCCTGTGACGAGCAGGAGTCCTCGCTTCTTGGCGAGCATCTCGTTCGCAATCTCGGGGAGCCCCAGATCCACGAGGGATGGGGGAGTGGATGGAATGTGCCGCATCACGATGCCGAGCGTTCCTCTTTGAAAATACACGGAGGCACGGAATCGATGTCCGCTGGACGACACTCGATAGACGCCGTTGACCTGCAGCCCCCTGCCAAGGGTCTCCAACTCATGATCATTGAGAATCCGACGTGCGATCACTTCGAGATCGTCGATCGCCGGCACAGGATGGTCGGACCGTTCGAGTTGCTCGAGAATCCGCACATAGACGGGCGTCCGAACCTTGAAGTGAACGTCCGAACCCCCGGCCTTCACCAAAGAATCCAGAACCTGGTCCAGATCGTATGACATCGATTGTGCCTCCGGCGTTCGCCCCGGGATGGTCACATGAACTGCGTCGAGAGAAGAGACGGATCGCTCGCGCGGGCGAGAGCCTCCTCCCTGGAGACCTGACCCGTCTTGACAAGTCTCGCGAGCGACTGCTCGAGGGTAATCATGCCCTGAGACGAACCCGCCTCGATTTGCGCGTAGATGGAGGAAGAACGGCTCTCCCGAATCGCCTTCCGGATCCCGGATGTCGCAACGAGGATCTCGTGGACCGGCACCCGTCCGCCTCGCAGGTGACCCACGAGCGTCTGGCTGATCACCCCCAGAAGACTCGAAGCCAAACTGCCCCGCGCCTGCGCCTGAGCGTCCGCGGGAAAAGCCCCGATGATCCATTCGATGGTCTTCGTTGCCGAGCTCGTGTGGAGCGTGGCCAACACGAGCCGTCCGGCACTGGCCGCCTGGAACGTCGTCTGGATCGTGTCGAGGTCCCGCAGCTCGCCGACAAAGATCACATCGGGATCCATCCGCTGGGCAAACCCGATCCCTTCGACGAAACTCGCCACGTCGGACCCGACCTCCCGCTGAGTGACGGTGCAGAGCTTGTCTCGATGAACGAACTCCAGTGGGTCCTCCAGGGTGACGATGTGTCCTTTCCGGGTCGAATTGATGAGATCGAGCATCGCCGCCAGGGTGGTCGATTTTCCCGATCCCGTGGGACCGGTCACGAGGAGAAGCCCACGGGTTTGCAGGCTGAGCGTTGCCACGGCCTGGGGCAGGTTGAGCTCGGACAAGGACGGGACCTCACTGGGGATCAGCCGGGCGACCATGCCGGGACGACCTCGGCTGGTCAAATAGTTGAGCCGGAATCGCGCGATGCCTGAAAGTCCGATCGACAGGTCCAGATCGCCCTTACTCAAAAAGGTATCCATCTGCGCGGGGGTGGCCAGAGAGGACAGACACCGGCTCAACTCTTCATCCGAGAACGGAGGGTCGGACAGGGTCCTGAGTTTCCCTTCCACCCGAATGCAGGGCCTGGCCGCCGCTTTCAGGTGCAGGTCGGATCCGCCGCGAGCCACGAGCTCTTTGAGTAGACCGCAGATCCGTTGCCGATCCTCCTGTGTGAACGAAACGCGTTGGAGCCCGGTCATCGGACGCATCGATCGAGTCGCCGGTTCCGTCACACGCGGTTCTGAATCCGGCTCGATCAGGGGTGATCCCGAACCGGGCGAAGCGGGTTTTCTCTGGCACCCATTATCCCCATCCCCCTTCACGGATTCAGACGCGACGCCATGGGTCTTGGGCCGATCGGATTCGGGAGCCTGTCCCTCCGGCCTTGTCCGCATCTCTTGGCCGACGAGCTCCAACAGTCTCCTGGTGTCCGGATCGATCGTCCTCGCCCTGAACCGTTCGGTCCACGCCAGGATCTCCGGACTCGCCATCCCCAGAAGAGCCGTTGCCAGCTTTCGTTTGGTCGAGAGATCCGCGGATTCCAGAGCCTTCTCCATCAGATCGAAATAATCGGTCGAGGCCAGATTGGCCAATCCCTCCGCTGCATCGCTCACAGACGACGTATCGCCCTTGTCGAGAAGCTCGCCGATCAGCGACGAGATCTCTTCGACCGTATACTGCCCACAGAGCTCTCTCGCCCGCGATTGAACCATCGGGTCCTTGTCCGCCAGGGCACTGATGCAACGCCGCAGGCCCCAACGACCTCGGCTGATGCGTGCGGCCTCGATGGCGACCAACCGGAGCCGAGGCTCGCTGTGCTTGAAGACCACTTCCAAAAAAGCATGGGCTCGAGGATCGTCGAATTGGCCAAGAATGAGAGCCGCGATGCCGAGCAGTCGCGGTTCGCCCGTGAAGACGAGATCCTTCGCGATAGCAAGCGACTTGGAAAGGTTGGGGTTCTCCTCGAGATTCCGAAGCGTCGCGACACAGGTCAGGTCGACCGACGGGTCTTGATCGAGCGACTGGAGCCAGAGATGGACGTGAGGTGAGGTCTGCTTGGCCAGCTGAATCATGGGACCTCCGGATGACGAGAGGCTCCTCCTTATAGATTTATAGAGAACGAGGAGTCGCCCGCTCTCGACCGTTGGTCATTCTATCACACGAAACGCCGGAAGGACCGGTGCTCAAGGACGATGGGCGCATGTCAGGCGGATGGCGCAGTATGTGACTTCAAGTCGCCTTCTGAGGCCGGTGAGTCAGTACGGGGTGTTGGGAGCCATGAAGACGAGCTCCTCGAAGTCCGGCTTGCCGCGCAAGGCCGTCAAATCGGGGTCTTCCGCCAACTCCTCGAATCGGATGAACCCTCTGGACACAGCCCGTCTCAGGAAGATGATCGCCTGGCTCGCCTCGCCTTTCTTGGCGTGGGCTCGCGCGAGCCGCACCCACGTCTCGGGCTGATACGAGTCGAGTTGCGTCGACCTGGAAAACGCGACGATCGCCTTGTCGTACTCCTCGCGCTTGTACTCAGCCTCTCCCAGCGCGGCCCAAGTGCGCGCGTCGGTGGGATCGATGACGGTCGACTTGCGGATCTGTAGGGCTGCCTGCTCGAACTTCCCGAGCTCGAAGTACGCTTGCCCCAATTTCGGATACACCTGTTTGAGGGTGTCGTTCATGGCAATGGCTTGGGAGAGCGATTCGGAGATCACCCGGGTGCACGTGGTCTGAAACCTCTCCTCTGTCGAAACGGAACCGACCATGTCCACGAGGATCTTGTGCCACTTCTTCTCCAGGTCGTCGGTGGCCTCTATCGCACGTTCATAGGAGTCGCGCGATTCCTCGAAGTAGCGCTTGAACAAAGCCCGGTCACCGGTAGAGATCAACTCGCGAATGGGTCCCAGCTTCTTCTGGGTTTCCGCCCGGAGCAGTTTGACCTCTTGGGCCGCGTCGGAGCACGCGTCGAGGGGAATCACCGCAGTCGTGGCGGATGAGGTGGCGACCGACGGACCCACGGAGACCCCAACGGACGGAGAAGTCTGAGGAACGATCTTGGCCGACTCCTGGGAGGAAGCGCTAGGTATCGATTCCGAAAGCTCAGGGATCGGGTCGATGAGACCCACGCGATTCTGCCGCTCAACGAGCACCTGCTTGACCTCTTTGAGAGACTGGGCAAGTCCACGGACCCACTGCTCGACCTGTCTTTTGGCCTCCTTCTCGAGCAGCACCGGATCGTTGAGGCCTGCCGGACCATCGCAGACGTTCAACATCCTGTCGAACGCTTGCTTCACGAGATCGCTTCGAGGGGGCGCCAAAAGACTCAGGAATCTCGAGTTTGCGGCCTGCTCCTTGAGCCGGCCAAGATGTTCACGATCAGAATCGGCCAGAGAGAATTTGTTCTTGGGCAGGACCTTGACCGACGGGTTCAAGACAAAAGGGCCGTCGGGTGTCTTGGCACGGGTCAGAGAAACGAGGAACCGAAGGTACTCGGTCGCCTCGGCCCGAACCTGAGCCATCGTGAGCGCCGGGGCAGGAGTCGGGGGGACGGCGTCCGGACCCGCGGCCAAAATCACTGAACGAGCGACGCCTGCCCAGATCGAAATGACGACAATTGTCGTCAGAGTCATCCATCCAACCGCGACGAAGTGGCCTCGTGCGTGAGCCATCGACTCTGCCCTCCACAGTCCAAAATCATGTTTAGGTCGCCGAACGACCATTGACAACTGGAGAGGTCCACCCGCTGGCGTGTAGAATAAAGCTTCGAATCGGAATGACGGCCTCTTCGACTCCAGGTGATGCCCGATGACCCTCCAGGAAGAGTGTGATCTTCTCCGTCCGGCTGCGGTTGGTCTGGCCAGCATCCGCATCTGGTGTGGGATCTGGTTCCTGATTTCGTCGTACCTCAAGTGCCCTTTTTCCGGCCTCTCGCAGTGGGAGTTCCCGGAACAGCTCGCACGTCGAGCCACGGCGCTGGCCAACGAAGGAGCTTTCTCGTTCTATCGTCCGGTGCTTTCGTTCGTGCATGACCATCCCACATTCTCCACGACAGGCTTGGGAATCCTTGAAGCCATCATCGGGAGCCTTCTGGTGCTGGGGCTCTTCACCCGGACGACGGCCGCATGCGGGGTCCTCGTCTCCATCAACTATTGGCTCGCCACCGGACGTTTGGGAGCGGGCTCCGTGGGCCTGTTCATGACTCTTTGCGTGTGCCTTATGTGCCTCATCCTGGGAGACGGCGGGCGATTCTACGGACTCGACAGGTTGCGGCGTGGGACCTCGAGCCCTCCCAGAATCCCTCCCCTCCCCCCTTCGATCTGATCACGGGTTGCCCACGAGCTGCTTCTTTTTTCGAGCGCGCAGGCCGAAGCATGAGCCAGAGGGACCTCCATGCTGCCACGGATCACCGGTCTTGTGCTCCTCGCTGTTGCCTGGACTTCGGCCGCCCAAGCCAAAACAGAGGGGCCCAACACCCCTTGCAGCTACGTCGGGGTCGATGTCCGCGATCTGGCCACACGCCACTACTACAATCCATTCGACGGCCTCATGTTCGATCGGAACCCGTATCCGGACGGACTCGTCGACGATGCCCACACTCTCGTTTCGTTCCTTTCCGAGACGAGCCGGCCGGAGTTGGGACGTGGCTCACTCCTGTCGGTGAGGGCGCTGGAATGGAGCCCCGGTCGACTCCGTTTCGTCGCGATCGCAAAAGACAGAGGTCGACCGATCTTTACGGTCGGGACATTCTCCCCGCTCACATTCTCGCTTACGGACCTGAACCCCGTGAAGCTCAAGGAAGCCGCTGTCTTCATCAGCCTGAGAGACTTGACGCTCTCGGTCGGCGGAAACGATGGCGCGATCAGACTGGTCGATCCGATCGGGGCCGGTGGCTACGTGAAAGACGGATCCAACCTCTTGATGACACCGGTCATGAGGCCGGAGGTCACGCGGACCCCGGGCCGTGACTACCTGGATCGGAAACGCTACCGACACGAATACATGATCGAAAGCCGGTCGAAGCCGTCGTACTATGAGGGGCTCCCGTTCATCCGCTTGCGCCGATTCGATCAGCCCGTGGACGAATTCGGGATCCATGGTCCGATCAGTCAGGGCGGCACCTTCCCGATCAAGGTCGGTCTCCGGGGTGAGGCGATCCAGGAGCTCCGATTCATGGCCCACCAGCAAACCGTGAACCCGGAAAAGCTCGTCCGGCATCTGGCCGACGACGGATTGATCGACGAAGAGTCGAGACTCGTCCGGGGACGCATCTCAAACGGCTGCATCCGTCTCAGGGCGCGGGACATCCGCGAGCTCTTCGTCGTGTTGGCCGATCTTCCCCTCGGAGCCCCTGTCACGGTCTCTTACTCCGCGGATCCGACCGGAGCCTTTCATCCTTTTCCTTGGGAGTCTCGGAGGTTCGCGATTGCCACCGATGAGAAGGACGAGGATGGATTGACCGTGATGTACACGGGGGCCATTCGCAACCCTGCGGGACGAGGAGAAGCAAAGCTCCCGTTTCCGGATTCCGTGGAGAGGACTCAGGAGGAGACCCGAGCCGATCGGGCGGTAGACGCAACCCTCCGCTCGAAAAGGCGACCGGCCGACCTGCGGCGGCTTCTGGCCAAGGAATCGGCATCCGATCGCGCCAGGCGAAAGTCCGCATTCGTGGGAATTGGCCCGTTTCCGTTGACTTCCCCTGCAATCCGGGCCACCCGGCGTGATACCATGCTCATCGACCATGGCCCCGATGAAATCCCAGATGACTCTCCCGTTCCGGGGGTTCCCCCGGATCGTTCGATTTTTGGTGGTCTGCCTCGCGTTGATGACGCAGGGGGCCACGACTCCGGAGGTAACCTGTACCATCGATGAGGTCGTCGGTACACTGTACCTGGCCCGCGAACACCAACGTCCCCAGAAGACCGAGCAAGGCCAGGTCGTCACCGGATTCCAGACACTCCTGACCAGTCCAGGCTCGACCGCCCAGCTCACGTTTCCTGGAGGCTGGTCTTTGCACCTCGGGCCCTACACTCGTGTTCAGGTCGGCCCGACACCGGAACGGTCGAGCGAGAAGCGGGAGGGTCAGTCCGATTCCGATCTCAAAGAGCACACTCCGGCGCTCCTGCGCTACGGGACACTTCGAGTCGTCAACAGACCGGGCGATCCGAACGGGCCGAGCGTGGTCGTGGCCACGCGTCTCTCCGAAATCACCATTCCATCCGATGGAAGGGCCCTCGTCACGATTCATCGCCGCACAGGAAAAATGCCGGAATCTCTGCACGTCGTGGCGCTGCGACGAGCCAGCTCGACCTGCCAGCCGGACGGTTCTTTCTCGAGAGAAATCCCGGAGGGAAGCGAGCTTAGAGGCGCGGGCTGGATCCCGGTCCGTCGATGGACTCTCCGACAACTCGGGACTGCGGAACGAGCCGCGCTGGAACGAGCCCATCTCACCTCGGCCGAGTCGAAGGTGGCTCGGGAACAGACTGAAGCCATCCCAGAGGAGAGCCTTCGACTGGAAGGCGTCAGAATCCCCAAGAATCGCAAGATCCACATCACGCAGGCGGACCTGCCTCCAACCGGGGAACTGATCATGACCGGCGTGGTTCGGTCCGACCGGCTCCCCTGCGGAATGGGATCGTTCTACGTCAACGGAAGCCGCGATGGAGGGCTTCACTGGGAACGTCTGATCTGGGCCAATCCCGCAGGAGAGTTCGCCTACCATTTGTCCCCGCAGGAGGGAATAGAGTACCAGGTCTGCTTCTCGCTCACAGAGGCGCTCACGGGCAAGGTGTTCCAGACGACTCGACCGATTCCACTCGTCTATCGAGAACGGTTCTCGCCCAAGTTCTCGGACCTCCAGATCTGCAAGGCCGCCCTTCCCGAGTCGCCTGGGCCGTTGATGCTCTACTCGGACGAACTCGAGGCGTTCGAAGTGGTCGTCCGAGGATCCATCACCACTGACGGACCGCTGTCCCGGATCATGGTGGTCGGATCCGCTGACGGAGGCGTCCACTGGCGAACAGCCACGATCGAGGGACAGCCGGAAGAGAGCCAGGGAACCTTCCGAGTGAGCTTCCCACCCGTTCCTGGAGCCATCTACCGGCTCCGACTCAAGTGCCTCTACGCGAACCCAAAGGAGGCCACGGATCCACACCAGGTTCTCGCGGACTGGGAGGCTCCGATGGAGGTTCGTTACCTCGAGATGCGTTCCACGGAACGGGCAAAAGCGCTGATTCTGGAACTCAACAAGAGACTCTCTCTCCGTGACGCTCGTGCCCCCTTGGAGCTAGTCTCCAAACGGTTTCAACACGGGTCAAGAGACCTCTCCCGTGCGAGTAAGGTGGTCTTTGTCCCGGGAGACGCCGTGCGAGAGGCCGGGATGATCCAGGTCCCGGTGAAATGGGAACGGACCGAGCCCTCCGGTTTCACCATCAAAGGCGAAGCTGTTTTCCTCTTCATCAAGGAATCGGACTATGCTCTTCTCGACGTTCTAGGGGGCGATCCCTTCGCAGAGGGACCTCTGGTTCGCACGGAAAACGGGTCATCGATCGGTCCGGCCGCAATCGAGACCGTGACGATGGGGCTCAAAACGGTCTACGATTTCGAGGAGCGCGTCTCATCGCCCTACTCCGAGGACCGAATCCCGAACGATTTGGGGTTCTTCTTGGATTCGGCACAGGGAGCGAGCATGGCGGTCCTCGGGACGCATGACCGCAGACTCGCGATCATTGGCAGAGTCCCTCTCCTTCAGGTCAGGTCGCTCACCTCCCGGCAGAGGCTCGAATATCGCGCCTGGATTGTCCCGGAACAGGGGACGACCTACTATCTTCGCACCCGGGAAGGCCGAGAGATTGTCTTCGAGGTCCGGGAGATGAGCCACCCCGATCGGTCCGGACAACCCACAAAAATCCAGGTGTCCTTCTTCAACCTCGACACGGGAAGCGAGTGAGGCCCCCCTTCCAGCCTCCGCCCTTCTTCCTTGGTTTGGCATACGAGCAAAGCGGCCGACGACCCCTCTAGAGAGGCCGACGACCGCCCGTCGAAGCAGAGAACCGAGCTACTTCTTCTGGTAGCGCGCGCGGAGTTGCTGCAGAATGCTCTGAGCCGAAGCTGACAGCTTGCAGCTCGGCTGGCCAGCAGACGCAGAGTCAGAGACAACCGGCGTGCTCGCAGGGGCCGGAGTCACTGTCGCGGAGGCCGCGGCGACTTGAGTCGGGGTCGCGATCTTCACCGGTCCAGCGAGCTGCTCGTCCGTTGGCTCCTTTCCATTGCGTGAGCCGGTGCGTGAGCCGGAGCTTTCTTCACAGAAGGTCGGCAGCTCGGGAGGCAGCTCGGGCTTGCTGATACCGACCGGAGCCGCAGGCTTCGACGCAAAGACAGCGCTCGAGGAAGTCGACTTGTCGGTCGACTTCACCTTTGCCTTAGACTCCACCTTCGATTCTTCCACGACAGAGGCGGACGCCTTTTTTCTGAGAGCCTGGAACGCCTTCTCGAGCCTCGCCGGCACGTTCTTCACCGACACGGGCTCTGTTGTCGCCTCTCGGAGATCCTCTTCAGTGATCTCACTGGCTCCTTGCCACGCATCCCTATCCGACGGGATGCGGGTCTTCTCGGCGATCGCCGGAGAACCCAACCTTGGATCGGGCATGCGGGTGGGGCTGGGCGGCACCGGATACACCGTCTGCGTGGATCGGACAGGCGGGCAACTGTGCAGGTCGGTCTGGGGTACAGTGGACTTGTAGGGGTGAGCCATGGGCGCGGTGGGTGGACGCGCCATCGAACCGTCCCGACGGTCGAGTCTTTCCAGAATCTCGTTCAGCCTGGCCCTCATCTCTTTCTGGTTTTGTTTCAAGGCGTCGATCTCGTCGGCGACGAACAGGTTGATCCTTTCAATGTAGGGAACGATGTCCTCGGGATTCTTCCCTTCGGCCATCAAGCGGTTCTCAATCTCGGCCAACAGCCTGGCAAGTCCCAGCGCCATCTCGTAACGAGTGGCAGCCTTGTCTCCGTGGAACTCTCCATCCGGCTTCGCAGAGACCACTCCCAACTGGGCCACCTTGGCCACGGCGTCGTGAGCCCAGTGGGATCTGGGCACATCGGGAAACCCTGCCCAAACGATCCCTGGCAGGAGCAACAGACCAATCCATATCACCGCGGTCTTCTGATGTGACACAGTCCCTTCCTCCTTATTTCGCGGAGATGCACGAGCACCTTTCCCGATAGATCATCGGCTCAAATCAACAAATTTCGAAGAGGCAGTTCTTGGCCGGCAGTGGTTTAATGTGAGCAAGATCCTCTTTTCGAGTGAATGGGGAGGCTAGTGGATGGATGACGTTCGTCTGGCGGTGGAGGCGGCGCGAAACGCCCTGAAGTCCGAAGACTCGGGCGTGGTCAAGAGCCGTCTGGCCGCGCTGGAAGACCATCTCGAGCACGAGGAGGTCTTCACCGTGCTGGGTGAGGCTCTGGGATGCCAGTCCTGGAGCGTCCGCAGACTCGCGGCAAACCTCTTGGTGGAGGCCGGTGACGCGACCATACCCAGTCTTCGACAACTTCTCCCCGTGGGCAACCTCGATCAGGTCTACTGGACCTGCTTCGTGCTGGCCCGACTCGGTGCCGGGGCCGGAGGCCTCCTGGTCGAGGCCATCTCCTCGAAAAACCGAGAGCACCGACTGTATGCGATCCACGCCCTCACCCGTCGTCGACACTCGGACGCCGTCGACTCCCTTGTCCTCGCGCTGGACGATCCGGTCTGGTCGCTTCGCAGACGAGCGGCCGATGCCCTCGCTGCGCGAACCGATTCCGATCTGGTCATCCAAGCTCTCCGGGCGGAGTTGACCCGCGGAAATCGCAACAAGATCTACTGGGGGATAAGGATCCTGTCCAAGCTCCTCGGAGCCAAGGCTCTGCCCTTTCTGAAGAAGTTGGGCACTTGGATGGACGACGATGTCCGCTACGTGGCCGTGCTGACGCTTGCGAGGATCGGAACGCCGGACGCGATCCCCCTCCTCCTCGACTATCTTCGGGACCGGTCGCTCGTCATCCGCGAACAGGTCATCAGCGCGCTCAGAACCGCGGGAGAGTCGGCGAAGGAACCTCTCCTCAAGGCGATGGATACGTGTTCGCCGGAACAGAGGCTCACCTTTTTGAAAGCGCTCTGCTCCGTGGCTCCCGGTCTCTTTCTGGAGCGGTGTCGTTCGCTTCTCCAATCCTCCAGCGCGGAGTCCAAATACACCGCGATCCAGGCCCTGGGGTGTGCACGCGTCGACGAAGCATTCCAAATCCTCGTCGGCTGTTTCCAGGATCAACTCTGGGTCGTGCGACGGTTCGCGTCGGACCAGCTCGTCACCATCGGCGATCCGGTCGTACGGCTGCTCTACGACGCCATGCAGGAGGGAAACGAAGACACCTCCTACTGGGCCATCTCCACTCTTGGCAGGATCGGTGGGCCCGCCATGGCCTTCCTGAAGGAAGCGGTCTCCACGGGTGAACGAACCACACGGGGCTTTGCGATCACCGCCCTCGCTGAGACGAACAATCCCCTTGAGGCGGCTCTGATGCTGAGGGAGTGCTTCAGAGACGAACACTGGCCCTTGCGTCAGCAGGCGGCCGAGGTGCTCAAGGGGCTGGGTCAAGCCGCAATGCCGGCACTGGTCGAGCCGGTCTGTTCACAGGACGAAAACGCCAGGTTTTGGTCTCGGAAGGTTCTCACCGCTGTCCTGGGCGAAGATGCCGGACGGCTCTTCGAAGGAATCGCCTCAGCCCCCGAACCGGCCAGGAGTGAGACGATCCTGGCTCTGGAGAAGCTCAGCCCAGAGGAGCTTTCCCGCGTCGTCGTCCTCGACCCGGAACAGGTACTGACGACCCTCGGACGGCCTCAGACCCCGACCCGATCCACGCCGGTGATCGAGACACCAAGCACGAGGTTTCCCTCCCCCACGGACGACCCACTCTCCTATCTGGCCTGTCTGGCCATCCTCTTGGTCGAATCCGGAGGTCTCGAAGTGTACCTTCGGCCGGGAGGCGCGCCTTTGGCCAAGATCGAGGGCTCGCTCACGAGACTGAACCTTCCGGTGCTTTCGGCGAACGATCTGGATCGATTCCTGGCCACGGCACACGGTGCAACCCAAGCCCCTCAGATCCACCCGACCCCGCAAACGGCTCTTCGGGAGCCAAGAGCGCAGAGTCCGGATCGCACTGTCCGTCCTCCGAAGAGTCTCAGTTTTGAGCTGCCCGGAGCCGGAAGGGTCCGGATGAGGATTTTCCACGAAGCACGAGGTCCCACACTGGTGCTCAGGCCCTTGGGGCACGGCCCCCCCCGACTGAAGGACGTCGGGGAAGACGATCTCTTGGGACCTCTGGTGCAGTGCCGGTCCGGACTCATCCTCGTGAGCGGTCTCGCCTGTTCAGGGCGGAGTTGGACCGCGGCGGCCCTCGTCGATGCGGTCAACCGGGAACGGGCGGTCCACATCGCCACGATCGAATCGCCCGTGGAGCACCTGCACACACCGCGACAGGCGCTCGTCACCCAGTTCGAAGTGCCGACCGATGTCCCAACGATGGCCGAGGGGCTCCGGACCGCATTGGACTGCGACGCCCGCGTCATCCTTCTGGGAGACGTGCCGGACAGAGAGACGGCCAATCTCGTGATCGATGTGGCGTCCGGCAACACGCTCGTCATCATGACGATGAGGGCGTCTGGTGCAGTGGCCGCCATCCGGGACCTCGTCGACCTCACGGGTCGAGAACGGCGTGACCGCGCGCTTCGCAATCTGGCGTTGTCGCTGAGGGCGAGCATCCATCAGGTACTCCTCCCTAACGCCGCAGGAAAGGGGCTAGTTGCCGTACGCGAGTTCGTGTCCGGAGTCTCCAACGTCACCAATGCGTTGAGCCAAGGCCGGTTCAGCGAAATCGTGGGTCTCCTGCAACACCCACCCGAAGGGGTCCGTCCGTTCGAACAGGCTCTCAGGGAATCCACCAGAAGAGGACTCATCAGCCAAGAGGTCGCCGAGGAGGCAATCAAGATCCGAATCACCGCGGATCGTGGAGAATGACATCCCAACGGGGTCTAAGACCGGATCTCTTGAGGATCGAGGAAAATCGCATCACAACGGAATGTGTGGGAGGAAGAAGAACATGAATGAGTCCGCGGACGCTGTGGCGACCCACTGCCAGGATCCGATCGGAGTCTTCGACTCGGGCATCGGAGGCCTGACCGTGCTCAAAGCTCTGATCGAAAAGCTGCCCGGCGAGACTTTCCTCTACCTGGGCGACACGGCCAAGGTTCCCTACGGGAACAAATCGAAAGAGACCGTCACGCGTTACGCCCTCGCCAACACGCTGTTTCTGCTCCAGAAAGGGGTCAAGGCCATCGTCGTCGCGTGCAACACGGTCTCATCGACGTGCCTGTCCGAGCTTGCTCGACACTTCCGCGCCCCGGTCATCGGAGTGATCGAGCCGGCCGCACAGGAGGCTGTCCGACGGAGCCGGAACGGGCGCATCGGTGTCATTGGAACCGCAGGAACGGTCGCCTCGGGCGCCTACGATCGGGCCCTGCTCGAACTCCTTCCTCAAGCCCGGATCTGGAGCGCGGCGTGTCCGCTCTTCGTGCCGCTCGCGGAGGAAGGGTTCGCGGAGCATCCGGCTACCGCCTTGGTCGTCAAAGAGTACGTACGACCGATCAAGGAATCCGACGTGGACACTCTGATTCTGGCCTGCACTCACTATCCTCTTCTCAAGCGCGCAATCAGCGACTACATGGGGCCTGACGTGCAGCTTGTCGACTCGGGCCCGGCCACGGCCGCTCTACTCGAGAAGATCCTCGTCGCGGGTGATTGTCGGAAAGACCCACACTCACCATCGGAAATCCGGTACTACCTGACCGATCGACAGCCGCTCTTCCGACAGATCGGCGAGCGTTTTCTCGACCGTGCCATCGACCATGTCGAGATCGTTTCCATCTCGTGAGCCCTCCGGTGATCCAAAATCCTTCACCCAATTTCCGTAAACCAAGCAACAAGGAGTCTCTTTGTCTATCGCAAGTTCACTCCCCTGGACCGAGAGATGTGCCCCGGCTGCAAGGAAGAACGAAGTCGCCGCGACCCCCCACTCGACATCACCGTTCCAAAGGTGGTGGGGGACCCCCGAGGTGTACAGAGAGGTACATCGAGGAGCGGCGACGAGTTCTGACGCCACAGACGGGGTGCAGATGGGGGATCAGGGTGATGCATGCTCCTTGAATCCGGACGGTGAATGCTAGATCATAGGACCATGTCCACGGATGGGCCGCGATTTTCGAAACGTTGCGAGCCGGGTTTTCAGATGCTGGGACATCTCTTTCTAGACCCCTTCCTGAGCCGAGCTGAAAGCTGACTGACGGGTCGCTCCGCTCCCTGGACGCGAGTCGCGATGCCTTTGATCGAAACGATTAACCTATGGGCATGGGATCAAGAAGCCGCCAATTCACGCCTCGACCGCTCGAGCGGAACCAGAGGACTGTTGCTCCCATCGAAGGAGGACGCACATGTGCGGGATCGCCGGTGTCGTATGTCGCCTGGAAGAGAATCCTGAATCGATCGGGCCTGTGCTGGAACGTTTGGAGACGGCGATCTCACCCCTCTCCGGAACCACCGACCTGGCCGCGCATTCCGCAGGTCTGACGACCGCCGAGACCCAGAGCCAGTCTCTCCGTCGCGAAGGAGCCGCCTGGCAACTCGCCCGGAACTCCGGATGGGTCGACCGACTGCTCCGTGTCGCGTCGACCCTGGATCAGCTCGAGAAGGACGGGATGGCCCGACTCACCGCTTGCGGCGCCAGTCTGGAAACCGCGGAGATCGAAAAATGGAACGCCGTTTTTGTCCGCTCCCGCGACCTGGCCTGGCTCGTGAGAGAAGACGTGCTCAGTTCGGCTCGACGAGTGGGCGAACTGGTGGGAAGCAAGGCCACGGAGAGCCGCCATCTCTTCCACCACGCCTACAAGCTCTCGGCCTGTCTGAGCAGTCTGGGGCGACTCGAAGTGCGCGGCCGAGACTCCCTAGGGCTCTCCATCTTGGTCACATTCAGCAATGCGCAGGAGCTCGAGGCCTGGGCCAAGAAGAACCGGCAGGAAGTCGACCGACGGCTCGCGACCAAGGACTTCGTCAATGGCGCCCTCGTGATGGCCGGGTCGAGCGTCCTCTTCACGTTCAAGGTGGCCCAGGAGGTCGGCGCTTTGGGGGACAACGTCGCTCACCTTCTCGGAGACATCCGTACGGACGCTCTCTTCCTGGGACTCCTCTGTCTTCCCAACGTGAAGACGAACGTCTTCGGGCACACCCGCTGGGCCTCGAACGGGATCATCAACGAGCCCAACTGCCACCCGGTCAATCAGGAGACTCTGGGGCAGACCTCGACACCCGCGCCCAAATACTGGATCAGCGCCGCGTTGAATGGTGACATCGACAACTATCAGGAGTTGAGGGCTCGCTACGAAAAAGAGACCCAGCTCAGGATCAGTCCGGGCATCACGACCGACACGAAGATCATTCCGGTCATGGTGAGCTACTACTACGAGAAGACCGGGGACCTGACCGAGTCGTTCCGGAAGGCTGTCGGCGAATTCGAGGGCAGTCTGGCCATCGTGATGCACAGTTCCCTCGCCCCCGAGCGGACCTATCTGGCCTTGTCCGGAAGCGGACAAAGCCTGTGCGTCGGGCTCACGGCCGACGGCTACATGGTGGCGTCGGAGCTCTACGGTGTGGTCGAGCAGACCGATCGCTTCGTCCGGATGGACGGGACCAAGGAACGGATCACGGGCCGGCCCGAAACGCGCGGACAAATCTTCGTGATGGACGCCGCCGTGCCTCCGGGGCTCTCAGGGCTCGGCGCCAGGTCGTTCGACGGTACTCCGCTGACGTTCCAGGATGCCGACATCAAACAGTCTGAGATCACGACCCGAGACATCAACAGAGCCGGCTTCGAGCACTATCTCCTCAAGGAGATCAACGAGGCGCCGCGGTCGGTGGAGAGGACGCTGGCCGGCAAGTTCCTCATGGTCCGGAACAATCAAAAGGTCACCTGGCAGCTTGGCGAGAGCACGATTCCGTCGAGAGTCCTCGAACCTCTCAAGCAGGGCCGTATCCGAGAAATCATCCTGATCGGCCAGGGAACAGCGGCCGTGGCGGGAGATGCCATCGCGGTCTACATGCGATCGATGCTCCCCGCCAGCAGGGTGACGGTTCGTTCGACCAAGGCCACCGAGTTCTCCGGTTACCATATGGCGGATGATCTGTCGACGACTCTCGTCATCGCGGTCTCCCAGTCCGGGACCACGACCGACACCAACCGGACGATCGATCTGGCGCGAAGCCGTGGAGCCTCGGTAATCGGCATCGTCAACCGTCGGAACTCCGATCTGGTCTACAAGGTTGACGGGGTTCTCTACACGAGCGACGGGCGCGACATCGAGATGTCGGTGGCATCCACGAAAGCTTTCTACAGTCAGGTGGTCGCGGGCTATGTCCTGACCCTCTACTTTGCGAGCCTCCTTGAGGCCCGGCCGGAACACGTGATCGCGGGTGAACTCGTGGAACTCTCGAAGCTTCCCGAGACCATGAGAAAGGTCCTCAGCAGCCAGTCGGATGTGGAGAAACTGGCCCGTGCCAACGCGACCCTCAAGAGGGATTGGGCCATCGTGGGCAGTGGTGCAAACCGGCCCGCGGCCGACGAGATCCGAATCAAGCTCTCCGAACTCTGCTATAAATCGATCGCCACGGACACGATCGAGGACAAGAAGCACATCGACCTGTCGAGCGAGCCCCTCGTCTTGATCTGCGCGGCCGGACTACCACCCGTTGCTCTGAAGGACGCGATCAAGGAGGTCGCTATCTTCCGGAGCCACAAGTCGTCGTCCATCGTCATCTGCTCCGAGGACAGCCAGGGGTTCGAGCCGTACGCGACAGGCATCATCAAGGTGCCCGTCGCCTCTGAGGCCGCTTCTGTCCTTCTGAACACTCTGGTGGGACACCTCTGGGGCTACTATTCGGCACGGTCGATCGATGAGGGGGCCAGCGCGCTGAGAAAGATCCGGGCCTTGACGGTCCGACACTCCACAGCCGCCGACGATGGAACGTCCGAGGCGACTCTCAGGGTGACCCTAGAACGATCCTCCCGTGAGATCCTCGAGGAACTCCGATCGGGTCGATATAACAGCTCGCTGTGTCCCAATACTTCCAGCAAGCTCTCGATCCTCCTCCAGTACGTACTCGGCCGTCTGCCTCTGGCCACCTTCCAGGAGGATTTCGGCGAGAAAGTCACACCGGGCCGGCTGTTCGAGACGGTCATCCAAGGTCTCAGCCAGGGCATCCAGGAACTCTCCAGGCCCGTGGATGCCATCAAGCACCAGGCCAAGACAGTGACCGTTGGGATCTCACGTTCCGAGGAAGAGCTCAAGGGCGCGCTCTTCGACGGCCTCCGTGAGATCGGGATCTCCCTCGAGTCGATCTCATACAAAGACCTCATGCTGCTCCGAGCGCTCACCCCGGCCGTTGAAACGGTGGCTGGCGCCACGAAATACGGACTGTCCGACTTGGGCGACCTTGGGGAACCGACGGAGAATACCCGCATCACAGTGGAGGCCAAGGTGGGGCTCGCCGCGAACCTTCGCTCCCGCACAGACTCGAATCCACTGCTGACCGGGACCAAGAGCTGGGTCGTGAGCCGACGAACCGCGTACGTCGGAGAAGGACACTCCGACAAGCGGCCGATCGTCATCCTCCCATTGATCCAACGAGGCATCTGCAACGGGTTGATCCTGCTGCATCTGACCTATCGTGAAGATCTGACTCTGGCTGCGAAGAGGACCCTCGCTCAACAGGTGAACCATCGCTACGAGGAGCTTCGCGCCCTCGTCACGGAGACCAACACGCCGTGGAACGACGAGCACCTTTCGAACTTCAGCCCACGAGAACTGGTGACGCTCCCCATCAAGGAGCTCGCCGGCAAAATCATCCAGCGGGGACAGCGCTAGGAGCGCGGTCGGGGTCAAACCCCGACCCACTCCGGTCCGGAGGTGCCAGTCCAGCGACTGTCGAAGGGGCGATCCAAGACGCCCTAGGGGTCGGGCGCGCGACTCCGAACGAGGAGGATTCGATTCATTGGACGAGCTCGAAATCGAAGTCTTCTTCCGCGGCGACTGCATCCAAAGGGTACCTGTCAAAGCGCAGACCCTCTCGATCGGAAGGTCCGTGACAAACGATCTCGTACTCGGCGGACGCATGGTGTCCAAGGTCCACGCGACGCTCGTGTTCGAGGGGGAGACTCTCGTCGTCACAGACCTTCAAAGCGCAGACGGCACGTTCGTGAAGGGCGAACGGGTCAAGACCGCGCGAGTTTCCTTGGGCGACGAGCTCCACATCGGACCTTACGCCCTCAAGGTCGTTGCCAAGAAGAGCCTTCCCCCCGGATCGGACGCGAAGCCGGCCGAGGCGCAGTCTATCGACGCGTTTCGCAGTGTGGTGGAGGGACTCACCAGACTCACGGGACTGTTTGGCGTAGCCGATCTCCAGGTTGTCCTGGAGAGCCTTCTGGACCACACGATGAAGCTGTTCCGGGGAGCCCGAGGATCCGTGGTGCTGGTCGAAGAAGGACGACTTTCTCCAGTTTTGGTTCAGCACGGAGAGACCTCGGAGCTCGCCGAGCGTTTCAGCCGCACGGTCTGCCAGCGGGCTGTGGCTGGATTGACGCCCCTGCTGTTGATCGATTCCGGAGACCAGGCTCTGCTGGACGACATCGAGAGTCTGAAGCGCATAAAGCCGGTTCTCGTTCTGGCCATTCCGCTGACCGATGGAGGACCGGCGCTGGGCGTTCTCTACCTGGAGAGCTCACATCTGATCAGCCAGGCGCTCAAGGCACAGCCTCAGCTCCTGTCCGAGATCGCTGTCCTGGGGGGTCGGGCGCTCAAGGCTGCGCTGGACCGACGGCAACTGGTGACCGAACGGGAGCGCTGGCAGTGGCTCGCCAACACTCTGGCCGAGGACATCGATCTTGCCCGGACGAGCTCGAGCTCCGTCATGCAGCAGGTGCTCGATCTCGTCGGCAGAGCGGCTTCCGAGGATGTCACCGTGCTGATCCGAGGAGAGAGCGGCACCGGCAAAGACGTGACCGCGCAGACGATCCACCGCCGCTCCGACCGCAAGAACCGCCCTTTCGTCGCGGTGAACTGCGGCGCCATCCCGCGTGATCTCATGGAGGCGGAGCTGTTCGGCTATGAGCCGGGCGCGTTCACCGGAGCGATGACGCAGAAGCTGGGGCGTCTGGAGCTCGCTCAGGGAGGTACGCTCCTTTTTGATGAGCTCGCCGACCTGCCCAAGGACCTTCAGGTGAAACTTCTCCGAGTCTTCGAGACGCGGGTCTTCGAACGCTTGGGCGGGAGAACGAGCATTCGGTTCGACGTGCGGATCGTCGCGGCCACGAACCAGAATCTGGAAATAGCCGTGGCAAGGGGCGACTTCAGAGAGGACCTCTACCATCGTGTGAACGTGGTGACGATCTGGCTTCCTCCCCTGAGGGAACGTCGTGAGGACCTCGAGCCGCTGATCAACCAGATGCTCCTGTCGGCGAACCGTCGATTCAAGAGAAAACTCCACGGGATCGAGCCGGCGGCTCTGGACGCCATGCACGCCTACCATTGGCCGGGAAACATACGGGAGCTACGCAACGTGATAGACCGTGCCTTCATCATCGAGTCGGGCGATCGGCTCACGATGGCCAGCTTGCCGTTCCGAGGAGCATCGACGCACAGACACCCCAAGCACGTCGGGAGTGCGGAGACGGCCGCAATGCCGATCCTTCCTCTCGAGGAGTACCTGGACCGTCAGGAACGCGACTACGTGCGGCTCGTTCTGGACAGGGTCGGAGGAAACGTCACCCAGGCAGCTCGTCTGCTTCGGTTGACCCGCACGGCTTTGCACCGAAAACTGCGAGTGCTCGGATTGCGTCGAAATCTCGACGCATTCGAGGAGGGCGAGGATTCATGACCTCTTCTGAAAGTCTTGGTGGATGATCAGGCCGAAAAATTCCGGCCAACCCCCCAAAAGGAGGCCACACCGACGCCTCGACGTCCCCAGCAGGCCACAGCTCCTCTTTGTCCTTCGGAGTATGGGTGACATCCTTTTTCCGGAAAAACCGGCTTCCCAACCCGCCCGCCCACATGCATACTCTCCTGGCCGCTCCCTCTTCAAACACCCTGGTCATCTCCAGCGCGGTTGCGGAATTGTCCGGCAGGACTTGGCCCTCCACAACTGACGAGTAGGGTTCTCTTCAGAAAGTAGGATGATAAGGAATGAGGCTATCTCTGATGCGTTGGTCAAACTTCATTCTCGTGTGCGGCCTCGTTGCCCACTCCCTTTCGGGGCAGCTCCTCGCCGCTCAGTACGAAGACGGCTACAGGGTCTTCGAACAGATCCTGTCTGCTGATTCCAGCCGCTATCTCGCGCAGCCTCAAAAGCCCGTCTCCGAAGTCCTCCACCCGCTCGACAGGATTGTTGACCGTGGAGGAAGCGAGGTCCTCTGTTTCTCCAAACACGTGGGAAAGATCCCCGTGTACGGTGAGACGAGCGTGGTCATCTTCCACAGCGCCGGCCGCCGGCCGGTGACCGTCCGAGGAAACGTGGTCACACGAACAGACCTGGAGGAGCTGATCCAGCTCAGCGAGCGTCCGCCCAAGCTCACCATTTCCCTCGAACGGGCCCAGCAGATCGCGACCCAGGACCTGCGGGCGCGCAAGGAGTACTCAAGCGGCGGTGTTCCCGAAGACTGGCTGTCAAAGCCGGAGGTGGTCCTGGTCCGAGATGGGCAGCAGAAGCTCAGACTGGTGCATCACCTCGCACTGCCGGCCAAGCCGATGGGTGTGACGAGCACTCGTGAGTATTTCGTCGACGCCGAAAACGGCGAGATCGTCGTGACCTTCGCCAACCTCTACGACGCCGTGAATGCCCTCGCGAAGGAGGAGCTCGTGGGCACCGGATACGGGCTGAGGTCCGACGAGCTCAAGCAGTTCCCGATCACCGAGGCCGAGGGCACGTACCGGCTCAACGACGTCGGACGGAGCATCGGGATCTACAACGCCCAGGTCGATAAATGGTCTGTCGACCCCGATCATGTGTGGGAGAGCATCGGGACGAACCGACCCGACAACCAGCGGGCGGAAGTCGAGCTCTACCTGAACTTCCAGCGGATCGTCGATTTCTACAAGAAGCGGTTCGCGTTCACGTGGGGCGGCACGGTCAAGGCGGTCGCACACGCTCCGAATCCCAGCGGAGGCGCGAATTACGACAACGCCTACTTCCAGCCGTTCTCCCGCGCATTCTTCTTCGGTGACGGGTCTGCCACCGACAACGGGTTCGACTACCTCGGCAAAGCGCTCGACGTCGCCGGGCACGAGTTCGGCCACGGGTTCATCAAGGAGAAGGGCCCTCTCACGTACGAGGGCGAGTCGGGAGCCATCTGCGAGCACATCGCCGATCTGCTCGGGGCCTGTGTCGACGACGATGAATGGCTCATTGGTGACGAGATCACCATGGGACCGTCGGCGGGCAAGGGGCTCCGCAATATGCAGGATCCCGCGGCCGGCCAGGGTCATCTCATCACAACGGGCATGACCTATGCCCAGTGGCGTGAGATGAACAAGGGTCGGCCCATCGGCCTCCGCATCTATCCGGACCACGTATCCAAGAAGATCGTCTGCACATCCTTTGATGATAAAGGTGGAGTACACGTCAACAGCTCGATCTTCAGCAGGTTCTCTTACCTGGCGGCGACCGGCGACGGACTGGGCAGCGAAGGTCTTGGACGACAGCTTCTGCTCGACATCTACGTTCGTGCTATGAACGATCGACTGTACTCCCAGCGGGCGTCGTTCAAGGAGTTCCGCGATGCTCTCATGGCCGCCGCTGACCTTCAGTTGCAGGGCCACGAGAAGCGCGACGCCTACCTGAAGACCCTCCAGAAGTCATTCGCGGCGATCGGACTCTAGAGACCGTGCCAGTGAACCAGCAGTATTGATCGTCCTTTCCAGGGGAGACAGTGTCCGCCCACATGGGCGGCGCTGTCCTTCAGCGCGAGGCTACTGACACGGACATAGAAATATCAAGCCCCCGTCAGCGCCGCGAGCAGTTCGTCGAGAGATACGCTCACGATGACGGATACCCTGTCGCTCATGGCGTAGGGCAGGATCAGCTCGCGACCGTGCCGAAGCGAACCGCAGCTGTAGACGACATTCGGCACGTAACCTTCCCGCCCGGTGCCCTCGGGAACGAGCAGAGGCTCGTGCAGGCGGCCGAGAACCTTGGTGGGATCCTTCAGATCCAAGAGCACGGCGCCGATGCAGTACTTGCGCATGGGGCCGACACCGTGCGTTAAGACGATCCAGCCGGCTTCGGTCTCAATGGGCGAGCCGCAGTTCCCAACCTTCACCGATTCCCACATTTCGGCGGGCCGCAGGATCATCTGCGGATCGTTCCAGTAGTGGGGATTGTCGGAGAACATGATGAAGAGATTCTCGTCATCCTGTCGCGACAGCATGACGTAGCGGTCGTCGATGCGGCGCGGGAAGAGCGCCATGCCCTTGTTCTGTACCGCATTGCCGTTGAGAGTGAGCACGCGGAAGTGGAGGAAATCCTGCGTCTCGATGAGTTGCGGCAGGATGACGCGCCCGTTATACGCGGTGTACGTGGCGTAATACATCGTCGTGCCGTCGTCCTCCGTGAAACGGACGAAGCGCGCGTCCTCGATGCCGTTGGACTCATTGGGCGAGACGGGGAAGATGAGCCGCTCGCTCAGAGCAAGCTTCACGTCGAAGTGCAACTCGTAGTTCGAGACAGCGAGCCAGTGGATGCACTCGAGGGTGTGCTTCAGGTCACGCGGCACGGGCACGTAAAGGTGCCGCACGCGACGTACGCTGCTGTCCAGTTCGTGAAGCGCGAAGTTCTCCGAGAGCGGCTTCAAGACCTCTCCGGCGTAGCCGTCCTCAAAACCCATCTCGTGCAGCTTGATGATGAAGAGCTTCTTTCGATATGTCGGGTTGGGCACGACCTCCGGAAGGGCGACGAAGCGCGAGACGGAATCCAAGTCGATGCCGCCGCCTTGGTCAATCGTACCGGTCCGAAACTCGATCGAGGAGATGTGGCCTTCTCCCGTGGCCCTGAGACTCAGGATGAACCGCAGGCAGCCTTCAGGCACGCCGGTTTGGTCCGGGTGTGGAACGATGGAGGGGTTGAAAAGCGCGGCAGATTCTGGCGCGTATTCCCCGGAGAAGATCGCTCCGATGAGAAGCTGCCGGACGCGCGATAACGGCCGCTGGGTGAAGACCTTCGGACTGATCGCCCGAAAATGATCCATCAGGCGCGATTCGAAATCCAGGTGCCTGGATGCGAAATCGCGACATAGAGACTCCAGTTCGCGAGTCGCCTCCTCTTCGCTCAGGGCGAGGATTCGGCCGATCATGTTGGAGATCTGATGGGAGTTGGACGGAACGAACGGACGAATGATCACCCGCTCGCTGTTGGGCTGAAACGTCACGTTGTGGCGGCGCAGGTGCATGGTCATCGTGCGCCACTCACGATAGATCCAGTGCCGGGCTCGCGCCAGGGACGGCGCGATTCGACTCGGCCGGAGGCTGCGGCGGGCTGGGCATCAGGTGCTGGGCGTAATTCATGTCGGCCAGGGCGAGGTGGAATGCCAGAGTCGACTCGGCCCCCTGGTTTTCGTTGACTCGATCGGCGTGCAGCCCGTCGCCGCAGCCGCCCGTGCTGGGATCATAAAGCGGCAACCCGAGATCGTTGCGCCCCAGGAACCACTCGAAAGCGCGCTTCGCCTGGCGTGACCACGTCGCATCTTGCGTGGCACGGAAGGCTTCGAGGCAGGCGGAGACCATCGCTTGCGCCTCCACGGGCTGCTGGTCGAAATCCGCCCGAGGGCCGTTTCTCTGGTAGAAGCCATTGGAGCCGATGGGGCGGAAGTGACCTCCTTGGGTCTTTTGGAGAGAGACGAGCCAGCGCAGGGACTGGAGGCCGATCTGTAAAGCCTCGGAGTGCGGCATCCACTGGCCACTCAGGATGAGTGCCTGACAGAGGCGGGCGTTTTCGTAGGTTACGCTCGGTTCAAACCACGGCCAGTCCTCGGTGGCACAGTTCGTCCAGAGAGTCACGAGTTTGTTGGTGAGCGTTGCTCGCGTCGAGCTCACCTGAGGGTTTGTGGCGTAGCGGCGCAGGTACTCGCGGATACCCAGGAGAGTGAACGCCCACGCGCGCGGCGAAGTAAAAGATTCCACGAGCGGCAGGCCGCGCTCGAAAAGTCGCGCGGACAGTTTTCGATGTCCGTCGATGCGCGAGTGACCGGCCCCGACACCCGCGGCCCAGAGGGCCCGCGCATGACAGTCCTCGCTGCCGGATTTCTCCAGCCAGAGGCGGCCATGGCTCATGAAATTGCGGGAGCCGCCGGCGCCGTGGTCCATGGCAGCCGCGAGAAAAGCGATGTAGGTCGTCGCCAGTTTGCCGAGGTTCTCGGCAGGGGGATCTCCGCCAAGCTCGTCCAAGAGGTTGCAGAGGATGAAGGCACGAGCATTGTCGTCGGTGCAGTAGCCTTCGCGAAAGTTGGGCACGTTGAAAATCGCGTGCTGGAAGATGCCGGTGTCGTCCGTCATCCTGACGATGTGATCCAGCCTGAGTGGCGGCAGATCGTAGGACCGGCTGGCAAGCGTCCATCCGGCGAAGGCGTGCCGGGGCGTGGCCCTGCGGTCGGCGCGCGCCTGCTGGAAGGACGCGAGGTAACGCTTCGCCACGGCGGGCCAGATCATCTCCCGGCCTATCCCGTACGCGGTCCGGCGGATCTCCTGCATCCGGTCCGGATGATCGAGGAATTCGCACACGCCTTCGGCGATGGCATGGGAATCGCGAAACGGCACGAGGACACCGCGATTCTCGGCCAGGAGTTCCTGCGCGTGCCAGTAGGGAGTGGAGACGACCGCCTTACCGGCGCCGAAGACGTAAGCCAGAGTGCCCGAGGTGATCTGCGCCTCGTTGAGATAAGGTGTGACGTAGATGTCCGTCACGCCGATGAACTCCTTGAGATCGTCGAGCGAGACGAAGTGATTGTGAAAGATGACATGTTCCTTCACTCCGCGATCCTCGGCCAAACGTTCGAGGCCGAGACGATAGCTTTCGCCCTCACGCGCGATGAGGTGCGGATGCGTGGCGCCGAGCACCAGGTAAACCACGTCCGGATGCCACCGCACGATCTCGGGAAGCGCCTCGATGACGAACTCGATGCCTTTTCCAGGCCCCAGGAGCCCGAAAGTGAGGAGCACCGTCCGGCCCTCCACGCCGAACTGCGCCTTGTAGAAACTCGTGTCCACGAATGGGATGTCCGGGATTCCGTGCGGGATGACGTCCGTCTTCGCTTCGGGCACCTCGTAGACTTCTCTCAGTATCTTCGCGCCTTTGGCGGCCATGACCACCACCCGGTCGCTTCTCTGCACAAGTTCCACCATCACCCGACGCTGCATGGCGTCCGGCTCCCTCAAGACCGTGTGCAGTGTCGTGACCACCGGCATCCGCACTTCCTTCAAGAGAGACAGCAGATGGCCGCCCGCATGTCCGCCGTAGATGCCGAATTCGTGCTGCACGCAGAGCACGTCCGCATTGTTGAAGTTCAGGAGGTCAGCAGCCCTACGGTAGGAATCCAGGTCCTTCTCTTGGAGCTCGAAGCGAACCCTGGGCGGATACTTGTAGCCCTCGATGCGATCATTGACCGCGCCCGCGAAGCAACGTGCCGTGGGCGCCACGTCCGCGATAGCCTCGCAAAGGTCATGAGTGAACGTGGCGATGCCGCATTGCCGCGGAGCGAAACCACCCAGAAAGGCGATGCGATCCAGAGTCTTTGATTCCGGGGACCCGAATGGGGCCGAAGGTCTCCCGGGGGCCAGGCGATCTTGAGTTGTCATGACTGCGGAGAGTGTGGATCATTTGGGAGCAGATAGCAAGAACGAAGCTTGAACTCACACTGTCCTCGAGCTAACGCCCGGTTTCCGCGCCACCGCAACCAACCCCAATCCAGACCACGGCAGCCAGGGATCGATCACACGAAGCACAGGCACCAGCATGTCCACGATCTTGATCTGGACACGGCTGAACGTCTTTCTGCCGAGGACCCGATGGGTCAACCACCAACCAGGCATGGAGAGTCGGTTGAACTGCTGGACGTGCTCGGTCTCGAAACCGGCCTCGGCCAGTTCACGGCGGAGCATCGGTTCGTCGTATCGACAGCGGTGGCCCAGGACCCGGTCGACCGACGAGTAAAGGCCCTGGTGTTGCGGAACGTAGAGGATGACTCGTCCCCCCGGACAGAGGACATCGAAGATGTTCCTCAGAGCATGGATAGGATCGGTCACGTGCTCGAGCACGTTGAGACAGACGACCGTGTCGAAGGTCTCCGATAGCCTCTGGAGATCAGCGGTCACTCCGACATCCACGTGTTCGACGCGCAGGTAGGGTTTGCCCAGAGCCATGTTCCTGAGGTAGTGCAGATATTCTTCATTGATGTCGCTGGCCACGTATCGGTCTCTGGGGATGAGCCAGGAACTGATGTTCCCGATCCCCGCGCCGATCTCGAGAACGCGCCTACCGACCCAGGGCGCGATTGCGTCGGCCATCCAACGGTTCAGCCTCTGGGCGCGCTCGAGGCTGACGAGGATCTGCGCTCCATAGGTGTCTGCCCTGTACAGATCGTCGAGGATCCAGAACTGGAGGATCGTCTTGAGTGCCCGGATGCCGTCGACCCAGGTGACCTTCTTCCCTTCTCGGTAGGTGCGCCCCAGATAGCTGATGGGGACCTCGAATACCCGGAAGTCGCGTTTGGCAATCTTTGCCGTGATTTCGAGCTCGATCCCGAAATCACAGGAGCGGATCGGAATGGACCTGAGGAGCTCGGCCCGGAACATCTTGTAGCAGGTCTCGACGTCGGTCAGGTTCAGGTCGGTGAACCAGTTCGAAAGGAATGTCAGGAAGCTGTTGCCGAGAGTGTGGCGGTAGTAGAGAACCCGCCGTCTCCTGCTGGGGAGGAATCGAGATCCGTACACGACATCGGCGCCATCCTCGAGAAAGGGCTGGACGAGCCGGGCCAAGTCGTTGGGATCGTACTCGAGATCAGCGTCGTGAATGGCGATCAGGTCGCCCGTGGCCGCTTCAATTCCCGTTCGGACAGCGGCTCCCTTGCCCTGGTTCCGGGCGTGGACGATCAGCTTGAAAGCCCCTGGTTCTCGATCGAGCAGCGATTGAAGGATCTCCCGGGTTCCGTCGGTCGAACCGTCGTCGACGACCAGGATATCGAGCGCGCCAATGCCCGGCAGAGCCGCGGCCCTGAGTCGACGCAACGATTCTTCAACGAGGTAGCGCTCGTTGAAGGTCGGGACGATGACTGAAAGAGAGAGCCCGACAGATCGATCGGATGTCTCCAGGGGATTCCCCCAAGCCGTGACAGTCAGCGGACAAAAGATCAGGACCTGAGGGCCGCTATCATGCCGGTTGCAGAGGGAGGGAGTCAAGCCCGTCGTCCGACCCCCTTCCCGCACGGGGATCCGTTGGGGTAAACTCGTGGGCCCCGGCGTCAAGACGAGGATTCCGGTGCAGAGCATTCAATCAAGGGGAGAACGCGTGAGACCAAGACTGTTCATCATGTCCTGCTTCGTGGCCTTCGTGGTCCTTACATCCCACAATCCGGCGTGGGCTGGAGAGAACCCGTTCTTCGAGGATGAGTGGAAGACCCCCTTCGGGGTTCCGCCGTTCGATCAGATCAAGGTCGAGCATTACCTTCCGGCATTCAAGGAGGCGTTCGCCCGTCAGAAGAAGGAAATCGATGCCATCGCGGCAAGTTCCGAGCCTCCGACGTTCGCGAACACCGTGGAGGCTCTCGAGCAGGGAGGGCGCATGCTGGACCGAGTCCAGCAGGCGTTCGATGTCCTCAATGAGTCGATGACGAGCAAAGAGATGCAACGGGTGGCCGACGAGGCCGCTCCCTTGAGAACTCGCCACGCTGACGACATCGTGATGAACGAGACGCTGTTCGCCCGGATCCGGACGCTCTGGGATCAGCGCGCCAATCTGGGTCTCTCCGCGGAAAAGTCCCGGCTTCTCGAGAGGATCCATAAGGACTTCGTCAGGGGAGGCGCGGCACTCGATCCGGCGAAGAAGGAGCGGCTGCGCAAGATCAACGAGGAGTTGTCGGTGCTGACCCTGCGCTTCGGCAACAACATCCTAGCCGAGACCAACGAGTTCGTCATGGTCCTCGACAAGCAGGACGATTTGGCCGGGCTTCCTCGGACGGTCGTCGACGCAGCCGCGGAGGCGGCCAAGAAGCGGGGGTTCCCCGGAAAGTGGGCCTTCACCGTCGACCAGCCGAGTCGCCTCCCGTTCCTCCAGAACTCATCCCGGCGCGATCTCCGGGAGAGACTGTTCAAGGCTTACGTGGAGCGTGGGAACCATGACGACGAGTACGACAACAAGGCGCTCGCATCGAGGATCGTCGCGCTCCGGTGCGAAAGGTCGAAGCTTCTCGGGTTCCCGACCTACGCGGCCTTCAACCTCGACGACATGATGGCCAAGGCGCCGGAGAAGGTCCTCGAGTTTCTGAACAGGCTATGGCCGGCGGCCCTGAAGGTGGCCAGGAACGAGGCGGACGAGTACCGGGCGCTGATGCGCAAGGATGGGCTAAATGGCCCTTTGGAGCCGTGGGATTGGTTCTACTACGCCACCAAGGTCCAGAAAGAGCGATACGCGCTCGATGACGAACTCCTGAGGCCTTACTTCAAGCTGGAAAACGTCATTGAAGGCGCTTTCGGCGTGGCGACGAAACTCTACGGGATCCAGTTCATGGAGAAGAAGGACCTCCCGAAGTACCATCCGGACGCCAGGGTGTTCGAGGTCACGGAGAAGAACGGGGTCCACATCGGGATTCTCTATGTCGACTACTTTCCTAGAGAGAGCAAGCGCGGTGGAGCCTGGATGAACACGTTCAGAAGCCACTGGGTGGTCGATGGAAAAGAGATCTTCCCGGTGGTGACGAACAACGGGAACTTCACCAAGCCGACCGAGGGGTCTCCCTCGCTTCTGACCCTCGACGAGACGACGACCCTGTTCCACGAGTTCGGCCACTGCCTCCACTTCATCCTGTCCAAGGTGAACTACAGGAGGCTGGGGTCGGTCGTGACCGACTTCGTCGAGCTTCCCTCCCAGATTATGGAGAATTGGGCTGTTCACCCGGACGTGTTGCCGACCTACGCGAAGCACTACCGGACCGGAGAGCCAATCCCGAAGGACCTGATCGCACGGATCAAGAAGGCGGAGCTGTTCAATCAGGGGTTCGCCACTGTGGAATACCTCGCTGCCTCGTTCCTCGACCTCGACTATCATCTATTGAAGGACCCTCGTGGCCCCAGCATCCCCTCTTTCGAAAAGAGATCGATGGAGGCTCTCCAGCTCATCCGCGAGATCGTGCCTCGCTACCGCACCACCTACTTCAACCACATCCTCGGCTCGGCCGGGTATGCGGCGGGGTATTACAGCTATGTCTGGGCCGAGGTTCTCGACGCGGACGCGTTCGAGGCCTTCAAGGAAAAAGGAATTTTTGACCAGAAGACCGCCGAAAGTTTCCGCCGGAACCTTTTGGAGAAGGGCTCGATCGAGGAGCCGATGGATCTCTACAAAAAATTCCGGGGGGCTGAACCCAAGGTCGAGCCGCTTCTTCGAAGACGCGGACTGATGTAAGCCTTCAATTCATGGGCGTTGGCCCGAATTGATGATCCGATCGACCCGGGCGGCCATCGCGAAGCCCAAATCCTTCACCTCATTCTGGCAAACCCCGTGATCATGAGAATTTCGAGGACATAGACTTTCACTTCCCTGGACCGAGAGATGTGCCCCGGATGCAAGAAAGAACGAAGTCGCCGCGACCCCCCACTCGACATCACCGTTCCAAAGGTGGTGGGGGACCCCCGAGGTGTACAGAGAAGTACATTGAGGGTGAGGCCCGGCTGAAGAGCCGAGGCTAAACGCCATCTTGCGACCGCGACGAAGAGGAGCGGTCCTATGCAAGATGGCCGGAAAGCGACGAGTTCTGACGCAGCAGACGAGTGGGCAGACTAGGGCGCAGATGGGGGATCAGGGGAAGGCGGTCTCCTGGAGGCCGTCGACCTCCCGGGTCTAAAACTCGATGCTCACGTTTGTCCCATGGAGACTCGCTTGTAGTCGAACCCCCCGCCGGTTCCCTTGACGCGACCGCTGTGCCATTCGCCGGAGATGACCCTGCGAAGCCTTTCCACGGTCAGTTCCCGGCAGAAACGATCGCCCTCCTGCCCGACCTCGATCAGAACGAACTGTCTGTGCCCACCGTCCTTGCTGTTCATCTCCAGCACGGCTTGACCCGTCGTGCCGGTGCCCGCGAACGCGTCGAGCACGAGGTCTTTGGGACCGGCGACGAGATCGATGCACCGTTTGACCAGGGCTGTCGGCTTGGGTGTCTGGAAGTCTTTCCCTGAAAGATCCAGGATCCGTTTGAGCTCCTTTTTGGCGGTGTCGGTGTGCCCCACCTCACGGTAGGTCCACAGAGAGCTCGGGACCTTTCCCGACTTGACCTCGCTCAGAAACTGCTTGAGCTGAGGTTTGGCGTCCCCCTTGACCCCGAACCAGATCCGTCGGTCTTTGACCAGTTCACGGAATCTCGCCTCGTTCGTGCACCAGCTCCTCCCCGCAGGGGGCGTGACCGTGCGTCCCGATGGCGTCTTGATCGGATACAGATAATTCTGGCTGGGCGTCTTCACGGAAAAATCTCCGGACTTCCACGGCCCGCGCGGGTCTTTGTCGGGATTTCGATAGCGGTTGTTCATCTCCTCGGAGCGCGGCAGCAGCTTGATCCGTGCCCGCTGCCGATCCTTCGCGTAGCAAAGGATGTATTCGTGACTGTCGGAGAAGAAGCGAGCGTCATTCTGGACGCCGTACTTCTTCTCCCAGCAGATGACCGCCAACCGATTGGCTTCTCCGAAAATCCCATCCATCAGGACGCCGAGCCGGTAGAGCTCGTGGTCGTCGATCGAGACGAAAAGTACCCCTTCGGGTTTGAGCAGATCCCGCATCATCGACAGTCTCGGGCGCATGAACTCGATCCATGCGCCGTGGCGATCGGCATCACCGGAGATCCGTTCCTGTTCCTCGTCGAAACGGTCGGAGAACCGATAGTGGACTTTTCCGCTGTTGTACGGAGGGTCGATGTAGATCACGGCCACCCGTTCGTGCAAGTCGTGCCGGAGCAGCGACATCACTTCGAGATTGTCACCCTCCAGCACGAGGTTTCCGGTCTTGCCTTGGCCAACGGTCTCGATGGAGTTCAATATGCGTCGAGTCATCAGATCTCCAGATTCCAGTCCCCAGACTCCGGACTGGAGTCTGCCGGAGCCCTACGCTGACAGGCTCCTATGTCTCGAGGTCCTTACTCGCGGGCCATCTCATCCTGGTGGGGCCAACAGCCTCGTCCATCAGGTGAGGGCGGATCTGGCACGCGAGTCGATCGTCGACGGGACGAGGCCGGAAATTCCGATCCACCTGGGCATGCATCGTCAGGGCTTCGACGGCGAGCTCGCCGGAGGGGTTGATCAGTCGGTAGGCGAACGTCAGCCTCGTGGGGCCAAGATCGCTGTACCACGTCTTGAGCACGATCTCGTCGTCGAACGTCACAGAGCGTCGGTACCGAACCCAGACCTCTGTCAGCGGGAAGAAGACGCCTTGTTCCTCCAGCGAGCGATAGGAGAGCCCGGTCTTCTTCATCAGGTCCACCCGCCCTACTTCGAGGTACTCGAGAAACCTGGCATGGTAGACGATTCCCATTCGGTCCGTGTCGGCATAGCGTACGAGCAGTCGGATCTCGCCGAAGATCCGTGTGTAGGTCTCTGTCGTCATAGATCGGTCGTATAGATCGGTCGTCATGAATGTGTAACCTCGGATCAACCCCCGTGACCATTTTACTGTCAGAGGTCTCCTCTCGACGTTCCGTCGCCCTCGAGATCGGCTCGAGAACCGATGAAGAGCCGAATCCAAAGACCTTGACACGGGAAGATGAAAAAACAATAATCTTTGGGGGCCTTGCGCGATCGTTCGGGGCCCAGGTGCTGTCTTTCTCTCGAATCCAGTGACGGAGGGTCCGTGGCGACCGAGGATCTGTGCGGCCAGCGTGAGTCTCTCGAGTCGATGCAACGGATGATGCGATGACCACGGGCGCGGTCAAGTACCTCCCGACGTTCGCGGAGGAGACGTTCATCGCCCACTGCTACGGCAGTGAGGACGAGATCGAGCGTTTCGACCAGTTGATGCAGAACCCGAACGATCGCTCCAACATGGTCAATCTCATCATCTTGACAGAGGCCATCAAGGTCCGACACAACCTTGGGATGGTGTGGAACTGTTGCTGGCGATGCCAGAGGTTCTCGAACTGTGAGATCAACTGGCTCAGAGGAGAGAGGCTGCTTCCCAAGACCTGTTGTCCAAACTGTCTGAACTACCGGGACTGCAATCGGATCTTCGAAAGCCAGCGATCGGGGAAACGCTGCATCTGAACCCGATCTTCCTCGCGGCCGCCCGATCGGATCCCGAAGCCCATGGCTCCCGATCCGATCAGCCCACTTTTGTTTGATCGACAAGTGTGTTACCCTATGCACCCGTTTTGGACGGTGTCGGACGTTTTTTTCTGTCCGGGTGGTCTTTATCGTGCCAAGCGAGAACATAGGGCTCTACCTCCAGGGGCTCGTGCTCATTTTCGCGTGGCTCGAGATCCGACACTGGGTTCGCTTCGTTTCGGGTCGCCGGGCGACCATCCGCACACTTGGAGCCCCTCACCGCTTGGCCCACGACTGCGCCGGTGCAGGGAATCGGGGTCTCTCATCTTCAGAAGAGCTGACCTTGCTTTCGGGGATGCCGACCTTCCTCGTCTTCGTCCTTCTCCTTCTGATTCTGCGTCCCACGGCCGCCAACTGGCCCGTGGGTCTTTCGTGCGCGGCATTGCTCCTGACAGCCGGACATCTCCTGTCTGTGGGGCTTTCCATACCGGGCCCGATCGATCTCGTTCTGGAGATGGGCGCGTACCTGTTGCTTGTGGCTTACGGGCTTTCGATCAAGTTTGCACATAGCCCCACGGGAGGGCTGCTCTACTTCACGGCGGGGGCCCCGGTCATCACCTGTCTGTGGCTCTTCGCGTTTTCTCGAGTTCTGCGCTTGGCCACGGTTCTTCCCGGTCTGTTCGAGGGGCTCCTGGCTTTACTGTCATACCTGTTCCTCGGGAGTCTGTACCTGCAGCGTCAGGTTGCCAGCGGCACGTACGGAGTTGTCCTGCTTTTCGCGGGAGTGACCACCGGTCTCTGGGTCTACACGTTCCGGAGGAGCCCCTCACGCATCGGGTCTGTCGCGGCCTCGTGTTGGGCTATGACCGCAGGGGCTCTGGCGATCGTGGGCACGTCAAAACGCCTGGCCTTCCTTTCGATCGTTCCTCCGACACTGGTTCTCCTCGCACCGGTCTTTTTCTTCACGTATCTGATCGTCTCCAGTTATCTTCTCCCCAAGCTCGATCGAGGATTCGAGGGTCGGGTCGCATACCGCTGGAACATCACCCGGGACCGACTGGTGACCGTCCTCCTGCTATTCTGCCTGCTGGGGAACGTTCTCGCCCTCGTGAGCTACATGACCGCCGATTGGTTCCTGTTGATCGGTCCAGGGGTTTTTGCCGCAGTGCTTCTCTGGAGGCTCGTGAGCTTCCTTTTTCAGTCGGACAGAGCCACGGCTCGCGCTAAGGTCGGGACGGATACGATCCAGATTCTGGGGATTCCTGTCTGGGCCAGAACCGAAAAAGAGTTGGTGGGACGGCTCGGTGAGATGCTCACCGACGGCGGGCGGCACATCGTCGTCACTCCGGACAGTCTGGCACTCTACAGATCGCTGTTCGACCCCGAATACAGGGAGATCCTGCAGCGGGCGGATGTGTGTGTGCCCGATGGGGCCGGCGTCGTCTGGGCTGGCGATTTTCTCTACGAGGCCCCCATCCTGTCCCGGATTCCCGGCGTGGAACTCGTGGAGACTCTCCTGAATCTGGGACGCGAGAAGGGGTTCTCCGCGTACTTTCTGGGTACCAGTCCCGAGATCATCTCGAAAGCGAGAGAGTCGATGCTCGCCAAGTACCCGGGCGTGAAGATCGTGGGGGCTCGCGACGGGTTCTTCACGGAGCAGGAGGAGGAAGAGGTCCTCGCCGAGATCAACCGCCTGAAGCCGGACATGGTGTTCGTAGGTCTCGGTGTCCCCAAGCAGGAGCGCTGGATCGCCGCTCACATCGGCAAGCTCAAGACCTCGCTGATGATGGGAGTCGGCGGGACGTTCGACGTCATCTCGGGAGACAAGGATCGTGCTCCTGTTTGGCTCCAGCAGTTGGGGCTCGAGTGGTGTTTCAGGGTCGTTCTGGAGCCCGTCCGGTTGAAGAGGATCGCGTATCTTCCCTTCTTCGTTTACGAGGTTCTCAAGGAGAAGGTCCAGGGGATCCCCTGTCGCGGGCACTAGAACAGTCCTCCTATACTAGCGTATAACCTCGCTGGTCACTACCCTCTCGGGGCATTGTCGAGCTTTCCTCCGACAAAGCTCCAGTCCGGATAACTAACGAATCACTGCCACTTTTGCGTCTCGCCGGACGACCTCGCCCAGTGGACTGACGACTTTGAGGCGGACGAAATAGACCCCCGAGGCGACCGGGCTTCCGGACCGGTTTGTCAGGTTCCATGAGACGTCGTTGACCCCGGTCACCGTGGACCCGTCGAGATCTGCGACGAGTCGCCCGGACGTATCGTAGATCAAGAGGCGCGACGTGGACGCGGAGGAAGAGAGTCGGTAGCGGATCCTCGAGAACGATCGGCACGGGTTGGGCCATGGCACGAACTCCGTCACCTGGAACGGCTCCGGCCCCAGGGCCTTGTACGTGCGGACAGTCACGTTTCCGCTTCGGTCCGCCGCTGCCACTCTCACCTCGTGGGACCCTGGGGTGAGGATCCGCGACCCGGCGAACGTTGCCCGTGACGAGGCCATGTCGTATTGCCCGTTCCAGGCGACCTGGTCCACGGAACAGGTGACCGAAGCCGGGTCGACCCCGGAGCCCCCATCGACCGCGGTCAGTTCGAGCTCCGGTGGGTATCCGGAAAGTCTCAGTGGCTCCGTGGGTGCTTGATCCGCGGCCGGGACCGACACGGACGGGGGACGGACGTCGGCCAGAAGGGCCAGCGGCCCGGTCCCGGAGATTTCCGCGACGAGCTTCGACCCCTTGAGTGTAGAGGCTTGATACACCAGGTCCGTGCCGACCTGCCGGTAAAGGCCGAGCTTCGATCTGTTCACACCGGATGCGGTAGCGATCTTCGAGAGGTCGATCTGGACCGTGGCCGACTTGGCCAAGTCGAGAACCGGCAAGAGCGTGTCCAAAGTCGCGACGGAGACCAACTCCGAGTTGGCCCCGGACCCGGTCGATGCGCTGGTCGCATTGGCCGAAATCGACGAGAATGAAGGGGGCAGAAAGATCAGAGTCTGTGAGCTCGACACGGCTCCCTCGGGGATCGCGAGCGAGACCAACCCGGAAGGCAGGGTCAGCCCTGCCCGAGCGCGACCCACGACCGTCTGGATGTCGAACGGAATCACTCTCGTCGTGGCGTTTCCGACCAGATCGGTTCCGTTCACCTCCAAGACGGCAGTTCCGGGCAATGTCGGGTCGATCGAGTAGGGCCCGGCCCACACCGAATCGCGCACCTTTCTCAATTCCAGAGTGGTGGCCGGGCCGCCAAGCTGAGTAACCCTGGCCAGCGGAGGTGCCGTGAGAGTCATCGGTTCTCCATCCTGCTGCCGGAGGGCCTTGAAGTGGAAGAGGATTTCCCGTCGGTCGATGAGGCTCGAAAACGCTCTTACGTCGAAGAAAGGTCCCACGGAGATTTCGAAGTACGTGGTGCTGGGGTGCACCAGGTTGCCCGCAAGGTCCTTGGCTCCTTCGACGGTCACCGCGGCCAGCCCGTTGATGTCCGGTTCAGGCACATCCGACGTGAGGCAGATCAACCCACGCCATTGGTTTTGCTCGTACTGAATTTGGGTGAGCTCGAGTTCGGCGAGGAGCGGATTGGCTGGCCGCACACGCACCGTGGGAGGAGTGAGTGTGTCCATGTGTTCGGAGAACCGCACCCCCACGCGGACCTGACCCTTCAGAATCGACCCCTGGTGCGCATCGACGAGCACCGGGTCAAAAGTGAACAGGTTCACGACCGTCGGTCGGACCAGATCGAGGGTGAACCGGGAGGCGTAGGGGGCCTGCCCCGCGAAGCCCTGGGTATCCACGGCTTGGCAAATCCACGAGTAGGAACCCTCCGGATGATCGATCAGAGACACCGTGGCTGAGTTGTTCTGGGGGAGCGTCTCGGTCACGAGCTTGTTGCCGTCCGGATCGGTCACCGAGAGTCGGTACTTCGACGCTCCCGTCACCTGGCTCCACGTGAATGTTACGAGAGGCGATGCCGTGGCCGAATTGTCGGTCGGCGTCCGGAGCCGTGGAGCGGGCAGGAGCTCGGTCATCAGGTTGACGTCCCGCACCAGGTCCTTGATGTTGCCGGCCCGATCGATGGCCCGGATCACGATCCGTCCTTTTCCGACGTAGCGGGGCAAGACCCCGACGAACGACCACCGGAGCGGCGTTGCCGCGTTGGTCAGCGGTGCGTTCGGAGGGAGCACGGCCGCTGTCCAGTCGATGAGCGTGGGAGTTGTCGTGACTCCGGTGGCCGAGGCCTGTTCGACCCGGACGAGCACCTTGGCCACACCGAGGCCGTAATCCTTCGGCGGCTTAGCCTCGTCGTGGGTCAGACCGGTCAGGCTGATCGAATTAGAGGTGATGAACTGGTCGTTGGCCACTGAGTCGACCGTCACCACCGGAGGAATCGAATCGTAGAGGAACCGGCTGCGAACCAGATCGCCCACGTTGCCGGCGTTGTCTACCGGAGTCACAGCCATCTCCCATACGCCATCCCACGTTCCCCCCGTCGTCAGCCCGCGTGGTGCCAGCGACACCGGGTCGACGCACAGTTCCAGGAGGATGCTCGCCCGGCGGTATCCGGCAAAACAGGGGGAATAGATCGGAGGCTCGATAGACTCGAACCGGGTGACCGACGTCAGCGCTACCGTGTTGGTCGTGGACGACCCGATCGGAAGCGTCGTCGTCGGGAACGATCCCACGAGCGTGAGAGAGACTCTGCTTCCGGTGGTCAGGCTCGTGTTGATCCCGGAGCCGGTGAAGCCGTTCACCGAGACACCGTCCATCAATCCGGCGCGAATCTGGCGCAGCGGCCCTCCCGCGATTCCATCGGTGGCTGGGAAAAAGCCTGCCTGAGTGGTCGTGTTCTGTGTTCCAAGCGAACGGAGCGTCCCGTCGAGAACGAAGGGGGGAGTGGTATCGTACGTGAACCGGGTGAGAACGTCGGGAGTGATGTTTCCCGCCTTGTCACGAATGAAGATCCGGGCGCCGTAGTAGCCGTCGTCACGACCCATGCCATTCGTATCTGAGGAGGATACGGGACGGAACTTCTCGTCGAGGATGAATCGGACCTTGTTGGGGGTCACGGTCTCGGTTGTTCCACCGAGCGGCCGGTTGGAGGGGCACAGGGTCGACACCGACATCGTCGTGGCCTCCAGCGCCAGCTCCGACAGGATGTCCGGGGAGAAAACCACCGACACGGCGTCGCTTCCGGAAGGGCTGGTTGTCATCGTTGTCCGGTTCACCGAGGACATGTTCGGCGGGGACACCGAGGTCAGGAAGCGAGTGGAGATGGGGGTCGTGTCGAGCCCCAGGGTCAGGGTGTGGATTTCGGAGTTTCCGGCCTTGTCTTGGACTTCGACCTGAATCCGGTACGTGCCTTCCTTTACGAACTGGCCGGAGTTGAAACGAAAGGTGACGGTCTGGGATGAGTAGACTTCGGTTTGGCCTGTTCGTTCCACCTGAGGGTCGGTCTCGATCGGCCCGAACACTCTGACCTTCGTGGCTTCGATGTCGACGCCCGAAGGAGGATAGTAGGACCAGGGGTGCTCGACGATCGTGAGAACGAGAGGATCTGGAGCACTCGCCACAGTGCTCCCGGGAATCGGAGTGACCTGGGCCCGGTCGACTGTCGGGGCCAATGAGTCCTTGAAGAAGGCTTGAGAGAACCGCGCCTCCGGTTCGAGAGTGTTTCCCGCGCGGTCAGCCCCGCCGGTCACCACGACCTCCACCGGGCCATCGGTCAGGTCGTCCGCGCTCGTGACGGTGGTGTTGGGGGTCACCGCGTACGCGTACTCGAAGACCTGGTTTCCCGTCTGAGTCGCGGTGAGAACAGCCTTGAGCGCGTCGAGACCTCGCTCCGTGACAAACACGTCAGGGGCTCTGGCCATCGGCTTGTCAGTTGTAATTCTGAGTGTTACGGCGGTTGCGGCTTTCAAGTAGATCGGCCGGTTTCCACCCTCGGCCGTTCCGTTGATCTCCAGGTTCGTGACTCTCGGCGCCACCAGGTCCCTCGTGAGCAGAATCTCCCGGGCCGAGGTCGGAGCCGTCCTTCCGGAAGTCGCGACGGTCGTGACCGGTATGGAGTAGACACCGGTGGGAACCAGAGAGAGGTCCAGAGTCTGTTTGAACTCGCCTCCGTCCACCACCGGCGTCGAATCGACACGCGCCAGTCGACCGCGTACGAAGCTCATCCCACCGACCGGGCCGAAGTCGATGCTTGAAAACCTTTCCGCCGTCCCCTCGACCGTTAGTAGTCGAGCCAGTGAATAGACGCGTTGGTCGAAGCGGGACGAGAGTCCGGGGGGCAATGGGTCAGAGGCGTCCAGAGTGATCTCTCCGATGAGTTGGGCGTTCGAAAGCCCTCCGGTCGACACAATCTGTGCTTCGAGCGAGTAGAGGACGTCGCTGGTCGTGCTGGATGGCAACGTCGAAAGGACGACGTCCTTTTCGAAGACGTCACCGTTGCCCAGATTGACCAACGTCTCCTCACGGGCGTAGCTCCCGGATCCGGCCCTGAGAAAGAAATGAACGGTGTACGGAGCTGTGCTGTCCCCTACGGCACCACGGATCGTGACCGGAGTGGCTCCAGTCACCTGCTGACCCGAACGTGGGGAAATCGTCAGGAGGTTGAATCGTGGATCCGCTCCTGTTCGCGTTCCGCTCACGGTCACGACAGGGCTCTGGTTGCCGGCCGCGTCCCTCGCGAAGACCCTCAGTGCTGTGGTCGAGGGGCCCGGAGGAACCAGAGGCAGCGTGATCCCAAGGACCGTGAAGTTGCCCAAAAGGTCTGCCTGGGAGTGATAGAGTTCTCCTGCGGTGTTGTCGACGGTCACATCGGCGAACGCCTCGGTCTGTCCCTGGACCGATACGACCGTATCGTTGGTCGGGACGGAAGGGGAGACGATGGCGACGCTCGTGATCGTCGGAGAGACCGAGTCGTGCATGAGCGTCAGGGTTTCCGAGCTGACGGGGTCGGAAAAGCCATAGGGCGGGTCGACTCCCCTGGCGGTCACCCAGAAGACGTTGGACGAGTTCGACACCAGAGGAACCCGAATGTACCCCTCTCCGCTACGGCTCATGGCTGTCGTGACCGTGGTCGCCGAGAAGCTGTTGTGTGCGGTCACCTCGTAGCCGGACGCATTTCCCGTCACCGTGAAAATCAGGTTGACGTTGGAGGCGGAGGTCGATCGCGAGTAGGGATTGATGGCGTCGAGGGTTACCCGCGCGACTGTGTTCTTCATCTCGCGAACCAACGAGGGAGTCGTGGGCCCTGCTCTCTTCGTCGGTGTTCCAACGACCGAGGTGACCTGGATGCTGAACTGGTTCGCGCCCTCCTCCAGAGGCACCGCGATGGAGAACTGTCCGCTGGTGCCCAGCGGCGTCTTCTTCTCGATCTGGGTCGTCGATACCTGTGTCCCCGCGAGGTTGGTCGCCACGACGTTGTACCGGTCCGGGGATGCGTCCAGAATGAATCGGAGGTCGGCCTGGGCGCCGGACACGGTTGACCCCACGGGACGAAAGATCTGCGAGGGGAATGTGAGCGAGGCGATGTCGGCCTCCGCTTCGCTGGGCCAAGCCGCTGTCAGCGCGAAGCAAAGCACGCAGACAACTGCACGGAAAGCTCCACATGGAACCATCAGGCCACCGAGGAGCCTCGCCAAAAGGCAACATAAGGAGAGACCCACGGTCGGGGTCTTCCTGCTGAATTCATCGGCATGCGTGGATGGATTTATGACAAATCTCTCGCATCGGTCGCGTGGTGTGTCAGACGGCCGTCGGCCAATTGTGGTCCTTGGTGCTGGACCGGGTTCCAAGGAAGACCCAGCTCCTCCGTCTCTTCCGTCGATGCCCAAGGTCTGTTTTTGTTCTGGGGGGGCAATCCGTCTATCGTTCCACTGTGTGTGGTCTTCCCGCAGCGTGTGGTCTTCCCGCGGTTCCTCTGACATATACGTGGATCGGGATCTGGTGGAACTGCAGAGGCACGGCCAGTGGGAAACCTGCGAACGAAACCCGGTACTGGAGGAGATCCTCGGGGATCGGAGTAAGACTGTCGACTCGATGTGTGACCAGTCCCACCAGCGGCCCCTGGCCCACGAAGCGGGCCACCTGCTCGTAGCCGGGAGGAACGTACGGCTCGGTCGACACGATCCAGCGGGGCCCTGGACCCGGGAGCGCCGGGTAAACCACTGGAACGAGACGGTAGCGGCTCGGATCGATAGGGGGCAATTTCCGGGGGATCGGCTCACTCACTAAGCCGATCTCCTCTCACGCCGGGATGCTGGCGCGGATCCACCGAGCCGCCTCGAGCTCGGAGGTTGCGCCGCGAGACGCCTGGAGACGGTCCCAAACGTAGGACAGGTCCACGGCCAGTGACCACGCGCAGCCCAGCGACACGATCGCCACGGCCAGGACCGGGCTCCGTCGTCGGATCAGATCGTAGCCGCGCGCCATCCACACTGCCAGGAACGGCAGGGCCGGGAGGACGAATCGGACCAGGGTGGGGTCTGGCCGCCCGCCGAACATGATGGCTCCCCAGACCAGGTAAGCGAGGGGGATCACCCCTGTCAGCATGCGGTCCCCGCAAGCGGGGGTGATCACACCGATTGCGGCCAGTATGATGAGAGGAACCGGGAGGGCATTGAAGAGCTGCTGCTGGAGCATGCAGAGGAGCGCCTTCAGAGAGCCCTGGTAGTGGTAGATGGAGTTCACGTGCTTGAGCTCCGAGCGAAAAGTGGCGAAATCCAGGATGAAGTAGGGGTTGCACACGACAAAGAGGACGCCGAACAACCCGATGATCCGGACACCGCTCCCGATCACTTCGCACAGTGACCGTCCCCTCTGCCACGCGGCTATCAAGGGAAGCACGAGAGCCAGGGCCGAAGTCGGCACCAGGGACGCGGCCATGGCCACGCACACGGTAGACCAGACGAGGTTGCGTGACACCGCGCCGACCCCGCCGTGTAGCCCCTGCCCGCCCAAGACCCGATCCGGACAAGTTGGTGCAGACTCCTGTCCCGCGGGATTCCCATGGACACTCTCTTCGGCCTGGTCCGTGGGCTGCAGGGTGGAACGGCTGGCGGCGCGCACGGCGAACCCCCAGGCCAGGACAATGAACCCCAGTGCGGGCAGGTGTGGTTTGAGCAGGTTCAACCAGGCGTGCAGAGGGGTGAATGTGGCGTAGAGGAGCGCCGCGAGCAAGGCCAGCCGGGGCGTACTCCCCTGCTTCGTCGCCCACCACAGCGCGGGGATCGAAAGGACAGTGAGGACCAGCGTCCAGAGTCTTCCGGCCTGGTACATCAGGGCGAGTGCATCCGGGTGTCGCAGGACCGTGGAGCCGTCGAGGGGGCGAGGCAGCAACCCCGTGACAGCAGCCACCCCGATGAGCCCTCCCACCGGGTAGATCGCCAGGCCACCGTACACGAACATACGCGGGTTGAAGTCGAGACGGCCGGGCCGCATGAAAGCCAGGGAGCGGATCGTGTGATTCTCGTCCCAGTCAGTGGAGAAGGTGAGAAATCTCCGAACGGCCCGTGCCCGCGCCACTGGATCATCGCTCAAGGAGCGGCTGGAGACTCCCGCCAGAGGCACGGTCAATGCGGAGCGGAGCTTCTCTTCCTGGTCCCTTGTCGTCTGGGACGTCACCAGTCGAAAGGTCTCCTCGCGATCCGTCGAAGCCAAAAGGTCGAGCCTCTCGGCCGAGGGCAACCCCCACCCGAGCCCCCACCAGCCCGCGAAAAACAGGGTGACGCAGGCAATCGCTATGATCGCACGGTGGGGGTTTTCGTCCGGCTGACGTTCCGGTCGACCTTTGACGACCGGTTTTTTCAATGACGAGTCTGACAAGGATATCCTCACAAGAGCCGCGCGGTCCGATGTCCTCCATTGTCGTTCACCGGCGTCTCGAGATCAAGTCGGTACTCGCTGGAGGGGGCGTGTCGGGTAAGTGGCGCAGCATGCGGCTCAACGTGGCCTGCTGAGTTTTCCCAACGGTTGCCCCGAAAACAGCTTTCCCACGATTCCTACTTGCTCCTCGCCCTTCGCCCTTCGCCCCGCCGGTCTCCGGGTTCTCAGCCGAGGCTGCTCAAGATCGCCCGAGGGCGGCGTACTCCGAATGTCAGTGAAGTTGAACGAAGGCGGATCCCAAAAGCCTGGAGGTATGCTTAAATGCAGCACTGATGTATTAGCGGACGCAAAGAGCGTTGCTGGCGACCAAGTTTCGCCGCTGTTTGACGTGATTTGAGCGAAGCATTCGATCATGGATCGTACGAGCATCCGAGGAGGTCCTGTCACGGACAGACTCGAACCTCGCCCCGAATCAGGAGGGAGCATTCTCCTCAGGTTCGTCGGTCTCGAGATCGGCGTGGGCGTGATCGCCCTCATCCCGACGCCGATGACAGGTCGGATCCATCTCGACAGGTGGGACTACTTCGTCTTCTTCTCGTGCCTCTTGGCTTTCGCCGTCGTGTTCGGCTCCGCCATCCGATTGGCCGCTCATCTGGGCGCCCGGGCCTTGGGCCTCGTCGACTCGGCTGTGCCTCGTCCGGGACGGTTCCGCATCGCCATCGTCGTTGCAGCGAATCTGATCCTGATCAGCACGATCCTCCACGCTCGCTACGTGGGACCGTTTTCGCTTCGGGTCTCCAAGAGCACCCTGCCTCTATCCGGGCTCAAAAAGGCGGTCCGTCTGGTCGTCATCAGCGACCTGCACAGCGATTCCCGGTTCGGCATCGAAGATCGCGTGGTCGTGCGAGTCAATGAAATGAAGGCTGACCTGGTGCTTTTCCTGGGCGACGCGCTCAACGATCCCTCCAGGATCGACCGCTTCCGGGGGATGCTCTCCCGCATTCAGGCCCGGGTGGACCGATTCGCGATCAGAGGCAACTGGGACGTGTGGTTCTGGGGGGCACTCGATCTCTTCGGAGGGACCGGTTTCTCGGAGCTGAAATCGGGTTGGAGAACGATCCGGGTCGACGACTGTCAGCTACACCTCGGGGCCCATGAATGGATCGATGAATGGGCACCGACGTCCGTGGTGGGCGATCCTCCTCGAGGATCAGGCCCTCGCGTTCTTCTCTATCATGGACACGACTACATCGAGGAAGCAGCACGGTCCGGGATCGATCTCTACCTCTGTGGTGACACCCACGGCGGGCAGATCGCACTACCCGGATACGGAGCCCTCTTTGCCATCGGTCGGTTCGGGAGAAAGTACGCAGGAGGTCTGTACAGACGTGACAACATGTTGGCCTACGTGACTTCGGGCCTTGGAGTGGAAGGTGGGTTCCCTCTGCGTTTTGGCGTCTCCCCCGAGATCACGGTCGTAGATCTCGTGCCACCGGAAGGCGGAACCGTCAGGGCCGTTGGGGATCGATCTCGGCCCGAACCCCTTCGCTGAGCGAGCAACCCCGGTCGGTCAAAATCCTTCACCTGATTTCGGCAAGCCAAGCGACGAGTCCTGACGCCGCAGACGGGGTGCTGCAGATGGGGGATCAGGGTCGGTCAGTCGATCCACCCGGGGAGAATCGGCGTGAAGTGGGGAAACAACGAATGGAAACGAGGGTCGTTTTTCCACCGCTCGTGAGCCTCCTTGAAGTGGCCATCATGAACGGCCCAAGTCGGATGACGAGCGAAGAAGCATGCCTCGTCGAACGAGACGGGATCATCGATGTCTCGAAACAGAACGGCCCGTCGTCGAGCCTCTTCCAGAGGGCAGAACAGTGGAAGAGACGAAGAAGCCTCAGGCCCAAGGAGGATTTCGAGTCTGGTCCTGATCACTGCGACCCTGGAGTCCTCCTGTACAGCCATTCTGTCATAGTCGGGAGAAGATCGTCCCGGGCAGGTTTTTGCCTGAACCTCCGCTCTGATGCGATACTTGCGAACCCAGAACTCCGCGTTGGAAAGCGCGACAAGAAGTTCGCAGACCGTCGTACGGGTCATTTCATCCAAGAGACGCCCCTCCCCGATCGTCGACTGTCCCTCATGCATGCGGCGTTTGGTTCCTCGGCAGACTTCGAGGACCGTACACGTCGACCATCGTCTAAACCAGGCCGCATCCTCCCTTGACCCGTGGTGTACAATACTCCATCGTCTGGTCGAACGGGCCTTTGGAGGTCTTTGGTGAGCGACAATGTCCCCTCATTTTTCCAGTCGCTAAAGGATTATAGCAGGTCCTTCTGGGTGGCGAACATCTCGGAACTGTTCGAGAGGATCGCATTCTACGGAATGACCCCAATGCTTGTCCTTTACCTGACCGAATGCCGCGGGTTTTCGAACACGACGGCGATCCGGATTGGTGGGAACTTCGGAATGGCCACGTACGGTCTCGCCGCCCTCTCCGGCTTCGTGGCCGACTTCCTCGGGTATCGACGGGCCATGATCTGTGCCTACGCGATCCTGACGGCCGGCTACTTTCTCACCGGACAGGCGACCAACTACGTGGCCATCCTTGGCTCCCTTCTCATGGTCGCCGTGGGAGCGTCCCTCATCAAACCCATCGTCACAGGCACTGTCCAGAAGAGCTGTTCGGACGTTCAACGGTCGGTCGGGTTTTCCATCTACTACACGCTCGTCAACACCGGTGGATTCATAGGACCGATCGTGACGGCGAAAGTCCGGGAATCGCTTGGCGTGGGCAAAGTGTTCGCGTGCTCCGCCACTGCCACGACCCTGGCCCTCCTGCTGACGCTGATCCTTTACTCGGAGCCACCCCAGGAAGACTCCGCGGCAGCCAAGCGGACGCTTTCTGACTTCCTGGGAGATTTCTGTCGCGTCGTGACCGACACGAAAATGATGCTGCTCTTCCTGTTCGTCGCCGGATGGTGGAGCATGTTCTTCCAGTTCATGAATGTCCTGCCGCTCTACCTTCGTGACGACCTGAAAGTGTCCGGCTGGCTACTGGGTTTCATTCCCGCCCTGGATGCCGGTGCCATCATCTGCCTGCAGGTCGCTGTGGGTCATCTGGTCCGTGACTTGAAGCCCTTCTCGGCCATCCTCTTCGCGATCGTCCTCTCGTCCGTTGGAGTCGCCATCATGGGACTTCATCCATCGGTCGTCCTGGCCGGGCTGGGCGTGGTGGTCTTCGCCCTCGGAGAGATGACCTATTCGGCGCACTTCTACCATTACCTCGGGAATATCGCTCCTCCCGGGCAGGTCGGAATGTACATGGGCTTCGCCTTCCTCCCCATCGCCGTGGGCAGTTTCATCTCGGGACAGATCGGCGGACCGATCTCCACCTACTTCCGCGAGTCGATCAAGAGCCCGCAGCTGATGTGGTTCGCCTTTGCCGCGGTAGGGATGGCATCAGCCTTCGGCCTCTACCTACTGACTCGGCTCTCCGGAAGCAAAGACCCGGCCGAGTGAGGACTGAATAGATCCATTCACACGCGCAAATTCGAAAGACCGGAGCCTTGTCGGGTTAAAATCCGACAAGCTCCCGGTCTCTTCCGTGAATTCGTCGAGAGTCGTCAGCGCGCGGCAGACTGGATGAGATCGTGCAGTCGAGCCTCGATCCCGGCCATGCCCAGATCGCCATCGGTCCGTCCCCAGTAGACGTAGGGGCGGTCATCATGCCGTGGATCGGCCTTGAGCTGCAGCTTCAGGTCGAACCGACCCTGGTTCGTGCGGCTGACGCAGAAGTCCGAATTGGCTCTGGTGTCGTCGTTCGGGAACCAAAAGGAGATCGTCGAGCCGGATACCCGGTAGCCGAAGATCTCCCACGTGTGCTTGAGAAGGTTGCCTTGGATATGGACCCCGACGCGGTGACGAGAGTCCAGTTGGCTTTCGTCGAAGATGTAGAGGGAGAAGGGATCTTTGGGCCTCTCGGGTCGTCGGTCAATCCATGGACGCCCCACGAGTAGCTCGTTGTCGCATCGAACCGATTGCGGAGCGTCCGGAGCGACAGCCGCTGGCGCTGGAGGATTCGAGGTAAACGTCCAGCTCGCGATCAGAATCCCGACAAGGACGACGAATACCCAGCGCCCTTTCCGATGCAGGATCCCCTCGAAGACGATCCATTCGGCCAGTCGATCGAGTCCCTTGAGTAGAGCCATTAAAGTCCGCACGGTGCCTACCTCCTCTGAAGTCGTGGATACTCAGTATAGCGCAAGGTCCGCAAAATGGAGGGGAGCATATCAGGTGAAAGCATTCTTGGAGAGCCCGGTCGCCAGGGTCTCACACCCGGCGATAGGCTTGGACGATCTCACCGAAGTAGACCCGATGATAGTCTCCACCGGAGTAGTAGTGCCTGGCGATTTCATCGGGGAACCCTCCGGGAACGATATCGTTCTTGTGGACGATCCGGCATTCATAGAAGTATCGTGCCTGGGCGATGACCGTCGTACCCGGAGTCACGCCATCCAGAGCGGTCAAACCGCATGCGGAGATTTTGTCCCCGTCTCTACCCGAACGGGTCCCGCAATACTCAAGTTCGCGTTCCATGTCGCCGTCAGGCACATTGACCGTGAAATGATCGGCCTTCTCGATCAGGCCGAAGGTGTAACGCGAGGGTCGGACGAGAACAAGGAACATGGGCCGGCCCCAGATCTGGCCGATCGTACCCCACCCGATGGTCATCGGATTGGCCCGCTGATCAGGCCCGCGGACAACGAGCAAGGCGCCCCCGTTTGAAAGGGCGGCAAAGAGTCGGTCGACGTGATCCGAAGGGCTGATGGGCTCACGGTTCACCAGAAATCCTCCTTACTGTCAACGAAGCACCAAGACCGGGCAAGAACTATCCTAGACCCGGCCCCCCCCGGTTCGCCACACCGAACTCGCTTGAGAATCGCCTCCGAGCTTGACGGCAAGACCGTCTCCGAGTAGACTCGCTGCGTTTCTTTAGTTCCCGTCGTGGCTTTTCACTCGCAGACCGGGGGTACTCCCTTTGCGCAAGCGCCGTGTTCGAATAATTCCTCGTTTGATCATTTTCACCAAGGTTCCTCGACCGGGGGAGGTCAAAACCCGCGTTGCTGCCACCGTCGGCAAGGGACGGGCAGCCGAAATCTACAGGGCCATCCTGTCCGGGTTCATCGCCCGATTGAGGCCTCTTCGGCGCAAGTGGCAGGTGGAAATCCACTACTCGCCCGCCGACCAGGAGTTTTACCTCATCCCGGACGTCCCGCTCACGATCCCACGGATTCCTCAGTGCGACGGGGATCTGGGAGCGCGACTGACCGCCGCCTTTGCCGCAGCATTCAACGTCCGACGGGATCCGGTCGTGATCTGCGGAACCGATAGCCCCGACATCCCCATCCCCCACATCCGTGATGCCGTCGACAAGCTCTCCCAATACGACGTGGTGCTGGGACCATGCACGGACGGAGGCTTCTATCTGGTCGGACTGGCCCGACCTACCCCAGGCTTGTTTGATGGGATCGAATGGTCGACCCCGAAGGTCCTCGAAATGACGAGGCAGAAGGCCCAAGCTCTCGGACTGTCGTGCCACCTGCTACCGGAATGGCAAGACCTCGACACGGTCGAGGATGTGCTCGCATTCCTCGCCAAGGCTCCGACCGATCCCAGAGTCAAGCGGATCCAGAATCGGATCCGAGCCACCCTCCAAGGGGTCGTCGAACTCCCGCCTCCCGTGGTCTGAGCTCATGGGCTCTTTTGCCGTCGAGAAGTATCTGGACCCGACGGTCGCGGAATACGTTCGATCGGAAATCCGAGCAACCGGCGGACGAGAGGTATTCTTCGTCGCCAACACCGACCTCTCCGGTGTAGCCCGGGCGGCCTGTACCTGCGCGAGGGGAAACCGGGTCAGCACCCCGGCCCTGCTGAATCGGTGCATGCCCTACGATGTCGTCATCCACAACCATCCATCCGGATGCCTGGAACCGAGCGAAGCCGACGTGGGTATCGCGTCGATCCTCGGGAATTCGTCGGTCGGTTTCTACATCGTCGACAACGACGTTCGTTCGATCTACCCCGTCGTCGAGCCCTTCAAACGGCAGGATGACTCCCCAGCCAAGGTCGACCCGCAGGATCTGTGCGTACTCGAGGAGGGCGGGGCTGTCCAGCAGCTCCTTCCTGGCTACGAACACCGACCGGCCCAGCTCTCGATGTCGCGGGCCGTGCTCACCTCCTTCACCGAAAACCAGCTTCTTCTCGTCGAGGCCGGCACAGGCACGGGCAAATCGTTGGCATACCTGGTGCCCGCCATTCTTTGGGCCAAGGCCACGGGAGAGCGCGTTCTGATCTCGACGAACACGATCAATCTCCAGGAGCAGCTCATCACCAAAGACATCCCTCTCGTTCTCAAGGCTCTCAACGCCGACATTGCCGTGGAACTGGTCAAGGGACGAGGGAACTACGCGTGTCGACGCAAGGTGGAATCGGTGGAGGGCGAGCTGCCCACTTACCAAGATCCCGATGAGATCCAGCTCACCCGCGATCTCCTGGCCTGGGCCCGATCGTCGGTCGACGGCTCCAGATCGGACCTGTCCTATGTTCCCCGTTCCGATGTCTGGGAGAGGATCGAATCCCAGGCCGACACGTGTCTTGGCGTGCGGTGTCCCCACTACCACGACTGCTTTTACAACGGATCCCGACGCCGCGCAGCCAGAGCACGGGTCCTCGTGGTGAACCATCACCTGCTCTGCGCTGATCTCGCTGTCCGTCGCGAATCGTCGAACTACGGGTCGACCTCGGTTCTTCCTCCCTACCATAGAATCATCCTGGACGAAGCTCACAATCTCGAGGAGGTCGCTTCCGAGTACTTTGGCGTGCGAGCGGCCAGGTCCGGGTTGATGCGTGTTCTCACGCAGCTCCACCGCCACCGGCGGGGAGATGCTGGAGTTCTGGCCGTGGCAGCGAACCGACTCGACCGACGGAACGAACAGGAAGAGCGACTGTTCCAGACGATCGTCACTCGATCCATTCCCACCAAAGATCTGGTCCGCGACGAGGCCGAGGAAGCGTTCCAGGAGATCTACGGCCTTCTGACCAGGATGGGATCTCACGGACCGACGGACAACGAGAGCGCGGAAAAGGGCGAAAAAAAGCTTCGCTTGACGCGGCTCGTCCGAGAAGACGAGGCCTTTGAGCCACTGGTCGCCCAGATCACGGCGCTATCCGCGAGAATCCGGACCTTTTCGAGGGAGCTCGGGGTGCTCGCGGAATCCCTCGCCGAGGTCGGAAGAGACCGACCCGGTTCCATTCTCGATCAGGCGATCCTCATCCGTGCCTACGGCGGACGGATGGCGTCCCAGGCAGACGCGCTCGAGACCGTGTTCAAGACGGAGTCGGACCCCTTCGGCGAGGAGCTCCCTCTTCGTGCTGGGCAAAACGAGGAGCCGCTGGTCGGACAAGACCCGGAGTGGAACGATTCCTCCATCGTTCTCGGACGTTGCCGGACCGATCCCGAAAGGAAGCAAGACCGGCTCAGGGAACATCAGACCGACCCTGAGCGCGAACAGGGCGGACGGTCCGATGGGACGGTTCCCCCTGCGTCCGTCGATTCGGACCGGCGGGTGAGCTGGCTCGAGGGACGGGCGCTGAAGAACGGTGGATTCGTGTTGCGGATGGCCTCTTGCCCGGTGGTGGTCGGGCCCGCTCTGTGCGAGGCGCTCTACAACAAGTTCAAGACGGTCGTCTTTACCTCTGCCACGCTGGCCGTGGAGTCCGATTTCAGGTTCTTCGCCCGACGGGTGGGGCTCGATCTGGCTGATCCGTCCCGACGGGTGAACCATCTGTTTCCCTCACCGTTCGATTACGCACGGCGGGCGGTTCTGGTCCTGCCTGGCGATCTGCCCGATCCGACCGACCGCGCCTTCTCCTCCCGAGCAGCCGAGGTCATTCTGCAGGCGCTCAAGGCCAGCCACGGGCGAGCGTTTGTTCTGACCACCTCCTTTTCGCTCCTCAACTTCCTCCACGCCCGCCTGGCCGAGCCTTTGGCCCGGCTCGGGATCCAGTCGCTCAAGCAAGGGGATGCTCCTCGGAGCCATCTCATGGACCGCTTCCGGACCGATGTGACCTCGGTCTTGTTCGGGACCGATAGCTTCTGGGAAGGCGTCGATGCTAAAGGGGAGGCTCTGGAGCTCGTCGTGATCACGCGATTGCCGTTTAGGGTTCCCACGGAGCCGCTCGTCGAAGCCAGGATCGAAGAGATCCAGGCGCGTGGAGGAAATCCGTTTGCGGAGTACAGCCTTCCCCAGGCTGTGATCAAGCTCAAACAAGGGTTCGGACGTCTCATCAGGGCGGCCAATGACCGGGGAGCCGTCCTCATCCTGGATCGCCGGGTCATTGATCGGCACTACGGACGCCGATTCCTGGCCTCGCTTCCATCGGCCCGAAGAATCAAGGGGCCGTGGGCTGAGATCCGCGGTCGACTGTCGTCGTTTCTGGGGCGACGACCGCTTGCTGACGCCCACTCGGACGAGCCCTACTCGGACGAGGTCCATTTGGACAAGGACCAATTGGACCAGGAGATACCCTTTTGACGAACTTCGGACCTCGTCTCGGAGCGATCGTCGGTCTTGGCCCTCTTATCGGAGCGATCGTCGGCCTTTGGATCAGCACCCCGTCCGTGACGGCCTCGACGCGATCGCCCATCGATCTTGTCTGGGTGATCCGAGCCGGTCCCCTGTCCCTCTCCGACACGTACGTGAACGTTCGCACAGAGCTCGCGCGACTGGTCGATCTGGCCGTCGAGGTCAAGGCCAGAGCCACGATCCTGGTCAGCGGGGACGTCGCGGAAGAGACATGGGCACAAGGACACGCCAAGGAGTTCGGTCGCTGGATCGCAGAGGGATTCGAGGTTGGGACCTTCGTAGGACTGAAGAAAAGAGTTGGACTCCGTCGCTGGATCGATGTGTCTGGCACGGGACGATTCGGCGAGGGCGGATACGATCATGGGCTCACGACGACCTTGTGGAAGCAGCATCGGGAATGGGTCGATCGGCTCGTCGGCGCCAACAGGAACCGTGTGGTCGACGCAGACACCTTCCGCTGCTCGACCGAGGTTCGGTTGTCCCATGACAACCATTTCGACGTGAGCTTCTGCCGGGCCGGGCAATTCCTGTACCACAACGATGAGCTGGGATCCTGGCCGTGGCACCCTGCAGGATCCGACGCTCGCGGCGCAGAGCTCTTCACCGACGCGAACGCCAGGCTGATGGCACTGGACCTGACAGGCCAGGTCGGAGATCCGTTCGATCGGGCCGGGGACTGGTCGGTCCTGCGGCTCAAAGAGGCCTATCTCAGACGAGTCGACGACCCCTCCGGAATTCGAACCCTCCCGTTTCTCACACACGCGTCCCCATCGGCCCGCTCGTTTTCCTTCGAAGTCGAGCGTTGGGTCCGGTTCCTGGCAATAGACACGGTCTTAGGCAACCGACGCGCTCGATGGTCGACAGCCTCTTCGGTCAGATCAGCCGTTCGCGCCTGGGAAGCGGTGTCTCCTCTGCCGTCGGTTCGGACTCGCTCCGGCCCGGAGCCGGATCCCGTCGCTCTGAGGGTCAGAAACGCCCATCTGGAGGGTGTCACGAGGCTTCGGGCAGGACGAGCGTTCCAGCCTACATGCGCGGCGAACCTTGAGTCTCGTTGGTGGGGCCTCTCTATCTGGCGCGCGGCTCTGATGTCCACTCTCCGATCCGCCATTGAACGGGCCGAACCTCAGGAGGAATGGACCCGTCTGGAGAAACGGATGGTCGAAGGACCCTGCCCAGAGCTGTTCGCCGCCTTGGATGCACTCATCGACACGTTCGAGTCCGTTGTTCGCTCAACCTCGAAGGTTGTTCGCTCAACCTCGAAGGTTGCGGAACCCGCGTCCAAACCCCAAACTCTTCGTCAGACCCGATGAGCTCCGGGAGGATCTGAATCCCTCGCCTCTCAAAGGAGCATCGACCGGTTCTAACACGGCAAGCAGGGCGCAGCAGATTCCGTCCGACCATGTCCAAGCCGAAGGCGCAACACATTGTCGTAGCCCAAGGCGCATACGTTCGCCCCGTAGACGATTCTTGACAGGCTCCCTCCCCTCGGCCCATGCTCAAAGGCATTGGATCGTTGCCGACGCGTCGTCCGCGACCGGTCAATCGATCGATCTGACGCGGGGAACGCTCGATGGGCGCAATCGATGGCCTGGGCCGTGGGGAACCTCTGTCAATCCGGATCGGGGCGCAAGAACCGTTCGCGGCAGGCAAGACCCGGTGAGAACTTCGATGCAAAAAGACAACGGTGCTGAGGGAACGGGTGTCAAATCCAAGGTCAAGTTCAAGAGCGTGGTGTACCTGGAGACGGACCTCTGCAAGGGGTGCGGCTTCTGCGTCGAATTCTGCCCCACCCACGTACTGGAGCTTGGCAAGGAGTTCAACGCAAAGGGCTACCATACACCACGGGCGGTGGCCATCGAGAAGTGTAGCGGCTGCAACCTCTGTGGCCTCTACTGTCCTGATTTCGCCATCTTCTGTCGGAAAGTGAAGGTCGGCTGACGGCCATGGAACAAGCAGATCCAAAAGGTGTCTTGACGGGAGTGCACTTCCTGGACGGCGACCATGCCTGCTGCGAGGGAGCTCTGGCGGCCGGATGTCGCTTCGTGGCCGGCTATCCCATCACCCCCTCCACGGAGGTCGTGGAGCGGATCGCCGCACGGATTCCTCAGGTGGGCGGCATCTTCATCCAGATGGAGGACGAAATCGCTTCATCGATCGCCATCCTCGGCGCTGCGTGGGCGGGTAAGAAGTCGATGACGGTGACCTCTGGGCCCGGCTTTTCCTTGATGATGGAACATGTCGGTCTCGCCGTGATGACCGAGACTCCGTGTGTCTTCATCAACGTCCAGAGGGGAGGTCCTTCGACCGGCCTCCCGACCCTTCCGGGACAGGCTGACATGATGCAGGCGCGGTGGGGATCCCACGGGGACTACGAGATCATCGCTCTGGCTCCCAACTCTCCCCAGGAATGCTTCGATCTCACGGTGAAGGCGTTCAATCTGTCGGAACAGTGGAGAGTCCCCGTGTTCGTGATGATGGACGAATGCGTCGGCCACATGACGGAGCGCGTGATGATACCGTCAGCCGAGGAAATCTCCGTCTATCCCCGACGGTTCACGACGAAGAAACCGGGGGAGTATCTTCCGTACGCGGGCGGTGAGGATGGCGTGCCCGAAATGGTCAGAGCGGGCGACGGATATCGGATCCACGTCACCGGATTGACCCACGACGAGCGCGGATATCCGGCCATGAACGCGAAGGCTCAGGAAAAACTGATTTCGCGGTTGGTCGGAAAGATCCGGAAGAATGAGAGCTCGATCCGATGCATCGAGGAAGACCAGATCGACGGGGCGGACATCGCGATCATCTCCTACGGGATCACGTCCAGAGTCGCCCTGCATGCCGTGGAAATGGCGCGGGACAGGGGCATCAAGGTTGGCACTCTCCGGCTCTTGGTGTGCTGGCCATTCCCCGAGTCACGGATCCGCGAGCTCGCCCCCCGGGTGAAGGCGTTCGTGGTTCCGGAGATGAACTACGGCCAGATGGTCCGTGAGGTCGAGAGAAACGCCGCCGGCCGGACGAAAACGATCCTGGTTCCTCACGCCGGAGGAACAGTCCACGATCCAAAGGTCATTCTGGACGCCATCATGGAGGCTGTTCGATGAGCACCATCGCATTTGGGAGCGGCCCGGAAGAGTCCCTGGAAGAGGTCGAAAATCCCGTCAACAAGCTTCTCAGGAAAGAGCGGATGCCCTCGATCTGGTGCCCCGGATGCGGAGTGGGAACGACAGTCAACTGCTTCGTGCGGGCTTTGGAGGAGTCCCATCTCGATCTCGACAACGTGGCCGTCGTCTCAGGCATTGGCTGCACCGGACGAGTGGCCGGCTACATCCGGCTTGATTCCTTCCACACGACCCACGGTCGGCCGATCCCATTCGCCACCGGTTTGAAACTCGGGAACCCCGATCTGAAGGTCGTCGTTTACACCGGAGATGGCGATCTGATGGCCATCGGGGGAAACCATTTCATCCACGCGGCACGCCGCAATATCGACATCACCGTGATCTGCGTCAACAATCTGACGTACGGAATGACCGGAGGGCAAGTGGGGCCCACGACCCCCCGCTCGGCCATCGCGGCCACGGCTCCCTACGGGGCTTACGAGGAGCCGTTCAACCTTCCGGCCGTTGCGGAAAGCGCGGGCGCCGTCTACGTGGCCCGGTGGACCGTCTACCATGTGCGCCAACTGGCCACGGCCTTCAAGGAAGCCTTGGCGAAACGAGGGTTCAGTTTTGTCGAGGTCATCGCGCCCTGTCCGACTCTCTACCAGCGCCGTAACAGGTTGGGTGACGGACTGGACGCCCTCAAGTACTACAAAGCCAAGAGCATCGTCAAGAACGGAGCCGACACGAGAACCGCTGAGATCTCGTTCCAGAGCGATATCGTGGTCGGAAAGTTCGTCGATCGAGAGAGACCGACCGTGCTCGATTCGATGAACAAACGACTTGCAGAATCGATCGGTGCGGGGTACGTGCCGTACCCGCTGTCCGAGGACGACACGATGGAACGTCCGCGCATGGAGGAGGAGGATTGTGGCGATCACTGAACTGCGATTCGGCGGATATGGCGGGCAGGGAGTGATCATGGCCGGCATGATCGTCGGCAAAGCCGCCGTGATCTTCGATGGAAAGAACTCGACGCTGACTCAGACGTTCGGTCCTGAGGCGAGAGGCAGTCACTGCTCATGCCAGGTTATTGTCAGCGACAAGCGAATCCTCTATCCTTACGTGACGCGCCCCAACATTCTCGTGACGATGTCGCAGGATGCCTGCAACTTGTTCCAGCCCGATCTACGGGAAGACGGGATGCTGTTCTTCGAGGAAAGCCTCGTGAAGCCGCTCAAACTCTCCGCCGGAATCCGACAGTACTCGATTCCGGCAACGAATATGGCCGAGGAACTGGGGCGGAGGTTGGTGACGAACATCGTGATGGTCGGGTTCTTCACCGCGATCACCGGAATCGTCGGTGCGGAGTCGGCTCGACAGGCCATTTCGTCCCTCGTCCCGAAGAACACGGTCGAGCTGAATCTCAAGGCTTTCACGAGCGGCTACGAACACGGCCAGAAACAGCTGGGCCGATAGGGCCTAAGCCACGAACCGGTATCCGACACCGCTCACGGTGAGAATATGGGCGGGTCTTTTGGGATCGGGTTCGAACAGATTGCGCAACCGGAGGATGGCGTTGTCCACGGTTCGCTCACTCGTCGAGGCGTCTGGTCCCCAGACCTCTTCCAGGATGTCCAGACGAGACGTAACCCGGCCCTGAGAACGGAACAAAAGGCCCATCAGCGCGGCCTCTTTTTCGGTGAGCAGTGTCCGACCTTCGTTCGTTGTCGCCTCGCGGATCTCCAGATCGACTTCGTACCGGTCGAACCGGATGATCCGTTTGGATGGGATCTCACGCTCAGCCTGGGACCGTCGGACGAGAGCGTTCACGCGAGCAACCATTTCGGATACGTCGAACGGCTTGGGTAGATAGTCGTCCGCCCCCATTTCCAGCGTCTGCACCTTGGTTGGGACATCGCCACGGGCCGTGATCATCATGACAGGAGTCCCCACACGCCTCAGCCTAATCTGTCTTAGGACCTCGACCCCATCGAGGCCAGCAAGGCCAATGTCCAGGAGGATGAGATCGAAGCGACCGGTCATGGCTCGATCGAGCGCGACATCTCCTCGCCGGCACCAGGAAACCTCATAGCCGGCGCTCTCCAGGTTCATCCGAACCATGGTTCCCACGAGCTCCTCATCCTCGACCAGCAGGACTGTCCCGTTCACGAGCCCACCGCCTTGAGCACGAGACTGAACCGGCTTCCTTTGCCGGGCCCCTCGCTGGAAGCCGTCAGAGCAGCGCCCATCCTCGAAGCGAGAGTCCGAGCGATAGGCAACCCAAGCCCAGTACCATGCTGGACTCTGTCCTTGTGTCCGAGGGCTCGGCGAAACGGCTCGAAGAGCTCCTCCGCCAACTCCGGGACAAAGCCGATCCCCGGATCTTCCACGGAGATAACCACGCCGTCCGGGTGTGGGTAGACTCTCAACGTGATTCTCGGAGGCTCGCCCCCGTACTTGAACGCGTTGTCCGTGAGGTTCTCGACAATGACGTTCAGAGCGTTGAGATCGCCCAGAACACGAACCTCTTGGCTCGGTAGCTCCCACACGAGGCGGATCGCGTCGGGCTGCCCCACCAGGTAGCGCCCGCGGTGTTCGACGAGTCGATCGAGCCAGGCGCGAAGCTCGATGGGCTCCAGACAGATCTGGTAACGCTCCGTACGCAGTCGACCCGACAGAAGGACGTTCTCGACCATGTGTTCGAGGCGCTCGGCCTCTCTGAGGCCAAGACTGAGCAACCTGGTCCGGTCGGCGTCCGGAATTTGGCCTGAGACAAAGGTTTGGAGAAGGGACTTGATGCCGGTCAGAGGCGTCTTCATCTCGTGGGTCACGGCCGAGACGAACTCCTGCATTCCGTCCAAATGCCGACGCTCTTCCCGCACCAACCGGTGGAGCATAAACACACAAATTCCCAGGAGGACAAAGAGCAAAGATCCCTCGCCGAGGACCATAATACGTCGCATCCTGGCCTTGGCTTCGATGTTCGCCATGACCTGACCGGTGGGACAGACTCCCAGGTCCGGGTGGTTCGGAATCAACGGGGCGAACATCCCACCCGGTCGGCGGTCCTTCCTGGAGACGATTTCCAGAGGCAAAGGACCTTCCATCACCCCGAGACGCGGCAGGGACGTCTGATGGCCAAGGGTCAGGGCCGTGACGACCGTGGCGTGGCCCAGATCTCTGAGCTTCACGTCCCGTTCCATCTCTACTGCGCGTCGAAAGAACACGAACCACCACGAACTCAAGGCGAAAAGCGCCAGCAGAGAGACACCAAACAGGACGTGATGGGCGTGAAGTCGCATCATCGGTTCGACACCCGTTCGCCGGGCGCAAGATCCTTTCTCTCACCGACCAACAACGCCCGAACCAAGGGGCCCGGGCGTCCCGGCGACCCCGCTTTGCGCCGCCGCCGTCGTTCGGTTCATGCGCGACAGCCGATCGAGCTGGAACTCAATCGACTTGGCGACCGCTCCCCTTCTGCTGACCGCGCTTCGGGCCCTGACTGTCGCCTTGGCCCTGGGGTTTGTTGGGTTCGCAGTTCCCGCCATTCGTCCGCGAGGGACAGCGTTTGTTGGGCTTGAAGGGCGATCCACACCACTTGCAGACCGGACCTTGATCCTCGCCCTCCTGATCTTGCTGAGAATCTTCGCTGATCAGGTCGGAAGTGACCGTCATCATATCATCCTGGAAGAGCCGGTTGTTGAGGCTGTTCATCGACGCGGCGAGAAGTGCCAGCGCTGCATTGTTGAAGGCTTCGAAGTTCCTCGGGTAGATGACCCTGCCGTTGAAGATCACCCAGCCGAGAGAAGACAAGACCGTCAAGGTATTCGCGGGCAAAACCACTCCGTTGATGTCGACGGACAGGCCGCTGATCCAGCCGCCAGCCGACACCGAGAGAGTTCCTCCGTTGATGTTTACCTGGAGTGGCGTGCCCGAGGTCCCGATCACGCCACCGGCGGAAAGCAGGTGACCTCCGCCAGCAATGCTCGTCAGATTCGTGATGCCACCACCGCTGTTCATAATGGAACCGGACGTAGTGAGGTTGAAGACTCCACCCGCGGTGAGAGCGCCCAGAGTCAGAGAGCCGGAGCTCAACACGAAGAAATCACCGGTCGTGTTGGATCCTGAAGCGAGAGTCGCAGCGCCGGCCTGGTTGATGTACGCGCCGCCACCGGTCGCGTGGAGTCCGAGCGTGCCGGCAGCCGTGTTCAGCCGTGTACCGGCGGTGCCCAGAGACCCGGCGCCAGCGGTGAGGTCGATGGTCGCGCCGCGGATCAATCCGCCGGACATGATGCCACCGGCCACCGCGTTCAGGCTAACGGCACCCGAACTCGTGATCGGTCCAGCCGTGAAGGTGTCAACGTTGGCGTAGGTGATCGAACCGGCCGCGCCAAGAGTACCGGCCGTGAGGAGATTGACGTCGTTGGTGGGCACACTGAGGTTGAACGCCCCGCTGCCCTCGAGAATGAGAGTGCCCGCTGTAATGGCTCCGGCCTGAGCCACGGCCCCGCCGCTATTCAAAGTTACGGTGCCAAGCGGCGCGGTCACGGCGGCGTTGAGGTTGAGAGCCCCTCCCGACCTGAGGCTGACGTTGTTGCCGGCCCCCACGGTCAGAACGCCGTTCAGGTTGAACGCGCCACCATTGGACATCGTCACATTGCCGTTGGGGGTGCTCACGACGCCCGTATTCAGCGAGTACGTGCCGTTCTGCTGGTATGAGATGTCACCCGCGCCGGTCGTCAGGTTGTTCACCGTGACATCGGCGCCCGGGGTGTTGGTCAACTGCAGACCGCCGGTGGCGGTAAGGGCGGAAAGGGTCGGCGTCGCAAGACCGGTCAACGTGATGCCGCTGGCGGCTGTCAGATCCACTCCCGCGCCAACGACCAGGCCGGCCCCGGAAATGGTGCCGGCGGAAACAAGGTTCACGGTGTTGCCGGTGGACCGAGTGTCGCCCGTCAATACGAGGTTGCCGGCGCCAGCCGTCAGATTCACGTTGCCGCCAGTCGCAGCCACGTTTCCAGCTCCCACTGTCAGGTCGCCGGCCGTCGCGGCCACGTCCACGTTCCCGCCCGCGTTCGTCCCCGTGAGGGTCGCCGCTTGATTGTCGGTGAGGGTCACCTGGCCGGCAGTGTTCGCAAACGTGATGGCCGCTATCTGCAGACCCGCCAGGGTCATGCCGGTTCCGGCAGTCAGATTCGCGCCAGAGCCGATGACTAGGCCAGCCCCGGAGATGTTCCCGCCAGCGATGAGGTTCACGCCGTTGCCAGGAGCCCTGGCATCACCGGTCAACACGAGATTGCCGCCGGCCGTCAAACTCACGCTCCCGCCGCTCGTCTCCACGTTCCCCGCGGCGACGGTCAGGTCACCGGCCGTCGTGGAAACCGCCACGTTCCCGCCGGCATTCTGCCCCACAACAGTGAGGGCTTGGTTGTCGACCAAGTTCACGTTGCCGTTCGCGTTCGCGAACAGCACTCCCGGCGTCTGCAGACCGGTCAGGTTGATGCCGGTGCCGGAGGTCAGGTCCACACCGGCGGCCACCACAGCGCCTCCACCGGTGAGGCTGCCGAGGGCGGAGAGGTACACGGGGTTCCCAGGAGCTCGGATGTCGCCGGTCACCACCATGCTGCCCGCAGAAGCCGTCAGGCTGACGTTTCCGCCGGTCGTGGCCACGTTCCCGACACCGACCGTCATATTGCCGGCAGTCAGGGTCACGGCCACATTTCCACCGACATTGGATCCAATCACCGTTGCGGACTGGTTGTCGGTCAATGTCACCTGACCGGCCGCGTTCGTGAACGCGATGGCCGCTGTCTGCAGACCGGCCAAGGTAATGCCGGTCCCAGCCGTCAGGTTCGCTCCACCACCCACCACCAGGCCGGCCCCGGTGATGTTGCCAGCGGAGGTGAGGTACGCGGTGTTCCCGGGAGTCCGGACATCGCCTGTCAAGAGAAGGTTTCCGCCGCCAGCGGTCAGGCTCACGTTCCCGCCCGTCGCGGAGACATTGCCGGCGGCAACGGTCAGGTCACCGGCCGTCGTCGTCACCGCCACGTTCCCACCGACATTGGCGCCCCGCACGCTCAGGGCCTGGTTGTCGATCAGCGTTACGTCACCCGAGGTATCGGCAAACACGACCGAAGGCGTCTGCAGGCCGGACACGGCCATCCCGGTACCGGCCGTCAGATTCACAGAGGTGCCTACCACCAGGCCAGCGCCCGTGATGTTTCCGCCAGCCCCCAGGTTCACCGTGTTCCCAGGAGCTCGAGTGTCACCGGTCAACACCAAGTCGGCTCCGGCGCTCAAGCTCACATTCCCACCGGTCGTAGCCACGTTCCCGGCTGCCACCGTCAGGTT